>Ga0209959_100042_pt1 | contig 312413 bp, 312 predicted proteins | sample ThiBiot_300_biof_2_FD_183943 | JGI IMG/M metagenome (GOLD analysis project Ga0209959, IMG submission 183943) | Wastewater bioreactor microbial communities from Cape Town, South Africa - Thiocy_expt_300_biof (SPAdes) | ecosystem: Engineered > Bioremediation > Thiocyanate > Unclassified | place...
AGACTTACCCAGCCGCATCACCAGTCCCCGCGGTTTCCTCCCTCGAGGCTTGTCCGACGCCTGCCCGCAGGGCTATCGCGTACTGGCAGGCCCGCGGGTGGGGGCAGGCATCGTACAACCCTTAACAGAATGCGACATTGGACAGGTCGACTTGGATGTCTGCCTACCCCCAAATGAGCTCCTCAACCTGTCCGTATTATTGGGGGTTATTATACGGACACAGGAGAACAAAAACGATTAAGAATCAGTAGGATAGATTGCCATGAGGGGCGTTCTAAATAATAATATTACGTGGACCTTGGCGTCCGTATATTAGCTGTTAGGCATCATTGAGAGACTGCCGTGGGTTGCGACTGCACAAACTACTTTCCGAAAGGAACCAAAGAAGCTGATGTCGAGGAGTTCTTATACCTGCTCGGCTTCAAGCGTGGAAAGAAGGGCCCTTTCAGCGGCATGATGGGGAAGCCCTTTTACTTCGATAGGGACGATGACTACAGGCATATCACTGGGTTGTATATCGAGCTCTATCGAGACAAGGAAGATTCTGCGCAACTGAAGCTATGGACGCGTACCACCATCTGGCGTAGCAAGTTTGACTCGGACCTCCACAACAGCACCATCAGACAACTCAAAAAGCGATTCGGTGGCTACTTCATTAGTGACGAAGGCCGAAATCGCTATTTCCACTTTGACGGTCCAATCCGCGAGAAGGCGGAGGCAGGTGCTTATAAGGCGTTTAGCTTCTTCAACTCAAACGTCAAGCGGGCCCAACATCTACTTGGATTTACCAATCTCCTGGACGACAAGGTCTACAAAATTCAAGGTATCGATTTCATGGATGGCCACAATCCACGAATCGTCACGGCAAACATTGTTGTCCCATTCTTGGTCTCTGCAATTGAAGACTACTTCCGAACCTTGTATATCGCGCTGTTGAGGTACTCAGATAACCGCGAGAAGATCATTCAAAACGCCAGACTGCAAGGCACAGAGCTAGCTGCAATTGATCGTGGTGAAATTACCGTGCCTGAAGCAGTTGCAAAGTGGATGTCCTTCCAAGATATGCAAAAAGTCAGTGGAGCGTATCGAGAACTGAGCACCAAGTACGACCTACACGGATGGCTTCGTCGCCCATACGGGCGGCACAAGCAGTCATTCTGGGAGCATTTGAACCGCTTGATCAGTCAGCGGCACGACCTAATTCATCGGGCGGAAATCGCTACGGAGTACACCCCGGCTCACTTGAAGCGAGATCTTGACCTAACCTGGAAAGCGCTGTGGCGGGTATATCAAGAACTGATCAAGGTGCATAGTTGGCAAGCTGTCGAGAAGTGGGAGCTATGACGTCTAACCCTTCGTTCAAGAGGGACTGTCTTCCGACAGGCTTCGCCTGCCTCCAGCCACCCCCTTACCTCCAACGTTAGGCCCTTTCTATTCATGATCTTCGTAGACGAAAGCATCCAACAGGACCTCGGGTACATCTGTGTTGGCTTTGCTTACTGCTCGGATCTTCCCGATGGCCTCATTCAACAAGCAATATCGCAGGCGGGCCTCACCCCTGGCGTCGATGAGTACAAAAGCGGATACCGCATGGAAGGCTCAAATGCACGTAAAGCACTTAGAGACTCTATCAATCAGGTGGTTTTTGAGAAATGCAACTTGGGGCTTTACATAGCAGCGATCGAGGAACGGCCCGAGTTGTGTACATCGGTCGCAGAGATTGCAAGTCAGATTGTTCAGGTGAACGGGTTAGAAAAGCCACAAACGATTTTTGTAGATGAAGGCATCACTGGGAAAACTCAGCCGTCCGAGTACATTCAACTTAAGGTGGGCTGTGATTCTCGTAAAGTTCCGGGCATTCAGCTTGCCGACTTCGTTGCTTATCACTGCTCCTACTTGCTCAAATGTGCCATTTCCGGAACTACCAAAAAAAATCCTCATGGCTCACGATGAGCCACATCCTTTGGCCGGCGAAGAAGTAGAGCTTGATTGGATACTGCGCACCAATTTCCGGCGTCACTTCTTCGTAGAACCAAGAAACACTGAAGAAATTAAAGGTGATGACTGGTTTTTCAAGCTTGCGGGTTATGGCGCATTTTTCTCTCCCCGCCTAAGCGAAACGGTAAGGTTAGCGGCTGAGGAGACCTTCGACTCTATGTATTTCGGATGTGTTTGGTGAAAGCCAAAACCTAAATGACCACTGATCCGGCAAGAGCGCCTAACAATTCCGTCGAGTGGGTCCGCCCAAAAGCTGCGCTTTTGGGTTCCCTTCGCGGCTTCGCCGCTACGGCGGCCCCTCACGTCAAACGTTGAATGTCTGCTTCTTAACGGTTGTCGGACACCTCTTACGGCCTAGGTAGGTGTCGGCTTTGGCCGAACTGCAGACATAGCCAATCATCCACCCGCCGCCTGCTCCGCCCGCGCCAGTTCCCGCAGCCCTTCCAGCGCCTGCCTTAGCGTGGCGTTGTCGTTGTCGCGCGGGTAGACCATCCACGCCGGCAGTTTGAAGGGCGTGCTGTTCTTCACCGGCCACAGGCGGCGTTCTTCGATGAGGTGGCGCACCAGCCGCAGGGGGAAATAGCCGCTGCCGCCGTAGGCAAGCAGTTGCTGCACGCCGAGCCAGCCGATGTTGGCGACCAGCGCGGGGGGCGGGACGTCGGCGTAGTGTTCGCTGAACTGGGCGTGGAATTCCGGACCCCAGTCGATGTGGATGTAGCCGGGGTCGGGCCAGCCGCGCTTCCTGTCGCTGGTGACGAGCACCAGGGTTTCGTCGAACAGGGCTTCGACGACGAGGCCGGAACGCGAGGTGGGGGTGTACATCACGCCGATGTCGACGGTGCCTTCGATGAGGCCCTGCATGATGTCGGCCTCGAAGCCGATCTCCAGGCGCAGCGAAACTTCGGGCGCGGCGTCGCGCATCCAGGCGACCCAGTGCGGCAGGAAGCCTTCCCATAGCGCGATGCGGCCGGATAGCGTGAGCACGTCGGAAAACCCCTGCGGCAGGCCGACGTCGTGGCGGGCCTGTTCCACGGTGCGCACCAGATGCTTGGCGTGGCGCAGGAAGCGCTTGCCGGCGGGAGTGAGTTCGGCGCCGTTTCGTCCGCGCTGGAACAGGCGGGCGCCGAGCGTGGTTTCCAGGGTGTGGATGCGCGCGCTCACTGTCGATTGCGTGACGAACAACCGGCTGGCGGCGGCGACGAAATTGCCGGTGGCGGCCACGGCGAGAAAGGTGCGGGCGAGTTCAGTATCCATGAGGTATTTCCTATCGACTTATTCGATAGGAAATACAAAAAATAATCGTTAGTCAAATATAAGGCGCATCCGTAGACTCGGCGCATAGCCTTTCAACGAGGAACGGATCATGGATCGAGCGACCGAAACCCTGCTGCCGGAATGCGACGCCGAGGGCTATCTCGTCGAGCCGGGCGACTGGAACGAGGAAGTGGCCGTGGCGCTTGCCATCGGCGAAAACCTGGTGCTGAACGAAGACCACTGGGACGCCATCCGCTTCATGCGCGACTACTACGACGAGCACCAGATCGCCGCCGACGCGCGTTTCGTCATCAAGCATCTGGCCGAACGCTACGGGCGCGATGCGCAGAAGAAACTGTTCGAACTCTTTCCCTACGGTTACGTGAAGCAGGCGTGCAAGATCGCAGGCATGCGCCGGCCCCGTGCCTGGAGCACGGGTTGAGGACCGGGGGCTGATTCATGGTACGCAAGCTGGCTTACTCGGTTTCCGAACGCGAACACTGGATCTCCGGGCTCGGAGGGCTGCTGGGGATTGTCGTGGTGGTGTGGATCAGCCACCTGTGGCTGACCGATGCGGCCGGACTGGTCGCGGCCTCGATGGGCTCGACGGCGGTGCTGCTCTTTGCCATGCCCCACGGCGCGGTATCGCAGCCCTGGCCGGTGGTGGGGGGGCATCTGGTGTCGGCGGTCGTCGGTGTGGCGTGTGCCCAGGCGCTGCCGCACGATCTCGCGCTGGCGGCGGGCTGCGCGGTAGGCGGCGCGATCACGGCGATGTACGTGACGCGTTGCCTGCATCCTTCGGGCGGCGCGACCGCGCTGTTTGCCGTGGTGGGGGGCGACAGCGTGCATGCGCTGGGCTACACCTACGTCACCGGCCCGATCCTGCTGGGCGCGCTGGTGCTGCTCGTGTTTGCGATTGCGTTCAACGCGCCCTTCACGTGGCGGCGCTATCCCCAGGTGTGGCATGCCTGGCTGGAGCGCCGGGCCTGTGCGCAGGCCGAAGCGCCGGGTAGCGTATGCGACGAAAAATGCATGATTCCGCACAGTGCGCTGGTCTACGCGCTCTCCCAGCTGGATACTTTTGTCGACGTGAGCGAAGAGGACCTGCAGCGTATCTACGCGCTTGCGGTCGATGGCGTCCATCCCGAACCGACGATGACGCCCTCGCCCGTGCGTGCGGCAGCCTGAGGCTGCGCAGCCGGGAGTCGATTGCCGGTGGGAAGGGGTGTCCGGCCGGCGGGGCGTGTGAGGGGCCGCCCCGCCTGCGGACAAACCGGCATCAGCCGATGCGCACCGGGACGAAAAGGCGCTGGCCGTCGCGCTGGACGAGCAGGGCGACCGACTTGCCGGCATGCGAAAGTACCCGTTTCACGGCATCGACACTGTCGACCCGGCTGCCGTTGACCGCAACGATCACATCGCCCGGCTGCACGCCGGCACGCGCGGCGGCCCCCTGCGCGTCTTCGACCACGAGCCCGGATTCGAGGCCGGCGGCACGCGATTCTTCCGGTGCCAGCGGGCGCAGCGCAAGACCCAGCCTGGCCTTGCCGGCGTCGGCGTCCCGGGCCGATATTCTGGCCGGTTTGTCGTCGGCGTTGCCGAGCGTCACGCGCAGGTCTTCGCGTTTGCCGTTGCGCCAGACCTCCAGCACGGCGGATTTGCCCGGCGCGGCTTCGCCGACCCGTGCGGGCAGGTCGCCCGATTCGACGACGGGCTGGCCGTCGAAGGCGCGGATCACGTCGCCGGTCTTGAGACCGGCCTTGTCAGCCGCGCTGCCGGGCTCCACCTGGGCGACGAGCGCGCCGGCGGGCTTGTCGAGCTTGAACGAGTCGGCCAGCGCCTGATTCACTTCCTGCACCGTGACGCCCAGGCGCGCATGGGTAGCGTGTCCGGTGGCGACGATCTGGTCCTTGATGCGCACCGCGAGATCGATGGGGATGGCGAAGGACAGGCCCTGATAGCCGCCGGAGCGGCTGAATATCTGCGAGTTGATGCCAATCACTTCGCCGCGCGCATTGAACAGGGGGCCGCCGGAGTTGCCGGGGTTCACCGCGACGTCGGTCTGGATGAAGGGCACGAAACTGTCGTCCGGCAGCGAGCGCCCCTTGGCGCTGACCACACCGGCGGTGACGCTGTTTTCAAAGCCGAAGGGCGAGCCGATGGCGAGTACCCATTCGCCCACCTTGAGGTCGCGCGGGTTGCCGAGCGGCAGCGTGGGCAGGTTCTTCGCGGCGATCCTGAGCACCGCGATATCGGTCTTGTCGTCGCGGCCCAGCACCTTGGCCTGGAATTCGCGGCGGTCGGTGAGTTTTACCGTCACGTCGGAGGCGCCGCGCACGACGTGGGCGTTGGTGAGAATCAGGCCGTCCGGACTGACGATGAAACCCGAGCCCAGGCCGCGCACGATCGGCGGGCCGCCGCGCGGCACCGCAAAGCCGGGCCCGCCGAAGCGCTTGAAGAACTGAAAGAGCGGATCGTCCGGATCGAGGCCGCGCGGCATCGCCGAGGCATTGCCCGTGCTGTCGTCGTCATCCGTGCCGGTTCCGGTGACGCTGATGTTCACCACCGCCGGGCCATAGCGCTGGACGATGCCGGTGAAGTCGGGCGTGCCCGCAAATGGTGAAGCCAGCGGCGCCGGGGCGGCGATCGGGGCGGACGCGGTGACGGCCGAGGCGTTGGCATGGCTGCCGATCATCCAGGCTGCGCCGCCGCCGCCAAGCGCGCCGGCCGCGACGAGTGCGAGGATGAGACGGGTGGGAGAAAGCGTCAGGTTCGACATGGTGTCTCCAGTGGGGCGGAATGAACGGTCATGCCCGGGTCCCGGCGGGGCGCGGGGTAAAGCTCCGACCGTACCGATCGCGCGCCGGTTCCCGTCGACGCTCAAAGGCATTTTTGCGTCAACGCGCATACGACGGTTTGACAGATGCGCCGCACGGCGCGGACACTGACGCCAGTTCAATCCGCGCCTCGCCGCGTCGCCATGTCCCAACCCTGGCTGTTCCATCTTGCGCTTGTTGCGGGCACGCTGGCGATGCTGTCTTTTGCCGCCCATATTCTGCGTCAGCGCCGCCACCCGGCCGCCACGCTGGGCTGGCTGCTGTTCATGCTGCTGCTGCCATGGTTTGCGGTGCCGCTCTATCTCACCATCGGTACACGCAAGCTGGTGTCGAGCCGGCCGATACCGGCCGGCTCGCCTTCGACCGATAGCGATTACGCGGTGGATCGCCTGCTGGCGCGCACGGGCATCGTGCCGTGCGGCGCCGACCGCATCCGCCTGCATGCGGATGGCGCCGAAGCCTGGCACGCGCTGCAGGCGTTGATCGCCGACGCCCGGGCTTCGCTCGATGTCGGTCTGTTCATCCTGGCCGACGATGTGCACGGCGAAGCGGTGATGACGGCGCTGATCGAGCGCGCGCGCGGTGGTGTACGCGTGCGTCTGCTGCTCGACGGCATCGGTTCGCTGCGCATTCCGCGCAGCTGGCTGGCGGCCCTGCGGGCGGCCGGTGTGGAAACCGCCTGGTTCATTCCCCTGTTGCATCGTCCGTTGCGGGGACGCACCAATCTGCGCAATCACCGCAAGCTGGTCGTCGCCGATGGCACGCGAGCCTGGACCGGTGGCCGCAACGTGGCCGACGAATATTTCGCGAAAGACACGTTCTGGACCGACTTGAGCCTGGAGGTCGAAGGCGAGGCCGCGGCGGTGTGCCAGCGCGGCTTCGAGCGCGACTGGCATTTCGCCGTGCGGGGGCCGGCGCCTGCCGCCGCCGTGCCGGCGACCGGCACGCGCGTGACCGTGCTGCATTCCGGGCCCGATCAGCCTGGTGATACGCTGCACGACGTGCTGATGACCGCATGTTATGCCGCGCGCTACCGCATCGTGGCGGTCACGCCCTACTTCGTGCCCGACGAAGCGCTGTTGCAGGCACTGTGTCTGGCGGCACGGCGCGGTGTCGAGGTGCGGCTGATCCTGCCTGCACGTTCCAATCATCGCCTGGCCGACTGGGTGCGCGCGCGGGCGCTGCGCGAACTGGCGGCCGCCGGTGCGTCGATCCGCCTGGTTCCCGATGCCATGGTGCATGCCAAGGCGGTGCTGTTCGACGATACGCTGGGCATCGTCGGCTCGGCCAATCTCGATATCCGCAGTCTTTTTCTAAATTTCGAGATGGTGCTGCTTATGCGCGAGCCTGCCGACGTGGCCGCGCTGGCCGAATGGTGCGCGCGGCTGGATGCGCGTGCACAGGATGCCGGACTGCCGCCGGCCGGCGCCCTGCGCGAGGCGGCCGAAGGTCTGGTGCTGCTGGCGGCTTTCCAGATATGAGCCGGGCCGGCTCGGCGCCGGCTTGCGGGACGAAGGGTGATCCGGTACAAGAGGCCGCATGACCATGGCTGCCGCTGATGTCCATTCCATGCCCACGCACGGCCCGGCCTTCGGCGCCCCCGGCATCGCGCCCGCCTGGACGTCCAGTGCCAAGGATCTGGTCGGTACGGCCATGGGGTCGTCGCGGCTGTGGTTCACCCTCGGGCGCGGCATCGTCAACGAGGTGTACTACCCGCGCGTCGACATCCCGCAAATCCGCGATCTCGGTTTCATCGTGGGCGACGGTGCGGGCTTCTGGGTCGAGGTCAAGCGGCTGGGCCGCTACACGCTCGACACGCCGGCGGCGGGCATTCCGCTCGCCACCGTGACGCATCGCCATGCGCGCTTCACCCTGACGCTGCGCGTCTGCCCCGACCCGGCGCGCGACGTGCTGCTGATCGACGTCGCGCTCGAAGGCGATCCCGATCTCGTGGCCTACGTGCTGCTGGCGCCGCATCTCGGCGGGACCGGCCACCGCAACCGCGCGTGGGCGACGACGTATCGCGGCACGCGCGTGCTGTGGGCCGAGCAGGGGCCGTTCGGCCTGGCGCTGACGGCGCGCACGCCGGACGGTGCGGATGCGCTGGCCTCCGGCTCGGCCGGCTATGTCGGCGCGTCCGACGGCTGGCAGGATTTCCATGCCAACGGCCGCATGGCCTGGCACTACGACGCAGCCGGGCCGGGCAATGTCGCGCTGATGGGGCGGCTGGCGCCGCGCGCGACGCTGGCGCTGGGCTTCGCCGCCACCAAACAGGCGGCCGCCACGCTGGCGCGCGCCGCGTTGATGCAACCGTTCCGGAATACCTGCGACGCGCAGCACGCAGCGTGGGCGCAGTGGCATACGCAGTGCGGCACGACGGCTGCCCCGCCGGACCTGCCGGCGGCCCTGCGTGCGCAGTGGGTGTGGTCGGCGCAGGTGCTGAAGACGCATGCGGACAAGACCTATCTCGGCGCCATGGTCGCCAGCCTGTCGGTGCCCTGGGGCAATCGGGGCGAGGAACGCGGCGGCTATCACCTGGTGTGGCCGCGCGACCTGGTCGAATCGGCGCAGGCGCTGCTGGCGCTCGGCGGCATCGACGAGGCGCGCGCGGTGCTGGGCTATCTCGTCGCCACGCAGAACGACGACGGCCACTGGCACCAGAACCAGTGGCTGGGCGGCAAGCCCTACTGGAGCGGCATCCAGCTCGACGAGACCGCGTTCCCCGTGTTGCTCGCCGCCTGCCTGGCCGAGCGCGGCGCGCTCGACGGCATGCCGGTGGCCGATTGCGTGCGCCGCGCGCTCGCCTTCCTGATCCGCAGCGGTCCGGCCAGCCCGCAGGACCGCTGGGAGGAGGATGCGGGCGTCAACGCCTTCACGCTCGGCGTGTGCATCGCCGCACTGGTGGCCGGCGCGGCGATGCTGCCCGGGGACGAACGCGCGCTGCCGCTGGCGGTGGCCGACTGGTGGAACGCGCGGCTCGAAGACTGGTGCGTGGCGCGCGACACGCCTTTCGGCGCGCAGTACGGCGTGGCTGCGTACTATGTGCGCGAGGCGCCGGAAGAGATCGTGTGCGACGACCGGGCCATGCAGCGTGCGCTGCCGGTCAAGAACCGTGCCGACGGCATGCAACCGGCGGCCGACGCGCAGGTCGCGCTGGATTTCCTGCAACTGGTGCGGCTGGGGCTGCGCCGCGCCGACGATCCGGTGGTGGCCGACAGCGTAAAGCTGGCCGACGCCATCCTGAAGACCGATACGCCGGCCGGGCCGGTCTGGCACCGCTACAACGGCGATGGCTACGGCGAACACGACGACGGTACGCCCTTCGACGGCACCGGCCGCGGGCGCGGCTGGCCGTTGCTGGCCGGCGAGCGCGGTCATTACGAACTGGCGGCGGGGCGCGATCCGCTGCCGCTGCTGCAGGCGATGCAGGCCATGGCACATCGCGGTCTGCTGCCGGAGCAGGTGTGGGATGCCGCCCCCGTGGGACGCTTCGCGCCGGGCCGCTTCACCGGCGGCGCGATGCCGCTGGTGTGGGCGCACGCCGAGTTCGTGAAGCTCGCCGCCTCGCGCGCGGCCGGCCATGCGATCGACCGCATCGATGCAGTGTGGGCGCGTTACCGCGGCACGCGACCCGCCGCAACGACCTGGATCTGGACGCCCATGGCGCCTGTTTCCCGTTTGCCGCGCGGGTGCGACGTGCTGCTCGTGCTGCCGGTGCCGGCACGCCTGCATCTGGGTTGGGACGGCTGGCAGGCCGCCGGCGACCTTGCCTGCGAGGCGCTGGGACTGGGCCTGCATGGGCTGCGGCTCGCCACCGACCGTCTGGCCGGCCGTCGCAGTCTGGAATTCACCTGGCAGAGCCTGCAGAACGGCGACTGGCACGTCGCCACTTACACGATCATGCTCGGCGACTGAGTGTCGGGGGGCGCCTATCCCAGTGCGGTATCCAGCACCATCATCACCGCGAAGCCGGCCATGAGGCCGAGCGTGGCGGGCGTCTGGTGGCCGTTGCGATGGGTTTCCGGGATGACTTCGTGGCTCACCACGAAAATCATCGCGCCGGCAGCCAGGCCGAGGCCGACGGGATAGGCGAACGCGAGGCCGCTGGCGAGACCCACGCCGAGCAACGCTCCAACCGGTTCCATCATGCCGGTGGCGGCCGCCACCGCGACTGCGCGCCGCGGGCTGAGGCCGGCCGCCTTCAGGGCCATCGCGACGGCCAGGCCTTCGGGGATGTCCTGCAGCGCGATGGCGGTGGTGAGCGGCAGGCCGACGCCGAGGTCGCCTTGCGCGAAGGAGACGCCGATCGCCATGCCTTCCGGCAGGTTGTGCAGGGCGATGGCGAAGACGAACAGCCACACCCGGCTGACGCGGCCGCAGCCCGCGCCGCAGGGACCGCCGTGCTCATGCTCGTGCGGCGTGAATTTGTCGAGTCCCAGCATCAGCAGCACGCCGAGGCCGAGGCCGACGACGACCGTAAGCGCGCCGAGCGCGTTGCTGCCGGTGATGGATTTTCCGGCTTCCAGCCCCGGAAGAATGAGCGAGAAGGAACTGGCCGCGAGCATCATGCCCGCGGCCAGCCCGAGCAGGGTGTCTTCGGTGCGGTTAGACAGATTGCGCAGGAAGCGGGCCGGCAGCGCGCCGAACGCAGTGGCGGCGAAGCCCGCGAACCCGCCCAGCATGGCGAGCCGCAGGGCGGCGTCGGCTTCGCCTGCCGCGACGCGCCACAGGCTTGCGCCCAATAGCCAGACCACCGCGGCCAGCGCCAGCGCGAGGCCTGCGCTGGTCCACGGATGGGTTTGCGCCTGGGCGTGCCAGATGGCGCGCCAGTGGGTCGGTTCTGTGTTCTGCGCGAGTTCCATGCACGGGGCTCCCTGGTTGTCGTCGGGGCTAGCCTATGCCCAGGACCTCGTCGTCGTCCATCGCCGCGATGCCGCCGACGCCGAATCCGATCATGGAGAGGGCGCGCAACATCGCGCGGCGCACCGGACGCGCGGGGGCGGGATAGGTCGGGGCGACGGCGATGCGGTCGCGGCGATATTCGTCGTAGACGCTCGTCATGCTCATGGCAATCATGGTTCTTCTCCTTTTATGGGTCCGTGTGGACGCGGCATGTCTGTATTTAAATGCGTTTCAATTCATTTATCCAATGAATTGTCTGAAATGCGCTCATTGATGTTTTCGAATGGATGGGACAAATAAAAAACGGCGCACCGGAATGCTCCGGTACGCCGTCGTCATGCCTTCCCGGGCCTCGCCCGGGCCAGGGTCAAGCCAGATCGTAGCGATCGGCGTTCATGACCTTCGTCCAGGCGGCGACGAAGTCATTGACGAACTTCGCCAGGTTGTCGTCCTGGGCGTAGACCTCGGCGTAGGCGCGCAGGATCGAGTTCGAACCGAACACCAGATCGACGCGGGTGGCGGTCCATTTGACGGCGCCGGTCTTGCGGTCGCGAATCTCGTACAGGTTGCTGCCTGCGGGCTTCCACGTATTGGCCATGTCGGTCAGGTTGACGAAGAAGTCGTTCGTCAGGGCGCCCAGCCTGTCGGTGAACGCGCCGTGCTTCGTCCCGCCATGGTTGGTGCCGATCACGCGCATGCCGCCGATCAACGCTGTCATTTCCGGCGCGGTCAGCCCCGTGAGCTGGGCGCGGTCGAGCAGCATCTCTTCCGGGCTGACTACATAGTCTTTCTTCTGCCAGTTGCGGAAGCCGTCGGCGACGGGTTCCAGCACCGCGAAGGACGTGACGTCGGTCTGCTCGGCCGTGGCATCGCCCCGGCCCGGCGCGAAGGGTACCGTCACGTCGACGCCGGCGGCCCTGGCGGCCTGCTCCACGCCCACGTTGCCGGCCAGCACGATCACGTCGGCCACGCTGGCGCCGGTTTCGGCAGCGATCTTTTCATAGACCGGCAGCACCCGGGCGAGACGCGCGGGCTCGTTGCCTTCCCAGTCCTTCTGCGGGGCCAGGCGGATGCGCGCGCCGTTGGCGCCGCCGCGCTTGTCCGAGCCGCGGAAGGTATGGGCGCTGTCCCAGGCGGTGGCGACCATGTCGCCGACCGAAATGCCACTGGCGGCGATCTTCGCCTTCACGGCGGCCACGTCGTAGTCCGTGCGGCCGGCGGGCACCGGGTCCTGCCAGATCAGATCTTCCTTCGGCGCGTCCGGGCCGATGTAGCGGGTACGCGGTCCCATGTCGCGGTGGGTCAGCTTGAACCAGGCGCGGGCGAAGACTTCGGAGAAGTAGGCCGGGTCCTTGTGGAAGCGCTCGGAAATCTTGCGGTATTCCGGGTCCATCTTCATGGCCATGTCGGCGTCGGTCATGATCGGGTTGTGGCGCACCGAGGGATTCTCGGCGTCGACCGGCTTGTCCGCTTCCTTGATGTTGACCGGTTCCCACTGGTGGGCGCCGGCCGGGCTCTTCTTCAGTTCCCAGTCGTAGCCGAGCAACAGGTCGAAGTAGCCGTTGTCCCACTGCGTCGGGTGCGTGGTCCAGGCGCCTTCAAGGCCGCTCGACACGGTATTGCTGCCGATGCCGCGGCTGGTCTTGTTCATCCAGCCGAAGCCCTGGTCCTCGATTTCCGCGCCTTCCGGGCTCTGGCCCAGATTGGCGGCGCTGCCATTGCCGTGGCACTTGCCGACCGTGTGGCCGCCGGCCGTGAGGGCGACGGTCTCCTCGTCGTTCATGGCCATGCGTTCGAAGGTGACGCGCACGTCGCGGGCGGTCTTGAGCGGATCGGGCTTGCCGTCGACGCCTTCCGGGTTGACGTAGATCAGGCCCATCATCACCGCGGCGAGCGGGTTTTCCAGATCGCGTTCGCCGGAATAGCGGCTGCCTTCGCTGCCGGTGGGCGCGAGCCATTCCTTCTCGGAGCCCCAGTAGGTGTCCTTTTCCGGCGCCCAGATGTCTTCGCGGCCGAAGGCGAAGCCGTAGGTCTTGAGACCCATGGACTCGTAGGCGATGGTGCCGGCGTAGGCGATCAGGTCGGCCCAGCTGAGCTTGTTGCCGTATTTTTTCTTGATCGGCCAGAGCAGGCGGCGGGCCTTGTCGAGGTTGACGTTGTCCGGCCAGGAGTTGATCGGCGCGAAGCGCTGGTTGCCGGTACCCGCACCGCCGCGTCCGTCGGCGATGCGGTAGGTGCCGGCGGCGTGCCAGGACATGCGGATCATCAGGCCGCCGTAATGGCCCCAGTCGGCCGGCCACCAGTCCTGGCTGTCGGTCATCAGGGCATGCATGTCTTTCTTGAGCGCCTCGAAATCGAGTTTCTTGACTTCGTCGCGGTAGTCGAATTTTTCACCCAGCGGGTTGGTCTTGGTATCGTGTTGATGCAGGATGTCGAGGTTCAGGGCCTTCGGCCACCACTCCATGACCGACATGTTGCTCGCTGTTGCGCCACCGTGCATGACGGGGCATTTGGTTGTTCCATCCATGGCATTACTCCTGTTTGTTCTGTGAGGCGGGTTCACTCATGAAGGGCAATCCTGGCTGGCTGGCCAGCCAGGAAGACGGCAGAGCTGCCGCATCCCGCCCACTCGGCTGGCGTTGCTGGAAATTGCGCTTCATGAGCGAGTCTGCCCCGGGTTGGTGGACTCCTCAATGGAGTGACCGTATTTAAGATCAATAATGAGAATTTGTCTCATGAATAGTCTAGAATGATTTCATTGATGAAATCGAACGGTGCCGCATGACGCTCCAGGAGTTGAAATATCTCGTCGCGCTGGCCGACCATGGTCACTTCGGCCGTGCCGCCGAAGCCTGTTTCATCACCCAGTCGACGCTTTCGACGCAGATCAAGAAGCTGGAGAACTTTCTCGGTGTGACGCTGTTCGACCGCAGCCTGAAGCGCGTCACGCCGACGCCGATCGGACGCGAGATCCTGGCGGCCGCACGCAACATCGTCGAGGAAGCCGAACGTATCCGCGAACTGGCCCGCCATGCGCAGGACCCGATGGCGCGGACGATCCACCTGGGCGTGATTCCCACGCTCGGCCCCTATTACCTGCCGCATGCGCTCACGCTTGCGCACAAAAAGCATCCGGGCCTGCGCCTGCTGCTGCGCGAAGAGCTGACGCCGCAGATTCTTGCGCATCTGGCCGACGGCAAGCTGGATGCAGGCCTGCTGGCGCTGCCGGTCATGGACGAAAACCTGAACGCCGAACCGCTGTTCTACGAGCCGTTCTTTGCCGCCCTGCCCGCCGGGCACGCGCTGGCCGCGCGCGACGCGCTCAAGGTCCCTGACGTCATGGGCGAAAAGCTGCTGCTGCTGGACGAAGGCCATTGCCTGCGCGACCAGGCGCTGGACGTGTGCGGTGCCGGCGCGGGCGGTCGCGAGGAAGTGCGCGCCACCAGCCTGGAAACGTTGCGTCAGATGGTCGGCATGGGCTTGGGGGTGACTCTGCTGCCCGCGCTGTCGGTCGATGCGGGACCGCGCGTGAGCCGCAAGAATGTCGAGATCCGCCCGTTCAGAAAGCCCGTTCCGGGCCGCACCATCGGCCTCGTCTGGCGCAAGCGCGCGCCGTTTCCCGAAACCTTCGAACGGCTGGCCGCGACCCTCAAGGCCGGTCTGCCTGCGGATGTGGAGCCCGTCTGATGTCCGATCTCAACGACCCGCGCGTCTTCTTTGCCGCCGAACGCACCCTGATGGCGTGGAACCGCACCGGTCTCACGCTCATGGCTTTCGGTTTCGTGCTGGAGCGGTTCGGTCTCTTCCTGCACATGCTGCGGCAGTCGCCCGGCCATGCCGGCCGCGATCTGTCGTTCTGGATCGGTGTCGCCTTCATTGCGCTGGCGCTGGTGGTGATGAGCTTTTCCATCGTGCAGTTCCGGCGGGTGCTGCGCACGCTGAAGCCGGTCGAGATTCCCGCGCGCTACTGCACCTGGGCAGGCATGGCGATGAACCTGTCGGTGGTGACGCTGGGCCTCGCCCTGCTGGCCTATCTGTTCTCGGAGCTCTAGGCCCGGTCAGCCGAGGGGCCGGATACCCGGCAGCCGCGCGAAACTCTCGCGCGTGACCGTCTCGATGAAGTCCGCCACGTGTGCGCGTGCCGCGTCGGCTTCGCGAACCGCCGCGTACAGTTCCGCCCACAGCCCGTGCCGGCCGATCGGCCGCGCCGCGACGTAGCCGCGTTCGAGGTAGGGCGCCACGGCCCAGGCCGGCAGCGCGGCGAGCCCGCGCCGGCTGGCGACGAGCTGGAGGATCGCCACGGTCAGCTCGGCCTCGCGGCGCGGCGGTTTCACGCCGGCGGGCGCGAGCACGCGGCGCACCAGATCGAGGCGGCCGTCCGGCACCGGGTAGGCGATCAGCGTGTGGTCGGAGAAATCGGCCGGCAGCAGCCATTTGCGTTTTTCCAGCGGGTGGCCGGGCGGCATCAGCGCGAGCATTTCGTAGGCGAACAGGGGGCGGGCGACGAGGCCGTTGCGCGGTGCGTCTTCGGACGTCACCACGAGATCGGCACGGCCGTCCAGCAGCAGGCCGGCCGGATCGGCCTGGAAGCCGCCCAGCAGATCGAGTTCCACGCGCGGCCAGGCATCGCGGTAGGCGTCCATCGCGGGCATGAGCCAGTCGTAGCAGGTGTGGCATTCGACGGCGATGCGCAGTTCGCCGGCCTCGCCGTCGCGCAGTTTGGCCAGATCGCGCAGCGCGGCGTCCACGCGCGGCGCGAGATCGTGTTCCAGCGCAAGCAGACGGCGGCCCGCGGCGGTGAGCTGCGGCGGCCGTGTGGCGCGGTCCAGCAGGGGCAGGTCCAGCGCTTCTTCCAGTGCCCTCAACTGGTGCGACACAGCCGATTGCGTGAGATGCAGGCGTTCCGCCGCGGCGGTGAGCCCGCCGGCCTCGGCGACGGCGCGCAGCAGGCGCAGATGACGCAGCTCGATATGAGAAATATTCATGTTGACGATGAGAATTATTCGTTTGTGTCATGGTAAGCTGGCCGCCATCATGCCGTCCATCGCAACCGCATGGAGCACGACATGGCACTGGCGCACGTACTGGGAGCCCCCCGCATCGGCCCGCACCGCGAACTCAAATTCGCCCTGGAGAGACACTGGCGCGGCGAACTGGACGAGGCCGGCCTGCGGGCGGCGGCCAGCGGCATCCGCCAGGCGAACTGGCGCGCGCAGGCCGAAGCGGGGCTGGATTGCGTGGCGGTCGGCGACTTCGCCTACTACGATCCGATGCTGACCCACGTGGCGCTGTTCGGCTGCGCGCCGGCGCGTTTCGGCTTCGGCGCGCGGATCGGACTGGCCGAATATTTCCAGCTCGCGCGCGGCAACGCGGATTGCCATGCGATGGAAATGACCAAGTGGTTCGATACCAACTACCATTATCTCGTCCCGGAGTTCGGTCCGGACACGGCCTTCACGCTCGACGGCCGCTGGCTGCTCGACGAGGTGGCCGAGGCCCAGACCGCCGGCTTCAAGGCCAAGCCTGTGCTGATCGGTCCGCTGACTTTCCTGTATCTCGGCAAGCCGAAGCAGGCCGGTTTCGACCGGCTCGATCTGCTCGACCGCCTGCTGCCGGCCTACGTTCGATTATTGGCGGCGCTGCGCGCGGCGGGCATCGAATGGGTGCAGATCGACGAGCCCATTCTGAGCCTCGATCTGCCGCCCGCCTGGCGCGCGGCGTTCGAACGAAGCTGCCATGCGCTGCGCAGCGCGGGCGTCAAGCTGCTGCTCGCCAGTTATTTCGGTCCCCTGCGCGACAATCTGCTGACGGCGCTGCAACTGCCGGTGGACGGCGTGCATCTCGACGGCGTGCGCGGTGGCGGCGAACTGGCCCAGGCGCTCGACTGGCTGCCCGCTACCAAGGTGTTGTCGGTTGGCGTGCTCGACGGCCGCAACGTCTGGTGCGACGACCTTGCCGCGGTGCTCGACCGCACCGAACCGCTGCAGGCCCGGCTCGGCGACCGTCTGTGGGTAGCGCCATCGTGCTCGCTCGCACACGTGCCCGTGAGTCTTGCGCCGGAAACGCGGCTGGATGCAGAACTGAAAAGCTGGCTCGCCTTCGCGGCGGAAAAACTGGAGGCGCTCGGTACGCTCAGGGCCGCGCTCAACCGGGGCCGTGCGGCGGTCGCACCCGCGCTCGACATGAACGGTCGGGCGCTGGCCTCGCGCCGGCAGTCGCCGCGCGTGCACGACGCGGTGGTCGCGGCGCGCGTCGCCGCGCTCCGGGCGGACGCCGACCGGCGGCACAGCCCGTTTGCCGCGCGGCAGGCGGCGCAGCGCGCACGCTTCGCGCTGCCGTTGTTTCCCACCACGACCATCGGCTCGTTTCCGCAGACGCCGGACATCCGCCAGGCCCGCGCGCGCTTCAAACGCGGCGAGCTGGCCGAAGCGGCCTATGTGCAGGCGATGCGCACCGAGATCGAAACGGCCGTACGCCGGCAGGCGGCGCTGGGCCTCGACGTGCTGGTGCACGGCGAAGCCGAGCGCAACGACATGGTCGAATATTTCGGCGAGCAGCTCGCAGGGTTCGCCTTTTCGCAGAACGGCTGGGTGCAGAGCTACGGCAGCCGCTGCGTGAAACAGCCCATCCTCTATGGCGACGTGTCGCGTCCGCGGCCGATGACGGTCGAATGGACGCGTTACGCGCAGAGCCTGACCGGCAAGCCGGTGAAGGGCATGCTGACCGGCCCGGTGACGATGCTGCAATGGTCCTTCGTGCGCGACGACCAGCCGCGCGCCGTTACCGCGCTGCAGCTCGCGCTTGCGATCCGCGACGAAGTCGCCGATCTCGAAGCGGCCGGGATCGGCATCGTGCAGATCGACGAGCCGGCCTACCGCGAAGGTCTGCCACTGCGCCGCGCCGACTGGCCGGCCTATCTCGACTGGGCCGGCCGGGCCTTCCGCGTCGCTGCCGCCGCCGTGCGCGACGACACCCAGATCCACACGCACATGTGTTACTCGGAATTCAACGATATTCTGCCCGCCATCGCCGCGATGGACGCCGACGTCATCACCATCGAGACCAGCCGGTCCGACATGGAGCTGCTGCGTGGCTTCGGCGAATTCGCCTATCCGAACGAGATCGGGCCGGGGGTGTACGACATCCACAGTCCGCGCGTGCCTTCGGTCGAAGAGATGCGGCGCTTGCTGGACAAGGCCGCGGCGGTGATTCCACCCGGACACCTCTGGGTGAACCCCGACTGCGGCCTGAAAACACGCGACTGGCCCGAAACCGAAGCGGCGCTGGCCGGCATGGTTGCGGCGGCGCGGGCGATGCGGCGCGTGTACGCGATCTGAGGAACTTGCATTCGGACGAGGGTGTCGAGCCGGGAGTCGATTAGAATCCCGGCATGTTGAAAACGCTTCCCATTATTCTTTTCCTGGCCGGATACGGCGGCACGGCCATGGCTGGGCCGCCCGACCTGCCTGTGCGTCCCGGCGATTTCTGGCTGGGCGGCGAAGCATCTGCCGTTCCGGCACCGCAGCCGGCCGATGCCGTGCGTTTCGACAGCCTTGCCGCGCTCACAGAGCACGCGCTGCGCACGCGGTCCGACGCCCGTGCCGCCTGGTTCGGCATCCAGGCGGAAGCGGACCGGCTGGATGCCGCCCGGGCGGACAACTGGCCGACCCTGACAGGTCAGATCAGCTTCACCCGCAGTCAGGCGCTGTCGAGCTCCGGCGCATCGGTGCCGGTGCTGCACCGTTACGGCCCCAGCCTGAGCCTCGCCTACGTGTTGTACGACTTCGGCGCGCGTGCCGCCGGCATCGAGGCGCAGCGCTATCAACTCGTCTCGGCGTTGCTGGCCGGCAACCGCACTCTGCAGGACATCGTGTCCGAGGTGGAGGCCGCCTACCATGCGCAGGTCGCGGCGCACGGCGCGCTCGATGCGCAAAACGAGCAGGTTGCCTCGCTGGCGGAAAGCGAAAAGGCCGTACAGGTGCGTCTGGAGGGCGGGCTCGCATCGCGCGCCGACATGCTGCGCGCGCGCGCGTCGCGGGTCGAGGCCGAACTGGCCCGCGACGCGGCCGTGCGCGATCTGGCCAAGGCCGAGGCCGCGCTGAAGCAAGCGGCCGGCATCGCGCAGACGCAGACCCTGATGCTCGACTGGCCGCGCGTGGTCCCGCCCGATCTCGACGCGGCGCTGCTGCTCGCAGACCTGCTCGCCGAGGCCGAGCGCCAGCGCCCCGACCTGCGCGCGTTGCGCGCTTCCGCCGCGGCGGCCCGGTCCGAAGCCGAGCGTGCCCGCGCCGCGCGCTGGCCCAGCCTCGCACTGACCGGCAATACCGGCCGCACCTTTTTCCTGGAGGACGGGCGGACGCCTTCGACGACCTACAGCATCGGGCTCAATCTGAGCATTCCCCTGTTCGATGGCGGCCGGCTGGCCGCACAGGCGCGTGCAGCCGAACGCGATGCCGAACGGCTTGCGGCGCAGGCCGATGCGCAGCGCGACACCGTCGCGCTGGACGTGACGCAGGCCTGGCAGGACGCGCAGTATGCCCAGACCGCACGCGCGGGCGTTGCCGTCCAGTACGAGAGCGCGGCCGAATCGGCGCGCGCGGCGGAGGCGCGCTACAAGGCGGGCGTGGGCAGTCTGCTCGAATGGCTGACCGCGCAGGCCGATCTGGCGCGCGCGCGGCAGGCGCGGGTGCAGGCCGACGGCGACTGGCAGACCGCATTTTCCCGTTTGAACCATGCGCTCGGGCGGCTGCCCGCGGCGCTTCCCGAGAGGCAGCCATGATCGGTCGCATCCTAGCTCTTGTCGTCGTGCTGGTGCTGATTGCCGGCGTGGTCTACCGCGTTCAGCAGAAAGGGGCCGAGGACGCCCAGAAAGGCGGCGAGAGCCGGCCGATCGCGGTCAAGACGGTTCCGGTCGAGGTGCGCGATTTTCCGCGTGTGATCGATCTGCCGGGCACGCTCGAAGCCGCGCGCCAGGCGGTCGTGTCGGCACAGGTCGGCGGTGTGCTGCTGAAGCAGCACGTGCAGGAAGGCGACCGCGTGCGTGCCGGACAGGTCCTGTTCACGCTCGATGCGCGGCCGGCCGAGGCACGGATCGCGCAAAGCCGTGCGAGCCTCGAAGGCGCGCGCGCCGAAACCGAAGACGCCGAGAAGAAACTGACGCGCCTGATGCCGCTGATGAATTCCGGTTACATCAGCCGGCAGGAATACGACGACGCGGTGCTCGTGCGCGAAGCCGCGCGCGCCAAGGCGGCCACCGCCCGCGCCGAACTGCAGGCCGCGCAGCTCGACGCGGGCTATGCCGTCATCCGCGCGCCGTTCGCCGGCCAGGTCGGCCGCATACCGGTGCGGCCCGGCGATCTGGTGCAGGCGGGCGCGACGCTGACCGCCCTGATCGCGGCGGAGGGCCTGGACGTGCGCGCCAGTGTGGCGCAGTCCGACTGGCCCGCGCTGGCCGCCGCGCGGGCGGGCGGTGCCGTACCCGCCGACATATTTTTCGACGGCGGCGGCAAGCCGGTCGCGCAGGGCGAGCTGAATTTCGTGGACGCCCAGCTCGATGCGGCCAGCGGCGCGGTGCAGATCAAGGTGCGGCTGGCCGCCGTGCCGCCCGGCCTGCTGTCCGGCCAGAGCGTGCGCCTGCGCCTGAAGCTCGGCGTCGAACCCGCCGCGCGGGTCGTGCCCGAGGCGGCCCTGCAGCACGCGCAGAACGGGACCTATGTCTATGTCGTGCGCGACGGACGGGCGGTGGCGCAGCCGGTAACGCTGTTGCGCGCACTGGACGGCGCACAGGCGGTGAGCGGCGAGCTCGCCGCCGGCGAGCCGGTGCTGATCGAGATTCCGCAACGCCTGCGCGCGGGCGGCGCCGTGCGTCTGGAGAGTGAACGTCCGCCCGCACGCGAGGCCGCCAAGTGAACCTTTCGCGTCTGTTCATCGAGCGGCCGGTCGCCACGCTGATGCTGGTGCTGGCGATGGCGCTGTTCGGCGCGCTCGCCTACAGGGAACTGCCGGTGAACGATCTGCCGCAGGTCGATTTCCCGACGCTGCGGATTTCCGCCAGTCTGCCCGGCGCGAACCCGGAGACGATGGCCAACACGGTGGCCACGCCGCTCGAACGGCAGCTCTCGACGGTACAGGGTATCGAATCGATGTCCTCGCAGTCGGGCCAGGGCTCGACCAACATCACGCTGCAATTCGAGCTGGGGCGCGATATCGATGCCGCCGCGCAGGATGTGCAGACCGCCGTCGCGCAGGCGGCGCGCAACCTGCCGGACGGCATGGATCCGCCGCAGCTGCGCAAGATCAACCCTTCCGATTCGCCCATCCTCTATCTCGCCCTGTCGGCCGAGCGGCTGCCTCTCACCGAGCTTGACGCGGTGGCCGATTCGCATGTCGCGCAGCGCCTGTCGACCCTGTCCTGCGTGGCCCAGGTGCTGGTGTTCGGCTCGCAGAAATATGCGCTGCGGCTCTATCTCGACCCCGAAAAACTGCTTGCGCGCGGGCTGACCTTCGCCGATGTGGTCGCCGCGGTACAGGCGGCGAACGCGAACCTGCCGTCCGGCACGCTGAACAGTGCGACACGCGCCTATGCGGTGAAGGCGCCGGTCGCGCTCGCCGACGCGCACGGGTTCGGCGATGTCATCGTGGCCTACAAGGACGGCGCCGCGCTGCGTATCCGCGACCTGGGGCGCGCGGTCGACAGCGTGGAAAACGACAAGGCGCGCACCTGGTACAACGGCACGCGCGCCATTGTGCTCGCGGTTCAGCGGCAGCCCGGTGCCAACACGGTCGAAGTCGCCGAGCGCATCCGCGCGATGCTGCCGCAGATCGAATCCGAACTGCCCGACGGCGTCCGCCTGCAGGTGCATTTCGACCGTTCGCTGTTCGTCAAGGATTCGCTGCACGAAGTGAATTTCACGCTGGTGCTGGCGCTCGGCCTGGTCGTCCTGGTGATCTTTGCCTTCCTGCACAACGTGCGCGCCACGCTCATCGCCGCGCTGGTGCTGCCGAGCTCGCTGCTCGGCACCTTCGCCTTCATGCATCTGGCGGGCTACAGCCTCAACAATCTTTCGCTGATGGCGATCACGCTCGCCATCGGTTTCGTGGTCGACGACGCGGTGGTGGTGATCGAGAACATCGCGCGCCATCTCGACATGGGCAAGTCGCGCGTGCAGGCGGCGCTCGACGGTGCGCAGGAGATCGGCTTCACCGTGCTGTCGATGACGATTTCGCTGGCCGCCGTGTTTCTGCCCATCCTGTTCATGGGCGGCATGATCGGCCGGCTGTTCCAGGAGTTCGCCGTCTCCATCGGCGTGGCGGTGATCCTGTCCGGCGTGGTGGCGCTCACGTTGACACCGATGCTGTGTGCGCGCGGGTTCGTGCACGAAACGATCAACAATCCCTTCTCGCGCCTGTTCGACCGGACGTTCGGCGCATTCCGCGACTGGTACGGCGAGACGCTGCGCGCCTCGATGCGGCACCGCGGTGCGATGCTGCTGCTGTCGGTCGCGGTGCTGGGCGCGATGGTATGGCTGGCCGGCCAGGTGAAACAGGGATTCATCCCGCGTGTCGATTCCGGCATGTTGTTCGCCAGTGTGCAGTATCCCGAAGGCATTCCCTTCGAGGAACTGTCGAAGCGGCAGCAGCAGCTCGCCATGCTGGTGCAGGGTCATCCCGCCGTCGAAGGCCTGATGTCCTCGGCCGGCCAGGGCGGCGGCGGCGTCACCGGCGGCAATATCGGCCGTCTGGTGATCCGGCTGACGCCGCGCGATACCCGTCCGGGCGCGGATCAGGTGATCGAGGAACTGCGGGCGCTCAGCCGCAAGGTCGGCGGCGTCAACGTGATGCTGCAGAACCCGGCGTCGATCAACGTCGGCGCGCTGGCATCGTCGAGCGACTATCAGATCACCCTGACCTCGAGCGATTTCGAGTCGCTCAAGCATGTGCTGCCTGAAGTCGAGAAGGCGCTCGGCGCCGCGCCATTGATCACCGACGTGGACAGCAACCTCGATCTGCGCAATCCCGAGCTGCGGGTGACGCTCGACCCGATTGAAGCGGCGCGGCTCGGTATCGATGCGCGCGCGGTACAGCAGACGCTCTACGACGCCCTGGGCGGACGCCGCATCAGCGAAATCTACGGCACCAGCGACCAGTACAGCATCACCGTCGAAGCCCTGCCCGAAGCCCAGCTCGATCCGGCATTGATCGGCCGGCTGCCGATCCGTACCGTCACCGGCGGGTTGACGCGGCTGGATGCCGTGGCGCGGGTCGAGGCGGGTGTCGGGCCCATTGCCGTCTACCATTACGGCCAGCAGCCGGCGGTAACGCTGTCCTTCAATCTGGCGCCCGGCGCCTCGCTCAACGAGGCACTGGCGCAGGCGCTCGCCGCAGCCAATTCTGCGTTGTCCGCCGACGTGACCGCGCAGCTCACCGGTTCGGCGCAGAAATTCCAGGAGTCCACGGTGACGCTGCCCCTGCTGCTGCTGTTCACCGTCGTCGTCATCTACATGGTGCTGGCCGTGCTGTACGAGCACCTGGGGCATCCGCTCACCATTCTCACCGCATTGCCGCTCGCCGGCTTCGGTGCGCTGCTGGTGCTGCTGCTGGCCGGCGAGGAGCTCAACATCTTCAGCTTCGTCGGCATCATTCTGCTGGTCGGTCTGGTGAAGAAGAACGGCATCATGATGATCGACTTTGCGCTCACGCGGCAGCGCGCCGGCCTGTCGCCGGAGGCGGCCATCGTCGAAGCGAGCCTGGTGCGCCTGCGGCCGATCATGATGACCACCTTTGCCGCGATCTTCGCCACCCTGCCCATCGCCATCGGTTTCGGCGCGGGCGGCGAGGCGCGCAGGCCGCTGGGCATTGCCGTCATCGGCGGCCTGGTGTTCTCGCAGTTCCTCACCCTGTACATCACGCCCACCTTCTACGTGAGCATGGCGCGGCTGGAGGCCTGGCTGTTGCGCCAGCGCGCCCGGTTTGCCTGAGCCTCTGTCTCAGGCCAGCCAGGCGAGCGCGGCGTAGCGCGCGAGCTTGCCCAGGCCGACGAGCAGCAGGAAGCGCCCCGCGCCCACGCGCAGGATGCCGGCAACCAGACACAGCGGGTCACCGACGACCGGCAGCCATGCCAGCAGCAGGGCGGGCTGGCCCCAGCGTGCGAACCAGCGTTCCGCACGCGCGGCCTGCCGTTCGGCCCGACCGCTGCGCCGCACCGCCTGGCGGCCGAAGCGGCCCATGCCGTAGGTAATCAGACTGCCCAGCACATTGCCGGCCGTGGCGACGGCCACGCTGGCAAACGGATCGGCGCCCTGATGCAGGCGGTACAGCAGCAGCGCCTCCGAGCCGCCGGGAAACAGCGTCGAAGACAGCAGTGCCGAACCGAACAGGGGCCAGTCCATCAGGCGTGCGCGCCGATGGACTGGGCGACAGGTCCTAAATTGATATTATCAATTGTTTTCATGAATCTTATCCGTTGGATTGAATGATTGGGGGTGGGTAAAGTGGCGCCTGTCTCGATTGACAGCGCAAATCAAACGACTTGATCACCCTACAGGAGCCCGACATGCAGAACGCGTCATCCGTCACCATTCAGAACCTCGAAGCCGCCTTCGCCGGCGAGTCGATGGCCCATATCAAATATCTGTGGTTCGCCCGCCAGTGCCGCAAGCTTGGCGACGAAGCCACCGCCCGGGTGTTCGAGGACACCGCCGCACAAGAGATTCTGCATGCCTTCGGCCACGCCGAGCTGCTGTTCGCCGACGAGACCATGACGCCGGAGAAATGCCTGCAGTATGCGATCGAAGGCGAGACCCACGAATACACCGAGATGTATCCGAAGTTCCGTCACGAGGCGATGCAGGAAGGCAACGCCGCCGCGGTCGCCGAACTCGATGAGCAGATCGTCGAATCGAAGGCGCACGCGGAAATGTTCAAGGCCGTGCTGGACAAGGCCGCCAAACGCTTCGCGGCGCTGGCCAGGGTCGAGGAAAAGCACGCGAAGCATTACCGGGCGGCCCGGGATGCGCTGGCAGCCCCCGATGCACTCGCCGCCTGATCGATTACCCTCGCATTCATTCTGAAAGGACACACCATGAAAACCTGGCAATGTATCGTTTGCGGTTATGTTTACGACGAAGCGGCCGGCGATCCCGAGCATGGCATCGCGCCCGGCACCCGCTGGGAAGACGTACCCGATGCCTGGGCCTGTCCGGAATGCGGTGTCGCCAAGATGGATTTCGAGATGGTCGAAGTCGTCGCGGCCTGAATCCCGTTGCCGGGCGCATGCGCCCGGCTTATCCGCGCAGCTCCGGGCCTTTCCGGAGCTGCGCGGATAAGCCCAGTCCCCAGGAGCCTCGTTTCATGCAGCCCATCTTCATCGTCGGTTCCGGCCTGGCCGGCTACACCCTGCTGCGGGAGATCCGCAAGCGCGACGCGGCGATGCCCGTCACCCTCGTCACGGCCGACGACGGCACCTTTTATTCCAAGCCCAATCTGTCCAATGCGCTGGCCGCCGGGCGCGATGCGGCCGCGCTGGCCGGCGCGCCGGCCGAAAAGATGGCGGCCGATCTCAAGGCCACGCTGCTGACGCGGACGACCGTCACGGCCATCGATCCGGCCGCACACCGCATTCGCACAGCCGGCGCCGAATATGGCTACGGCCGACTGGTGCTCGCGCTCGGTGCCGATCCTTTTCCGCACCGGCTGGAAGGCGATGCCGCGGACACGGTGCTGACGGTGAACGATCTGGCCGGCTATGCACGCTTTCGCGAAGCCATCGCCGGCAAGCGGCACGCGGTCGTGCTGGGCGGAGGGCTTATCGGCTGCGAATTCGCCAACGATCTCGCCGCTGCGGGGATGGACGTCACCGTGGTGCACCTGGGCGACTGGCCGCTCGAGCGGCTGCTGCCGGTCGAGGCCGGCCAGCGGCTGGCCGGGCATCTGTCCGCGCTGGGGGTGCGCTGGCACTTCGGCCGCACCGCAAAACGGGTGGACACGGCCGGCAACGGTCTGCGCGTGACGCTCGACGACGGCAGCGCCATCGATGCCGACGTCGTGCTGTCGGCGATCGGCCTCGCGCCGCGCACGCAACTGGCGCAGGCGGCGGGTATTCCGGTCGGACGCGGCATCCGGACCGACCGCTTCCTGCAGACGGGCGCGGCCGACGTGTATGCGATGGGCGATTGCGCGGAGGTGGACGGCCAGGTGTTGCCCTACGTGCAGCCGCTCATGGTGCAGGCACGCGCGCTGGCGGCCACGCTCGCCGGCACGCCGACCGAAGCGGTCTACCCGCCCATGCCGGTCATGGTAAAAACGCCCGCACATCCGGTGGCGGTCCTGCCGCCCGCGACGGGTGTAGGCGGTGGCTGGAAAGTCGACGCCACGGCCGTGGGCGTGAACGCGCTGCATCTGGATGCAGACGGCCGTCTGCAGGGCTTTGCGCTGACCGGCGCGGAGACGGGGAAGCGCAATACCCTGGTCAAGGGGCTCGGGGCCAAGCCCTAGCAGGTCTTGCATGCCTCCGTCGGCAGCCCGCGCGCGATCCAGCCGGGGCCGGCGCCGCTGCCGGCCATGCCTTCCTTGACGTTGTAGACCCGGGTGAAGCCGGCTTCGACGAGCGCGCGCTGCATCTGCGTCGTGCGGTTGCCGGTACGGCAGATGAGACCGATGGGGGCGTTGCGGTCGCCACCGACTTCGGCGGCCACCTGTTTCACGAAACCGGCCGTGCCTTGCGGATGCACCATGTTGATTTCCAGTGCGCCCTGCGCGACCCGGGTCTGCTTCCATTCGTCCGGGCGGCGAATGTCGATCAGCGTGAGCTGGCCGGCCTGCGCCCGGGCATGGGCGTCGGGTGCCGACAGGTTCGGGCCGGCCTCGCGCGCGCAGCCGCTGCCGGCGAGCAGCAGAAAGGCGGCGCCCAGGATGAGCGGGAAACGGGTGCGCAACATGGATATGTCCTTGTGTCTGAATCGAATTCTTACGTAGTCCGCGCCAGTGCCGGCAAGTTCCGTGCTCCGGCTTGCATTGCCCCGGGCATGCGCGACAATGCCGCATGGACATCTTCCGTGTTTTTCACCTGCAATGCGCGCGCCGGCTGCCGGCGCTGCCCGCGTCGCATCCCTGCTCGCGGATGCATGGCCATTCCTTTGAAATCGAACTTATGTTGCGCGGCGAACTCGATTCCCGGCTGGGCTGGGTCGTCGATTTCGCCGACATCGGCCGAGCCTGGCAACCCGTTCACGATGCCCTGGACCATCGCTGCCTCAACGAGATCGACGGTCTGGACAATCCCACCAGCGAGCGGCTGGCGATCTGGCTGTGGGATCGCCTGAAGCCGGCTCTGCCCGGCCTGTCGCAGGTCAAGGTGATGGAGATGCACGATGCCGGCTGCATTTACCGCGGGCCGGCGTAAGGCGGACCGGCAGGGTCAGCGCAGCACGCGTACCCAGATGCGCCGGTTCTGACCGCGGCCTTCGGCGGTGACGTTGCTCGCCACCGGCTGCAGATCGCCGTAGGAGATGGTGGACATGCGGTCGAGCGGAATGCCGCCGGTCTCGTGCAAATAGCGCCGCACCGCTTCGGCGCGTTCCAGGGCGATACGGCGGTTCCGGCTGTCGAGCCCGAGATTGTCGCTGTAGCCGACGATTTCCACGAATACGTTCGGCAGCTTCGGTTTGATGCCGGCGATCAGGCCGTCGAGTGCAGTGCGCCCGCCGGCGGTCAGCTCGGGCTGTTCGTAGGCATACGACACCATGCTTTCGGTCAGCAGCAGCGAATCGGCGAGCTTGCCGCTCACCAATCGGCTGTCGCGGGCGATCTTCACCGCGTCGTCGGCGCTTTCCCGGGCCTTGGCGATGTTCGCATTGGCGACATCGAGCTGCGTGCGCAAAGCCGCCGTGTCGGCACGCAGCGCATCGAGCGCCCCCTGCTGGGGCGACAGGCTGTCGAGGCGGCTGGCCAGCAGCGCCTGGCCGGATTCCAGTTTGCCCAGGCGGGCGTCCATGGCCTGCTGCGCGTCGGACAGGCGCGCAACGTGCTGCTTCACGCTATCGAGTTCGCGCGCGGCGCTGGCCTGGGCTGCGTCGAGCGTCTGCTGCGAAGCGCAGCCGGCGAGCGTGACAGGAATGATCAGGGCGAAGGGCAAGAGGGGGCGCATGGCGGGCTCCGGTTTACGGCGAGCCCCGATTTTACCCGTCCCGCTCCGGGGCGCTGCACCGGCCAGACGCGACGGAACGCAGGGCTTGCAATATTCTAATAATCGTTAGAATATACGCTAATGAACGCACGCAAAACCAAAGATCTTCTCTACGAGCACGTCGCACAGATCGGCAAAGCGGTGTCCAGCCCCAAGCGGCTGGAGCTGCTGGAAATCCTTGCACAGGGCGAGAAGACCGTGGAGGCGCTGGCGGCCGATGCCAGCCTGTCGGTCAAACTGGCGAGTGCGCACCTCAAGGTGCTGAAGGCCGCCCGCCTGGTCGAGGCGCGGCGCGACGGCCGCAACATCGCCTACCGTCTGTCCGGCCCCGACGTATCGGCGCTGTGGGTGAATCTGCGCACGGTGGCCGAGGAGCATCTGGTGGAACTGAAGCTCGCGATGGACGGCCTGTTCGCCGCGCCGGAAAAGCTCGACGCCGAAACCCGCCGCTCGCTGATGAACAAGGCGAAGCGCGGCGACGTGGTGGTGATCGACGTGCGGCCGGCGGCCGAATACGAGAGCGGCCACCTGCCGTTCGCGCGCTCGATGCCGGTCGCCGAACTGCGCCAGCGGCTGAAGGAGCTGCCGGCGGACAAGGAGATCGTCGCCTACTGCCGCGGCCCGTTCTGCATGATGTCCGCCGAGGCGGTGGCGCTGCTCCGGGCGCACGGTTTCGACGCGCACAAGATCGCCGACGGCACGTCCGAATGGCTGGCCGCGGGCCTGCCGCTCGCGAAGACCTGAACGATTCCCCGATCCAACGACAAGGAGACCGCCATGTTTTTCCGTCAACTGCTGGCCAAGGACGCCACGCTGTCCTACTTCTTCGGCTGCGGCTCGTGCCACGTCGGCGTGGCCGTCGACCCCGTGCTCGGCGACGAGGACTGGTTCATCGACGAGGCCGCGAAGCAGGACGTGAAGATCACCCACGTCATCGACACGCACGTGCACGCCGACCACTACTCGGGCGGCCGGGCGCTGGCCGAGAAGACCGGCGCCGCCTACTGCCTGCACGAGGCCAACGGCGGCCGGGTGAATTTCGGTTTCACGCCGCTCGCGGACGGGCAGCGCATCGACGTCGGCAACGTCACCGTCGACGTGCTGCACACGCCGGGCCACACGCCCGATTCGATCTGCCTCGCGGTCACCGACAAGCGCCGCGCCCCAACTGGAATCGATGCGGCGCCGTGGTTCGTGCTCACCGGCGACACGCTCTTCGTCGGCAGCGCGGGCCGGCCCGATCTGGCCGGCAAGGAGGCCGAGATGGCGGCGCAACTGCACGACACCTTGCACCGGCGCCTGTTGACGCTGCCGGCGGAAGTCGAACTCTATCCCGGCCACACCTCGGGCAGCGCCTGCGGCGCGGGCCTGTCCGGCAAACCCATGTCCACCGTCGGTTTCGAGAAGCGTTGGAATCCCATGCTGGCCATGAATCGCGACGATTTCGTCGCGGCGCTGACGGCAAGCATTCCGCCGCGCCCGGCGGAAATGGACCGGATGGTCGCGTTCAATCTGGGGCGCTGAGATGACGGGCTACGCGGCGGACTACCGCTACGGCATCCGCGTCAATTTTGCCCAGTTCGCGCATCAACTGGTGCAGGTCTTTCTCGTCGGCCTCACCATCGGCCTGTTCCGCACCGTGGTGCCGGCGCTGGCGGAGAGCGACTTCGGCGTGGCCCGGGGCTCGTTCATGATGCTGACGGCCTTCGTCACCGCCTTCGGCTTCGTCAAGGGCACGCTCAATTTCGTCGCGGGGCGCCTCTCGGAACGCATCGGCCGCAAGAAGGTGCTGCTGCTGGGCTGGTTCGCCGCCGTGCCGATTCCCTTCATGATCCTGCATGCGCCGAACTGGAACTGGATCGTGGCGGCCACGGTGCTGCTGGGCGTGAATCAGGGGCTGACCTGGTCGATGACGCAGACCGCCAAGCTCGATCTCACGACGGCGGACCAGCGCGGGCTCACCATCGGACTCAACGAGTTCGCGGGCTACTTCGGCGTGGCGGTCGCCGGCATCGTCACCGGCTATCTGGCCGCGGCCTGGGGCCCGCGCGAGGGGCTGATGCTGTTCGGCAGCGTGACGGTGCTCGCGGCGCTGCTGCTGACCCTGATCTGGGTGAAGGACACGCTGCCGTGGGCGCACGCCGAGGGCCGGCAGCACGCGGCCGGCCAGATGCACGGCCCGCGCCCGCGTTATCCGGCGAACGTTTCCAGGCGGCCGGGGACCTGGGAAATCTTCACGCTCATGTCCTGGCGCGACGCGCGCATGGCCTCGCTCAGCCAGGCCGGTCTGGTCGAGAAATTCGTCGACGCGCTCGTGTGGGTGTTTTTCCCGGTGTATCTCTACCAGCGCGGGCTGTCGCTCGCCGGCATCGGCTGGGTGGTCGGCGTCTATGGCTTCGTCTGGGGGCTGTCGCAGTTCCTCACCGGCCACTGGTCCGACCGCGTCGGCCGCAAGAAACCCATCGTCGCCGGCATGTGGCTGTGCGGCGCCGGCGTCGCGCTGGTGGGGCTGGGCGAGGGCGAACTCTGGTGGTCGTTCGCCGCCGCCGTCATGGGCTTCGGCATGGCGCTGCTGTACCCGACGCTGTCCGCCGCCGTGTCCGACATCGCGCATCCCGACTGGCGCGGTTCGGCCATCGGCATCTACCGCTTCTGGCGCGACCTCGGCTACGGCATCGGCGCGCTGCTGCTGGGCGCCGTCGCGGCCGCGTTCGGCGGCATCGCGGCGGGCTTCGGGTTTACCGCCGCCGCCATGTTCGTGTCCGGGCTGATCGTGCTGCTGGCCTGCGAGGAAACCCACCCGCGCCTGAATCCGTCCGACTGATCCGGCGGTGTTTCCGCCGGACGCGCCGGCATCAGACGGCTTCGCCGGGCGGTACTTCAGCCGGTTCGGGCATGACCGGCGAGGCCAGCACTTTGTCGATGCGCTTGCCGTCGAGATCGACCACCTCCAGGCGCCAGTTCTCCCAGATCAGCACGTCACCGGTCTGCGGCAGCCGGCCGGCCAGCCACATAACGAGTCCGCTCAGCGTGTGGTAGCGGCCACGGTCTTCGTCGGGGACATTCTTCAGGTCGAGCCGGTCTTTTAGCTCCGGAATGGGGATCAGGCCATCGAGCAGCCAGGAGCCGTCGTCGCGGCGCACCGCCCAGGCATCGGCCAGATTGCGCGGCTTGAATTCGCCGGTGACCGCTTCCAGCACGTCCTGCAGCGTGACGAGACCGTTGATCTCGCCGTATTCGTCGATGACGAGCACCATGTGCGCGTCGGATGCGCGGAACTGCTCCAGGATGTCCATGCCGGTCAGGCTTTCCGGCACGTAGACCGCGGGGACCAGGTGCGTGGTCAGATCGGGCTGCCCGCCCTGCAGGGTCTGGCTGAGGAGCTGCTTTGCGCTGACGATGCCCAGCACCTCGTCGAGTCCGTCGCGGCAGACCGGGAAACGCGTGTGGTCGGACTCAGCAATGCGGCGCAGGTTTTCTGCCAGCGGCAGGGCCACGTCGAGGTAGACGATGTCGGCGCGCGGCACCATCAGCGAATTGATGTTGCGCTCGTCGAGACGGAACACGTTGCGCACCATCTCGCGTTCCTGCTGCTCGATGGCGCCCGATTCGGAGCCTTCTTCCAGCAAGGCGTGGATTTCTTCCTCGATCACGTCGCTCTGTTCGGCGGCCTGTTTGCCGATCAGGTGGAGAATCGCGTTGGTCGAGGCCGCCAGCAGGCGCACGAAGGGGCGCGCCAGGAGTGCGAGCCAGCTCATCGGCCGAGCGATCCGGCGTGCGATACCCTCGGGGTTGAACTGGCCGATCCGCTTCGGCACCAGTTCGCCGACGACGATGGATACGTAGGTGATGACGACAACGACGAGTGCGGTGGAGGCGATGCTGCTGTGCTCGGCGGCCATGCCCTGTGACTGGAGCCAGACGGAAAGGGGCGCGGCCAGCGCGGCCTCGCCGATGATGCCGCTGAGTATGCCGATCGAGGTAATGCCTACCTGTACGGTGGAGAGAAAACGGGTGGGGTCGTCGTGCAGCTTTATCGCGACCGCCGAGGCGGCGTCGCCGTCATCGGCCAGGCGGGCAAGCCGGGCGCGGCGGGCGGTGACGAGGGCGATCTCCGACATGGCGAAGAGGCCATTCAGCAGGATCAGCAGGCCTAGGAACACTATCTCCATGGGTGGAACCGGTTACGCAGGGATAGGCATCATAGCCTGAATCGAACATGCGGCCGGACCGTACCCGGATGCGAAACGGCATTGCGAACGTGTGTGCGGGCGCGGGGCTCAAACGGCCTGACCCGACCACATCGCATCGAGATCGGTGAAACCCCATTTGCCCGGATCTTCGTGTCCCACGATTTTCTCGGATACGCCCGGACTGGCCAGGTCGATGGTCTCGGGCATGATCCGGGTCTGCGATTTGGTGGAGAAGAAGACCCGCACGCGTGGCGCAAGCAGGGATTTTTCGGACAACTCGACCACGACGGCCAGGCGTCCCGAACTGAGCCGGACCAATGAGCCGATCGGGTAGATGCCGATGCTCTTGATGAAAGCCTGGAAGACACGCTGGTCGAAATATCCCTTGCTCCACTCCGTCATCTTGCGGATCGATTCGGCAGGGTCCCAGCCGCGTTTGTAGGGGCGGTTGGACGTGATGGCATCGTAGACGTCGCATACCGCGCCCATCTTGGCGAACAGGCTGATCTGCGCGTCGGCGAGGCGGTCCGGGTAGCCCGTGCCGTCGACCTTTTCGTGATGGTGCAGGCAGACGTCGAGCATGACGGCGCTTGCCGTGCCGCTCTCCAGCAGCAGACGGTGCCCTTCGGCGGGATGACGCTTGATGACGTCGAATTCCGTGTCGGTCAGCTTGCCCGGTTTGTTGAGCACGTCGAGCGGGATCAGTGCCTTGCCCAGATCGTGCATCAGACCGGCCATGCCGGCTTCCCGGACTTCCGCCTCGTCCAGGTCCAGGTGGCGGGCCAGCGAAATCATCAGGGCGCAAACGGCCACGGAATGCATGTAGGTGTAGTTGTCCGCCATTTTCAGGCGGGCCAGACTGATCAATGCACCAGGGTTGCGCATGACCGAGTTTGAGATTTCGTCGACCAGCCTGCCTACCGATTCCGTGTTCACGGCCTTGCCCATCCGGACTTCCCGAAACATCGAAACGACCGCCTTGTTCGCCTGCGCGCAGATGGCCGCTGCGCGGCTGACTTCCTCGGCCATCGGAACCTGTCTCGATGCCGGCGCGTGTCCGATCTCAGCCGCCATCAGGATCTCGGTGGTCGACATGGCTTCCGGGCGGGCGGCTTCGGCGGGCGCCGGCGCCACGTCGTCGCCCTTGGAAATGTCGATCCAGACTTCCTCGATTTTGCTGTCGTGAATGCGCTGGATGTCGGCCGGATCGGTGAGCGTGAAGTGGTTGCGCCAGAAGGGATGCGCCAGCCAGGGACCGCACAGTTCGTGCAGGTGCATGCCGGGTTTGAGCGCCGATACCTTGATTTTTTTGAGCATGTCGGCAATGACGAAACAGACGGTCTGAATGCACTCTATAGCCGATTCCCGCTCAAATTGCACGGGCGCGGATGCGGGCGCACCAATTTGTACCGGATCGGGCCGCGTGTGCACCATGCGCGCGCGCGATGCGGGGCGGTGCATGGGGGTGTACCGTGCAACGGTCTGAATCCATTGGAAATGAGAGGGCTGGCATGGAGCCTGCTCGCTTCTCCGGCGAGGAGTGGTTCATGTCTGTCGTTTCTTCCGTCTGCTGTTATTGCGGCACCGGTTGCGGCGTATTGATCGAAACCGATGCCGACAGGATTGTGGGCGTGCGGGGCGATCCGGCGCACCCGGCGAATGCCGGCAAGCTGTGCACCAAGGGTGCGACGCTGCATCTCGCGGCACGCGCGTCCGGCCGTGCCCGGTTTCCCGAGTTGCGCGCCCGCCGGGCGGATGCGCGCATGCGGGTCGACTGGGACACGGCGCTGGATCACGTCGCCGAACGTTTCGATGCCATCGTCCGCGCGCACGGCCCGGACGCCGTCGCCTTCTACATTTCCGGCCAGCTCACCACCGAGGCGTACTACGTCTTCAACAAGCTGGCCAAGGGGCTCATCGGCACCAACAACGTCGACACCAATTCGCGGCTCTGCATGTCGTCCGCCGTCGCCGGCTACAAGGCCACGCTGGGCGCCGATTCGCCGCCCGGCTGCTACGACGACATCGACGCCGCCGGCACGCTTTTCATCGCCGGCTCGAACACCGCCTACGCGCACCCCATCGTGTTCCGCCGCATCGAGGCGGCGCGCAGGGCGAATCCCGCGCAGAAGCTGATCGTCGTCGATCCGCGCCGTACCGACACGGCGGCCGAGGCCGACCTGCACCTGGCCCTCCTGCCCGGCACCGACGTGGCGCTCTACCACGGCATGCTGAATGCGATGCTGTGGGAAGACCGCATCGACCGGGCCTGGATCGCCGCCCACACCGAGGGCTGGGATGCCCTGCGCGACTGCGTGCGCGATTTCACGCCGGACCGGGTGGCGGCGATCTGTGGCGTCGCCGCGGACGACATCGTCACCGCCGCGCGCTGGTTCGCCGACGGCCCCACGCTGTCGCTGTATTGCCAGGGGCTCAATCAATCCAGTTGCGGCGTCGACAAGAACGCCGCGCTGATCAATCTGCATCTGGCCACCGGGCAGATCGGCAAGCCGGGCGCCGCGCCGCTCTCGCTCACCGGCCAGCCCAACGCCATGGGCGGGCGCGAGGTGGGCGGCCTGGCCAATCTTCTGTCCGCCCACCGCGATCTGGACAATCCCGCGCACCGTGCCGAGGTCGCGCGGCTCTGGGGCGTGGACAGCGTGCCCGAGCGGCCGGGCAAGACGGCGGTGGAGCTGTTCGATGCCCTGGAAAAAGGCGAGGTGAAAGCCGTGTGGATCGCCTGCACCAATCCCGCGCAGTCGCTGCCCGACCAGAACCGTGTGCAGGCCGCGCTGGAAAAGGGCGACCTCGTGGTGGTGCAGGAGGCCTATGCCGACACCGAAACCGCCGCTTTTGCCGACGTGCTGCTGCCGGCCGCGACCTGGGGCGAAACCGAGGGCACGATGACCAACTCGGAACGCTGCATCAGCCGTGTGCGCGCCGCCGTGCCGCCGCCGGGCGAAGCGCGGCCCGACTGGCAAATCGCCTGTGACTTCGCGCGCCGTTTCAGGCCGGACGCGGGCGCGCGCCTGTTTCCCTATGCCGACGCCGAGGCGGTGTTCGACGAGCACCGCGAGACCACGCGCGGGCGCGACCTCGACATCGCCGGGCTGTCGTATGCGCGGCTCGACGCCGGGCCCTGCCAGTGGCCGCTCCCCGAAGGCGCCGCCACCGGCCGCAAGCGTCTCTATGCGGACGGCGTCTTCGCCACCGCCAGCGGCCGCGCGAAATTCCACGCCGCCGTCTGGCGGCCTGTCGCCGAACCGGTCGACGCGCGTTATCCGTTGCGCCTCAACACCGGCCGTCTGCGCGACCAGTGGCATGCGATGAGCCGCACCGGCAAGGTGGCGCGGCTGTTCTCGCATGCCGATCTGCCCGTGCTCGACATGGCGTCGCGCGATCTCGAACTGCGGCGTCTGCGATCCGGCGATCTGGTGCGCGTCAAAAGCCGGCGCGGCGAAATCGTCGTCGCGGTTGAGGCAAACGAAGGCGTGCGCCCGGGGCAGTGTTTCCTGCCCATGCACTGGGGCGCGCGTTATATGGGCGGGCGCGGCATCAATGCGCTGACCCTGCCGGTCTTCGATGCCGTATCGAAACAGCCGGAACTCAAGCATGCCGCCGTGCAGGTGGCAAAAGCCGAGCTGCCCTGGTGCATGGTCGCGCTCGCCACCGGCGACGGTGCGAAGCTGCTCGATGCCGCGCAGCCGCTGTTGCGCGTCTGCGATTACGGGGCGGCCGGGCTGGCGGGCCGGGAGCGCGATGTGCTGACGCTGCGGCTCGCGCATACCGAAGCGCCGCCTGCCGCCCTGCTGGCGGCGTTCGACGCCACACTGGGGCTTGGCGATCCGTTGGCGGTGATGCAGTACGAAGACCGGCCGCGCGGCGTCAGCAAGCGCATCCGCGTCGAGTCAGGCAAGGTCGTGGCTACCCGCCTTACGGGCGAAACGGCGGCTTTCGACTGGCTGCGCGATCTCGTCGTCGATGGCGCTGAAGCCGCCAGTCTGCGGGCATGGATGCTGGCGCCGGTGGCGCGCCCGCCGGCTGCCGGCGCAGGGCGCGGGCGTATCGTCTGCAACTGTTTCAACGTGGCCGAGCCGGAGATCGTCGCGGCCATCGCGGCCGGCGCGGATCTTGCCGCGCTGCAGGGCGCGCTCAAGTGCGGCACCGAATGCGGCTCGTGCGTGCCGGAGCTGAAGCGCCTGATCGCCGCCAATCGGGTGGCGGCATGAGTTACGCCACGCTGATCCGTCAGATCGAGGCTGGCGAGGGCATGGATTATCTCGAAGCGCGCGGGCTGGGTGCTGCGCTGCTCGATGGGGGCGTGCCGGAACTGGAGACCGCGGCTTTTCTGGTTGCACTGAATCAGCACGATCCCGGACTCGATGCCTGGCTGGGGCTGCATGCGACGCTGACCGAACGCCTGCCCGAACTGCTTGCGCCTTCGGGGCCTTTCCGCACAGTGGTGCTGCCGGCCTACCATGGCGTGCGCACGCATCCGCATCTCACGCCATTGCTTGCCATGCTGCTGAAAAGCTTTGGCATTCCGGTACTGGTCCATGGCGTGCTGGAAGGTGGCGGCGGCACGGCCGCCGCCTATGTGCTGCGCGAACTCGGCGTGCTGCCGTGCGCCACCGCCTCGCAGGTCAATACGGCGCTGATCGAGGAAGGCATCGCTTTCGCGCCGGTGGCCCTGCTGAATCCGGGGCTGGCGGCACTGCTGGCCCTGCGCGCCCGCCTGGGCCTGGATGGCTGGGTGACGCGGCTGGCGACGCTGGCCGACGTGCTGGGGCCGCAGTCGGTGCGTGTCACGCCGGTGCGGACGCCTGCGGCGCTGGTGCCGATGCGCGAGACGCTGGAGGCCCTGGGAGGTATTGCGCTGCTGCTCGAAGGCTGCGAAGGCGAGGCCTTTGCCGATCCCCTGAAGCGGCCGGATATGGTGCTGGTGCGGGACGGCCAGAGTCAGCAGGTCTACGAGGCGCAGTCGACGGCTTCCGCAATCGCGAATCTGCCCGTGGCCGATGCGCGCGCGACTGGCGCCTGGATCGCGCAGGCGGTGCGCGACGCATTGCCGCTGCCGTTGCCCATCCGCAACCAGCTCGCGGTCTGCCTGTATGCAGCCGGTTATACCGAGGATCTGAACCAGGCGCGCGCGATCACCGCGATCAACGGATTCGGCCGGGCCGCCGCATGATGGTGCACATGGCGCCGGCAGGCACCGCCGTGGTGCGCGCGATGGGCGCCATGCGCAGCCGCAGCATGCCGGCAGCCGCCAAGCTGCGGGATTCCGTCAACCTGTGCCGGGCATGGCATATCGATTGCTAGTGCTTCATCGCCGCAATCGTGCGGCGGAAGGACCGAATGCAACGGCGTATCTCGGTCATCACTTGATGCGATTTTCAGGAGTGGTGATATGGATATGCACATGCCGCCGGGGGCCGAATCCCGGATGAAACTGGTGATGGTGGGCAATGGTATGGCGGGGGTACGCACCCTCGAAGAACTGCTGAAGCTCGCCCCCGATCTCTACGACATCACCGTCTTCGGTGCCGAACCGCACCCCAATTACAACCGCATCCTGTTGTCGCCCGTGCTGGCCGGCGAGCAGACCGTGGACGACATCATCCTCAACCCGGTGGACTGGTATGCGGAGCACGGCATCGTCCTGCACATGGGCAAGCCGGTCACGAAGGTCGATCGTCAGGCGCGTTTCGTCGAAACCGAAGACGGCACGCGCGCCGACTACGACCGCCTGCTGCTCGCCACGGGGTCGACGCCTTTCATGTTGCCGGTGCCGGGCAGGGATCTGCCGGGCGTGATCGGCTTTCGCGACATTGCCGACGTCGACACGATGATCCGTGCCGCCAGCGCCTACCAACACGCGGTCGTCATCGGCGGCGGCCTGCTGGGCCTGGAAGCCGCCAACGGCCTGATGAAACGCGGCATGGCGGTATCGGTCGTGCACATCGGCCCGTGGCTGATGGAACGCCAGCTCGACGAGCCCGCCGCACGCCTGCTGCAGAAATCGCTGGAAGAAAAGGGCATGCGCTTCCTGCTGCAGAAACAGACCAGCGAACTCGTCGCCGGCGCCGATGGACGTGTGGCGGCGGTGCGTTTCAAGGACGGCGACGAAATCCCCGCCGATCTGGTCGTGATGGCGGCCGGCATCCGCCCCAATACGGCGTTGGCCGAATCGGCCGGCCTGCACTGCAACCGCGGCATCGTCGTCACCGATACGCTGCAGACCGTGACCGATCCGCGCATTTATTCGATCGGCGAATGCGCCGCGCACCGCGGCATCGCCTATGGCCTGGTCGCGCCGCTGTTCGAGCAGGCCAAGGTGTGCGCCAACCATCTCGCGCACTACGGCATCGGCCGCTACGAAGGTTCGGTCACCTCCACCAAGCTCAAGGTCACGGGCATCGACCTGTTCTCGGCCGGCGATTTCATGGGCGGCGAAGGCACCGAATCCATCCTGTATTCCGATCCCATCGGCGGCGTGTACAAGAAACTCGTGCTCAAGGACAACAGGCTGGTCGGCGGCGTGATGTACGGCGACACCGTCGACGGCGCCTGGTATTTCTCGCTGCTGCGCGACGGCAAGGACGTCACCGAACTGCGCGACCACCTGATGTTCGGCCAGGACCACTGCGGCAACCTCGGCCACCAGGGCATCAACAAGGCCGCCGCCATGACCGACGACATGGAGGTATGCGGCTGCAACGGCGTTTGCAAGGGCGACATCGTCAAGGCGATCCGCGAGAAGGGCCTGTTCACGCTGGAGGACGTGCGCAAGCACACCAAGGCCTCGTCGTCGTGCGGCTCCTGTACCGGCTTGGTCGAGCAGATCCTCGCTTTTACCGCGGGCGGCGACTATTCGGCCGCGCCGAAGAAGAAGAGCGTGTGCGGCTGCACCGACCACACGCACGAAGCGGTGCGCGCGGCAATCCGCGAACACAAATACCTCAGCATTCCGCAGGTGATGCAGGGCATGGACTGGCGCACGCCAGACGGCTGCGCCAGTTGCCGGCCCGCGCTCAACTACTACCTGATCTCGACCTGGCCGGGCGAAGCCGAGGACGATCCGCAGTCGCGCTTCATCAACGAGCGCGCGCACGCCAACATCCAGAAAGACGGCCGCTATTCGGTGATCCCGCGCATGTGGGGCGGGCAGACCACGCCGGCCGAGCTGAAGCGCATCGCGGAAGTCGCCGAGAAGTACGCCATCCCCACGGTCAAGGTCACGGGCGGCCAGCGCATCGACCTGCTCGGCGTGAAGAAGGAGGATCTGCCCAGGGTATGGGCCGACCTCGACATGCCCTCCGGCCATGCTTACGGCAAGGCGCTGCGTACCGTGAAGACCTGCGTGGGCAGCGAATGGTGCCGCTTCGGCACCCAGGATTCGACGCAGATGGGCATCGATCTGGAAAAGGTCTTTTTCAAGATGTGGGCGCCGCACAAGGTCAAGCTTGCAGTGTCCGGCTGCCCGCGAAACTGCGCTGAGGTGGCGATCAAGGACGTGGGCGTGATCGGCGTCGATTCCGGCTGGGAGATCTACATCGGCGGCAACGGCGGCATCAAGACCGAGGTCGCGCAGTTCCTCGTCAAGGTGAAGACGCCCGGGGAGGTGATCGAGTATTCCGGCGCCTTCCTGCAGCTGTATCGCGAGGAAGCGCACTACCTCGATCGCACTGTGCACTACCTGGAACGCGTCGGCCTCGACTACGTGAAGAAGAAGGTTCTCGACGACGCCGAAGGCCGCCGCGCCTTGTACGACCGCCTCATTTTCGCGCTGTCCGTGGAAAAGGACCCCTGGGTCGAACGCGCGAAGGAAGGCAAGCTGAAACACGAATTCGAAACTGTCGCCGCATGAAGGAAGGACACGACATGACCCACTGGATCGACATTCTGGATGTGAACGACATCCCCCGACTGGGCGCGCGCGTGGTGCGCCACGGCAGTGTCGACATTGCCGTTTTCCGCAATGCCGAAGACGAGATTCTTGCGCTGGAAGACCGCTGTCCGCACAAAGGCGGGCCGTTGTCGCAGGGTATCGTCCACGGCAGGAAAGTGACCTGCCCGCTGCATGGCTGGAACGTCGCGCTCGATTCCGGCTGTGCCGTGGCGCCGGACGAAGGGTGTACCCGGGTGTTTCCGGTCAGGATCGAGAGCGGCCGCGTATGGCTGGATCTGACGGCGGTCGACCGGGCCGCGGCGTGAGGCGGGGCGTGCACTAAAACCGGGCGGCCTGCCCAAAATCGCCCCGCACTGGCGCATGCGCCGGCGGGGCCGTTTGTGCGCGCACGCTCAATCCCCTGATTTCCATGCGATTCAGCCAGCTGGCACAGAGGCTGCTGGTCTGGAATGCGTGCGCCTTTCAACAACGAATTTGCGCACGGTTCGGAGACTGGAACATGAAGATCGACTGCGGGCATTATCCGCTGATGGGCGGATTCGACGAGCTGCTCGAAGCGCCGGGCAAGCCACGCAGCCGCGCCGACGGGCTGTGCGACTATTTCGCCACGCTGGCGCCGGCGGAACTGGAGGCGCGCCATCGTGCGGTGGATGCCGCGATCATGGCGGCAGGCATCACCTTCACCGTGTATTCCGAAGCCGGCAACATCGACCGCGCCTGGCCCTTCGACGTGGTGCCGCGCATTCTCGCCAAATCCGAGTGGGACCGCATCGAGGCCGGCCTGAAGCAGCGGCTGCGCGCGCTCAATCTGTTCATCGACGATATCTACCACGAACAGAAGATCGTCAAGGACGGCGTCTTTCCCGCGGACGTGCTGGCCGACTCGAAGAATTTCCGGGCGGCCTGCGTCGGCGCCAATCCGCCCTTCGGCGTGTGGGCGCACATCTGCGGCACCGATCTCGTACGCGATGCGGACGGCACGGTCTACGTGCTGGAGGACAACCTGCGCGTGCCCTCGGGCGTGTCCTACATGCTGGAAAACCGCCAGCTCATGAAGAAGCTCTTCCCCGAGCTGTTCGCGCGCTACGACGTGCTGCCGGTGGACGACTATCCGGCCGCGCTCTACGACATGCTGGCCGCGCTGTCGCCCCGCGAGGACGAACGTCCCGAGATCGCCGTGCTCACGCCGGGCATCTACAACTCGGCCTATTTCGAGCATTCCTACCTGGCGCAGCAGATGGGCGCGCATCTGGTCGAGGGCTCGGATCTCGTCGTGCTCGACGACGACTGCGTCTACATGAAGACGATCGAGGGCCTGATGCGGCTCGACGTGATCTACCGCCGCGTCGACGACGACTTCATCGACCCCGAGGTGTTCCGTCCCGATTCGGCGCTCGGCGTGCCGGGCCTCATGCGGGCCTGGAAGGCAGGCAAGGTCGGCATCGCCAACGCCCCCGGTTCGGGAGTGGCCGACGACAAGGTGGTCTATGCCTACGTGCCGAAGATGATCGAGTATTACCTGAACGAGGAAGCCGTCCTGCCCAACGTGCCGAGCTATCTGTGCATGCACGACGACGATCGCGATTACGTGCTGGCCAATCTCGACAAACTGGTGGTGAAACCGGCCAACGAATCCGGCGGCTACGGCATGCTGGTGGGGCCCAAGTCCACGCCCGAAGAGCGTGCGAAATTCGCCGAACTGATCGCGGACAATCCGCGCAATTACATGGCGCAGCCGACCCTGTCGCTGTCCACCGTGCCGACGCTGTGCGAGGACGCGATCGAACCGCGCCACGTCGATCTGCGGCCTTTCATCCTGCAGTCTAAGGATTTCTACGTGACGCGCGGCGGTCTCACCCGGGTGGCGCTCAGGCGCGGTTCGCTGGTGGTGAATTCCTCCCAGGGCGGCGGCAGCAAGGACACCTGGGTGATAGGGGACACGCGATGATGCTTGCCCGGGTCGCCGAAAATCTTTACTGGATGGCGCGCTATCTGGAGCGCGCGGAAGACACCGCCCGCCTCGTCAACGCCACCACCCTGATGCTGATGGACATGCCGCGCGGCGCGAGCTTCGGCTGGGAGGATCTGCTCAAGGTCGTCGGCCTGTCCGAGCCCTTCCACCAGTTCTACGACGAGGCGAGCGAATCGGCCGTGATGAGCTTTCTCATCCAGGACGAGCGCAATCCTTCTTCGATCTTTGCCTGCGTGCGCCACGCGCGCGAAAACACCCGGACCTTCCGCGAGGTGCTGCCGCGCGAATCCTGGGAATGGGTGAACGAGCTCTATCTCTACACCAGCACCCACAAGAGCAGCGCGCTCGACCGCCGCAAGCGGCTTGAAGTGCTGACCGAGATCATCCGCCGCCGCCAGGCCGTGGTGGGCCTGCTGTCGGGCACCATGAGTCGCGACGAGGCTTTCCAGTTCATGCGCATCGGCCGCAATGTCGAGCGCGCCGACATGACCAGCCGGGTGCTCGACGTGAGCTATGCGGTCAATCTGCCTTTCCAGGGCGGGCAGTTCACCGACCTGGTCTGGATGAGCGTGCTGCATGCGCTGTCCGCGCACCAGATGTACCGGCGTCACGTCGGCGTGCATGCCAAGGGATACAAGGTCGTCCACTATCTGCTCAACGATTCGCAGTTTCCGCGCAGCGTGCGCCATTGCCTCGCCGAACTGCAGGCGGCGCTCGGCGAGCTGCCCGGCGACGGCCCGCAGCGTCAGGTGATGTCGCTGATCCGCGCGCTCGATGCGGCCGACGGCCGCAAGCTTGCCCAGACGGGCCTGCACGAATTCTGCGACCACGTACAGGCCGGGCTGGGCGAGTTGTCCGACGCCATCGGCCAGGCTTATTTCCGCGCCGCCCACGCGCAATCGCTTTCGCAAAAACAGTTCAATCTCGCATGACGACCGATTCGTTTGCCTTTTCCCGCGCCGGCGACAAGCGCAATTCCCCGGAATTCGAGGATTATCTCGGCGCGCTGCTCGAAGAGCGCGACCGCATCGGGCTCACCGATGCGATCCGCCAGATCGATGCGTTGATGATCACGGTCGAGCCCGCGCATTCGCTCGCCTATGTCGCCGAGCTGTGCGTGATGACGCCCTACCATTATCTGGTCACGCTCGAATCCGAATCGCACTTCACCCATATCCTGCGCATCGACATGAACGCGCCGGACATTCTGGTGCGCGAGGTGAAGGACCCCAACGTGCGCGGCATCTTCCGCAGCCTCAACGAGGTCTACCCCATCGGCGCGGTCAAGCCCAATTCGCGCTACATGGGCGAGGTGCTGCGGGTGACCAACCCGCACGCCGTGGTCGACATGCAGAAGGCGCGCGACATCCGATTCTTCAACCAGGACCAGATCCGCAAGCTCGAACTGCCGGGCAACATGGCCGTGGTCAAGCCCAGTCCCTACACGCACAACATCGTCGCCTACTGGGAGCGGCCCGAGTCCGACATCCGCGTCTACGCGCTGGGATGGAGCAGCATCCGCGAGGACATGCAGGCGGCCTACGAGGCTGCGAAAGCCACGCAGAAGCGGCTCGGCATCGACGGCCTGCTGCTGCCCATCGACCATCTCGCCACGCGCATCTACAGCCAGAACCGCGAAGCCGCGCTGCTCGAGTATCTCACGCTGTCGAGTTACTACTACTGGGGGTCGTACGACATCGCCGACCAGAATTCCTCGACCAACGTGACCAAGAGCGTGCATTACGCCAACGAGCTGGAATGCCCGGCCAAGGTGTTCACCGCCGCCAACCATCCCTACTTCATGAACCACCTGCTCACCGAGTCGCCGACCGAGGCCTTCGTGCGCAACTTCGGCCCGCGCCTGCATCACATCGCCGTGGCGGTCGCGGATGGCGAAGTCGGGGGCGTGCCCAACATCGACGTGGTGGTGCAGCGCCTGCGCGACTGCGGGCAGAAATTCCTGCTCGACGTCATCGGCTCGAAGGAAGCGGGCCTCAAGCAGATCTTCTCCAGCGCCTCGGAATACTCTTCGCTCATCATCGAATACGTCCAGCGCTTCGGCGGTTTTCAGGGATTTTTCACCAAGGACAACGTCGCCGAACTGACCCATGCGGCGGGGGTGGAAGAGAGCCTGCGCACCTTGCAGGCAGCGGCACAGGCCTGAGCCTTCAAAAATCAAAATTGTAAGCGCACACACTCAAGTCTGGCGCCGGTATTCCGTTAGTTAAGAAATCCATTAAATACTCATAAACAGGAGAGAACGTGGATCGCGAAACCCTCAACGAGATGGTCAAGCTCAAATTTGGTGCGCGCAAGGCGGGCGGGCCGGAAATCGATCTGGCGAAGCTGGCGGCCGACGCCGACTATGCCGATGCCATGCTGCGCGCGGTGGAAAACCTGCCCGACGAAACGCTGGTGCTGCTGGCAATGACGCTGCGCGACAAATTCGGTCTGCTGGCGGCGCGGCCGGTGTCGGCCGCGGAGGCCGTGTCTGCCGAACCGGCGCCGGCCGCGCGTTACATGCTCGGCGCCCGGAGCTGAGCATGCAGACCGAAAAGCAGCATTGTGCGGACAAGACGGCGCGTGCGCCCGCTTCGGGGCAGGACGACAACGCATCGGCCGAAGAACACGCACAGTCCATGATCGGCCTGTCGCAAGGCATGCTGAAGGAAGTCGTCGAGGCGCTCGACCGGATCCGCCGGATCAACCGGACCATTCACATCCTGTCGATGAATGCCCGGGTCGAGGCCGCGCGTGCCGGCGAGGCGGGGCGCGGCTTCGCCGTCGTCGCGGAACAGCTCTCCGGACTGGCCGCGTCGACCGAGCAGACCGCGCAGGGCATCGAGGACACGTCCAAGACCATTACTACCGAGCTCAATGTCGTGGCGGAGCGGCTGTCGAAAGATGCGATCGACAACCGGCTGTGCGACCTGGCGCTGAACGCGATCGATCTGGTCGACCGCAATCTGTACGAACGCAGTTGCGATGTGCGCTGGTGGGCGACGGATTCCGCCGTGGTGGCGGCCGCAAAACAGCCCGACGACGCCAACCTGCGCTACGTCGCGCAGCGCCTGGGCCAGATTCTCGATTCCTACACCGTGTACTTCGATCTGGTGCTCGCCGATCTGGACGGCCGCATTATCGCCAACGGCCGGCCGCGCCAGTGGCCGCACACTGCCGGCGCTTCCGCGTCCGGCAGTGCCTGGTTCCGGAGTGCGCTCGAAACGCGCAGCGGCACGCAGTTCGGTTTCGAATCGGCGCATGCCAGCCCGCTTGTCGGCGGGCAGAACGTGCTCGTCTATTCCTGCGTGGTGCGCGAAGGCGGCGCGGTGAACGGCCGTCCACTGGGCGTGCTCGGCATCGTGTTCAAGTGGGATGCGCTGGGGCCGGAAACGCTCCGGCGCATTCCGCTCACACGGCGCGAAGCGGCGATCACCCGCGCCGTCATCGTCGATAACGACGGCCGCGTACTGGCCGACCCCGATCCACAACGGGTCGGTCAGGATCTGGGTTTCGACGGCATGGCTGCATTGTTCTCGCAGGCGCGCGGCGCGGCCACGGCCCGGCTCGACGGGGCGGTCTGGCGTATCGGCCATGCCCGCTCGCCCGGTTTCGAGACCTACGCGACCGGCTGGCATTGTCTGCTGATGCGGCAGACGCGGAACGGCATGTCCCCGATGCGGTGACCCCGCGCCGGGGCATTGCCGGCGCGCGCGCGCTGCGGCATGCTGGCGGCGTCGTGTCCGATGGACCGGAGTTTTCGCAGCCATCCGGGTGGGCGTATGCATTCGATCGAAGTGGTGCTGGCGATGCTGCTGGCGGTGGTGGCCAGCGGCTATCTGGTGAGGGCGATTCCGCTGTCCATTCCGCTGCCGCTGGTGCAGATTGCGCTGGGCGCCGCCGTATCCGCCCTGTCGACCCACAGCGTCGTACTCGATCCGCAGATATTCTTCCTGCTTTTCCTGCCGCCACTGCTGTTCCTCGACGGCTGGCGCATTCCCAAATCGGGCCTGTTCCGCGACAAGGCCGTCATTCTCGGGCTTGCCTTCGGTCTCGTGGTGTTCACGGTCGTCGGCGCCGGCTTTCTGATCCACTGGATGATCCCGGCCATGCCGCTGGCGGTGGCGTTCGCGCTGGCCGCGATCGTTTCGCCGACCGACCCGGTCGCCGTCTCCTCGATTGCCGCGCGGGTGCCCGTTCCCCGTCGCATGATGCACATCCTCGAAGGCGAATCGCTGCTCAACGACGCTTCGGGCCTGGTGTGCTTCCGTTTCGCGGTGGCGGCGGCCGTGACCGGCAGCTTTTCCCTCGGTGCGGCTTCGCTCACCCTGGTCTGGGTGACGCTCGCCGGCCTGGGCGTCGGCGTGGGCGTGACGCTGGGCACCAGTTACATGCAGAGTGGCCTGTCCCGGCTGTTCGGCGAGGAAAGCGGCTCGCCCATTCTGATCAATCTGCTGACGCCTTTTGCCGCCTATCTGATCGCCGAACATCTGGCCGCCTCGGGCATCCTCGCGGCGGTGGCCGCCGGCGTGACCATGAGCTACGTCGAACTCACCGGCCGCGCTCTGGCCACCACCCGGGTCCAGCGTGCGGCCGTGTGGGAAACGGTGCAGTTCTCGCTCAACGGCATCATGTTCGTGCTGCTCGGCGAGCAGTTGCCGGGCATCCTTCGCCGGGCCGCCACCACCGTGGAGGAAACCGGCCATCTGTCGTCCTGGTGGCTGCTCGGCTATGTGCTGGTGATCGGCGCCATACTGATTCTGCTGCGCTTCGGCTGGGTCTGGACCGCGTGGCGTTTCGATGCGGCGCTTGCCCGCCGGCGCGGAGAACCGGCCCGGCAACCCGGCTGGCGGATCATCGCCGCGATGTCGGTGGCCGGCGTGCGCGGCGCCGTCACGCTGGCCGGCGTGCTCACCTTGCCCCTGCTGCTGCCGGACGGCACCGGCTTTCCCGCACGCGACCTGGTCGTCTTCCTTGCCGCGGCGGTCATTCTGCTGTCGTTGCTGCTCGCCAGCGTGGCGCTTCCCCGGTTGCTCCGGGGCCTGACGCTGCCCGACGAGCCGGCTGACCGGCGCGCCGAGGACCGGGCCCGGCATGCCGCTGCCGTGGCGGCGGTCGAAGCGGTCGAGGCGGCGCGCCATGCCCTGTCTGCCGAGCGGGCGGCCGATGCCGATCTCTACACCAATGCCGCGGTGCGGGTGATGGCCGACTACAGGCCGCGCGTCGAGGACATCACGCCCGGCAGCGTGGCCGCCGAGACCTTGCGCCGGGCCGACCGCGCGGAAATGGCGCTGCGCCTGACCGCGTTGCAGGCCGAGCGCGAGGCGGTATTCAGGCTGGCGCGCACAGGCGAAATTTCGGACGAAATCTCGCGCAAGCTGGTGCGGCAGATCGATCTGATGGAGGCGCGATATCGCTGACGCCGCCGCGCGGCGCAAGTCGGCGGCGTGCCGCCGGGGCGATGCGTTCGGTCAGTCCGGATCGGCAGCGCCGGTCCGGGCACTGGCGGTCCAGGCCTCGATCGGCACGGGGCGTCCGAACAGATAGCCCTGGAAGGCGGTGCAGCCGTGCTGGAGCAGGAAATCCCGCTGTGCCGGTGTTTCCACCCCCTCGGCGATCGTCAGCAGGCCGAGCGACTGGCTCATCGCCAGGATCGCACGCACGATCGCCGCGCTGTTCGGGTCGCCGGGGATGTCGCGTACGAACGACTGGTCGATCTTGATCATGTCCAGCGGGAGCTGCCGCAGATAGGACAGTGAGGAATAGCCGGTGCCGAAATCGTCGAGCGAGAAGCCGATGCCCATCCGGTCGAGTTCCTGCATGCGGGCGATGACCGATTCGATGTTGCCGAGCACGACGTTTTCGGTCAGTTCGAGTTTCAGGCGGCTGGGGTCCGCGCCGCTGGCGACCAGGCTGTGGCGGACCTGCTCGACGAAATCCGGCTGGTGGAACTGCCGGGCGCTGACGTTGACCGCCAGCTGAAGATCGCGCGTGTGCGGATCGTCGGCCCAGGCCCTGAGCTGGTCGCACGCGGTGTCCAGCACCCATTGCCCGATGCCGACGATCAGGCCGGATTCTTCCGCCAGCGGAATGAACTGCGCGGGGGAGACGACGGCCTGTCCCGCGGGCTGCCAGCGCAGCAGCGCCTCTGCGCCGATCAGGCGGCCCGCGCGGTCGATCTGGGGCTGGTAATGGAGCTGGAACTCGTTCTTGTCGAGGCCGCGCCGCAACGCGGTCTCCAGAGAGGTGCGCGAATCGATCGCGGCCTGCATCGCCGGGCTGAAGAAGCGGACCAGATTACGCCCCGCATCCTTGGCCTGGTAGAGCGCGACGTCGGCCTGCTTGAGCAGGATCTCCGGCGAGTCGTCGTGGCTGCAGAACAGCGTCAGCCCGATGCTGGCGGTGCAGTAGTACTCCGTTTCGCTGCCGCCGAGTATGTAGGGCTGGCCGAGCGTGAGCCGCACCTTCTCGGCGATGTGCTCGGCCTCGGCGGCGGCGCGGTCCTCGACCTGTCCCAGGTCTTCGAGCATGACCACGTATTCGTCGCCGCCCAGGCGGGAGACGGTATCCGCCCGCCGCAGACAGGCCGTGATCCGGAAGGCCACCTCGACGAGCAGACGGTCGCCGATGTCGTGCCCCTGCGTGTCGTTGATGCGCTTGAAATGATCCACGTCGAGAATCATCAGCGCACCGTAGGTCCGGCTGCGCCGGCCCGTCACGAGCGCGTGGCCGAGGCGGTCCATCAGCAGGCGGCGGTTCGGCAGGTGGGTCAACGGGTCGTAGTAGGCGAGATGGAGTATCTCTTCCTCCGAACGCCGGTGTTCGCTGGTGTCCTCGACGATGGCGATGCCGCCCTCGATTTCGCCGCGGGCGTTGCGCAGCGGTGCGCAGGTCAGCGAAACCCAGAGGCGGTGGCCGCTCAGCGTGGAAACGTATTCGCCCGCGTAATATCCTTCTTCGCCGGCCAGTGCCGCGCGTAGCGCCGGCACCACCCGCTGGTCGTTGAGCGATTTGGTGTCCAGCCCGGTCAGTTGCGCCCGGGGCGCCTGCAGAATCTGGGCGAGCCGGTCGTTGCAATAGGTGATGACGAGATCGGGGTTGTACTGCAGGATGCCCGTGGGGGAATGCTGGAGAATCAGGCTGTAGCGTTCCTCGCTCGCGTGCAAGGTGGCTTCCGCCTGCTTGCGCTCGGCCAGCGCCGCTTCGGCTTCGTCGCGCGCCTGCGACAGGCTGTTCGCCAGGTGGCCCTGTTCCAGTCCCAGCCGCAGCGCGATGTCGAGCATCTCGTGCAGATAGCGCGCGCTGGCGAGCACGGCGCCCACGAATACCAGCGCCATCAGGCCGAAAGCCCAGTCGAGCGCGGTGTCCGCCTGGAGCAGGATGGACAGCGACATGGCGGCGAGAATCGGCAGCGTGAACGCATGGAACGCGGCCGGCACCGGGGCCAGGATCGGGACCGCACCGGCCACCATACCCGCCATGACCAGTCCGGTGAACAGGCGGGCGCCCACCGGGGCATCCCATATGAACAGCGGGCCGGCCGCGCTCCAGGCCACCGCGGCCAGCGCCGTCGCCACGATGTAGTGCCGCTGCCAGCGCAGGGAGGCGCCGGCGTCGGGCTGCGCCTTCTGAAACCGTCGGGCCATCAGATAGCGTCCGCCGGCGATGGCGATCATGCATGCCAGCCAGATGCCGGTGGCGTGCGGCGCCGCATGAAGGGTCAGGTTGACGTAGCCGAGCAGGGCCGCATTGATGACCGTGACGAGTTGCGCGATGCCTGCGTTGCGGTAGAGCAGGGCCGTCTTGCGGCGTTGCGTTTCGGATTCGATGTCGGAAACGAGATCGGGTGCGGCGTGTGCGGAAGCAGCCATGCCGGCGATTGTAGTGGAAAGCTTTCGGGAGGTGCGTTGCCGGCACGTGAGGAAACGGGCCCGCTGCGTCATGATTGCGCTATTGGCCTGCGTCCATCGATTATCCTGTGCGGGTCGATACAGGAGGTCCCCTGCGCATGAATGCTCCCCGTTTTTTTCGTTATGTTGTGTGGTCGACATGCATGTGATCGACTCCGCCACCCTGCGCCTGCGGGTTGTCTGGAAGGCATCGATCGATACGAGCACATGGCGCGGACACGATTGGGTGAATCGGAATTTCACGCAAACGCCCTACGACGAAGACTATGCGGAAGCATTGCTCAACGCGCGGGCTGGGCGCATGAGGCAGGACGGCGCCATCTGAGCCATCCGGCGCGCATGCCCGCGGCGTGTCCGGCCCGATGCGCCGGATGTCCGTTTCATCTTCATCAACGCAAACCGAGGAAAAACATGGCAAGTTACGTCGATCAGGTGCTCATCCGGGACGAACGCGTGGTGCATGTGGGCCACATCAGCCTGTGGTCCCTGAGTTCGCTCATTGCTGCAGGCGTGCTGCTGCTGCCTGTCTTTGGTCTGGGGCTGATCTTTCTGGCCATGGCGTACATCAAGTACAAGACCACCGAGCTCGCCATCACGAACAAGCGGGTGATCGCCAAGTTCGGCTTTGTCAGCCGGCGCACGGTCGAGATCAACCTCAACAAGGTCGAGAGCATCCAGGTCGACCAGGGGCTGCTCGGCCGCATCTTCGATTTCGGCACGCTCGTCATATCCGGTGCGGGCGAGCCGCAGGCCCCGATCCCCGGGATATCCGAACCGATCCGGTTCCGCAAGGCCTTCGTGGAAGCGCAGGAGGCCGCGTTCGGCCGCGTCTGACCCGCCGCCCGGCAGGCGCGGGCCCGTTCAGCGCCGCCGCAAGTCCAGCGTATGCGGAAACTCGCCCGGAATCTCCTCGGCCGGCGGCGCCATCGGCCCGGGCGGCGTGCCGCCGGGGAAGAAGCGCGCGAGCGGGGCGATCCACGGCGGCGGCGTGAAGCTGCCGGCGGTGTGCCCCCACTCCTGGAAGCGGATGTGGCGGCGCGATTCGGCTTCCATCGCGTTGACCGGGAAGCGCTCGTAGGCGCGTCCGCCGGGGTGGACGACGCGGTAGGTGCAGCCGCCGAGGGCGCGGCCGTTCCAGGTGTCGATCAGGTCGAAAACGAGCGGGGAGTGGATGCCGATGGTGGGGTGCAGCGCCGAGGGCGGCTGCCAGGCGCGGTAGCGCACGCCGGCGACGTATTCGCCGTGCACGCCGGTCGGGACCAGGGGGACGCGGCGACCGTTGCAGGCGAGCACGTAGCGGCTGTCGGCGAGGCCGTTCACCTTCACCTGCAGGCGTTCGACCGAGGAATCGACGTAACGCGCGGTGCCGAGGCTGGTCGATTCCTCGCCCAGCACATGCCAGGGTTCGATCGCGGTCCGGAGTTCGATCTGGATGTTTTCCAGCTGCAGCGTGCCGTACCGGGGAAAGCGGAATTCGAGGAAGGGCGTGTACCACTCCAGCTGGAAAGGGAAGCCGGCATCGTTCAGGTCCGCGATCACGTCCTTCAGGTCCGCCCACAGGTGGTGCGGCAGCATCCATTTGTCCTGCAGCTGCGTGCCCCAGCGTACCAGCGGCTTGCGGTAGGGCTTGTCCCAGAAGCGCGCGACCAGCGCGCGCAGCAGCAGCATCTGCGCGAGGCTCATGCGCGCATGCGGCGGCATCTCGAAGGCGCGGAATTCGAGCAGGCCCAGGCGGCCGGACGACGAGTCGGGCGAATACAGCTTGTCGATGCAGAACTCCGAACGGTGCGTATTGCCCGTCAGGTCGGTGAGCAGGTTACGCAGCAGGCGGTCCACCAGCCAGGGTTGCGGGGTCTCGCCGGCGGGCATCTGCTGGAAGGCGATCTCGAGTTCGTACAGGCGCTCGATGCGGCCTTCGTCGACGCGCGGCGCCTGGCTGGTGGGGCCGATGAAGAGGCCGGAGAACAGATACGACAGTGCAGGGTGGTGCTGCCAGTAGGTGACGAGGCTGGCCAGCAGATCGGGCCGGCGCAGGAAGGGGCTGTCGGCCGGCGCCGCGCCGCCCAGCGTCACGTGGTTGCCGCCGCCGGTGCCGGCGTGGCGGCCGTCGAGCATGAATTTTTCGGCGGCCAGCCTTGATAGACGCGCCTCTTCGTAGACCAGCGTGGTGATGTCGACGAGCTGAGACCAGGATTGCGCAGGATGGATGTTGACCTCGATCACGCCGGGGTCGGGGGTGACCTGGAGCTTTTCGATGCGGCTGTCCGATGGCGGAGGATAGCCTTCGATGGCGACCGGAAGCGCGAGCTTCGCGGCCGTGGCTTCCACCGCCGCGATCAGTTCGAGATAGCGCTCCAGCGTGGCTAGCGGCGGCATGAAGACATACAGGCAGCCCCGGCGGGCCTCGACGGTCAGCGCGGTGTGCGGGACCTCGACCGTCTGCGCGCCGGCCACGTGCTGCGGCTGCACATGTGCGGACGGATGCGGCGGCTCGACCACGGAATAGCGCGCGGCGACCTCGCCGTGGTAATCCGCCAGCGGCGGCTGCACGGCGAACGGGTCGACCTCGACCCAGGGTTCGCGCTCGTCTTCCGCCACCCAGGGCAGGCTCTTGAGCGGCAGGCGCAGGCCCATGGGCGAATCGCCGGGCAGCAGGGTGAGGCGGTCGCGGCGCGTGATCCAGGGGGCGCTCATCCAGTCGTGCGTGGTCACGCTCCAGGCCAGCGGGATCACGTAGCCCACCGGCGTGTTGAGCCCGTGCGAGAGCTTGCGGGCGAGGTCGCCGCGCAGTCCTGCGTCGTCCAGACCGGCCGAGGCCGGATCGATATTGGGCGGCAGCTCCGCTTCCTGCAGCAGCGTGGCCAGCGCATCCTCGTAAGCCGGTTGCGCGTGGCGCGGCGCCAGGCCCAGATGCCGCGCCAGCGTTTCGGCAAAGCGCTGCGCGTCGAGATGGCTGTGGCCACAGCATGCGTGGGCTTCGGCGAGCAGGGCAGGGTCCTGCCAGACCGGTACGCTGTCCTTGCGCCAGTAGAGACCCAGCGCCCAGCGCGGCAGCGGCTCGCCCGGATACCACTTGCCCTGGCCGGTGTGCAGCAGGGCGCCGGGAGCCAGGCGCCGTTTCAGGCGGCGTACCAGCACCTCGGCGCGTTCCCGTTTGTGCGCGCCCAGCGCGGCCGTGTTCCATTCCGGTGCATCCATGTCGTCTATGGACACGAAAGTGGGTTCTCCGCCGTGGGTCAGACGCACATCCCGGTGCGCGAGCTTTTCGTCCACGAACTGGCCCAGTGCCTCGATGGCCGACCACTGTTCGTCGGAGTAGGGCAGGGTGACGCGCGGGTCTTCGCGAAAGCGCGTGACCGTGTTGGAGAATTCGAAGCTGACCTCGCAGGGGTCGGTAAAGCCTTCGATGGGGGCGGCCGACGAAGGCTGCGGCGTCGCGGCGAGCGGGATATGGCCTTCGCTGGCGAACAGCCCCGACGTCGGGTCCAGGCCGATCCAGCCCGCGCCCGGCACGTAGACTTCGGCCCAGGCGTGCAGGTCGGTGAAGTCGGTTTCGGGGCCGGAAGGGCCGTCGAGCGACTTTTCGTCCGGGGCGAGCTGCACCAGATAGCCCGACACGAAGCGCGCCGCCAGCCCCAGGTGGCGCAGCGCCTGCACCAGCAGCCAGCCGGTGTCGCGGCAGGAGCCGAGCGCCTTGTCCAGCGTCTCGTCCGGCGTCTGCACGCCGGGTTCCATGCGCACCGTGTAGGCGATTTCGTGTTGCAGGCGCTGGTTCAGCATCACCAGAAAATCGATGGTGCGGATCTTTTCGCGCGGCACGGTCGCAAGCCAGGCCCCGAGGCGGGGGCCAAGCGGTTCGGTTTCGAGATAGGGGCCGAGCTCTTTTTTCTGCGCGGTTTCGTAGTCGAAGGGCCAGAACTCGCACCGGTCCTCCATGAAGAAATCGAAGGGATTGATCACCGTGAGATCGGCGACGACTTCCACGTCCACCAGCAGCTCGCGCGTGGCCTCGGGGAAGACCAGGCGCGCGAGATAATTGCCGAAAGGGTCCTGCTGCCAGTTGATGAAGTGCTTCTCGGGCCGGACCTTGAGGGAATACGAGACGATGGGCGTGCGCGAATGCGGCGCTGGCCGCAGCCGCACGATGTGCGGGCTCAGCGTGACGCGGCGGTCGAAGGTGTAGTGTGTGGTGTGGCGGAGGGCGACGTGGATGCTCATGGCGGGACAGTGTGGGGCCTGTTCGTTACAAGCAAGGGCCGCGCCAGGAATTTTTTGCCGGGCGTGTCGATTTCGCCCGCGCCCGCGCGTCGAATGGATGGGCCGGGCTACCGGACGGCTCCCGATCAGGATCATCAAGGAGAAACCCATGCGCTACATGATCATCGTCAAGGCGACCGCGGAAACCGAAGCCGAAACCGTCCCGGTTGCGGTCGATCCGGTCCTGCTGGCCGACATGACCGACTACCACGAGCAGTTGATGAAAGCCGGTGTGCTGCTCGACGGCTCGGGCCTGCAGCCGAGTGCGCAGGGCTGGCGCATCCGCTACGACGGCGACGCCCGCAGCGTGATCGACGGGCCTTTCGCCGAAACGAAGGAGCTGATCGCCGGCTATACCCTCATCCAGGTGAAATCGCGTGCCGAGGCGATGGAGTGGGCGCGGCGTTTCCCTAATCCGGCCGGACGCGGCCGGCCGGCGGAAATCGAGGTGCGGCTGCTGTACGAGCTGGACGATTTCGGGCCGTCGCCGGAAGTCGGGCGGCTGAAACGGACCGCGCTCGGCTGAGCGTCCTGCGCGGCCGCAGCGGCCTGTGCTTTTCCATTCACACATCGAGGAAACCGTCATGAACCCATCCGTCAAACCCATTCCCGAAGGCATGCACAGCCTGACGCCCCATCTCGTCTGCCGCGACGCCGCCGCCGCGATGGATTTCTATGGTCGCGCGTTCGGCGCACGCGACTGCGGCCGGCTGGCCGGCCCGGACGGCAAGCTCATGCATGGCATGATGTTCGTCGGCGATTCGGCGCTGATGCTGGTCGACGAGAATCCGCAGTGGGGCATGCACAGCCCGCTCGGTCTCAATGGTACGCCGGTGATCGTCCATCTGTACGTCGAAGATGTCGATGCGACGATGGCGCGTGCGGTCGGAGCGGGTGCGACGCAGCTCATGCCGGCGACCGACATGTTCTGGGGCGACCGTTACGGCCAGGTGCGCGATCCGTTCGGCCATGTCTGGTCGGTGGCGACGCATATCCGCGACATGCGCCCGGAGGAGATCGCCGCGGCGGCGAAGGATGCGCGCTGCGGCGGTGCCTGAGGCGTGCGCCGCCCATGTGGTGGAAAGCTTTTTCCGTATCGAAACAGGAGTCCTTCATGCGTTACATGCTGATGATCGTCGAGCCGCGCGGCCAGCGCACCACCCGTAGCGAGGACGAAGGCCGCGCGCTTTATGCCGAAATGGTCGAATTCGGCCAGGGGCTCGCCGCCCGTGGCCAGCTGCTCGCCAGCGAATCGCTCAGGCCGGACAGCCACGGCGTGCGGGTGCAGCGGCGCGGCGACGTGCCCACGCTCGTCGACGGCCCGTTTGCCGAGGCGCGCGAAATGGTCGGCGGTTTCTTCCTGATCGAATGCGCGGACCGCGAGACCGCGCTGGCCATCGCCCAGGCCTGCCCGGCCGCCCGTTTCGCCACCGTCGAGGTGCGCGAATGCGCGCCGTGCTACGTACAGTGAGCGGGCCGTGGCGGACGGTGCGCGACCCGTTTTCCAGCAAGGTGCGTCCATGAAATTCTGGACCGGCGTGATCACCGAAAAAGTGCAGGAATCGAAAGACTTCTACGTGCGCCTGTTCGGCTGCGAGGTGCTGTACGAAGGTGAGGGCGGCTGGTTCGTCTTGCTGCGGCTGGGCGGCGGCGAGCTCGCTTTCATGAGGCCGGGGCTGGCATCGCAGGCCGAGATTTTCCGGCGGCCGTTCGCAGGGCAGGGCATGTGGGTGGCAGTGGAGGCCGACGACGTGGATCGCGAGTATGCACGCCTCCAGGCGCTCGGCGCGGAGATCGCCGTGGCGTTGCGCGACGAGCCCTGGGGCGACCGTCATTTCGTTGTCGTCGATCCGAACGGCATCGGCGTGGACGTGGTGCAGCACGGTCATCCAGGCGCAGCCTGAAACCGGCCGTCAGGGGACCGCGCATGAAAATTCCGTTCGGCGTGTCGATTCGGGTGCGGTCCGTCCGTCGTGCTTGCAGGCCCCCCTCATCGGATTGCGATCCGGCGAGCGGGGAATTCCCGCACACACGCAAGGAGTGAACATGATGAGCACCCGCATCGCAAAGAATACGATCTGTCTCTGGTTCGACGGCACGGCCGAAGCCGCCGCGCGGTTTTACGCCGAAACCTTTCCCGACTCCTCGGTCGACACGGTCTGGCGTGCGCCCGGCGATTTTCCGGGTGGCCGGGCTGGCGACGTGCTGACGGTCAGCTTTACCGTGCTGGGCATTCCCTGCCTGGGCCTGAACGGCGGGCCGGCATTCCGGCATAGCGAGGCGTTTTCCTTCCAGGTCGCCACCGCGGATCAGGCCGAGACCGATCGCTACTGGAACGCGATTGTCGGCAACGGGGGCGAGGAAAGCGACTGCGGCTGGTGCCGGGACCGATGGGGGCTGTCATGGCAGATCACCCCCACGGCATTGACCGAGGCGATTGCCGATCCCGATCCGGCCGCATCGAAGCGTGCCTTCGAGGCGATGATGACGATGAAGAAGATCGACGTGGCGGCCATCGAGGCCGCGCGCCGGGGTTGAACGGCACTTTGTGAACCCGAGGAAAGCCTACCGATGAAAGTCACTGTAGAAACCACCGTCGCCGCGCCGATGGCCGAAGTCTGGCGCGCCTATACCACCCCGGAGGCCATCGTGCAGTGGAACGCCGCCTCGGACGACTGGCATACCACCGCAGCCACGGTCGATCTGCGCGAGGGCGGCAAATTCTGCTCGCGCATGGAAGCCAGGGACGGCAGCCAGGGGTTCGATTTCGAGGGCGTCTACACGCTCATCGAGCCGCTGCGCCGGATCGAATATGCCTTCGGCGACCGCCATGCGCGCGTGGATTTCGACGAGACCGGGGCGGGTGTGCGGGTACGTGTCGAATTCGATCCCGAAACCGAATTCCCGGTCGAATACCAGCAGGCGGGCTGGCAGGCCATACTCGATAACTTTGCACGCTACGTCGCGGCGCAGCGCGCGCAGGCATGACGGCACTGACCGAAACGCCTTCGCTGTGGCAGGACCTGCGCGCCGCCCTGCGCGGCACCCGGGCCGATTACACGCGCATTCCGCTGAAGCGCGCGGTGTTCCTGCTGGCGATCCCGATGATGCTGGAGCTGGTGCTCGAATCGACCTTCGCAGTGGTCGACATCTTCTTCGTCGCCAAGCTCGGGGCGTCGGCGGTGGCCACGGTGGGGCTGACCGAAACCTATCTCTTCCTGCTGTATTCGGTGGCCATGGGGCTGGCGATGGCGGTCACCGCCATCGTCGCGCGGCGCATCGGCGAAAAGCGCGGGGACGATGCGGCGGTTTCGGCAGTGCAGGCGATCCTGCTGGCTGTGCTGATCGCGCTGCCGGTGAGTGTGGCGGGCATCGTCTGGGCGCAGGACCTGCTGCGTCTGATGGGGGCGGATGCCTGGGCCGTCGAGCAGGGCTACCGCTACACCCAATGGATGCTGGGCGGCAACGCGGTGATCCTGCTGCTGTTCGTGATCAACGGCGTGTTCCGCGGGGCGGGCGACGCGGCGGCCGCGATGCGCGTGCTGTGGGTGGCCAATGCGATCAACATCGTCCTCGATCCCATCCTGATCTTCGGCCTGGGACCGGTTCCGGCGATGGGTATCGAAGGCGCGGCCATCGCCACCAACATCGGCCGCGGCACCGGCGTGGCAATGCAGCTGTGGATTCTGGCGCGCGGCAGTGAACACCTGCGCGGCATTCTGGGCGCCCTGCGCTGGGATGGGCCGACGCTGTTCAACATCGCGCGCACCTCGGTCGGCGGCATCGGCCAGATGCTGGTGGCGATGGCGGCGTGGGTGTTTCTGATGCGCATCCTCGCCAGCGTGTCGACCGAGGCGGTGGCGGGCGCAACCATCGCCATGCGCGTGATGATGTTCACCCTGATGCCGGCCTGGGGCATGTCCAACGCGGCCGCCACGCTGGTCGGGCAGAATCTCGGCGCGGGCGAGGCGGCGCGCGCCGAAGCGGCCGTCTGGCGCATCGGCTGGATGAACATGGCGTTCACGCTCGCGGTATCGGTGGCGTTCTTCGTCTGGCACGACGCGATCGTCGGTTTCTTCACCGCCGACGCGACGGTGATCGCCATCGGCGGCGAATGGCTGTCCATCCTCGCGTATTCGTATTTCGTGTACGGCTGGTGGATGGTCGCGGTGCAGGCCTTCAACGGCGCAGGCGACACCATGACGCCGACCTGGATCAACCTGGTCTTTTTCTGGCTGATCCAGATTCCGCTGGCCTGGACGCTGGCGATTCCGCTGGGCTGGGCCGAATCGGGCGTGTTCTGGGGGGTGTTCATTTCCGAGACGGCGGTGGGCGTGTTCACGCTGTGGCTGTTTTCGCGCGGGCGCTGGAAGACGGTGCGGGTATGACGTCCCAGGTCCGGTCTGCGAACCTGGTTTTCTGACGGAAAGGAAAAGACGATGCCGCGAATTCGTGTACTGGTGGGCACCCGCAAGGGCGCGTTCATTCTGACCTCCGATGCGGGCCGTCGCGACTGGGCCGTTGCGGGGCCGTTCTTCGGCGGCTGGGAAATCTTCCATATGGCCGGCTCGCCGGCCGATCCCGACCGGCTTTACGCTTCGCAGAGCTCGGGCTGGTTCGGCCAGGTGATCCAGCGTTCGGACGATGGCGGATTGAGCTGGAACCCGGTCGGCAACGATTTCGCGTACACCGGCGGTCCGGGCACGCATCTGTACTACGACGGCACGGACAGGCCCTGGGCCTTCAAGCGCGTCTGGCATCTGGAGCCGTCGCCGTCCGATCCGGATACGGTGTACGCCGGCGTGGAGGATGCGGCACTGTTTCGCTCCACCGACGGCGGCGCGACCTGGCAGGAGCTGCCGGCGCTGCGCGAACAGCAGGGGGCGAAATGGATGCCGGGCGCGGGCGGCATGTGCCTGCACACCATCCTGCTCGATCCGACCGACCCGCAGCGGCTGTATGTCGCGATCTCGGCTGCCGGAGCTTTTCGCAGCGACGACGGCGGCGCGTCGTGGCGGCCGATCAACCGCGGCCTGCATTCGCAGTACATCCCCGACCCCGAAGCCGAAGTGGGCCATTGCGTGCACCGTATCGCGATGCACCCGGCGCGGCCCGGCACGCTCTTCATGCAGAAGCACTGGGACGTGATGCGCAGCGACGACGCCGGGGACAGCTGGTTCGAGGTCAGCGGCAACCTGCCGAGCGACTTCGGCTTTGCGATGGCGGTGCATGCGCACGAGCCGGGCACGGTCTACGTCGTGCCGATCCAGAGCGATGCCGAACACTATCCGCCCGAAGGCAGGCTGCGCGTGTACCGCAGCCGCCAGGGCGGGCAGGCATGGGATGCGCTTACTGAGGGCCTGCCGCAGCAGCACTGTTATGTGAACGTGCTGCGCGATGCGATGGCAGTCGATACGTTGCCCGAATGCGGCGTCTATTTCGGCACCACCGGCGGACAGGTCTACGTCTCGGCGGATGCGGGCGACCACTGGCAGGCCATCGTGCGCGACCTGCCGGCCGTGCTCTCCGTCAGCGTGCAGACGCTGTCCTGAGATGGCCGTGCAGACCGGCCCGGCCACGGTGCGCGTCGTGCTGCCATATCCCCTGTACACGCTCGCGCAGTGTGCCGCCGAGCTCACGCTGCATGTACCGCGCCCGGTGACCCTGACGCGTGTGATCGACGCCCTGGAAGCGGCCCATCCGCGTCTGGCCGGCGCCGTGCGCGACCGCGCCACCGGCCGGCGGCGTCCGCTGGTGCGCTTCTATGCCTGCCAGCGCGATCTGTCGAATCTCGATCCGGGCGACGATCTGCCGGATGCGGTGGCCGAAGGCCGCGAGCCATTGCTGGTCGTCGGCGCGATCGCGGGCGGATGAGCTGCAGCCCGGCCGGATGGATTGATATGACAAGGAGACCGCATGAAATTCCTGTGCCTGATCTGTGCCGAGCAGATGATGGAAGATCTGGCGCCCGCCGACCGTGCGGCGCATTTTGGCGAGTACGCCGTCTTCACCGAAGCGATCCGGCGCGAGGGGCATTTCGTCTCCGCCAACCGTCTGTTGCCGGCGGCCACGGCGAAGACGGTGCGTGTGCGCGACGGCCAGGCGAAGGTGACCGACGGCCCTTTTGCCGAGACGCGCGAACTGGTCGGCGGCTATTACCTCATCGAGGCGCAGGACATGGATGCCGCGTTGGCCGTCGCCGCGCGCATCCCCGGCGCGCAGCGCGGCTGCGTCGAGGTCCGCCCGCTGGCCGACGATCCGCAGACGCGGGCGCTGGGGCTGGACGGCTGATACGGGAAACGGCCCGGTCTCGCCGGGCTGCGAGACGGTTTTTATCCCGCACGGAAGTCAGACAGTAAAGGAGAGCGAGCATGGTCAGGCAAATCTTCGTCAATCTGCCCGTCGCCGACCTGAAGGCGTCCATCGCCTTCTTCACCCGGCTGGGCTTTGCGTTCAACCCCGATTTCACCGACGACACGGCCACCTGCATGATCGTAGGCGAAAACATCTTCGCCATGCTGCTCACCCGCGAACGTTTCGCCGGCTTCGCGCCGCATCCGCCGGCCGACGCCCGCGCGACGACCGAGGTGCTGCTGGCGTTGCAGCTCGAATCGCGCGAAGCCGTGGACGCGATGGTGAAAGCGGCCGTGAGCGGCGGCGGCAACACCTACAGCGCGCCGCAGGATCACGGTTTCATGTACCAGCACGGCTTTCAGGACCTGGACGGACACGTCTGGGAAGTGTTCCGTATGAACACCCCGCAAGGAGAATGAGATGGCCTATGTCGATGGTTATGTGCTGCCGGTGCCTGTGGCGAAGCTCGCCGCCTACCGTCGTCTTGCGCGCAAGGCCGGCATGGTCTGGATCGAGCACGGCGCACTCGAAGTCCACGAATGCGTCGCCGACGATGTGCAGTCGGGGAAACATACCTCGTTTCCGCAGGCGGTGAAGCTGAAGGCGGACGAGGTGGTGGTGTTTTCGTGGATCGTCTACCGGTCGCGCAAGGACCGCGACCGCGTGAATGCGGCGGTGATGGCCGACCCGCGCATGGCCATGATGGAAACGACCGATCCGGCCGACTGGCCTTTCGACGGCAAGCGCATGTTCTGGGGCGGGTTCAAACCCGTGGTGAGCCTGATGCGCTGAGCCATGTCCCTGTCGTCGCGCGCTTGCGGCGCAGGGCGGCGAAAGTGCACGCGTATGGTGCGCCGTGGCCCGGCGATGGCGCATGCGTGCGGTGCGCCATCGCCCCGACGGGGCCGCATCCCCCTGAATGACGGGAATTACAGCGACCATGCGCCTGGCACGCTAGGTGCTTGAATCGGTGTGCCGACCGGCAAGGTTGCCGGGCCGGCAAGGACAACGGTGTCCCGGGCGCAATGCGCCGGGACACCGTTTTTTTATTTCCGTTCGATGGACGCATGGCGCAAATCGCACATCACGATGCCCCGCGAGTAATCGTAGGGGCCGGGCCGGTCGGTGTACGCATGGCGATCGAGCTGCGCCGCGCGCTGCCCGATGCACCCATCGTGCTCTACGGCGACGAGCCCTGGCGGCCTTACAACCGGGTGCGGCTTTCGGCGCTGCTCGCAGGCGAGGCCGACTGGTCGGATTTCACGACCGGGCTGGACGTGCCCGATACCGTCGAGACGCGTTACGGCATGCGCGTCGCGCGCATCGAGCCCGAGGCGCAACAGCTCGTCGATGCGGCCGGCCGCGTGCAGGCGTATGCCAGCCTGGTCCTTGCGACCGGTTCGCGCGCCCATGTGCCCGAGATTCCCGGTACCGGACTGGCCGGCGTGTTCGTGTTCCGCGATCTGGCGGACGCAGCCGCCTTGCAGGCCCGGCTCGTACGCAGCCGTCGCGTCGCGGTGATCGGCGGCGGTCTGCTCGGTCTGGAAACCGCGCGTGCGCTGCACCGCTATCGCACCGAAATCGTGGTGGTCGAACATCATCCGCGCCTGATGCCGAATCAGCTCGACGCGACGGCCGCCGCGCGCATGCGCGCGCGCGTCGAGTCGGCCGGCATCGAGGTCGTCGTCGACGACGGCCCGATGGCGGTGCTGGGAGCGGGACGCGTGGCGGGTCTGCGGCTGCGCAGCGGGCGCATCCTCGAATGCGACACGGTGGTGTTCGCGGCGGGCATTCGCCCCCGCATCGAGCTCGCGCGCGATGCGGGGCTGGTGTTTCAGCGCGGGATCGCGGTCGACGACCAGCTGCGCACCAGCGCGCCCGGCATCTATGCGGTCGGCGAGTGTGCGCAGCACCGTGACCGCGTATACGGGCTGGTCGCGCCCGGTTTCGAGCAGGCGGCGGTGGCGGCGCGTGCGATCGCGGGCGAAGCCGTGCGCTACGCGGGGTCGCTGTCCGCCACCCGGCTCAAGGTCGCGCGCTGGCCGGTATTCAGCATGGGCGAAGTGGCGGCCTGGGAATTGCCCGACCTGACGCGTGTGCAGACGTACGAAACGGACGCGGTCTATCGCAAGCTCGTCGTGCGGCGCGGGCGTCTGGTGGGCGCACTTGCGCTGGGCGAATGGGCGGCCCTGTCGCGCGTCCAGGAGGCGGTGCAGCATCAGCGGCGCCTCTGGCCCTGGCAGCGCGCGCGCTTTGCGCGCGAAGGCGAACCGTGGCCGACGGGGGCAAGCGACGTGTCCGCCTGGCCGGCCGAGGCCACGGTATGCAACTGTACCGGTGTGACGCGCGGCCAGATATCCGATGCTGTCGCGGCAGGCTGCCTCACCGTTTCGGCCGTCGCCGCGCGCACCGGCGCATCCGGCGTGTGCGGCAGTTGCCGGCCGCTGGTCGAGTCGCTCGTCGGCGCAGCCGGTCCGCGCGAGGCCATGCCGCTGGCGCGCCGCCTTGCCTGGCTCGCCGCATTCGCGCTCGGCCTCGCATTGCTGTTCGCGCAGCCTTTCAACGTGCCCTACGCCAATACCGAAGCGCTCGTGTGGCATTGGGACCGCCTGTGGCGCGACGGCCTGGTCAAGCAGATCAGCGGCTACAGCCTGCTGGCGCTGGCGGCGCTGCTGGCGCTGATCGGCCTGCGCAAGCGCTGGAAGCGACTCACGCTGCTGGCTTTCGTCCACTGGCGCTGGCTCCACGCGGGCATCGGCGCATTGGCGCTGCTCGTACTGTGGGCGCACACCGGCGGGCGTGTCGGCACCGGGCTCAATCGCTGGCTTGCGCTCACCATGCTGGGCGCTGCGCTCACCGGCATCGGCCTCGCACTCTTCCTGGCGCGCGAGCATCGCCTGACGCCGGCCCGTTCGGCCGCTCTGCGCCCGACGCTGCAGTGGATGCACTGGCTGCTGCTGTGGCCGCTGCCGACCCTGCTCGGCTTCCATATTCTCAAGGTGTACTGGTTCTGATGAAGCGATTTGCCGCCTATCGCATCTGGGCGCTCTGGCTGGCGGCGAGCGTGCTGCTCGCCGCCTGGTTCGCCTGGGCGGTGCAGACGCCGGGGGAACAGTCGGTTTTCATGCCGGGGCAGACGACGCACGCGCACCATCAGATCGAGATGAAATGCGTCACCTGCCACGGCGAGCCGTTCAAGGGCGCCGAGGGCATCCAGCAGGCCTGCCTGTCCTGTCATGCCGCCGAGCTCAAGGCCATGGACGACTCGCATCCCGTCAGCAAATTCACCGATCCGCGCAATGCGGGCACGCTGGCCAAGCTCGATGCGCGGCAGTGCGTGACCTGCCATACCGAACACAAGCGCGAGATCACGCATCCGGTCGGGGTGACCCTACCGGATGATTTCTGCATCCGCTGCCACGCCGGCGTGGAGAAGGAACGCCCCAGCCACAAAGGCATGGCCTTCACTTCCTGTGCGACGAGCGGGTGCCACAACTTTCACGATAACCGTGCGCTGTACGAAGACTTCCTGATTCGCCATGGTCACGGCGACGCGGCCAAACCGGCCGGTGTCGTGCGCGAACGCGGCCTCAAGGAATTCATGGTGTACATGGACTACCTCGACGGCGAGCCGGTGACGGCGGCGGAGATGGATGGCCGGGTGGAACTGCAGCCGACGCCCGCCGTGGTCAAGAACTGGGAACATACGGCGCATGCGAAGGCCGGCGTCAATTGCTCGGCCTGCCATCAGGTCAATCCCGGGAAAGGCGGCGAGCCGGTCTGGGTGAAGCGGCCCGACCATCAGGTATGCGCGGCCTGCCACAAGCCCGAAGTCGACGGCTTCCTGTCAGGCCTGCATGGCATGCGGCTGAAACAGGGCCTGAGCCCGATGCAGCCCGGCCTGGCCGAATTGCCGATGAAGCCGGATGCGGCACACAAGTCGCTGTCGTGCACGAGCTGCCACGGGGCGCACACCTTCGATACCCGGCGCGCGGCTGTCGAAGCCTGCCTGAGCTGCCACGACGACGGCCATGCGCGTGCCTACAAGGCCTCGCCCCATTTCGCGCTCTGGCACGAAGAAGTCCAGGGGCGGGGTCCGAAAGGGAGCGGTGTGTCGTGCGCCACCTGTCACATGCCCCGCATCGAATATCTGACGCCGGAAGACGAAACGCGCACGCTGGTGCAGCACAACCAGAACGACAACCTGCGGCCCAACGAAAAAATGATCCGCAGCGTCTGCCTCAGCTGCCACACACTGCAGTTCAGCCTCGATGCGCTGGCGGACGGCGCACTGGTGACGCGCAATTTCATGGGCCTGCCCAAACATCATGTCGACAGCATCCGGATGGCACTCGAAGCGGAAAAGCGCGGTCAGGCGCGAAATGCGGCGAGCGGCACGGCTGGCGACGAGGAATGAGCCCGCTCGCGGGTATCTGCTCCCGCATTGCGGGATTGTTCATCAACGTCGATTCAAGGAGAGAAACACCATGCGGAAACTGATCCCCCTTGCCGCCCTCGGCTGCGTCCTCGGCCAGCCTGCGCTTGCCGCCGAATGGACTCACAAGGAAATCGCCGACGCCCTCCACAGCATCATGGAAGCCGATCGGACCGTATACACCAAGCTCATCGTCAACCGTCTGCAGAATCAGGAGAAAGTCATCAAGGCCAGCGAACACTGGAAGGACGACAAGGCCCTCGTGCTTCCCGCGCAGATGTTCCGCTACGGTTCCGAGGCGGTCGCCGAAAAGGGGGCGAAATTCAGCTACTCGCTGCTGTCGCTGTGGCCGGTGAACAAACAGAACAATGCGAAGACTCCGGTCGAAAAGGAAGGGCTGGAAGCGGTTCTGAAGGGCGATCCGTACTACAAGACGGAAACGCTGGGCGGCAAGAAATACTTCACCGCGATCTATCCCGACAAGGCCGTGGCCAAGGCCTGCATCACCTGCCACAACGATCACAAGGACAGCCCGCGCAAGGATTTCAAAATGGGCGACGTGATGGGCGGCGTGGTCGTGCGCCTGCCCATCCAGTAGGCGATCGTCATGCGCGCCGCTGTCCTGTTCCTCGCGCTGGCCGCCGGTCCGGCCGGCGCCGGGGACGCGCGCGACGAGGGCCGACGCATCTTTGACAGGGTGTGTGCGGCCTGCCATTTCAACGATCTCTCGGAGGCGCCGCAGGTCAAGCAGCCCGACATGTGGGCGCCGCGTCTCGCCAAGGGGCGCGATGCGCTGTACCGCAGCGCGCTCGAAGGGTTTGTCGGGGCGAGCGGCGAGGAAATGCCGCCGCGCGGCGGCCAGCCCGAGCTCAGCGACGAGGCGGTCCGCGCGGCCGTCGATTACATCGTATCCATCACTACCCAAAAAGGAGTCTCACCATGACACCCCAGCAGATTGCGCTCATCCAGTCCAACTGGGCGGCGGTCGTGCCCATCCAGGACACCGCCGCCAGCCTGTTCTACGAGCGGCTGTTCACGCTCGATCCGTCGGTCAAACCCATGTTCAAGGGCGATATCGCTTCACAGGGGCGCAAGCTCATGCAGGCGCTCGGCTTCATCGTCGGCAGCCTCACCCGTCTCGATGCGGTCGTGCCGGTCGCGCAGGACATGGCGAAACGTCACGTCGGCTACGGCGTGAAACCCGAGCACTACGACACCGTGGGCGCCGCCCTCTTGTGGACGCTGGAGCAGGGGCTGGGACCGGCGTTCACCGGCGAGGCGCGCGAGGCCTGGACGGCCGCCTACGGTACGCTGGCCGGCGTGATGAAGGATGCAGCGTACGCGCCGGCCTGAGGCACGGGGCGCGCGGCAGTGCGGCGTGCCCCGTGCGCGGAATCAACCCTGCATCTGTCCGCCGCTGCCGCTGGCGACGACCTGCAGCGGCTGGGGCTGGCCTTCCCACTCGAACGCGGGCAGGTTGTTGAGCGCCTGGCGCAGGCCTTCGTTCCAGGCGTCGCCGAGCGCGCGGTAGTAGGGGTGATCCTCGCCCAGCAGCAGATGGCGGCCGCCGTCGAGGCTGTTGGCCGTGTAGAGCAGCAGTTCGACCGGCGGGCCGACGGTCAGATTGGAGCGGATGGTCGAATTGATCGACACCAGCGCGCAGCGCGCAGCCTGCTCCAGAGGCGTGTCGCTGCGGATCACGCGGTCGAGGATGGGTTTGCCGTATTTGGTCTCGCCGATCTGCAGGAAAGGATGCGTGGCGGATTCGTGGATGTGGTTGCCCTGCGGATAGATCAGATACATTTCGGGCGTCTGGCCGGCGATCTGGCCGCCGAAGATGAAGGTGGCCTCGAAATTGGTGTTCGCCGTGTCCCGCGCGGCCTGCGCGCGCTGCACGGCCGTGGAGACGCTGCCGACGTGGTCGGCCGCCTCGCTCATCGACCCGAGACTGTTCAGGCAGGGCAGATTGCCGAGCCGGCAGTCGTCCTGCAACTGCTTGACGACCGCTTGCGTGGTCGCGAGGTTGCCGGCTGCCAGCAGCACGAACATGCGGTTTCCGGGCAGCACGAAGGTGTGCATCTTGGAATAGCTGCTGACGTGGTCGATGCCGGCGTTGGTGAGCGAATCGGAAGCGAAAACCAGTCCGCTGTCGGTCTTGATGGCGACGCAGTAAGTCATGGCGTGGGTGTTTCTTTCAGTCGGCCTTCATCGTGCCTGTTTTCGGTCGCTGGCTCAAGAGCAGCTGTTCGGCGCGCGCGCCGAGGTACACGTATATTCCGAGGCCCACCAGCAGACCCACGGCGGCCAGCATCATCCAGACGCCGTCCAGCACGTGTTCGCCGTCGCCCACAGCCGACTTGAACATCAGCAGCAGGCCTTCGATCGACACGGCGATCAGGATGGCCGCGATGAAGCGCGTGATCGTGCGGCGGGTCGAGCTGTGGCGGTACACATCCTTGTGCATCAGCACTTCCTCTTCGAGGATGGTCTTGCCGAGGTCGAACACGGCCAGCCCCAGGGTGAGAAAGATGATGACGCCGAAGGGCTTGAGATGCAGTTCGGAGGGTTGCTCGGCGGCGCCGAAGATCGCGACCAGCTCGAGCAGCGCGGCATAGCCCAGCAGTACGACCACGGCGAAGAGGCCGGCGACGATGATGCTGTAGACGCTCTTGAAGAAAGGCACGAAACGCTTGCGTGGCGCGTCGCCCATCAGATAGGCGACAGCTTCGTCGAGATCGATGTCGAGCACGAGATAGCCGAAGCCGTCGCCGTGATCGACCCGCACGATCGCGGTGATGCACAGCAGGCCGCTCGCGTTCGACAGATAGGGCGCGGTGATCGCCACGCCGTCCGGCTGCTCGCGGATCAGCCGGTAGTAGGGGCGTTGCGCGCGCGACGTGCCTGCGCCCTGTCCCCCTGCCGGGTGATTGCGGCGCACCGGCAGATTGGGCGTGCGCTGCACGCCTTCGGCATCGAGCAGATAGAGCAGGTCGACGAAGGGATAATGGCGGCCGGCGCAGCGAACCGCCTCGTTGCGCGCCTGCGCATCGCCGAACAGCGCCGGGCTGGCGATGCCGGTGACGATCGATGCGATCAGCCCGTTGAGCGCCTGACGGTATTCCTCGTAGCGCTCGATGACGGCAAGAGTGCTCGGACTCGCCATCAGCAGGCCGCCGAATGGCCGCCGGCGGCCGGGCTGCGGACGTTCCGGAACGGGCGGCCAGCAGCCGGCGGCCAGGCGCCCTGTCCGGTGCGAATCAAGCGCGGCTCCGGGGCACGTCCAGGTCCGCCCTACGCCGCTTCCCGCGGCCGGGCCTGCCGGTTGTAGAGGAAGTCGAGCACCTGGCTGCGCAGCGCATGGTAGGCCGGATCGTGCGCCAGCGCGAGACGGTCGCGCGGACGGGGCAGATCCACGCCGAGGATGGCACCGATGGTCGCGGCCGGGCCGTTGGTCATCATCACGATGCGGTCGGACAGCAGCACCGCCTCGTCGACATCGTGCGTGATCATCATCACGGTGTTGCCCAGCTCGGCCTGGATTTCCATGACCGAATCCTGCAGGTGCGCACGGGTCAGCGCATCGAGCGCACCGAAGGGTTCGTCCATCAGCAGCACATCCGGCTGCATGGCCAGCGCGCGGGCGATGCCCACGCGCTGTTTCATGCCGCCCGAGATTTCGCCGGGCCGTTTGTCCGCGGCATGATCCATGTGCACCAGCCGGAGATTGTGCATCACCCAGTCGCGGCGCTCGGCGCGGTTTTTCCCGGGCATCACCTTGTCGACCGCGAGCTGCACGTTTTCGTAGACCGTGAGCCAGGGCAGGAGGCTGTGGTTCTGGAACACCACCGCGCGGTCCGGTCCCGGCCCCTTCACTTCCTTGCCCTTGAGCAGGGCGTAACCCTCGGTTGCGTCGAGCAGGCCGGCGACGATGTTGAGCACCGTCGATTTGCCGCATCCGGAATGGCCGATGAGCGAGATGAACTCGCCCTGGGCCACCTGCAGGTTGATGTCCTGCAGCGCGCGGAAGGGGCCGCGCGCGGTGGGGAAGACGATGCCGATTTTCTGGAGATCGAGATAGGCGTTCATGCGTTTTCCTTCAGCGTTTGGTGTAGTCGAGGCGCGACTGGGCGAGCCCCATGACGAGATCGAGCGCGATGCCGACCAGACCGATGATCGCGATGGCGAGAATGATCGAAGGCACGTTGAGGTTGTTCCATTCGTCCCACACCCAGAAGCCGATGCCGATGCCGCCGGTGAGCATTTCGGCGGCGACGATCACCATCCATGCAACGCCGAGCGACAGCCGCATGCCGGTGACGACATAGGGCAGCGTGGCGGGAAAGAGGATGCGGCGCGCCAGTTCGAACTTGCCGAGCTTGAGCACGGCGGCGACGTTCATGTAGTCCTGGGGAATCGCTTTCACGCCGGCCGCGGTATTGAGGATCATCGGCCAGATGCAGGTGATGAAGATGACGAAGATCGCCGATGGATCGACCGCCTTGAACACCAGCAGGCCGATCGGCAGCCAGGCCAGCGGCGATACCGGCCGCAGGATCTGGATTAGCGGCGAGAACGCGCGCTGCACGTTGACGCTCATGCCCATCAGGAAGCCCAACGGGATGCCGACCAGCGCGGCGAGACCGAAGCCGGCGCCGACGCGGCCGAGCGAATACAGGAGCTGCCAGCCGATGCCCATGTCGTTCGGCCCGTTCTCGTAGAAAGGGTCGGCGAGCACGGACGTGGCGTGCGTCCAGGTTGCGGCCGGTGTCGGCAGTTCGGGGGCCACGGTCTTCTGCAATGCGCTCCAGCCGGCCAGCACGGCGAGGAAGGTCAGCAGCGGCAACAGCAGCGTGAGCGCGATGCGGCGGTTGCGCTCGCGATTGGGGGGGCGGCGATGCGCGGCCGGTTCGCCGCCGGGCGGGACGGCCGGGGCGATGGCGGGCGGCTGCGACGCGACGGCGGCGTTCGCTGCCGCTTCGACGACGGGGCCGTCGAGAGGAAGGGCCTGGGCATGCATGGTCTATCCTCCGCGTTCAGCCGTTCAGCCGGGCAAGCGCCGCCATGTCTACCTTGGCGTTCGAGACCTTGAAGCCCTTGAGGTAGGCCATCAGTTTCGCCGGGTCGTAGGTCATGCCGTCGAAGAAGGTGTCCGGCCCCATGGGGATGGGCTGGGTGGCGGCCTTGAGCGTCCACGGATTCTTGTTCATGCCTTCGGTCTTCCAGTCGCCGGTCGGGCAGGGCACGTTCATTTCCCGGGCAACCGTGCGGTAGATGTCCGGGCGGTAGATCGTGGCGGCGGTTTTCCGGATGTCGACCGGCCTGTCGAACTGGCCCCAGCGGTACATCTGCGTGATGTACCAGGCCGCGTGCGACAGCCACGGATAGTTGGCGGCGTAGCGATAGAACACGTTGAAGTCCGGCATGGGCTGCGGTGCCTCGACCCTGTTGTAGCGCCAGGTACCCGTCATCGAATTGTCCACCACGTCCGGCGGCGCATTCACGTAGGACTTGGCGGAAATGATCTGCACCACTTCCTTGCGGTTCTCGGGTTTGTCCGCCCACATCGCGGCTTCGAGCAGCGCCTTGATCGTGGCCTTGTGCGTGTTCGGATATTTCTCGGCCCACTCCAGGTTCACGCCGAAAACCTTTTCCGGATTGTTCTTCCAGATTTCGTAGTCGGTCACCAGCGCGTGGCCGATGCCCAGTTCGACCGCGCGCTGGTTCCAGGGCTCGCCCACGCAGTAGCCGACGATGTTCTTCGATTGCAGGTTGGCCACCATCTGCGGCGGCGGGATCACGATCAGGCGAATGTCCTTGTCCGGATTGATGCCGGCCGACGCGAGCCAGTACCGCAGCTCGTAGTTGTGGGTGGAGACCGGAAACACCATCGCGAAAGTCATGGCTTCCTTGCCGGCAGCCTTGTCGGCGTCGATCACCTTTTTCAGCGCGACGGCGGTCGTCGGGCGCTGCTTCATCGCCACCGGGTCGGCTGCGACCATGCGTTCGTACAGTTCGTTCGAGACCGTGATGCCGTTGCCGTTCAGGTCCATCGAGAACGCCGTGATCGTGGGCTTGGGCGTCGCGCCGATGCCCAGCGTGGCGGCGATCGGCATGCCGGCCAGCATGTGGGCGCCATCGAGGGCGCCGATCGACACTTTGTCGCGGATGTTGGCCCAGGAGGCTTCCTTGGAAACCGAGCTGTTCAGACCGTATTTCTTGAAGAAGCCTTTTTCGTGCGCGATGACGATCGGTGCGCAGTCGGTCAACGGGATGATGCCGAAGGTGACGTCGGTCTTTTCCAGACCGTCGGTGCCGGCGGCCCAGGCGCCTTCGCGCACGCCCGGCGGAACCAGCGCCATCAGCGCGGCGGCAACGGAGAGTCCGGTGGTCTTTTTCATGAAATCGCGTTTGCTCGGATCCTGCAGGATGGGGAGAGTCGGGGTGTCGCTCACGGTATGCACTCCAAAAATGAAAAAGGCGCCGCCTCAGGGGGGACGCCTTTGTCCGGATGAAAAACGGGTCGTCAGACTGAAAGCCACGTCGTTGCGACTGTTCATGCGGACAAAAAGCAACCGGTGTGCCAGCCGGCCCGGCAAGACGGCGGACGCCGTCCCGCCGAAGTTCGCGCCTTGGCCCGCGAGCCGGGCCGGGATCGATGCGCACTCATTGAGTGCATGAATGACGGCGTGTGCACCAATCATGTCATGTGGGTTTCTGCAGAATCTGGCGCGCGATGTCGACCAGCTTGAGTCCGCGATCCATCGCCGCGCGCCGCATTTCGCGGTAGACCTCGGGTTCGGAGGCACCGGTCTGCTTGATCAGCAGCGCCTTGGCCTGGTCGATGAGCTTGCGTTCCGAGAGTTCGAGGCGCGTCTGTTCGAGCTGGTCGTGCAAAGCCTGATAGGCCTCGAAACGCGAGACGGCAACATCGAGGATGGGACGCAGCCGAACGGGGTCGAGGCCGTCGACCACATAGGATGTCACGCCCGCCTGCATGGCGGCGCGGATCGAATCGGTGCTGCCGTCGCCGGTGAACATGACGATGGGGCGCGGGCAGCCCTGGTTGGCGACGCAGATGTTTTCGAGCGTGTCGCGGTCGGGCGAGTCGGTGGCGATGATGACCACGTCCGGGCGCAGTACCTGGATCTGTGCGTCCAGACTGCGGGCGGAATTGAGCGTCGCCGCCACCACGCAGCCCGCGGCTTCGAGCGCGGGCGCCAGCATCGCCAGGCGGTCGGGTTGGTTTTCGACGATCAATACACGCATTGCGCTTCCGTTTGCCGCGGACCTCCGGCCATCCACAAAAAAAAGCGGCCTCCGGAGAGGCCGCAGGATCGGAGGAGACTGCCTGAGCAACCTGGCCTTTCGGTTTGGGTACTCAGTCCGTTTCTAGCAGGCAGCGTGCCAGTTTAGATATCAGATAATTATCAAACGCTTATGCGATTTTCAGGGTGTGGGCGGCTGTTCCGCGCTGAACGCTTGTGGTGCATGCCGGCGCGAAACGGTTTCAAAACGGGGCGGAATCAGGCGGCCACGCCGCGCATGCGGCGGCGTGCGCTGAAGCCGACCAGACCCAGGCCGGCCAGCAGCATGGCCCAGGTTTCGGGTTCCGGCACGGGCGCGGCGGCGACCGCCAGCGTGGCCGAAAGGCCGTAGTTCGGATTGATCAGCGCGCCGATCTGCGCAACGTAGTTCACGCCGCCGACAAAGACGCTGTAGTCGCCGGGGCCGAGCGTGAACGTGCCGGTGGCGATGCCGTCCAGATCGGCGTCGAAGGCGCTTCCCATGTAGGTGAATACGCTGAGCGGATCGCCGCTGTCGTTGGTGACCTTCCAGTCGGCCATGCTGCGGAAGGCGCCTTCCTTGGGCACGCCGGGCAGGGATGCGAGATAGGCCTGCGTCGCGGCGGCGAAATCGTGGTCGGGCTGCAATGGTGTCAGATGCGCCAGGCCCGAATAGATCGAGAAGCCGGGCAGCAGGCCGTCGACCGAGGCCGGCGTGGCGCTGGCGTTCGCCATGGCGGTGAAGGTCAGCGTGACGGTATCGGTCAGTGTGAAGCGGAAGGCGCGCAGGCGATGCGAGTCGCCGTAATCGTCGTCAAGTCCGTCGGCCCAGCCGTAGTTGCCGCTCACGGTCTGATTGGCGATGGTGACGCTGCCGCCCAGGTTGTCGAAAGTGCCGAAATCGCGCCCGGTGTAACTGATGTGCGCCTGCGCGGCGACAGGCAGGGCGGCGGCGACGGCCGCCGCGAGGAGTGAGTAACGCATGTTCATGTCTGAGGATCTCCCGGTAGGTCGTTATGAGCGCCCGGGACCTTGTCGATGGGCGGGGACCAGTAGACAACAGCATGCGTTCGGTCGGAATGTGACATATCGCCGCGCCGCGCCGCGGCGTGCGGCTCAGGCAGGGCAGCGCATGTCGGGCGTCAGCTGCATCCAGCGTACCAGCCAGGCCTTCGCACGCTCGCGCGCGTGACGCTTGGCGATCTTTTCCTCCGGCGTCTGGTCGGGGCGGAAATCGAAGGCGCGCCGCGCCATCGGGTATTCCTGCCATTCCACCGGCACGCCGCGTTCCCACAAGGCATAGAAGGCGCGCCCGCCGTTCATGCGGCGCAGTTCGTAATCGGCGTCGCCGATCAGGTAGAGCACCGGCGTGGTGATCTGCATGATCTCCGGCGCGATGCGGAAGAGCTGGTCCGGTTCGGGTGCGTTCGGGTTCTGCATGTGGCCGTAATAGCTGACGATGGCGGCAAGATCGGCGCCGCGTTTGGCGGCCAGCCGGACCGCGTAGTAGGGCCCGCGCGACAGGCCGACCACGCCCACCGGCTGCTTGCAGGCGGTCGGCAGCGATTTCAGATAGTCGAGCCCGGCTTCCACGTCCATCTCGGTGTCCGGGTTGTGCGCCGACGGCCAGCGTTCGATGAAACGGCCGTTCTGCCAGTCGGGCGCGACGACGAGAAACCCCTGCCCGGCGAGTTCGCGGATATGTGCGCGCTCGTCGCCTTCGTAGCCGCGCTTGGCGTGGATGAAGAGTACCGGCGGAAAAGGGCCCGGCCCGGGCGGCGTGGCGACTTCGACCGGCACCTCGGTGCCGTCGGCGGACTGGATCGTGGTCTTGGCGAGCGTGACGTCGCTGGCGCTGGCGATGCCGGCGAGCGCCGATGCTAAGATGGCGGCCGCTATGGCGGGCGTTTTCATGGCTGTCTCCTGTTTTCTGTCTGGCCCCGATTCTAGGTCAGGGTTCCCGTGCGGCCGGCGGAACCGGACCGGTCGTTTCGTACCGGACTGACATGCGCGAACGCTTCGAGGAACCGGCTCTGCCAGGCCTGCCGCGCGCCGTGCGGCGCGCACTCGTGGCCGTATGGATTTCCCTGGGCCTGCACGCGGCGGTGATCGTACTGGTGCAGGTGGCCCCTCCGGCGGGCGGGCGGGCGGATCAGCCGACCATCGAAGTGCGCCTGATGCCGGCCTCCGAGCCGGTCTCCGTGCACGAGACGGTGGCCGGGCCGGCGCCCGAGGAGCGCCCCGTGGCTGCAGCGGCCGGGCCTGCACCTACCCCGCCGCCGTTGCCCATGCCTGCCGCGCCCGGCGCGGCAGCGGTGCCGGCGCTGGCAGTCGACAGCGCGGTCGACCTGACCTATTACACCGCGCGCGAGCTGGATGTGCAGCCGCGCGCCCTGCAGGATATCCAGCCGACATACCCGCCCGAGGCCGACCGGCTGCGGCAGTCGGGCACGGTACGCCTGGAATTGAAGATCGAGGCGGACGGCCGCGTCAGCGACGTCTCGGTGGTCGGCGCCGATCCGCCGGACGTATTCGACGAATCGGCACGTGCGGCCTTCGCCGCGGCGCGTTTCTCGCCGGCGCAGAAGAATGGCCGGCCGGTGCGCATGCGCATGCTGGTCGAAGTGTCGTACGTCAGGGACCAGAGGCCGGGCGCCGGGGATTAGGAATGCCGCGGTTCCCGAACCGATGCGCCACCGCCGCACGGCTCTGCGACCCCTAATCCGTCTCCGCCAGCTTCCGCAGGATCGGGCAGTCGGGCCGCTGGTCACCCCGGCAGGCCCGCGCCAGCGCGACCAGCGTGTCGCGCATGTCGGCGAGCGCCGCGATGCGTGCGTCGAGGTCGGCGATGTGCGCCTCGGCCAGCTGCTTGACGTCGGCGCTGGCGCGGTCGGGGTCGTCCCACAGGGTCAGCAGGTCGCGAATCCGTTCCAGCGGAAAACCGAGATCGCGTGCGCGGCGGATGAAGCGCAGCAGGTGCACGTCGCGGTCGTCGTACTGCCGGTAGCCCGCCAGCGTGCGTGCGCCGGTGCGCAAGAGGCCGATGCTTTCGTAGTGGCGGATCATCTTGGCCGATACGCCGCTGGCGCGGGCCGCTGCACCGATGTTCACCGTTGGGGGCCAGTGGGCTTCCAGCGTTTGAGCATCAGCGCGTTGGTCACCACGCTCACGCTGGAAAACGCCATCGCCGCGCCGGCGATCACCGGATTGAGATAGCCCAGCGCCGCGAGCGGAATGCCGACGACGTTGTAGATCAGCGCCCAGAACAGGTTCTGGCGAATCTTGGCGTAAGTACGTTTCGAGATGTCGATCGCGTCCGCCACGCGCGCCGGGTCGCCGCGCATCAGCGTGATGCCGGCGGTGTGCATGGCGACGTCGCTGCCCGAGGCCATCGCGATGCCGACGTCGGCGGCGGCGAGTGCGGGCGCGTCGTTGATGCCGTCGCCCACCATCGCCACCGTTCCGCCGCCGGCCTTGAGTGCGGCGACCTGCGCGGCCTTGTCGCCCGGCAGCACCTCAGCGAACACGCGTTCGATGCCGAGCACGCGCGCCGCCGCCTCCGCCGCGCCGCGGTTGTCGCCGGTCAGCATCACGCTGGCGATGCCCTGCGACGCGAGCCGCGCGACGGTGTCGGCCGCGCCGGCCTTGACCGCGTCGCCGAAGGCGAGCACGCCGACGGCGCGGCGGTCGGCGGCGTTCGCCAGCCACGCAACGCTGCGGCCGGCGGCTTCCTGTTCGGCCGCCGCCGCGTCGAGTCCGGCGGGGTCGACGCCGTTTTCCTGCATCAGGCGGCGGTTGCCGAGCCACCAGAGCGTACCGTCGATCTCGCCGGCGACGCCGCGCCCGGGAATCGCCTGCTGGCCGCGGGCGGGACGGGCGGCGATGCCGTCGGCTGCGGCTGCGTCGAGCACTGCGCGGGCGAGCGGGTGCGCGCTGCCCGCCTGCAGGCCGGCCGCACGCGCGAGCACGTCGGCGCGGCGCGCATCCGGCGCGGCGACGCAGGCCGCCACGTGCGGCGTGCCGTCGGTGAGCGTGCCGGTCTTGTCGAAGACCACGGTGGCGATGCGGTGCGCGCGTTCGAGCGCTTCGGCGTCCTTGATGAGAATGCCGTGGCGTGCGGCCACGCCGGTGCCGGCCATGATCGCGGTGGGCGTGGCGAGCCCGAGCGCGCACGGGCAGGCGATGACCAGCACGGCGACCGCGTTGAGGATGGCGGTTTCCAGCCCGGCGCCGGCCAGCCACCAGCCGGCGAAGGCAACCAGCGCGACGGCCATCACCGCCGGCACGAATACCGCGCTGACGCGGTCGACCAGCCGCTGGATCGGCGCCTTCGCCGCCTGCGCATCCTCGACCAGGCGGATGATGCGCGCGAGCACGGTCTCGGTGCCGATTGCGGTGGTGCGCGCAAGCAGCAGGCCGTGCGCGTTGATCGCGCCGCCGGTGAGCGCATCGCCCGGCTGCTTGTCGACCGGCAGCGCTTCGCCGGTGAGCAGGGATTCGTCGACCTGGCTGTTACCTTCGAGCACCACGGCGTCGACCGGCACGCGTTCCCCGGGGCGTATCACCACCACGTCGCCGACGCGCACCGCGTCGATCGGCAGGTCGCGGTCGACGCCGTCGTGGCGTATCCGGGCCGTGGCGGGGCGCAGCGCCTGCAGTGCGCGGATCGCCTCGGTGGTCTGCCGCTTGGCGCGCGCCTCCAGCCATTTGCCGAGCAGCACCAGGCTGATGACCATGGCCGCGGCTTCGAAATAGAGATGCGCCCCCGGCTGCGCCAGCAGCAGATAGAGCGACAGCCCGTAGGCCGCGCTGGTGCCCACCGCGACCAGCAGATCCATGTTGCCGCTGCCGGCCATGAGCGCCTTCCAGCCGGCGCGGTAGAAGCGCGCGCCGAGCCAGAACTGCACCGGCGTGGCCAGCGCGAACTGCAGCCAGCCGGGCAGCATTCCGTGCACGCCGAACGGCGCGGCGAGCATGGGGAGCACCAGGGGCAGCGACAGGGCCATGGCCAGCGCCGCCGGCCCCCACGCGGGCAGCCGGCGTACCGGTGCGGCGGGCGTCTCTCCGGCGGGGGCCGGCAGGTGCGCCGTGTAGCCCGCCCGCTCCACCGCCGCGATCAGCGCGGCGGCCGACGTGCCCTGCGCGAGCTGCAGCGTCGCCTGTTCGGTAGCGAGGTTCACGCTCGCGTCGAGGACACCCGGCACCTTGCCGAGCACCTTTTCCACGCGCGCCGAGCAGCTCGCGCAGGTCATGCCGCCGATGTCGAGCGTACAGGCTTCGACGGGCACGCTGAAGCCGGCCTTTTCGATGGCCTGCCTGACGGCGGCGAGATCGGCCTCGCCCGACACGGTGGCGGTCTCGGTGGCGAGGTTGACCGTGGCGTCGGTCACGCCGGGTACCTGCTTCAGAACGCGTTCCACGCGCGCCGAGCAGCTTGCGCAGGTCATGCCCTGGATGCCGACGGACAGGGTACTCATGGGGTGCTCCGGATGGATATGCGGTGTGGCCACCGTAGACCTTCCCATTATGGGAAGGTCAAGGGCGGTGGCAAGGGGGCCATGTCGGCAGACGCCTACACGGGCACTCTCCGGGCCTTACAGGTTTCTCAGCCGTGTCGGATAGGGCCGCTCCGGCACGCTGGCTAGGATGTCGACATGCTGAATCGCAGCATGTCCGCCCCAATCCCAGAGGAGAGAACCATGAAACTTCGTATCGCGATGTGCCTTGCCCTGAGCGCCATGGTGCTGGGCCCGGCTTATGCAGGCGATGTCGAGAGCGCCATGAAGGACCGCGCCGAGGCGCAGGCCGATGCGGCCAAGGATATGGCCAAACGCAACTACGAGCTGTCCCGCGACACGTGCAAAAGCCTGTCCGGCAACGCCAGGGACGTCTGTGTGAAGGATGCCGAAGCCGCCTATATCCGCGCCAAAAGCGAAGCCCGGGTCGACGAGAAGGTCGGCAAGGAGCGCGCCGTGGCCACGGCCGAACAGATGAAGGCGCAATACAAGGCCGAGAAGGCCCGCTGCGACGGGCTTTCGGGCAGTGCGAAGGATGCCTGCGTCAGCGAGGCCAAGGTGCGCTACCACCAGTGATCCATGGCGCCGCCGCATCGCGGCCGGCCGTTCGCAAACCGGATGTTTTACGCCACTTCAATGAAAGGAAACGACATGAAAACCCCTATTGCAAGAATCTTCGGTACCGCCCTTGTCGCTGTCGGCCTGATCGGCGCGGCGGGCTGTTCGAAACAGGAGCAGGCGCAGGTGGATACCAAAATCGACCAGGCGCAGGCCGAAATGGAAAACCGGATCGACGGCGTTGGCGAGAGCCTGGACGCCAGGATCGATGCGGCGGGCGACAAGCTGGACCAGGCGCAGGCCGGCATGAGCCAGGCCATGGACGATACCGCGATCACCGCGAAAGTGAAGGCGCGCTTTGCCGAAAGCCCGGCCGTGAGCGCGCTGGCCGTCGGCGTCGAGACCACCAACGGCGTGGTCACTCTCACGGGGACTGTCGAGAACGAGTCGGCGCGCATGGCGGCCGAGAGCATCGCCCGCAGCGTGTCCGAAGTCCAGGACGTGCAGAACGGCATCGTCGTCGAGTCGTGAGCCGCTGCCGGCGAGGCGTCCGCATGCGCGCCGCGCCGGCCGATCCGCAACCCGCATGTGCAATTCTTTCGCAAGGAGAAAACCATGAACTGGGACATCATCGAAGGCAACTGGAAACAGGCCAAGGGCAAGGTCAAGGAGCAGTGGGGCAAACTCACCGATGACGATTTCGACGTCATTCGGGGCCGTCGCGAGCAGCTCACCGGCAAGATTCAGGAGCGCTACGGCCTGACCATGGACGAAGCCGAGAAGCAGGTAAAGGAATGGCAGGACACGATCAATCGCAACAGCGACTGGCAGTGATATCCGGGTGTCCGGCCGGCAGTCGCGGCCGGGTGCGATTCCCATCCTTGGCTTGCGAGCGCCCCGGTCATGCCGGGGCGTTCGCGTATCCGGCTTCCCGCGGCGTGCGCATTCCGTCGCCGTCCGCGCATGAACCGGCAATCGCCGTCGAACGTTCAGGATGCGCCGCGGTGCGGATCGGGCGGCCGTGGCCGTTCGCGTACCGGGGCAAAAGACGAATGCGTCGGGGAATGGGGATTGCTGGGGGTTATTCCTGCGCTTCCGGCGTGCGGTCGCGCGGTGCGCCGCTCAATGCGCCTGTGGCCAGCTGGCTGACAAACTGGCGGCCCGAAGTCAGCGACCATGACACCGCCTGGCGCGCGATCAATCCGGCGACCATCGAGCTGCCCAGAAACTGCCAGGGCTTGATCCGGACCAGCCAGACGCCGAGCAGCGCGGCGCCCGAGAGCGTCGCGGCGGGATGCTGGCGCACCAGCTCGCTGACCACCGGCGCGGCCAGACGTGCCAGCTCGGTTGCGGCCGCGAGCGGCCCGCGCTCGGCACGGGCGTCTGTGAGGTGCTGTCTGAGGATTTCGCGGTTGCGTTGCAGGCGATGTTCCGCCGCGTCCGGCGCGACGGTTTCGGAAATCGGATTCATGGCGGCGTGTCCTTCAGTCCGAACAGTTCCATGTCTTCGGCGATCTGCCGGCGCACGCGCGGAAAGGCCTCGCCGGCCGGCGAGGCGCGACAGGCGAGGCCGGCCGCGAGCGCACCGGGCAGCGGTGCGGCGGGGACGGCCCACAGCAGCCAGTGGCTGCTGCCGGTCGCCGCGTGCAGCATCAGGGCGACGCCGCCCAGTGCGAGCGCGACGACCAGTGCGGCGACGGCCGCGGCGAGATACAGCAGACGCCGCAGCTGGCGAGCCCGCCAGCGTGCCGCGTCGGCGCAGAGCAGATCCGTGTAGGCGCCCGCATGGCTGGCCAGCAGGGCCGGCTCGTCCATGAACAGGCGCAGCAGCGGCGGCAGCATCGTCAGGTGCCGGGCGAAGACGGCCGGTCGTCCGCGTTACGCGCGGCGCTTGCCGATGGCGCTGGCCAGCACGGCGACGGCCGCGCCGGCCGCCGCCGCGATGAGCAGCGACTTGAGTGGCTGCTCCTGCACGTAGCGGGCGGTTTCCTTGCTGGCGCGCGTCAGCGTCTTGCGGGCGTGGACTGTGCCCTTGTGGAGCGCCTGGCTGCCCTGCGTGGCCAGTTCCTCGGCGCAGGCGCGGGCTTCGGCGATCGAACGGCGGGCGTGATCGGCGGCGGCGCCATTGGCGAGTTCCTCGGTTTTGTTGGAGGCGGTACGGGTAGGGGTCGATTCCATGTCGATATCTCCTGATTCGCATGTGTGGACAAATGAAGCCGGTATGGCCGGTATGTGAGCCGGCCTGAAACCAGCTTAGGGAAGCCGTTGCGGCATGGGTAGGAGAGGTTGCCCCGAGCGGGTGTAGGGCTTGTCCGACATCCCTCCGGATGACATCGGCATCGGACGATGCCGACGCGAATCGCGGTCGCGTCCGACAGCGCGATCGAGACGGAGCACCCATCATTCGAAAACGGCGTGCAGCCGTGCCGCGGCGAACCCGCGCTGTTTGCGTCCGCTTCGGATAGCGGCCCGGCCTGTCTATCCGGTGTGGCCCGATCGTTTTCGGAGGACCGGCATCATGCTGAAATGGGCACTCGTTTTTTTCATCGTCTCGCTGGTGGCCGGTGTGTTCGGCTTCACCGGCATCGCGGCGGGCGCGGCGGCGGTCGCCAAGGTGCTGTTCTACGTTGCGGTGATCCTGTTCCTGGTCTTTCTGGTCCTGGGCCTGGCCGCCATGCGTGCCTTGAAATGAGGCGCGCCCCGGATTGCCGGCACATGTAGGACTTGTCTGACGCACGGATCGTCGTCAACCGATAGCCGCACCGGCAGACGTGGCTAAGCTTGGATCAAGCCTTGCGAGGCCTCCACGAAGTCGCCGCCCGGTGCGTTCGGGCGGACATGAAATTTTTCAAGGAGAACCCCATGCTGTATTACGCGCTCGTTTTCTTCATCATCGCCATCATCGCCGCCGTACTCGGCTTTTCCGGCCTGGCCGCCGGCGCTGCCGGCATCGCGAAAATCCTCTTCATCGTATTTCTCGTCATGGCGCTCGCGACCTTCGTCGTGAATCTGGTGCGCGGGCGATGATGCACGAGGCTCTGTGGGATAAGATGCCCGGCGGTGCGGCCCCCAGGGAGAGCATGATGATTCACGTTGCAATCGTGGACGATCACCAGATCGTCCGGACCGGGTTTCGAGAGTTGCTCGCGGAGGATGCGGGCATCGAAATCGCCTTCGAGGCCCCGGACGGCGACTCGGCGATGGCGGGGTTGAAAGACGCGCGGTGCGACGTGCTGCTGCTGGACATTTCCCTGCCCGGCAAGAGCGGCGTCGATGTGCTGCGATCGGTGCGGCAACGCCATCCCGATACCCGGGTGCTGATTCTCAGCGGCTTCCCCGAAGAAAGCTACGCGCTGGCCATGATCAAGAACGGCGCGAGCGGCTATCTCTGCAAGGACTGCGATCAGGACGAGCTGTTGCGGGCGATCCGCACCGTTGCGCAGGGCCGGCGCTACGTGTCGGCGCGCACTGCGGAGCTGCTGGCTGAGGAAATGAGCGGCGAACGCAGCAGCGCCCTGCACGAGGCCCTGTCGGATCGCGAGCTCCAGGTCTTCCTGCGTCTCGCGCGCGGAGAATCGGTATCGGACATCGCCACGCAACTGCACCTGAGCGTCAAGACCGTCAGCACCTATCGTTCCCGGGTCACCGAGAAGCTGAATGTGTCGAGCAATGCGGAGCTGGCGACCTACGCCATGCGTCACGGCCTGATCACGGGGTGAATGGCAACGCGTCAGCCAATGGAGAAAGACGTGCGCCGCTGCGCACACGCGGTCGAATGAGCAGTACGGACACAATGCTTAAAATTTTCCTGATCGAGGATTCGCCCCTGTTGCAGGAGCTGCTCGCGGGCGTGCTCAGCGAGATCGACGGTGTGGATCTCGTCGGTTGCGCGGACGGCGAGAGCGAAGCCTTGCGATGTCTTGCCGAGTCGCGCGCCGACATCGTTGTCATCGATATCGAACTCAAGCAGGGCAGCGGCATCGGCGTGCTCGACGCCCTGCGGCATGCGCCCGATCGCTATGGCGCTCCCACGAAAGTGGTGCTGACCAATTTCAGCCATGCGACCATGCGTCAGCGCTGCGAGAAGCTGGGGACGGATGCGTTCTTCGACAAATCGCTGCATATCGACCAGCTCATCGGTTTCGTGGCCGAGGCCGCCGAACGCAAGGCGGCCGGCTGAAGCCGGCACAGGCGGTTTTCAGGCAGGCAGCGTGACCAGAATTTGCACGCCCTGACCGGGCGCCGTCCGGATGTCCAGCTGCCCGCCGTGGGTGAACACCCGGTGCTTGATCCCGGCCAGTCCGTGCCGGGCGACCTTGGGCGAATCGGGATCGAATCCGATGCCGTCGTCATCGATGCGTAGCCGGATCGAGCCGCCTTCCGGATACAGACCGACGTGCGCCTGGCGTGCCCGGGCGTACTTGCGGATGTTGGTCAGGGCTTCCTGCACGATCCTGAACAGGCTCAGACTTTTGTCTTCGCTCAGTTCGAGCGCCTGTTCCGGCAGGTCGAGAATGACGTCGACATCGCCTCCCAGGCGGAACTCCTCGACCAGTGCGTTCAGCGCCTGCACCAGCCCCAGGTCGTGCAACAGTGCGGGCCGAAGGCCGTTGGTGATGCGCCGCTTGAGCGTAATGCCGCTGACGAGATTCTGGCGCAGGCGCGCCAGGCGTGTCGCCATGGCTTCGCGCGATTCCGGCGGCAGTTTGCGTTCGATCCAGTCGGCGTCGAGTTTGGCGGCCGTGAGCAGGGCGCCGAGTTCGTCGTGCAGCTCGCGCGCGAGGTTGTGCTTTTCCCGTTCCTGGAGCGAGGTCAGATAGGTCGCCAGCTGGGTCAGTTCCTGCGTGCGCAGCTGGACCTGATGTTCGAGTTTCTGGTTTTCCGCGCGCAGCAGTGCGTCGAGCTGTTCCAGCAGCTCCTGTTTCTTCTGTTTCTGCACGATCGCGATCAGCAGGAGCAGCAGTGCGGCCAGCGCAAGGAACACGGTGGCGATCCGGGCTATCTGGAACTGGCCGATGGATTGCCGGACGCGTTCCACATTCAGTTCCAGCAGCGTGCTCTGGACCCGGTTGGATTCGAGCCGGTAGGCGCGCATCAGCGCGGCGTTCTGCTCGATCCGTTCGCTGCCGACCGGTTCGCCCGCCTGGATGCGGTCGGCGATGGCTTTCAGGTCGTCGAGGGCGGTCGCGGCCTTGGGCAGGAGCTCCGGCGTATCCGCTTCCGGGTCGCTGGCCAGCTCGGCGGCGACTTTGCCGCGCATGCCGTTGATGGCCGCGAGCGATTCGCCCAGCGTGCGCATGTAGCCCGCATCGTGCGTGAGCGCATAGGCGCGCGTGATCGAATGGGCATCCTGCATCAGCATTTCGAGCTTCTGGATGTCTTCGGCCCGGCTCGCAGTGGCTTCGTGCCGGTGCATGGTCTCGATGCCGATCGAGGCCTGCATGTAACTGGCGACGAGCACGCCGATCAGCAGCGCCATGCCGAGTGCGAGATAGATGTGTCCGCTGGGGCGCAGCCTGTCGTTGGCCCGGAGGGCGGCCTGCACGGACGGAAAGCGGTCGGGCATGAAAAAGCGGCCGGAAAATCGATGGCCCGTTATTGCAGGAATCCTCCGACAGGTCAATCCGCCGGCTTCCGACAGATTCGAAACGGTCCTGCGCCTAGGATGCTTCCATCGGCCGGACAAACTGTCCGGCCGGTCGAATCAAGTTCCGATTTCCATCCGACAGGAGTTCATCATGAAAACAATCATTGCCCTGCTGATGTCGTCCGTTTTCGTCGTGCTGGCCGGATGCAACACCGTCGCCGGCGCGGGCAAGGATCTGGAGCGTGGCGGCGAAAAAGTCCAGGATGCCGCCAAGGACGTCCAGCAGAAAATGTAAGCGAACCGGGAGACATCCACGATGAGAACCGCTCATACCGCGCAACTTAAACGCCGCGAGGACACGGGGGGCGACCCCCCCTTCCTTACAGACGTGAAAACCCTGCGGGCGCAGGCGCGCAGGCATATCGAGGCCGGTGCCCTGACCGGCAACTACGGTCTCGATGCCGAAGCCGCCGTCCGTCTGCTCAACGATGCGCTGGCGACCGAACTGGTCTGCACCCTGCGCTATCGCCAGAACGCCTTCGTGGCGCGCGGCATCAACGCTGAGCCCATCGCGCAGGAATTCATGGCGCATTCCAGCGAAGAACTGGCGCATGCCGACCTGCTCGCCCGGCGCGTCGTACAGCTGGGCGGCAAACCGGAATTCGATCCCGAACGGCTCACCGGCCGCTCGCATGCCGAATACCGCACCTGCGAGACGCTGGAGGCGATGATCCGGGAAAACCTGGTGGCCGAGCGCATCGCGATCGAGAGCTATCGCGAAATGATCCGCTACTTCGGCGATCAGGACCCCACCACGCGTGCGTTGCTGGAAGGCATCCTGGCGATGGAGGAAACGCATGCCGACGAACTGGCCGACCTGCTGAGCTGACAGGGGTCAGCGGCGCGCCGTGGTGGTCAGGGGGTAATCCTTCGGCAGCAGCACCCACATCCGGCCGCGCTGCTTCATCCGCCCCGCCAGTTCGCCCGCCGCATTGCCGAAGCCCCAAAAATAGTCCGCACGCACGCCGCCCCGGATCGCGCCGCCGGTGTCCTGCGCCATGACCAGGCGATTCAGCGGCACGCTCGTGTTCGGCTGCGTGGTGGCGAGAAAGACCGGCGCCCCCAGCGGTACGAAGCGCGGATCGACGGCAATCGAACGGCCCGCCGTCAGCGGGACGCCGAGCGCCCCGAGCGGCCCGGGAAACCCGTCCGGCATTTCGCGGAAGAAGACGTAACTCGGGTTGGAGGCCAGCAGGCCGGGCAGTTTGTCGGGGTTTTTCGCACCCCAGTCCTTGATGCCCTGCATCGAGGCCTGGTCCAGTGTGAGTTCGCCGCGTTCGACCAGCAGCCGGCCGATGGACTGGTAGGGGTGTCCGTTCTGGTCGGCATAGCCCACCCGCATGTGCGAGCCGTCGGGCAGTTCGAGCCGGCCCGAGCCCTGCACCTGCAGGAAGAACAGATCGACAGGGTCTTCGGCCCAGGCGATCGCGCGGCCGTTGAAATCGGGGCTTTCGATATCCCTGCGCACCGCGTACGGCACGATCTTGTTGCCGACCAGCCTGCCGCGCAGGCGCAGGCTCTTCAGTTCCGGATAGACGCTCGACAGGTCGACCGTCACCAGATCCTCGGGTACGGCGTAGAGCGGATAACGCGCACGTTCGGTACGCACGCGGTCGCCTTTCAGCAGGGGCTCGTAGTAGCCGGTGACGAGCCCCTCGGCGCTGCCGTCCTCCTGCGTGGCCTGCCAGGGCGTGAAACGCGTCTCGAAGAAGCTTCGCACCGCCGCGTCGTTCGGCGACTGCAGCGCTTCGGCATCGCTGCATACCGCCAGCCAGGCACTCTGCTTCTTCAGCGTGGCGCAACTGGCGAGCAGCGCCGGCCAGATTTCCGCAAGGGCGTCGCTGCGCCAGCCGGTCAATGCCGCCCAGCCGGCGGGTTTCAGTGTCGGGAGATTCAGTTGCGGTGTCGGGATCGGCGCCGGGACCGGGGCAGGTACAGGCGTGGCCGGCGCGACCGCGGGCGGCGCCGGCTGTGCGGGTTGTTGCGGCGCCGGCGGCTGCACGGCACAGGCGGCGAGCAGCAGGACCGGCGCGAGCAGGCTTGCACGGCGGCGCATCGCGCGTGAAGATGCGCTCATGCCTGCGAGGGAGGTCGGATGGAAAGCCAAGGTCTGGGATGGTTGCTTCTGGAAGCCGCGATAGCGTTGGGGCTGCTCGTGTTCATCGTCTGGTGGACGATGAAGAAGTGAGCGGCGGGCGGAAGCGTTCCGCTCACCGCATGCCCTGAATCAATGCAGCACGCGCGGCATGGTCAGCGTGAAGGCGGAAATTTCCGCATCGAACTTGTTGCCGTCTTCCGCCACCATCTGATAGCTGCCGCGCATGGTGCCGACCGGTGTCGCCATCGCCGTGCCACTGGTGTATTCGAAGCTTTCGCCCGGCCGCAGGAGCGGTTGCTCGCCGACCACGCCCAGACCCTTGACCTCCTGCACCACGTTCTGCGCGTCTGTGATGACCCAATGGCGCGAGATGAGTTGCGCGGACACGGTGCCGGCGTTGGTGATGGTGACGGTGTAGGCGAACACGTAGCGGTCGGCGGACGGATCGCTCTGGTCGGCCAGGTAGGCGGTGCTGACGCTGACGTTGATGTGGTATTTCTTGCCTTCGGCCACGGCGGTGCTCGCAAGGGTTGGAATGGCCGGAGTGTAACCCAATGATCTGACGCGCTCTAGGGCGAAAAAAGGCTCGGGAACGATCCGGGCTGCCCGGGCCACGGGCCTGCTAAAATGGCACGGTTCATATCCTTACCCTGATCCCTGGAGCGTTTCATGACCTACCGCATTGCCCCGTCCATCCTGTCGGCCGATTTCGCCAAGCTTGGCGAGGAAGTCGACAACGTGCTGAAAGCCGGTGCCGACATCGTCCACTTCGACGTGATGGACAACCACTACGTGCCTAATCTGACCATCGGCCCGCTGGTCTGCGAAGCGCTGCGCAAGCACGGCGTCACCGCGCCCATCGACGTGCACCTGATGGTCAAGCCGGTCGATCGCATCATCCCCGACTTCGCCAAGGCGGGCGCCACTTACATCACCTTCCACCCGGAAGCCAGCGAGCACATCGACCGCACCATCGGCATGATCCGCGAACTCGGCTGCAAGCCCGGCCTGGTGTTTAACCCCGCTACCCCGCTCGACGTGCTGGAATACACCCTCGACAAGATCGACATGGTGCTGCTGATGAGCGTGAACCCCGGCTTCGGCGGTCAGAAATTCATCCCCTACGTGCTCGACAAGGCGAAGAAAGTCCGCCAGATGATCGACGAGCGCGGCCTGAACGTGAACATCGAGATCGACGGTGGCGTCGGCCCGGCCAACATCGCCGACGTCGCGCGCGCCGGCGTGGATACCTTCGTGGCCGGTTCCGCCGTGTTCGGCAAGCGCAGCGACAGCGATCCCAACCGCTACGACACCATCATCGGCCAGATGCGCGCGGAGCTGGCGAAGATCTGAAACTGGTGAATGGGGAGTAGCAAGTGGTGAGTGGAAAAACCGCTCACCCGCCACTCACCACTCACGACTTACCACTCATCAAGATGAAAAGTTTCCCTCTCCCCATCAAGGCCGTCGTCATCGATCTCGACGGCACCCTCATCGATACCGCGCCGGACCTGGCCTACGCCGCCGAGCTGATGATGGCCGACCTGGGCATGCCCTGCCCGAGCCCCGAGACCATCGCCACCTACATCGGCAACGGCGTGTCGCGCCTGGTGAAGCGCGTGCTCACCGGCGACATGGACGCCGAGCCCGATGCCGCGCTGTTCGAGCGTGCGATCAAGCTCTACCAGCAGCACTATGGCGAGCACGTCTCGCGCGCCTCGCGGCCCTTCGGCGGCGTGGTCGAAGGCCTGCAGGCCTTCAAGGCCATGGGTGTGCACGTGGCCTGCATCACCAACAAGGCCGCGCAGTTCACCCATCCGCTGCTGAAGGACACCGGGCTGTTCGATTTCTTCGAGCTGATCCTGTCCGGCGATTCGCTGCCCAAACGCAAACCCGACCCGCTGCCGCTGCTGCATGCTTGCGAAAAATTCGGCATCACGCCTGCCGATCTGCTGCTGATCGGCGACTCGCTCAACGACACCCAGGCCGCGCGCGCCGCCGGTGCGGCCGTGTTCTGCGTACCCTACGGCTACAACCGCGGCCGCCCGGTGGCCGAACTCGACCTCGATGCCGTGGTGCCGACGCTGGCCGAAGCGGCCAGGATGGTGGCGAAGGCATGAACCTCGAGGGGCGGTGTCCAGAAATCAGGATTCAGGGAATGTGCCGTCGATGGCGGCACTGGTGCTGATCGGGCGCATTGCGCGTTTTTCCCTGACCCCTGAATTCTGGATACTGACCCCTGAAAATGACTGAACAAGACTTCTTCGACCTCGCCCGCCAGGGCTACAACCGCATTCCGCTGGTGCGGGAACTGCCCGGCGATCTGGAGACCCCGCTCTCCGTCTACCTCAAACTGGCCAACGCGCCCTATACCTACCTGCTCGAATCGGTGGTGGGCGGCGAGCGCTTCGGCCGCTATTCCTTCATCGGCCTGCCGGCACGCACCGTGATCCGCGTGCGCAATCACGTCCTCACGGTCGAAACCGACGGCCAGGTGGTCGAGGAACACAACCTCGACGATCCGCTGGCCTTCATCGCCGACTACCAGGCGCGCTTCAAGGCCGCGCCGGTGGCCGGACTGCCGCGTTTTACCGGCGGGCTCGCCGGCTACTTCGGCTACGACACCATCCGCTACATCGAAAAGCGGCTGGCCCAAGGTCCCAATCAAACCTGGCCGCGCAAGCCGGACGCGATCCATACGCCGGACATCCTGCTGATGCTCACCGAAGAGCTGGCGGTGTTCGACAATCTCGCCGGCAAGCTCTACCTCATCACGCACGCCGATCCCATGCAGCCGGACGCCTACGCCAGCGCCTGCCTGCGGCTCCGTGCGCTCGCCGCGCAGCTGGAGCAGGCGGTGAGCCTGCCGCCCGAGCCGCAGCTCGACGCGGCCGACCCGGTGTCCGAATTCGGCGAAGCCGAGTTCAAGGCCGCGGTGCAGAAGGCCAAGGACTACATCGCCGCCGGCGACATCATGCAGGTGGTGCTGTCCCAGCGCATGGCACGGCCGTTCGGCGCGAGCCCGCTGTCGCTCTACCGCGCGCTGCGCAGCCTGAATCCGTCGCCTTACATGTTCTATTACGACTTCGGCGGCTTTCACGTCGTCGGTTCGTCGCCGGAAATCCTGGTGCGGCTGGAAGGCGACACCGTCACGCTGCGGCCCATCGCCGGCACCCGTCCGCGCGGCCTCACCCGCGAGGACGACCAGCGCCTGGCCGAGGAACTGCTCGCCGATCCCAAGGAATGCGCGGAGCACCTGCAACTGCTCGACCTGGGGCGCAACGACACCGGCCGCGTCGCCGTCACCGGCAGCGTGAAGGTCACCGAGAACATGAGCATCGAGCGCTACTCGCACGTCATGCACATCGTCTCCAACGTCGAGGGCAAATTGAAGCCGAATCTGTCGGCCATCGACGTGCTGCGAGCCAGCTTCCCCGCCGGCACCGTGTCCGGCGCGCCCAAGGTGCGGGCGATGGAGATCATCGACGAGCTGGAGCCCAGCAAGCGCGGCGTCTACGCCGGCGCGGTGGGCTATCTCGGCTTCACCGGCGACATGGATCTGGCCATTGCCATCCGCACCGCCGTGGTCAAGGACGGCATGCTCTACGCCCAGGCCGGCGCCGGCATCGTCGCCGACTCCGTGCCCGCGAGCGAATGGATGGAGACGCTGAACAAGGCGCGTGCCGTGGTGCGCGCTGCCGAACTGGCGCAAACGACGCCGCATGGGCTTTAGCCCATAGTGGATCCGGGTCCTCTCGTGGGACAGGCGCGCTTCGGCGGCGAGGCGGTCGAGTAGGCCGCTATTTCGCCGGGGCCGCGGCTGCCTGCGCAGCGTGGCCGTGCAGCGCGCCCCCGCTGCGCAGATCGGGTAAAAACACCGCCAGCAGTCCGATCAGCGGCAGAAACGCGCACAGCCTGTAAACGGTTTCGATGCCCCAGTGGTCGGCCAGCTGGCCGAGCAGTGCCGCGCCGATGCCGGCCAGTCCGAACGCCAGCCCGAAAAACAGCCCCGACACCGTGCCGACCTTGCCTGGCATCAGTTCCTGCGCATAGACCACCATGGCCGGGAAAGCCGACGCCAGCATGAAACCGATGATCAGCGTGAGCGCCGCCGAGACGCCCAGCCCCACGTAGGGCAGCGCCAGGGTAAACGGCGCCACGCCCAGGATGGACAGCCAGATTACCCGCTTGCGGCCGATGCGGTCGCCGATCGGGCCGCCGAGCAGCGTGCCGGCCGCCACCGCGAACAGGAAGTAGAACAGGTGGTATTGCGCTTCCTGCGCGCCGATGCCGTAATGCTGCATCAGGTAGAAGATCAGATAGCTGCTGATACTGGCGAGATAGAAGAATTTCGAAAACATCAGCGCCATCAGCACGCCCAGCGCGCGCCGCACCTCGCCGCGCGGCAGCCCGGGGCCGGTGGCAGGCGTGGCCTTCTTCGGCTTGCGGTGCTGGTCGCGATACCACACGCCGACACCGGCCAGCACGATCATCGCCAGCAGCGCGATCAGCGAAAACACGGCCAGACTCTTCTGCCCGTGCGGCAGCACGATCCAGGCCGCGAGCAGCGGGCCGAACGCGGCGCCTGCGTTGCCGCCCACCTGAAAGATCGACTGCGCCAGGCCGTGCCGCCCGCCCGAGGCCATGCGGGCCACCCGCGAGGCCTCGGGGTGGAAGATCGACGAGCCGCTGCCCACCAGCGCGGCGGCCAGCAGCAGCAGCGGAAAGGTGGTCGCCTGCGAGAGTAGCAGCAGACCGGCAAGCGTGAAGCCCATGCCCAGCGACAGAGAAAAAGGCCTGGGATGGCGGTCGGTGTAGGCGCCGACCAGCGGCTGCAGCAGCGAGGCCGTGAACTGGAAGGCCAGCGTGATCAGCCCGATCTGCGCAAAGCTGAGATCGAGCCCCTGCTTGAACAACGGGTAGCTCGCCAGCAACAGCGACTGCATCGTGTCGTTCAGAAAATGCGAGAAACTGATCGCGCCCAGCACCTTGAACGCGGTGCGGTCGGCGTCGGCCTGTGCGGTGGTCATGGGCGTGCCCCGGGAATGCGAAGCGCCCAATTTAGGCCTAAGATGACTGTCCGTCTTTCTGGATTCAGGCATACATCTTTTCGAAATGGACATCGTCGAGCTCGACAGCCAAGGGCGGGACCTGGGACATACCCCGGTCAGCGGCAAGGCTGTCGATTACGTTTCCGGCCATGTGGTGCCCCGCCACAGCCACCCCACCTGCCAGCTCATCCATGCGGTGCAGGGCGTCATGGTCGTGTCCGCCCAGGGCGACCAGTGGGTGGTGCCGCCCACGCGCGGCCTCTGGATGCCGGCCCGCGAAACGCACGGCATCCGCATGGTCGGCGACGTGCAGGTCCGCACCGTCTACATCCGGCCCGACGCCAGCGCCCGTCTGCCGGCGGACTGCCGGGTGGTCGGCATCTCGCCGCTGTTGCGCGAACTGATCCTTGCCGCCATCGACGTGGCGCAGCCCTACGATCCGGATGCGCGCGACGGCCGCCTGATGCAACTGCTGCTCGACGAAGTAGCCGTGCTGCCCAGCCTGCCGCTGCGCCTGCCGCAACCTGCCGATGCCGGCCTGCGCGCCATCTGCCGCACCCTGGCCGACACGCCCGACGACGCCTCCACCCTCACCGACTGGGCCGGCCGCCTGGATATCGACGCCAAAACCATCCAGCGCCGCTTCATCCGCGAAACCGGCATGACCTTTGGCCAGTGGCGCCAGCAGGCTCGCCTGATCGCCGCACTGGAACAGCTCGCCTCCGGCGCCAAGGTCGTCGACGTCGCGCTCAACCTCGGCTACAGCAGCCCCAGCGCCTTTGCCACCATGTTCAAGCGGCAGTTCGGCGCTTCGCCCAGTGTTTACTTCCGCTGAGCCAGCTTCGCCACCGCGCGGTGACGAAAACAGTCCGTCGTATGGTCGTTCACCAGCCCCATCGCCTGCATGTGCGCATACACGATGGTCGAGCCCACGAACTTGAAGCCGCGCTTTTTCAGATCCTTGCCGATCGTGTCCGACAGCGGCGTGCAGGCCGGCACCTGGCGGATATCCGTCCACGCGTTAGCGATGGGGCGGCCATCGACGAAATTCCAGAAGTAGGCGTCCAGCCCGCCGCCCGACTCGCGCAGCGCCAGCGTCGCGCGCGCATTCGTGATCGTGGCTTCGATCTTCAGCCGGTTGCGCACGATGCCCGCGTCCGCCATCAGCCGCGCCACGTCCACCTCGGTGTAGCGCGCGATGCGTTCCGCGTCGAAATCGTGGAACGCACGACGATAGCCTTCGCGCTTCTTCAGGATCGTGAACCACGACAGCCCCGCCTGCGCGCCTTCCAGCGTCAGCAGCTCGAACAGCGCACGCTCGTCGTGCAGCGGCACGCCCCATTCCTTGTCGTGGTAGGCGCGGTAGAGCGGATCGGGGCTGCACCAGGCACAGCGGGTTTTATCGGTCATGGGCGTAAGAGTAAATGCTCGGGCATTTTGACACCATGGCCCAATGCGGATGCCGGTTAGATCAATTCGGGCCGCAAAGAAACTATGCGGTGGGTCGGCCAGCGTAAGGGAGGAGCGCGGCTGCAATTCGGCCAAAGGCGACGCTACTCTTTTAACCTTCTTCGTCCGCTGTACTCACAAGATCGGTCGTCGGGCGTGCAGCATCCGCGTATTCGTTCGCTTCTCGTTCCACTCGAGGTCAGTGCTTGAGAGCGTGTCATCCTTACGCTCGATCTTGTGCCAATCAGGCATATGCGGCTCGATGCCTTTTGCGTTGACCATCCAGCCGAGCGTTGGCGACGTCCCGAAAGCGGTGTCTCCATTCAGTCACTGCGGCATGATGTCGAGCGCGCTTCGACCCGATTGACCTTCGTGCGGTGAACCGGTGTCACTTCGACATCGAGAATCAAGAAATGGGCAGTGTCGATCAGGTAGTTTTTCGAATATGAGAAGAAGGCGATACCCGACCTTCAACGATTGTGTTGCGTAGGTACGGCAAGCGAAGCGCCTCTGTTGGAAAGTTTGCTCAAACACACGGTTAGGCTCATGTTTTCAGTGATTGTTGTGGCTTCGAACAGTGGGAGCTGTCCTACCCACCGGGAAGCCTCTGTCCTATGGCCTCTGCTGGTTGCAAATGGAAAGATGAAGTGACTTGGGCAAGAGGAGTATCGAAATGCCTACACTGAGCAAGACACTGGTTGACTTGAGAAGATCTGGCGTTCGATGCTGGGCCAAGATACGAATTCCGCCCTCAAGATGCTGCTGGAGCCAGCATTCATGGTGAGTTCCTACAGAACTTCGCTTCGTAAGGTTCGCTTCGTAAGGATCGCTAATGCCGCCTAACCCTCCAGAGGGGCGCTCCGTCGGTAAACCGGCTCCGCGTCCTTAACTCGCAGTTAGACCACACTTTACACGCGAAGGAGAAGCAAAATGGACCAACAAAAGCAGATGACGGGAGCGATCTGGGGCCGATTTGCGGCGATGATCGCGACATCGACTTTCATCATGTTTTTCTTGATGTATCAGCTCATCTACTCACTCGACCACGCAACGTTCAGTTTAAACCGTCTGACCGCCTCATTGCTTATGGGGTGCGTCATGACCCTGGTGATGCTGTCCTTCATGTGGTCGATGTACAAAGGGGTGGGAACCAAAATTGCGGTTGTTGTTTTGGCTACACTGTTAGGCGTGCTTTTACTGTTTGCGAATAGAAGCCAGTCGCTAATCGGGGATGTCGGCTTTATGAAATCTATGATCCCCCACCACTCAATTGCAATAAACAAGGGGCGGAAGGCAAGTATTAGCGATCCACGCGTTCGCAAGCTGGCAGACAAGATCATTGAGGCTCAGGTCCTTGAAATAGCCCAGATGAAACTGCTCCTGGATGATATTGCACGGAATGGAGAACGGGGGGAGGCGAAGCTTCCCGCTCGTTCCACCGAGATAACACCTGAAATGGAGCGCAAGATCGAACAAGCGGTGCAGTGAACGCGCGAGCGGCCTCACCGACCGAGTTTCGTAAGATGCGAGCCCCTCAATCTGGAGTCGTGAGCGGAGCCGCTCGGAACGAATGCCATCAGTACCCCACGATGAGCATGCGGATCATGAGTTTGGGATCGATCGAGGGACGCTCGGTATGACTTAGTAGTGCGCCGAATTTGAAGCCGAATTTGAAAGAGTAGAACAGCCGGACCTGGCTTACAGACCACAAGAACCCTTACCGCAACCCAACGTCGAGTCAGTGTTAACGCTTGGCGGCCTCGATACCGCCCCGTCCCAGCAGCTTGGCATTGATCGCCACGATCACGGTGCTCGCCGACATCAACACGGCCCCCACTGCCGGGGTCAGCAGCAGGCCCCAATTGACCGCCACGCCGGCCGCAAGGGGAATCGCAAAGGCGTTGTAGCCGGTGGCCCAGATCAGGTTCTGGACCATTTTGCCGTAGGTCTTGCGCGACAGCCCCAGTATCGCCGCCACGTCTTCCGGATTGTTGCTCACCAGCACGATGTCAGCCGCTTCGATCGCGACGTCGGTCCCGGCGCCGATGGCCACGCCCAGATCGGACTCCACCAGTGCTGGCGCATCGTTCACGCCGTCTCCGACCATCGCCACGGTGAGGCCGCGGGCTTTCACTTCGCGGATCTTCTCCGCCTTTTGTTCCGGCAGCACTTCGGCGAAGTAGTCGTCCAGATCCAGTTGCCTTGAAACCGTTTGCGCCACCGCTTGCGAGTCGCCGGTGAGCATCATGCATTGGATGCCCATGGCCTTGAGCCGCGCGATGGCCGCTTTCGATTCCGGGCGCACTACGTCGGCCAGTCCGAACACGGCGGCAGCGCTGCCGTCCACCAGCAGGAAGATGGTGGTCTTGCCCTCGGTGGCGAGCGCGTCCAGTTTGGGGTGCTGGACCTGGATGCCCTGTTCCCGCAGATAGCCCGGGCTCACCATTTTGATCTCCCGGCCTTCGACCACGGCCTGCGCGCCGCGTCCGGTCAGGTTCTTGAAGTCGCTGGCCTGCGGCCAGTCCAGCTGGCGTTCCTTCGCCGTGCGCACGATGCCGGCGGCGATGGGATGCTCCGACTGGCTCTCCAGCGCAGCGGCCAGGCGCAGGCAGGCCGTCTCGTCCAGCTCGCCCAGCGGCACGATGTCGCTCACGCCGAAGCGGCCTTCGGTCAGGGTGCCGGTTTTGTCGAACACCACGGCCGCCAGGTTGCGCGCCCGCTCGAATGCCGCGCGGTCGCGGATGAGCAGGCCATGCGAGGCGGACATGCTGGTGCTCACTGCAACGACCAGCGGCACGGCGAGGCCGAGGGCATGGGGACAGGCAATCACCATCACGGTGACGGCGCGCTCCATGGCGAAAGCGAAATCGCGTCCCAGCGTCAGCCACACGAACAAGGTGGCAAAGCCGCCACCGAGCGCAATGGCGGTCAGCCACACTGCCGCCCGGTTGGCCAGGTCCTGGCTGCGCGAGCGCGATTCCTGGGCTTTTCGCACCATGTCCATGACCTGCGCCAGATAGGTCTGCCCGCCGGTCTTCTTGACTTCGAGGGTGATCGCGCCTTCGCCGTTGACCGAGCCGCCGATGGCCTCGGCGCCCTCGCCTTTTTCCACCGGCTTCGATTCCCCGGTGAGCATGGATTCATCCAGGCTGGTCTGGCCGGAAACGATGATGCCGTCGGTGGGCACGCGTTCGCCCGGCTTCACCAATATGCGGTCGCCGGGGGCGACGTCGCTGACGGGGATGTCCTCGGTGTTGCCGTCAGACTGCACGCGGTGCGCTTCGGCAGGAAGGAGCCGCACCAGGGCTTCGAGTGCGCCGGAGGCGCCGAGCACCGATTTCATCTCGATCCAGTGGCCGAGCAGCATGATGTCGATCAGGGTCGCGAGTTCCCAGTAGAAACCCATGCCGGCCAGGCCGAAGGTGACTGCGCTGGAATAGAAGTAGGCCGCGCTGATGGCCACCGCGATCAGCGTCATCATGCCCGGCTGCCGTTGCCGGAGTTCTTCGCCGAAGCCCTTCAGGAACGGCCAGCCGCCATAGAAGAATACGATGCTGGAGAAGCCGAACAGCACATAGGCGTCGCCGCGGAACGCCACCGGCGCCGCCAGGCCGAGCATGCCCCACAGGTCGTGGGACAAGGCCAGGATCGGAATCGTCAGCGCTAGTGAAATCCAGAAACGTCGCCTGAAATCCGCCACCATGCGGGCGTGGTCATGGCCGCCGTGCTTCCGTGCCTCTCCTCCTTGCGCTTGCGTGTGGGCAGCGTGTTTGCCGTCTCCAGGAGGCGGGCTCTCCATTGCGGGTGTGTGACCGGCGTGTTCGTCCATCTGCCTCTCCGTCATCTGTCGTCGAATCCGATCGACGCTTGTCTGCGGCTAGCTGCTGGAGGGGGATTTATTGCGCGCCTATCCTCCATGGCCCCGCCAGGAACGCGCCATGTCCCGTCGCTGGCTATCCGTCAGCACACCGTCGATTTTTTGCTGCAGGTCGATCGCTGAGTCGAGTTGCTGGCGCTGAAGATCGAACGGTTTCTGTGAGGCGGCGCGAATCGCGTCCCAGTCCCGCTTTTCGTTCATATGCAAACGGTTGAGTGTGTCGTGTGCAGCCCAAAGCTGCTGTGACAGGCCGCGGTTGCGCGCCAAGGCCTCTTGTTGCAGCTGGTCGATCTTCTGCGCCTGTTCGGACGTCAGATCAGGGGGCGTCATGCCGAAGCCCATCCCTGCGCCCATCCCCGGCATCCCCGCGCCGTACTGGCCCATCATCCCGTGGTACATGCCCATGCCCAATCCCTGGCCGGGCACCGCGCCCCCCATCATTCCGGGCCCCATGCCGTACCGGCGCGGACCGCCGTCGGCACAATAGCCGTCGTCCCAGGCACACATCCGTCCCCCATGCCACGGCCCGTAGCCCATGCCGCCATAGCCGAATGCGAGCCATCCCGTAACGACGACGAGAACCACCCACAAAGCGATCCAGAATCCACGCTTCCGATTCATTTCTTCTCCTTTCTGCAAACAGGATGCGCAGCCCACGCGGCGCGCACGCCCCGGGTTGCCCGTCTACTCGGTCAGATCGCGCTTTCTCTTCTGAAACTCCTGTTCGTCGATTTCGCCGCGCGCATACCGTTGCTTGAGAATGTCCAGCGCCTTGCTGTCGCCGCCACTGCGCGCGTCCCCGCCGGACGACGTGGCCACCCATCTCACCAGCGCGACAACGCCGACGATGATGAGCACCCACCACAGAATCATGAAAATCCCGCCGAATCCGAAACCGCCTGCCATGCCATAACCGTCCATCATTGTTGTTCTCCTGTCATCATTTTCGGCCGTTTACGCTTAGGAAGTCCTGAACCAGTCGTCACCCCGGCGGAGGCCGGGCCCAAGCGCTTGATCTAACTAGATTCCTGCATGCACCTGCAAGGGGCAGGCTGGGTTGTAAACAACTAATATCCAACCAAATGCTGCGCGCCTCACGGTGACCTCAGCTACGCTTGAAGAGCGCCCGCAGCTCATCTTCAGTTGGCTGGCGGCGGAACACCACTTCGTCATCCACGACCAAATTGGGGGAGTGCCTGATGCTATATCGCTCGACGATTTCCGGATGGTCCTCTACGAACAACACTTCGTAGACGACAGCCAAGTCCTTGAGCTCACGTTCAAGGTTGTGATAGTGGCTGCAATCGCGTGTAGCAATAATCCTGACATTCATGACTTGATCTCCTATAGGGTAAGACTGCCCTTATCCGACTTGCCCGCCATCGTCGATTCCCTGATTGTCGCCGTCGCACGCAGGTAGACCATGGGTTCCGCGATGGCTATCGATGCGGTGTAAGGGCAAAAAACTATCCATCATTGTTCGGTGCCGCTTCATCCATCGCCGGAGCTGGCCCATGACACACCACCTTAAATATTTTTAATTTCATCAATTGTTCAGCCCTGCCGTCTTTCTTTGCGTCATGGCCTTTGTCATTTCACGCCGAGGCCTTCGTCCTTGCGAGTGCCATCGCCGCGAATCTTGCGCTGCACCTGCAGGGCAGTTAGGCCGTCGTGTCGGCCTTTCTCGTTGTAAAGCACGTCGATGACTACACCCTTGTCGTCGAACACCAGGGTATAGGTGCGTACATCGATGCCCGGCCCGGCTTCGTACACCGTTTGCTTTTCCCTTGTGGGATGCTGGTAGGTTTGAGCTTGCTTGCCACCCACCTGGTATACCCAACCTTCCTTTCCATTGGGCAGAATCAAGGTACGGAGGGCTTTACCGTGGTGGCTGAAAGCGGCTTGTTTGGGGATGACGCCGAGTGGATAGGCGCTTAACACCGCCTCAGGCTCTAATTTTTCGGCGAAGCTTGGTGGCATGGACAGCTGCCCCGTCTGTCCGGCCAGGGCAACGCTCGCCGCGATCGTGGTCAGTGTTAGCAGTACATTCAGGACAGGTTTCATTGTCATCCTTACCCCATACCGTAGTGCTCAAAGCCCCACATTTGCGCGCCCTTGCTCCAGATAGCCACATGACAACGTGGCACACATAGAGGCCCAAGCGAACTGCAATGCCGGGGCCTCCTGTCGCATATTCTCAGATCGACTGTTTAGTGCCGGGCCCTAGCTGTCCCCATTCCCTTTTTCGGCTGAATGGTTATCGCCGGGCTCATGGGGAACATGCCGCTCGCCCGCCTGAATATTGAGCAGGATCGAACCATATGCATCGCCTTCACCCCTTTCCGGGGCATGCCTGTCCCCCTCAACGTGGGGGAAATGACTGGCATGCACGTTGGTAATGCTCTGTTTCTGATCTGGGTCATTGTCCTGGTGATATGCCCAGGCCGGTGCCACCAGCAGAACCAGGGTAGTGAACGTAATGATTGATTTCATGACTCGTTCCTTCTATTCGGTTAAGAAACACCACGGCCGTTTCCATCGCAACGGCCATCACGGCCCGGCTTTACTGGCCGCCCTGGGGCTTGCCCATATTGGACTGCATCATCATCTGCATCATGTCCATGCGCTTTTCCATCATCTCCATGCGCTTGGCCATCATGTCGTCGCCGCCTGCCATGCCCATGCCGCTCTTGCCCCCCATCATGCCCATGCCGCCGCCCATCATTCCGTCCTTCATCATTGGGCAGTCCATCATGCCGCCGCCAGCGCCAGCCATGCTTTTCCCAGCCATCATGTTTTCCTGCATGGTCTGCATATGCTCCTGCATCAGCTTCTGGCGTTGGGCCGGGTCCTTGGACTTTGCCATCTGTTCCAGCTGACTTTGCATGCGCTTGGTGTTGGCCTGCATTTTCTGGACCGTTTGATCGGTGATGGGCGTGGCCGCGCCGGCTTTTTGATCGGGATGGTGAGCGTCATCTGCGAATACGGGTTGCATGGCAAAGACGGACAGCATCAGGGTGGCAACGAGTGCATGGCGTGTCATGGTTGACTCCTTTACGTGGGGAAAAATGAACCTTACGGTTTGACAACTTCGAGCCGGGTCACGGTAAACACACCATTCACCCGGTCAGCGAGGAACCGGACAGAATCGCCGGGTTTGACCTGATCCAGCCAGGTGGCATCCTCGACCCGGAAAACCATGGTCATCCCGGGCATCTTCAGGTTTGCCAAGGGACCATGTTTGAGAGTGAGCTTGCCCTGGGCCTTGTCGATTTTTTTCACCAGACCTTCGGCAAGTGCGGTGGAATGCTCTGCAGCCGCGACATGGCGTTCGTGCTGCGTTTCAGCCAAGGCGGGCAGTCCGAGGGTCAGGCTCAAACCAAGCGCCAGGGTATTCAGCATAGGTTTCATGTTCATTCCTTTCAATATTGGGCGTAGGTCCGGGTGGACCCGTCCCGGTTCACGAGAAAAACGTCATAGGGGTCCATGCGTCCGCCAGCTTCCATGCCGGGTGAACCGACCGGCATGGCCGGTACGACCAGCCCGCGGGCACGCGGTTTTTCCTTCAGCAGGCGTTTCATTTCCTTTGCCGGGACGTGGCCTTCGATCACGTATCCATTGACCTCCGCGGTATGGCAGGAGCCGTAGCCGGGTGGTACGCCGAGACGGACTTTGTGCGCTTGCACGTTTTCGGTGTCGTGGGCTCGGACCGTGAAGCCATTGGCTTTGAGGTGGTCGATCCACTTATTGCAGCATCCGCATGTCGGGCTCTTGTAGACATCGATCACCGGGGTTGTCGGGGCGGCCCAGGTCGCCTGGACAAGACCCAGGACGAGAAGGCTGGCAACAAAATTTTTCATACGGGGCCTTTATTCAGGATTGAGTTCAGTATGGAGTTGGGTTCGCACATCAACCTGACAGAAGGATTACATTTGTGTCATCTTCGATCCTGATAGGCATGCTGCCGTCACTCGACCATCACCTTGCCCACCATGCCGGCTTCCATATGACCGGGGATCAGGCAGGCAAAATCCACGGTCCCCGGCTTGTCGAACTGCCAGACGATCCCGCCACGCTGACCGGGCTTCAGCGTGATCATGTTGGGCTCGGCATGTTCCATGCCGGGCATCTTGCGCATCATGTCGGCGTGAGCCTTGAGTTCGTCCAGACTGCCGATCACCATTTCATGCGGAATCTTGCCGGTGTTCCTGACGAAGAAGCGGACGGTCTCGCCAGCTTTGACGCTGATTTTGTCGGGCGTAAATCGCATGGCGTCGTCCATGACCACTTCGATGGTGCGGTCCACCTTGGCCGGGTCACCGGGCTTGCCCGTCATCGACGAAGGGGCTGCCTTCTCCATAGCGGACATGTCATGGCCGCCGGGCATCATCTTGTGACCATCCATGCCGTGCCCGCCGGCGTGGTCTCCCGCCGCCAGGGCAATAGCCGGTAGCACGCCAAAAATCAGAATCGACAGTGTCTTCAGTTTCATCATGTTGCTCCTAATGGGTTGAGTGATTCGATCGTCGTGCAATACATCAGAACCAGAAACGCACGCCGGCAACCCAGCGTGTTTCATCTGTTTTTTCACCCGCAGCGCGGGCCAGGTCAGCGGTCTTGCCGAATTTCCCGGCGCGTTCCACGCCGACATAGGGTGCGAACTGGCGGGTGAATTCGTATCTCAGGCGCAGGCCCGCCACGCCGTCGGAAAGACCGCTGCCGATACCCAGGGTCTCGTCACTTTTGCCGTAGGCGTTGATTTCAAGACGAGGCTGCAAGACAAGCTTCTGCGTGAGCAGCAACTCGTACTCCGCACCCAGACGGAAGGCGGTTCTGCCCTTGTCGCCGACATAGGCCGCCGCATCGACCTCAAACCAGTAAGGTGCGAGGCCCTGCACGCCGAAGGCCAGCCAGCCGCGATCGGGGCCCACGCCGCTGTCGTAGCGCACGCCCAGCTGCGTATCCCAGAATGTGGCGATGGCATGCCCCCAGAGCAGCTCGGTACGCGCTTCCTGCAGCTTGCCCTTTCCATAATCGCCTTCCGCCTTGACGACCAGCCGGTCGTAGTTGCGCCCGAACCAGGCCTGGGCTTCGTAGGCGGTGGCATTCCCCTCGCGCGTGTCCACGCGTTCCAGGCGGTCAACCAGCAGGCTGCCAAAGCTGTGCTCATCGGCAAGGCGAAGCTGACGAGGTCCAGGGAGGGCGTATTTACCGCTGTCTAGGGTGTAGCCACCCGAGTAGCCATGCGGGTCGCGTGCGTCGGGTGGAGCAGTCCCCCCTTGCATGTTCATTTCGCCATGATCCATTGCCGCCGAACCCTGCTGCGGTGCCGACGGGCTGCCGTGATCCATGCCCGGCATTTCAACGGCAGTTTGCTTTTCCGGTTTTATGCCGGGCATCGCACTGTGATCCATATCGCTGTGGTCCATTGTCGGCATCGCATCCTGGGCCGATCTGGACTTGACCGCGTCAGGAGACGGCGCACCCTGATGCTGAGCATGGTCCATCGTCTCGGCGGCTGAACTGGTTTGCGCCGAGGCAGGTGTCACGCCAAGGCCGATGATTGCCATTGCAAGTACATTCATTCGCTTGTTTGTCATCTTCATATTCCTCTCGTTGCTGCAGGCGCTTACGCCACCACCACTTCGCGGAACATGCCCGCATCCATATGCAGGAGCAGGTGGCAGTGCCAAGCCCAGCGGCCGAGGGCGTCCGCGCTGACCAGGAAGCTGACACGCTGTGCCGGCTGCACGTTGATCGTGTGCTTACGCGCCAGGAACTGCCCATCCGGGCTTTCCAGTTCGCTCCACATCCCGTGCATGTGCATGGGATGGGTCATCATGGTGTCGTTGTGGAGAATGATGCGCACCCGTTCGCCATACCGGAAATGCACAGGCGTGGATTTCCCGAACTCGAGTCCGTCGAGCGACCAGGTGTAGCGTTCCATGTTGCCCGTGAGATGCAGCTCGATCTCGCGCTCCGCACCGCGTGGATCGATTGGCCCGCCTATCGTGTGCAGATCGGCGTAGGTCAGCACGCGGCGGCCGTTGTTGCGCAGGCCAATCCCGGGGTCATCCAGATTGGTGCGTGCCATGTCCACCCGCATATCGGTGCTCGGGCCATATTCGGTTTTCGCGTGGCGCGCCTGCGTACTCGGCTTGGCCAGTTTTCCGCCCATGGCCGTTCCGGCTGGCATGGCGTGTTTGCTGTGGTCCATGGCCATTGCTCCGTGATCCATGCCGCTCATACCGGCCATGCCGCCGCCCATGTCGCCCATCATGTCTGCCATGGTCAACCATTCGGGCTTGTCCGGTTTCGGCACCGCGGCAGCCAGCCCGTGTCGGGTGGCGAGCGTGCCGCGCGCGAAGCCGGTGCGATCCATCGACTGCGCGAAGATCGTGTAGGCCTCATCCCTGGGGGTGACGATCACGTCGTAGGTTTCGGCCACCCCGATGCGGATCTCATCCACCGTCACCGGCTCAACATCCTGGCCATCGGCCTGCACCACGGTCATCTTCAGTCCGGGAATACGAACGTCGAAGAACGTCATCGCGCCGGAGTTGATCAAACGCAGCCGCACGCGCTCGCCCGGACGGAACAGCCCGGTCCAGTTACCGGACGGGGTGGTGCCGTTAACAAGATAGGTGTAGGTGTAAGCGGAGATGTCGGCCAGATCGGTCGGATTCATGCGCATCTCGTTCCACATCTTGCGTTTGTCGAACGCCGCCTTGAATCCGTCGCGCGAGACGTCGCGAAAGAAATCGACCACCGTGGGCTGGTTGAAGTTGTAGTAGTCGCTTTGCACCTTGAGCTTGGCGAAGACGCGCATGGGATCTTCGTCGGTCCAGTCCGACAACTGCACGACGTAGTCGCGATCCGCCTGGATCGTCTCACCGCCGGCCGCTTCGATGACGATGGCGCCGTACATACCGGTCTGCTCCTGCATGCCGGAGTGCGAGTGATACCAGTAGGTGCCGGTCTGCTCCACCTTGAAGCGGTAGGTGAACGTTTCCCCCGGCGGGATGCCCTTGAAGCTGATTCCCGGCACCCCGTCCATGTCGAAGGGCAAGAGAATGCCGTGCCAGTGAATGGACGTGTCCACCGGGAGCCGGTTGGTGACGCGGATGGTCACGGTATCGCCCTCCCGCCAATGCAGCGTTGGGGCTGGAATCGAACCGTTGATGGTCGTCGCCATGCGCGGCGTCCCGGTAAAGTTGACTGGCGTTTCCGCGATCACGAGGTCAAATTCCGTACCCTTGAGGACCGGGGCGCTGCCTATCGCGGTGTCGGTGGCATTCGCCCAGACCGGCTTGATGGCCGACGGCAAGCCAAGCAGAAGACCGCCCGCCGCAAGCCCCTGAACGAACCGACGGCGCGGCAGGTCCGGCACCGCCAAAGAAAGCGTAGAACTAGGCATCAAACAATGTTTCATGTGGGGCATCCCTCCAATTCAGATTTGACTGCATCCTGAGGGGGCGCATCCAACATGAATCTGACGACTGCATTACAAATGTGTAATGCGGTGCCGCTGCAGGTGTGGGCTGTGGCAGGATGCAACCATCCAAGTTAGTCTCCTGAATATGAAAATCCTGATCGTCGAAGATGAGCCCAAGACAGGCGATTACCTGAAGCAGGGGCTCACCGAGGCCGGCTTCGTCACGGATCTGGCGCGCGACGGCTGGGATGGGCTGGAACTCGCCAAAGCAGGCCACTACGACCTGATGATCCTGGATGTGATGCTGCCCGGCATCAACGGCTGGCAGGTGCTCGAAGGCGTGCGCCGGGCCGGGGTCGACATACCGGTGCTGTTCCTGACGGCGCGCGACCAGGTCGAGGACCGGGTCAAGGGGCTGGAACTGGGGGCCGACGATTATCTGGTAAAGCCTTTCGCCTTTGCAGAGCTGCTGGCCCGGGTGCGCAGTCTGGTACGCCGCGGGCATGGCAGCCTGGAATCCCCCGTCCTCAAGGCGGCCGATATGGAGCTGGATCTTCTACGGCGACGCGCTACGCGGGCGGGGCGCAAGATCGAGCTGACCGCCAAGGAATTTGCCCTGTTGGAGCTGTTTCTGCGCCACCAGGGCGAAGTGCTGCCGCGCAGCCTGATTGCTTCACAGGTCTGGGATATGAATTTCGACTCCGACACCAATGTCATCGACGTCGCGGTACGCCGGCTACGGGTCAAGATCGACGAGGGCTTCGAGCCCCGGCTCATCCACACCGTGCGCGGAATGGGCTATGTACTGGAAGCCGGCCCGGTAGGTGCGGCCTCATGAAATCCCTCTCGCTGACCGCCCGGATCAGCCTGCTCTTTGCTGTGGCGGCAGCGTTGGTCCTGCTTGTAACGGGCTATTTCCTGACGCAAGAGGTGGAAGACCATTTTGAAGAGGAGGACCGGATCGAACTCAGTGGCAAGCTGGCGCTCGTCCGCAACCTGTTCACGCAAGCCTCGAACAGCAAGACCCTGGACCGTCTGCCGCAGCAACTGGACGACGCCTTGGTGGGCCATCATGGGCTCGCCGTCGCCGTGACAGATGCGACGGGAAATATCTGGTTCGCCACCGCGGGCGCGGATTTTCCGCGCACGCTGCTGCAAACCTGCGAGGCCCGGCCCGCAGGGTGTATGGATGGGGCCTTGCATCAATGGGAGCAAAACGGCGTCAGCCACCGGGGTATGGCCGTGTCGATCGCGGCAGGCATCGGCGGGCCCTACACCGTCGCCGTGGCACAGGACATCGAGCACCATGCGCTTTTCATGGACACGTTCCGCTCGGTGCTGGGAATCGCCATTGCGCTGGCCGCCCTGGCCATGGCTGGCCTGGGCTGGATCGTGACCCGATGGGGACTCTTGCCCTTGCGCCAGGTCACCGACACTGTGGCCGGCATTTCCGCCGAACGTCTCGGCGCGCGCCTTCCGGCTTCGGGGCTTCCGGCCGAACTCATGCCGCTTGCTGCCGCTTTCAATGCCATGCTGGCCCGTCTGGATGATTCATTCCGGCGACTTTCGGAGTTTTCCTCCAACATCGCGCATGAACTGCGCACGCCTATCTCCAATCTCATGACGCAGACCCAGGTGGCGCTTTCCGGTGCGCGTGACAACAACGAATACAAGGAAGTCCTGTACTCGAGCCTGGAAGAATACGAACGCATGGCACAGATGGTCGGTGACATGCTCTATCTTGCCCAGGCCGACAATGGCCTTCTCACGCCGGGCCGGGAAAGCGTCAACCTTGCCGATGAAACACAGGGCCTGTTCGATTATTTCGAAGCGTGGGCGGAGGAGCGCGGCGTTTCGCTGGCCCTGGCGGGATCGGCCAGCGTGCCGGGCGACCGGCTGATGCTGCGGCGTGCGCTCAGCAACCTCCTGTCGAACGCCATCCGGCATACGCCATCCGGCCAGACCGTGCGCGTATCGCTGGCGATGCACGGCGACAAGGCCGTCATTACCGTTGAGAATCCCGGCCCCGAAATCCCGGCCGCGCACCTCCCCCGGCTCTTCGACCGTTTCTACCGCATCGACCCTTCGCGTCAACGCAAAGGCGATGGCGCCGGGCTGGGGCTTGCCATCGTCAAATCCATCATCGACGCGCATGGGGGTTCGATCCAGGCCGTATCCACCCGCCAGGCGACACAGTTCCAGCTCACCTTGCCGGCCTTGACGAGATAATGTCCATGTCTCTTGCTAACGACTTCGTATGCCGCCTTGCCTGGCTGGGCCGCACACGCTAAAGTCAACCCATGCGTCGACTTCGGGTATTCCTCTTCCTGCTGCTTTCCATTGCGGTTCCGCTGCAGGGCTACGCGCATTTCGCGCAGCCGCTGGTGCCCTGCCCGATGGGAGCCGCCGCCATGATGGCGCTGGTGGATGCCGATGCCGCGCACGATTGCTGCGAGGATGCCGAGACCGCCGCAAAGACCGGAAAGACCTGCAAGTCCGGTCAGCCCTGCCAGACCGGCGGCCAGCATTTTTCGGTGTACACCTCCGGCCTGCTGCCGCAGGAACCGGTTCCGGCCACCCGCTTCCCGCACATCGCTGCGGACATGTTTTCCTTCGACCCGGCCGCCGCCTGGCGACCGCCAGCCCAACGCTGACTCCCTGAACCGAGTGCTGCACTGCGCCCGCCCGAGCGGACGCCACTGCGGCCGTTTCGCGTCCTCCCACCGTTGCCGGTCCGAGGGTCGCCGTTCTCGCAAGGAGTTGGAACATGGTCATTCCCCAGTCTGCCGCCCGCCTGTGGCGGCCCCCGGTTTGCCCTACGGCTGTGCTGCTCGTGTGGGCAGGTTTCGCCGGACCGGTCTGCGCCGGGCCGCTTTCATTCGACGACGCACTGGCGCTGGCCGTGCGCGAAACCCCGGTGCTGCGTGCGGAGTCGGCGCAGATCGATGCGGCCCGCCAGGCGGCGATTCCGGCGGGCGCACTGCCCGACCCGAAACTTGCGCTCGGCATCGACAACCTGCCCATCGAAGGCCCCGACCGCTTCAGCCTGAGCCGCGATTTCATGACCATGCGGCGCATCGGCCTGATGCAGGATTTCCCCAATGCGGCCAAGCGCGACGCCCGCGTCGCTGCGGCGCGCGGGCGGGTTGCGCAGGCGGAAGCGCAAACCCGCATTACCCGACTCATGGTGCTACGGGAAACGGCGCTGGCCTGGATTGCGCGCGACGCCGTCGAGCGGCAACTGGCAGGCATCGATGCGCTGGTCGAGGAGAACCGCGTGTTCGAGGCCAGCGTGCGCGCCCGCATCGCCGGCGGCAAGGGCAGCGCGCTGGAAGCGGTGGCGCCGCGGCAGGAGGCCGCACTGATCGAGGCACGACGCGACGAACTCGGCGCGCGCCGCAGGCAGGCCGTCGCCGCGCTCGAACGTTGGGTGGGGCCGGACGCGCGCGCGCCGCTGGCGGGCCGCGCGCCCGACTGGCCGATCGACCGCGACGCGCTCGCGCATGCGCTGCATCGACACCCGGAGCTGACGGGGTTCGATCCGAAGGCGCGCGTGCTCGATGCGGAAGTGGCCGAAGCCCGGGCCGCGAAGAAGCCGGACTGGGCGCTGGAACTGGCTTACCAGAAACGCGGCTCGCAGTTCGGCGATATGGCTATGGTGAACGTCACGTTCGATTTGCCCGTGTTTGCCGCTTCGCGCCAGGACCCGCAGATTGCATCGAGGCAGGCCGAGCGGGCGGCGCTCGATGCGGAACGCGAAGCCGTGCTGCGCGAACACGCGGCGATGCTGGAGACGGATTTGGCCGAATACCAGCGCCTCGACCGGGCGGTCGCGCGGCAGCGCGACGTGCTGCTGCCGCTGGCCGACGAAAAAGCGGCGCTGGCGCTGGCCGCCTGGCGCGGCGGCACGGGCGAACTCGCCGATCTGGTGATGGCGCGGCGCGAACGCATCGACGCCGGACTGATCGCCATCGCGCTCGAAGGCGAGCGTCGGCAGATGGCCGCCCGGCTGTATTACGCCTATGGCGACCATGCCAAGAGCGAACCCAATTTGTCTGGAGAAAAATAATGAGCCGCCAAACGATCAAAAAAACAGTGTCGGGTTTCGTCGTCGTTGTTGCGCTGCTCGCGATAGGTGTGGCGGCTGGCCTGTGGTGGGAAAGACGCCAGGCGCCGGGCGGCGGGATGGAAACCTCTGCCGTCGCCGCACCAGGCGGACCCGCCGTGCTGTACTGGTACGACCCCATGGTCCCGACCCAGAAGTTCGACAAGCCCGGCAAGTCGCCCTTCATGGACATGGAACTGGTGCCCAAATACGCTGACGAAGGCGGCGATGCATCGACCGTGAAAATCAATCCGGGCGTGTCGCAGAACCTGGGCGTTCGCCTGGTCACTGTCATGCGCGCTCCGCTGGACTCGAATGTGATGGCGACCGGGATTGTCGATTACAACGAGCGCGATGTGGCCATCGTGCAGGCGCGCACCGGTGGGTTTGTGGAACGCGTGGCCAGACTGGCACCCAATGACGTGATCGGTTCCGGCGCGTTTATCGCCGAACTGCTGGTGCCGGAATGGGCTGCGTTGCAGGAGGAATATCTGGCGCTGAAGGCGTTGGGTGAGCCCTCGCTGGAAGAGGCTGCGCGCGCGCGGATGCGCCTGGGCGGCATGCCCGAAAGCCTGATTCGAGAGGTGGCCGCAAGCGGCAAGGTTAGAAACCGCATCTCGATCACCACCCCACGCGGCGGTGTGATCCAGGCACTTGACGTACGACCCGGCATGACCTTGATGGCCGGCCAGACCCTGGCCCGCATCAACGGCATCGGCACGGTATGGCTCGATGTGGCCGTACCGGAAGCCCAGGCCGGATTGGTGCGGGTGGGACAGACCGCCGAGGCTGCCTTTGCCGCGTTTCCAGGCAAGCCGGTGCAGGGCCGTGTCACTGCGCTGTTGCCGACGCTGAACGATGCCGCCCGTGCGCTCAGGGTGCGGGTTGAACTGTCCAACAAGGACGGACGCTTGCGGCCGGGCTTGTCCGCGCAGGTCAGTCTCAAGAGCAGTGGTGGCGAATCTGCACTGCGCGTGCCGACCGAAGCGGTGATCCGCACCGGTCGCCGTGCACTTGTCATCGTGGCCGAAGCAGAAGGACATTATCGTCCGGTCGAAGTCATCCTCGGCCCCGAGTCCGGCACCGACACCGTCATTTTGTCCGGTCTCGACGAAGGTCAGAAAATCGTCGCCAGCGGCCAGTTCCTGATCGATTCCGAAGCGAGTCTGCAGGGGATTGTGGCGCGAGGATCCGACTCGGCCGCAGCCATGCCCGCATCGGTTGCGCTGCACGAGGCAGGTGCCGTGATTGATGAAGTCTCCGATGCCTATGTGACACTTTCTCACGGCCCCTTCAAAACGCTGTCGATGCCCGGCATGACGATGGAGTTTCCACTGGCCAACCCAAAACTCGTCAAGGGCTTGAAGGCAGGTGACCGGGTGCGCGTCGGTGTTCGTGAAACAGACGATGGCTTGCTGGTTGAGAAGCTCGACAAGACCGGAGGCGCCAAGTGATAGCCCATCTCATCAAGTGGTCGGTCGCCAATCGTTTTCTGGTCCTGCTGGCGACGCTGTTCACCGTGGCCTGGGGCATCTGGTCAGTGAAGACCACGCCGATCGACGCGCTGCCCGACCTGTCCGACGTGCAGGTCATCATTCGCACCGCATATCCGGGGCAGGCGCCGCAGATCGTCGAAAACCAGGTGACCTATCCGCTCGCCACCACCATGCTCTCGGTGCCGGGCGCGAAGACGGTGCGCGGGTTTTCCTTTTTCGGCGACAGCTTCGTGTACGTCATTTTCGAAGACGGCACCGATCTCTATTGGGCACGCTCGCGGGTACTGGAATATCTTAGCCAGGTGCAGAGCCGGATGCCTGAAACCGCGGTGCCGGCGCTGGGACCGGACGCCACCGGGGTGGGCTGGATTTATCAGTACGCATTGGTCGACCGCAGCGGCAAGCACGATCTGGCGCAACTGCGCACCCTGCAGGACTGGTTTCTCAAGTACGAGCTGAAAACCCTGCCCAACGTGGCCGAAGTGGCGACCGTTGGCGGCATGGTCAAACAGTATCAGGTGGTGCTCGATCCGGTGAAGCTCGCCAGCTTCGGCATCACGCACGATGAAGTGATCAAGGCGATCCGTTCGGCCAACCAGGAAACCGGCGGCGCCGTGCTGGAGTTGGCCGAGACCGAATTCATGGTGCGCGCCAGCGGCTATCTCAAGAACATCGCCGATTTTCGCGACATTCCGCTGCGGCTGGCCGGCACCACGCCGGTCAGCCTGGGCGACGTGGCGCACATCCAGCTTGGCCCCGAAATGCGGCGCGGCATTTCCGAACTCAACGGCGAAGGCGAAGCCGTCGGCGGCATCGTGGTGCTGCGCTCGGGCAAGAACGCACGCGAGACCATCGCGGCCGTGAAAACCAGGCTCGACACGCTCAAGGCCAGCCTGCCGCCCGGCGTCGAAATCGTGCCGACTTACGACCGCAGCAAGCTGATCGATCGCGCGATCGATAACCTGACCCACAAGCTGATCGAAGAATTCATCGTGGTGGCGCTGGTGTGCGTGGTGTTCCTATGGCATCTGCGTTCATCGCTGGTGGCGATCGTTTCGTTGCCGCTGGGCGTGCTGATCGCCTTCATCGTCATGCGTCAGCAAGGTGTCAACGCCAACATCATGTCGCTCGGCGGTATTGCCATCGCCATCGGCGCCATGGTCGATGCGGCGGTGGTGATGATCGAAAACGCCCACAAGAAAATCGAGCTCTGGAACCACGCGCATCCCGGCGAAACGCTGGAAGGCGAGACGCGCTGGAACGTGGTGACCGACGCGGCCAGCGAGGTCGGCCCGGCGCTGTTCTTCTCGCTTCTGATCATCACGCTCTCCTTCATTCCGGTGTTCACGCTGGAAGCGCAGGAAGGACGGCTGTTCGGCCCACTGGCCTTCACCAAGACCTACGCCATGGCGGCCGCTGCCGGCCTCTCGGTGACGCTGGTTCCGGTGCTGATGGGCTACTGGATCCGTGGCCGGATTCCCGACGAGACGAAGAATCCGCTCAACCGCTGGCTGATTCGTGCTTACCAGCCGCTGCTGGACGCCGTGCTCAGACATCCGAAGCTCACGATGGCTGCGGCCGTGCTGATTTTTCTCACCGCGCTGTGGCCGATGAGCCGCCTAGGCGGCGAATTCCTGCCGCCGCTGGACGAGGGCGACCTGCTCTACATGCCGTCGGCCCTGCCGGGGCTGTCGGCGCAAAAAGCCTCCGAACTTCTGCAGCAGACCAACCGGCTGATCCGGAGCGTGCCCGAGGTGGCCAGCGTCCACGGCAAGGCCGGGCGCGCCGAAACCGCCACCGATCCGGCGCCGCTGGAAATGTTCGAGACCATCATCCAGTTCAAGCCGCGTGAAGAATGGCGGTCGGGCATGACGGCGGACAAGCTGGTCGAGGAACTCGATCGCGCGGTCAGGGTGCCGGGACTCGCCAACATCTGGATTCCTCCCATCCGCAACCGCATCGACATGCTCGCCACCGGCATCAAGAGCCCGGTCGGGGTCAAGATCGCCGGCAGCAATCTGGCCGATATCGACCGTATCGCCCAGGACGTTGAGCGCATCGCCAAGACCGTGCCCGGGGTGTCGTCCGCGCTGGCCGAGCGGCTCACCGGCGGCCGCTACATCGACGTCGACATCGATCGTGCCACCGCGGCGCGCTATGGCATGAACATCGGTGACGTGCAGTCGGCGGTGGCCAACCTCATCGGTGGCGAAAACATCGGCGAAACGGTCGAAGGTCTGGCGCGCTATCCGATCAACGTGCGCTACCCGCGCGAATGGCGCGACACACCCGCCAAGCTCGCCGCGCTGCCCATCCTCACGCCGAGCGGCAGCCAGATCACGCTGGGCACGGTGGCCACCGTCAAGGTCACCGACGGCCCGCCCATGCTCAAAAGCGAGAATGCGCGGCCTTCGGGCTGGGTGTATGTCGACGTGCGCGGGCGCGATCTGGCGTCCACCGTGGCCGACCTGCAGACTGCGGTGTCCGCCCAGGTCAGGCTCGAACCCGGCATGAGCCTGGCCTATTCCGGCCAGTTCGAGTTCATGGAGCGCGCCAACGCCCGGCTCAAGCTCGTCGTGCCGGCCACGCTGCTCATCATCTTCGTGCTGCTCTATCTCACCTTCAGCCGCTTCGACGAAGCCGTGCTCATCATGGCCACGCTGCCGTTCGCGCTGACCGGCGGCGTGTGGTTTCTCTACGCTCTGGACTACCAGCTGTCGATCGCCACTGGCGTCGGCTTCATCGCGCTGGCCGGGGTGTCGGCCGAGTTCGGCGTCATCATGCTGCTCTATCTGAAAAACGCCTGGGAAGCGAAGAAAGCCGCCGGCCAAACCGGCGAAGCCGACCTTGTCGACGCCATCCGCGAAGGCGCGGTGCAGCGCGTGCGCCCCAAGGCGATGACAGTGGCGGTGATCGTCGCCGGCCTGCTGCCCATCCTGCTGGGCAGCGGCACCGGCAGCGAGGTGATGAGCCGCATCGCCGCCCCCATGGTGGGCGGCATGCTGAGCGCGCCGTTGCTGTCGCTGTTTGTCGTGCCGGCGGCGTACCAGCTGATGCGCCGCCCCAGGAAAAGCCGCCAATGAAGAATATCCCCCGCAGCAGCGGATAGACGGCTGTCGGCCCAGGCCGGGGTGAACCACGAGCCTGACGCCCAGCAGGCGAAGCGCCATGTCATCCAGGTATTTCGAAGCCAGTGCAACGCAGACGCTGCGCCGGTTGAGTACACGCGGAGCGCCAAGGTATGAATGAACCCTTGGTGGACCGCCATCGTGCTCTATCTGGGCAGCCGCGTCGGCCTCGCCGCGATCCGCCTGCTGTGAGATCGACGTGCATCAACTGCATGAACACGATTTCGGCTGGGATGGCAGCCCACCCCAGCCGTACAAGCGGCCGTTCAGCGGCTCTTCTAGCCCATGGCCGGTGTGCGATGCATATCCGACCTTGGTGAAGCAGCACTCCAGGGGCGGCTCTGGCCGAAATCCCGACACTGTCGAATCCGCTACTTCCATCTGTCGTACAGTCAGTGCCTGCACTGACGCAGCCTTCCCCTTTCCACCAGGAGCCTGACATGTCCGACCGTACCGTTCGCCTGCATCGCGTCATCCGTGCCACCCCCGACAAGCTTTACCGGGCCTTCACCGAGGCCGGGGCGCTGGCCAAGTGGCTGCCGCCGTATGGTTTCACCTGTACGGTGCATCAGCTCGATGCCACGGTGGGCGGGTCGTTCCGGATGTCTTTCCGCAACTTTTCGACCGGCAATGAACATGCGTTCGGCGGCGAATATCTGGAGCTGGTGCCGCATCGCCTGATCCGCTACACCGACCGTTTCGACGATCCGAATCTGCCCGGCGTGCTCGAGGTCACGGTGAGGCTGGAGCCGGTGTCGTGCGGCACGGCGCTGTCGATCGAACAGGCGGGCATTCCCGAAGCGATTCCGCTGGAGATGTGCTATCTCGGCTGGCAGGAATCGCTGGCGCAGTTCGCCGCGCTGGTGGAGCCGGACATTCCCGGCTGAACCCGATCTGGTCGAACACGGCGCACGCGCCGTTCAGGCGGCACGCTCGGCCACCACGCGCAGCCGGCGGTAATCCGCCTGCCATGCGCCGTCGCGCCAGATCGTTGGCCTGAGCGCGGTTTCCGTTGCGGCCAGCACGGCTTCGCGCGTTGCGGCGTCGAGCCCGTCCAGATGGTGCGGCAGGAACTGCAGGATCCACTGCCGCAGTCCGTCCTCGCCCTTGAGCGGCGTGGGCAGTTCGAAATGCCAGGCGGCGCGCACGACGAGGCCGTGCAGTTCCAGCCGCGCGGCGTAGCCGGACAGGCGGGGAAAGCGCCAGGGGCTCCGGTAGTCGCGCCGGGCAACGCGCTGCAATGCGTCGGCGAAGGCGGTTTCCAGCGCGGCGCAGTTGCGGTAGCCGCCGAATTCGGCGACGAAGCGCCCGCCGGGTTTGAGTGCACGGGCGATGGCGCGCGCCGCATCGTCCGCACGCAGCACCCAGTGCAGTACGGCATGCGAGAAGACGGCGTCGAACTCGGTTTCGAACGGCAGCGCGGCGGCGTCGGCAACGCGAAAGTCGAGCGCAGGAAAACGCGCGCGGGCGGTGTCGATCATGGCGGGCGAGGCGTCGACGCCGACGACCTGCGCGCCGCGCGCGGCGATGGTGGCGGCGATGTCGCCCGTGCCGCAGCCGAGGTCGAGGATGCGTTCGCCGGCCTGCGGATCGAGCAGGTCGACGAGGGCCCGGCCGCGTTCGATGATGAAGCCGTGGCGGTCGAGATAGCGTTGGGCGTCCCAGTGCATGCGTTTTCCTCAGCGTGCGCGCACGGCCAGGCCGGACAGCGCGCGCCACTGGTGCACGGAGAGGCCCAGTCCGATGAGCAGTGTGCCGGCCCAGATGCGCACGCCGACGTGTTCGCCGTTGAGCGCGCTGCCCAGAAGCAGGGCGAGCACGGGCGTGACCAGGGTGATGAGCGCGACCTTGCCGGTTTCCATGTGCTTGATCACGTAGTAGTAGAGCGCGAAGCCGATCACCGAGCCGAACACGCCGAGGTAGACGATGGCGGCGCCGGCGCGCGGCGGCACGGCGGCAGGCAGGCGGGCGCCGGCGCTCCACCACCACACCAGCGCGAACAGGGGCAGGGCGATGGCGAGTGCGCCCACGGTGGTGGCGAGTGGCGGGCTGTCGTCGCCGATGCGCTTCATCCATACCAGGCTGCCGGAATAGAGGACGACGGCGGCCAGCAGCGCGAGCACGCCGGCCAGCGCGTGGGCGCCGCCCATTTCGTGGCTGTCGCCGAAGATGACGACGAGGCCGGCCAGGCCCAGCAGCATGCCGGCGAGCTTGGCGCGGGTGAGCGTTTCGCCCTTCAGCCACAGCAGCGCCATCAGCCCCGTGATCAGCGGCGAGAGGCCGAACAGCACCGAGATCAGGCCGGAGTGGATGTACTGCGCCCCCCAGTAGGTGAGCGTCATCGCGCCGAACATGCCGAATCCGGCGGCGGCGTAGCTGGCGCGGGCGCGGCGGTGCAGCGGCAGGCCGATGCGCCAGGCGACGAGAACGAGCGCGGCGACGGCGAGCCCGATGGCCATGCGCGCGGCCACGGCAAACGAAAAATCGGTGCCCTGCGCGCTCCACTTGATGGCAAGCGGCGTGGTGGCCCAGATGAGAATGACGCCGAGGTAGGCGGCCGGGACGGACATTGAAACGCTCCAGAAGCTAAGGCAAAACATGACGGGCCAAACAAAAAGGCCGCGAACCTGTAGGGGTGCGCGGCCTTTCGGGGAAATCGGACGTCTACTGCGGAATCATCCTCTCTCCGGCCGGCGCGCGCGCATGGGCACCCACTTGCACAGCGGCAGTCGGCGAACGATGGCGGGAGCGGAGGCGTTCAGGTGAGGCATGTCCGCATTCTGGCTGGCGGCCCGCCGGGCTGTCAATCGAAGCGCGCGGTTTGGGCGGTCAGCGGCCCAGCCCGTGTTGTTTCAGCTTGCGGTAGAGCGTGCGCTCGGTGATGCCGAGCGCGGCGGCGACGCGTGCGCGGTGGCCGCCATGCGCATCGAGCAGGCTTTGCAGGTGGATGCGTTCCAGATCGCGCAGCGAGGCGGCCGAGGCGCGCGGCAGGAGGGGGGCCGGCGGAACGGCCGGCGGGTGCATTACGGGCAGTCGCAGGTCGGCCGCATGGATGAAGCCGTCGCGGCAGCGCAGCGCGGCCTGCTGCAGCAGATTGCGCAGCTCGCGCACGTTGCCGGGGAAGTCGTAGGCCTGCAGCGCGGCCAGCGCGTCGGGCGCGAGCCGGCAGACGGACTGGCCGCCGCCGAGGCGGCCGAGCAGGAAGTCGGCCAGTTCGGGCAGGTCGGCGGCGCGTTCGCGCAGCGCCGGCAGTTCCACGTCGATGCCGGCCAGCCGGTAGTAGAGATCGAGGCGATAGCGGCCGGCGTCGACTTCGTCGAGCAGTTTGCGGTTGGTGGCGGAGACGATGCGCACGTCTGCCGTGAGGCTCTGCGTACCGCCCACGCGGCGGAATTCGCCGGTTTCGAGTACGCGCAGCAGCTTGGCCTGCAGCGCAAGCGGGATTTCGCCCACCTCGTCGAGAAACAGCGTGCCGCCGTCGGCCAGCTCGAACAGGCCCTTCTTCAGGCCGCCGCTGCCGGAGAAGGCGCCGCGCTCGTGACCGAAAAGCTCGCTTTCGAACAGGCTTTCCGGCACGGCGGCGCAGTTGATCACGATGAAACCCGCGCCGGCGCGGCTGGAGCGCGCATGGATGAAGCGCGCGGCGAGCTCCTTGCCGACACCGGATTCGCCGTAGAGCAGGATCGAGGCCTCGCTTTCGGCCACCCGCGCGAGATGGTCCACGCAGCTCAGGAAGGCGGGCGAGCGGCCCACCATCTGCAGGGTGTCGCACAGGCTGCCGGGTTCGGTCTCAAGCGGAAACATCTGCTCGCCCAGATAGGTTGAGCCGTCCGCGCTGCGCAGGACGTGGCCGCGGATACGCGTGCGTTCGGGCTGGTCGTCGGCGTGGAAATGGGTATGCACGACCTCGACGGCCTCGCCGCGGCCGAACAGCGCCAGATGCGGACAGGCCTCGCCGTTTTCGTGGCAGGGCCGGGCGGAATGGTGGGAGACCTCGTGGCAGCGCCGGCCGACGACCTGGCCCGGCGCGACGCTGTGGCTGGCGCAGTAGCGCTGGTTGGCCGCGACGATGCGGTAGTGGCGGTCGATCACCACGAAAGGCTGGTCGTGGGTGTTGATGAGGCTTTCGAGATCGATGTCCATGGCCCGCTCCGTCATGACAGATGTGCCAAGTTGTCATGACACATGCGACATGTCAATCCGGAAATTCCCCTGAAACCCGCATGCGGCCGTGCGCCGTGCGATGGCACGGCCGTTGCTCACTAAGGCCCATCACAACAACCCCCAGGAGATAGTGCAATGGCTCATATCGTAATTCTCGGCGCCGGCGTGGGTGGCATGACCATGGCGTACGAAATGCGCGAATCGGCACGCAAGGAGGACAAGATCACCGTCATTTCCAATGTGCCGTACTTCCAGTTCACCCCGTCCAACCCCTGGGTGGCGGTCAACTGGCGGACTCGCGAGGACATCACCCTGCCCGCGGGCACCTATCTGAACAAGAAGGGTATCGATTTCATTCCGGTGGGCGCGGCGCGCGTGCACCCGGAGCGCAACCAGATCGAACTCACCGACGGCCGGAACGTCGACTACGACTACCTCGTGATCGCCACCGGGCCCAAGCTCGCCTTCGACGAAGTGCCGGGCCTGGGACCCGAGGGCTTTACCCATTCGGTGTGCCAGGTGGAGCATGCGGCATCCGCCGGCCGCGCCTGGGACGGCTTCGTGCAGGCGCCCGGCCCCATCGTGGTCGGCGCGGTGCAGGGCGCATCGTGCTACGGCCCGGCCTACGAGTTCGCCTTCATCATGGATACCGACCTGCGCAAGCGCAAGCTGCGCGACAAGGTGCCGATGACCTTCGTTACCGCCGAACCCTATATCGGCCACCTGGGCCTCGGCGGCGTGGGCGATTCCAAGGGCCTGATGGAATCGGCCCTGCGCGACCGCCACATCAAGTGGATCTGCAACGCCAAGGTCACCAAGGTCGAGGCCGGCAAGATGTTCGTCGCCGAGCACAACGAAAAGGGCGAGGTGATCAAGGAGCACGAGCTGCCCTTCGCCTATTCGATGATGCTGCCCGCGTTCAAGGGCATCGACGCGGTGTTCGGCGTCGAGGGACTCACCAATCCGCGCGGTTTCATCACTGTCGACCCCTATCAGCGCAACGCAACGTTCAAGAACGTGTTCTCGGTGGGGGTCTGCGTCGCCATTCCGCCGGTGGAAGCGACGCCCATCCCGGTGGGCACGCCCAAGACCGGTTACATGATCGAGTCGATGGTCACCGCCACCGCGCACAACATCCGCGCGCTGCTCGACGGCAAGGAGCCGGAGGAAAAAGCGACCTGGAACGCGATCTGTCTGGCCGATTTCGGCGACACCGGCGCGGCCTTCGTGGCACTGCCGCAGATTCCGCCGCGCAACGTGAACTGGTTCAAGCAGGGCAAGTGGGTGCATCTGGCCAAGATCGCCTTCGAGAAGTACTTCATGAACAAGATGAAAAAAGGGACGACCGAGCCGCTCTACGAAAAATATGTGCTCGGCATGATGGGCATCAAGAAGCTCAAGTAAGGCCCCGTACTGCGAGTCGGTGCGCCGACGTTCATGAAGCCAACGGTTTGCTGTGCCCGCGCCCGATGTCCGGGTGCGGGATTCGATTGTTGTCATGACGGAGGAGACTCAAAGATGGAACAAAGCACCAGCAGACGGAATTTCATGAAACTGAGCGGCGTCCTGCTCGCCGCAGGCGCCACGGGGGCGGCGGGTCTGGCCCGTTCGTCCGGCGCGGCGGCCTCGCCGGCGATCGTCACCGGCGGGATGGCGGCGCTGCCGAAACCCAGAGGGCCGCGCCTGGTCGTGGTGGGCGGCGGCACCTCGGGCCTGACCATCGCCAAGTACGCCAAAAAGGCCTACCCCGGGTTCGACGTGGTCCTGGTGGAGAAGCGCGACATGTATTCGTCGTGCTTCTCCAGCAACCTGTGGTACGCGGGGCTGGTCGACCTGGAATTCCTGGCCGATCACAGCTTTCTGGATGCGGCAGTCAACAACGGTTACACCTACTTCAACGCGACGGTGACCGGCCTCGACCGTGCAAGCCGCACACTGGTCACGAGCGAGGGCGACATCCGCTACGACTTCCTCGTGCTTGCGCCCGGCATTTCGTACGACTACGAGAAGATCGGCGTGAAGGACGCGGACACCATGGCAGCCCTGCGCCAGACCTATCCCGGCGGTTTCGTCGCGCCGACCGAGCACGCGACCATCCACCGCAAGATCAAGGAATTCGAGGGCGGTGTGTTCGTGCAGACGGTGCCTTCGGGCAACTACCGCTGCCTGCCCGGGCCCTACGAACGCGCCTGCATGATCGCCTCGGTCTTCAAGCGCAACAAGGTGAAGGGCAAAGTGCTGGTGCTGGATGCCAATCCGGAGGTGACCATCAAGAAAGACGGTTTCCACGCCGCCTTCAACGAGCTCTACAAGGGCTATCTCGAATGGCTGCCGTCGAAGGGCGTGACCGGCGTCGACGTGGAGAAGCGCATCATCAAGACCGAGTTCGACGAATACAAGTTCGACGACGCGGCGATCTACGCCAACGTGCGCGGCTCCACGCTGATCGAGCAGCTCGGCCTGATGGCGCCGGCAAACAAGAGCAACCAGAAGGAGGCCAACGTCGACACGCGCTACTACAACATCGTCGGCGACCCGCACGTGTACGTGACCGGCGATTCACGGCCGCATCCCTACTCCAAGAGTGCGAACACGTCCAATACCGAAGGCCATTACATGGCCCGGGTGCTGGCCGCGCGCGCGCAGGGCAGGGAAATCCCGTGGGTCAGCCCGCGCACCATCTGCTATTCGATGGTGAACGCGAACCCGATGGAGGCGATCAGCGTCGACGCGGGCTACGACTACAGCGCGGAGAAGGATGTCATCACCGGCTTCTCGAAAGACACCCGTACCTTCGAGAGCCGCGATGCCGCCAAGGGGCAGGCCACGCTGGAATGGGCGCGTGGCATCTACCGCGACATGTTCGCCGCCTGAGCGCGAAGGGCCGCCCGTGCGGGCGGCCCGCAACTGCGGAGACAACATGGACAGACGTGGATTCGTGAAACTGTGTAGCGGTTCGGCTGCCGGCCTGGCGCTGGCCGACTGGACGCACAGGGCGGCCGCGGCCGATTTCGAGGCCGCACCGCCTGCCCGGCTGGTCGGCGGCGATGGCGTGCCGCTGAAGGCCGCGGACATTCCTGCCGGCGAGGCGCTGGTGTTCGCCTACCCGATGGCGGGTGTGCCCTGTTTTCTGATCAATCTGGGCGACCGCGCCGCGCATCCCGCGTCGATGCGGAATGAGGACGGCGATTACGCCTGGCCCGGCGGCGTCGGGCCGGGGGGGCGGTTCGTCGCGTTCGTGGCGATCTGCACGCACCAGATGAGCTACCCCCAGCCCGCGGTGTCCTACCTGCGCTATGCGGCGAGCGGCAGCGAACTGGCCGGTGCGCCGGGCCGGATCGTGTGCTGTGCGCATGCCAGCGCGTTCGACCCCGCCGAGGGTGCGCGCGTGACCGGCGGCCCGGCAACCCTGCCGCTGTTGCCGGTCCGGCTCGCCTACGATGCCGCCAGCGATGGCCTGGCCGCCGACGGTATTCTGGGCATGGCCTTCGTGCAGCGCTTTTTCAAGACCTACAAGGCCGACCTCAATGCCCGTTTCGGGCCGGGCGGCTACCGCGAGGCGGTCGGCGATACGACGGCCTGCGTGCCGCTCAGCCGCTACAGCGGCGTCGTGCCGACGTGCTGAACGGCCGGTAGGCAAGGGCTTTCTCGGGCCTTGTGAGGCCATTTCCTGGGGCGCTGTCTGGCGCCCTTTTTTTGCCGGTGCAATCGGCAGAGGGCGACGCGCAAGCCGCCAGAGCCGACCGGAACGGGGCGACGCCGGACGGGCTCGCCGCAGACAAAAGACAAACCGTTTTGCCATCTCCCGCCGCCGGGAACATAAACCCGGCGGAGGCGTCAGGTTCATATCAGGAATGATATAGAAAATAAGAATGATTCGTAATAGCTAGAAATGCCGATATCGATCCGGCGATTCCAGCGGTTTCATTCACCACTAGCGCAAGGGAGAAAAATTGTGATGTTGCGAGCCTGCCTCAAAGGCCGGTCCGGGCTGTTGGCCCTGGCCGTGTCCACCTGCCTGCCGTTTCCGGTGGGCGCACAGGAAGCAAAACAGTCGATGGACACGGTTGTCGTGACGGCGGCGGGATTCGAACAGGATCTGGCGCAGGCGCCGGCGACCATCACCGTCATCACGCGCGAAGAGCTGGACGGCAAATACTACCGTGATGTGACCGACGCGCTGCAGGACATTCCCGGCGTCAGCATCGAGGGCGGTTCGGGCGGCAAGATCGAGAACACCTCGGTGACCATTCGTGGCCTGAACGAGAACTACGTGCTGTTCCTGGTCGACGGCAAGCCGCTTGGCGCGTCGTCGGAGGCCTATTACAACGGATTCGGCGGCGGTGCGCAGGCGGGCTGGCTGCCGCCGCTGTCAGCGATCGAGCGCATCGAGGTGGTGCGTGGCCCGATGTCTTCGCTGTACGGATCGAGCGCGCTGGGCGGGGTGATCAACATCATCACCCGGAAAGTCGGCGAAAAATGGGGCGGCAGCGCCACCCTCGACACCGTGCTGCAGGAAAACGGCGATGCCGGCGCCACCTACCAGGGGCGCTTCTATCTCAATGGCCCGCTGATCGAAGACCGGCTCGGGCTGGTGCTCTACGGTTCGCAGTATCAGCGCGACGAAGACGATTTCGCCGGCGGCTATGCGTTCAAGAAACGCAAGGACATCACCGGCAAGCTGCACTGGAAACTGACCGGTAGCCAGAGCCTGGAGCTCGAAACCGGCGTGGCCGAACACGACAACGTCCGTACCGCAAAAACCGGTGCGGCCGGGGACATGGCCAACCGGCGCACGCATGTGGGCCTCATGCACGACATCGAGTGGCGTCAGCGGGTCAGCACCAAGTCGTTTCTGATCATGGAGGACGTAGACATCGTGAACGGCACCAACGAGTCGGCCTACAAGGCGGCGACGGTCAACAGCAAGACGGTGATCGGACTGGACAGTCAGATGATCACGGTCGGCGGCGAATACAAGAAAGAGGAGGTCAACCACGATGCGAGCCGCTTCCCGGGTTCGACCAGCCTGGACCTCTCGCGCTGGCAGGCCGCGCTGTTCGCCGAAGACGAGTATTTCATTACCGAGAAGCTGGCGATCACCGGCGGCCTGCGCCTGGATCACAACGAACGCTTCGGTTCCGAAGTGACGCCGCGGTTGTACGGCGTGTACCACCTCACCGATGCGCTTGTGCTGAAAGGCGGCGTGAGCGGCGGCTACAAAACGCCCACGCTCAAGCAGACGGACGACAAGATTGTCGAGAATGCCGCGCGCGGCGCTGCCTGGGACGTCGGCAATCCCGACCTGTTGCCCGAGCGCAGCACCAACTACGAAATGGGCGTTGCGTGGACCGTGCCGCAACGCTACAGCGCGGGCGCGACCTATTACGAGACCAGGTTCGAGGACAAGATCGACCGGGTGGAAATCTGCTCCAGCCCGGTTGGAATGACGAACTGTCAGGGGCCCGACGGCAGCTTCCGCAACCGTATCAACCAGTACACGAATCTCGATTCGGCCGAGCTGCGGGGGCTTGAGCTGAGCTTTGGCGTGCACATCACGCCGCAGGCGCATTTCAGTGCCAATTACACCTGGTCCGACAGTGAAATCACCAGCGGCGCGAACGTCGGTTCGCCCCTGAGCGACCTGCCCCGGCATATGTTCAACCTGGGGCTGGACTGGAAACCCACGAGCCGCGTGGGGGTGTGGGGCAAGGCGCGCTACAAGAGCCGCAGCCTCGAAGCGGGGACCGCACAGATTCCGGAGTACACCCTGGTGGATATCGGCGGCTCGTACAGGCTGCACAAGAATCTGACGGGCTTTGCCGGCATCTACAACCTGCTGGACAAGGAAGTGGAAACCGCCGAATACGGCAAGACGCTGGACGGCCGGCGCCTGTATGTCGGCGTGACGGCGGCGTTTTGATGGCGCGCATTCCGGAAAGGACAGATCGGATATGACACACGCTGTTTCGACGCCGGCGATGCGTTCGCGCGCAGGCCTCCCGACACGCTACCGGCTGGCAGTGCTGTCGCGTCTGCTGGCGGCCGTATTCGGCGGCTACGCGCTGGCCGTGACGGCGGATATCGCACTGGGGCAGTTGCTGGCGGCCGGGGGCATGCACCGGGTGCATGCCGTGACGGCCGGTGCGCTGCTGGCTTTCGTCGTCCATGCCTGCGCGGCGCTCTGGGTATTTGCCACGCGCAGCGCCTGGCGCGCCTGGCTGGGCACGCTCGTGCCCGCGGCCGGTCTGGCGCTGCTCGCCGGATGGATGATGCCGGGAGGCGCATCGTGAGAGCGGATGGGAAGCCGGAAGGCCTGCGCGGCGCCATGTCGTGGGTGCATACCTGGAGCGGCCTTCTACCCGGATGGCTGCTGTATGCGGTGTTCTTCACGGGCACGCTCAGTTTCTTCCTCGACGAAATCAATACCTGGATGAAACCGGAAACCCACCGCTCTGCGGCGGGTCCGCAGATGGTCGAGAATGCACTGCGCCAGATGGCGCTGATCGCGCCCGCGGCGGGCCGCTGGAATCTCGTGCTGCCGGGCGAACGCCAGACCACCGTGTCGGCGTCCTGGCCCAAACCGGTACCGCCGGGCGAGCCCGCCCCGCGCGGTCGCGCGCCGGTCGAGCGGGCCGAGCTCGACGCCACCACCGGCGAACGGATCGAGGTGCGCGATACGCGCGGCGCGCAGTTTCTCTATCGTTTCCATTTCGAGTTGCACGGCATGCCGAGGGAATGGGGGCGCTGGATCGTCGGCGTTGCGACGATGCTGATGTTCGTGGCGATCCTGAGCGGCGTCATCACGCACAAGAAGATATTCACCGAATTCTTCACCTTTCGGCCCGGCACCCGGCCGCGTTCATGGCTGGATGCGCACAATGCAACGGGTGTGCTGGCCCTGCCGTTCCACGTGATGATCACGCTGAGCGGGCTGCTGCTGTTGATGGGCACGCTCATGCCATGGGGCGTCAAGGCGCTTTACGAAGGCGATACCGCGGCCTACGCGAGCGAGCGGCGCGCGCTCGCCAACCCGGGCGGCGTCACCGGCCAGAGCACGCCGGCACGCGACAGCGCCGGCCGCGCGGCCGGCACAGGGCGTAGCGATGGGGACGCGCAGGCGCAGCGGACCGCCCGTAACGGCGAAGGGCGCGAACGGGCCCAGCGCGAGCGCGTTCGGGTACCGCTGGCCGATATCGGGCCCATGCTCGAGACCGCGCGCCAGCACTGGCCGGAACGCGGCATCGGTACGATCACCGTCAATGCGCCGGGCACCGCGCGCGCCACCATCGAGATGCGCGAGCAAGGCGGCCGGAGCCTGGCCAATCGCGGTGCCAGCGAACGCCTGGTGTTCGACGGCACGACCGGCGCGTTGAAAGCGTTTCATGACGGCCGCCGCGACAGCCCGTTTGCAACCCGGGTCGCCAATGTCCTGACGGCCGCCCATCTGGGACGGCTGGCGGCCCCGGCCCTGCGCTGGCTGCTGTTTCTGTCCGGCGTGGTCGGAACGGTCATGATCGCGCTGGGACTGGTGCTGTGGCTGGTCAAGCGTACGGCCGAACGCCGCAAGGGCGCGCGTCCGCACGCGGGCCATCGCCTGGCCGCCGTACTCAATCTGAGCGTCATCGGCGGCCTGTCGATCGCGACAGCGGGCCTGTTCTGGCTCAACCGTCTGTTGCCGCCCGATCTGGCGGGACGGTCGGCCTGGGAGATCAAGGGGTTCTTTCTGATCTGGCTGGCAGCCCTGCTGCATGCGGCTGTGCAAGCCGGCCGCCGGGGGTGGATCGTGCAGATGGGGCTGGCTGCCCTGTTGTTCGCGTTGCTGCCGCTGCTCAACCCGATGACCGGCGGCGCAGGCCTCGCGAGCAGCGTGGCACGCGGTCAGTGGCCGGTGGCAGGCTTCGATTTCGCGGTACTGGCACTGGCACTGGCGCATGCCGCCGTGGTCGGGTATCTGCTGCGCCGGCCGGTGCGGCAAGGCGGTGCGACATGAGCGCCCTGTTGTCCGCCGGTCTGCTGGCGCTGGCCGGTTTTGCCGGTCTGGCCGCAGGGATGCGCAGGCATCAGGCCGGTCTGGTCGGCACGTCGCCCGGCAAGTCCGCTGTACGTGTCGTCCGGCTGGCCGGCATGCTGCTGCTTGCGGGCTCGGTCTGGCTCGCGGCAGACGGCCGAACCCTGTCGATGGGCGTGACGATCTGGTTTGGCCTGGCGATGCTGTCTGCACTGGCGCTGGGGCTGAGTTTCACCTACTGCGCGCGCCGATGCCTGCTGGGGCTGGTGCTTACGGCCCTGTGCGCGGGGCTGTTGCTCGCGGGGTTGCGGGCAGGTTAGGCGAACGGGGCGGAGAATCGGCGCGTGAAGATCCTTGTCGTCGAAGACCACGGCGAGCTGCGTGCGCTGCTGATCGAGCAGCTCGAACGATCCGGGTTTGCGGTGGATGGCGTGGCCACCGGCGGGCAGGCGCTGACGGCGCTGCATCTGAACAATTACGACGCCATCGTACTCGACCTCGGCCTGCCGGACATCGACGGCATGCAGGTGCTGCGCAGGCTGGCCAGCCCTTCCGGCCAGCGCTTGCCCTGCATCGTCCTGACGGCCCGGGACGCTCTGGACAGCCGCGTCGCAGGGCTGAATGCCGGAGCCGACGACTACATCCTGAAGCCGTTCGACATGAGCGAACTGATCGCCCGTCTGCGGGCCGTACTGCGGCGGGCGGGCAATATCGTCGAGGAAACGCTGGCGCTGTACAACGTGACCTATGACCCGGCCTGCATGCAGATGGAAGTGTGCGGTCGCGTGGAAGTGCTGCCGCGACGCGAAGCCATGCTGTTCGAAGAGTTGATGCGCGCCGCGCCGCGCATCGCGGTGAAGGACCGGCTCGAACAGTGTCTGTACGGGAATCACGAACCAAGTTCGCAGAATGCCATCGAGGCGCTGGTGTCGCGGTTGCGCCGCAAACTCCAGCAGTTCGGCGCGGATGTACGCATCGAGACGGTGCGGGGCGTGGGTTACAGGCTTTCGCCGCAGGCAGGGAAAAGCGGGCGCATATGAAGGCAAGCAGCCTGCGCCGCCGCGTGCTCGTGTCGATGGTCGTCGTGATTGTCGTGACGGTCGGCTGCCTCAGCCTCTATCTGCACGGTACCCGGGACATCCTGCGTCGCGGCCTGATGCATATCCAGGCCAAAGAGATTGCCGCGGCCTTCATCGCCAGCGGAAATATCGATCACCTGCCGCGCGAGTATGCCGGAGGCGAGGTGTCGTACACGCTCTATGGCGCCGATCGCGAGGTGCTGTGGGTTTCGTCCGGCCGGACCCGGCCGCTGCGTTATCGCGACGATACGCTGGAGAGCCTGCGCTGGCGGTTCTGGCATCGTCTCGATGTGGGGCGCTTCATCAATGTGGCCCTGCCACTGGAGGATGGCCGCACCCTCATGATTTCGCGGCGCGACCAGAACGAGCGTGCCGCCATCGAGGCGCTGCTCGATGCGCGCCTGAAGCAGAGTCTGGTGCTGGCGATCCCGCTGGCGCTGACGCTCGCTGCGCTCGTGTGGTTTCTGATGGCCTGGGCACTGGCGCCGGTCCGGCGCGCGGCGCAGGCCGCGGAAGCCATCGCTCCGGGCCAGATCCGGCAGATTCCCGAAGCGCCGCTGCCGGAGGAAATCCGCCCGCTCGTGCGCGCGCTGAACCGTGTCGCTGTCCGGCTCGGCGAGAGCCTCGAAGCCGAGCGTGAAATCCTGGCCAACGGTGCGCACGAGCTGCGCACGCCTCTGACCGTACTCGATCTGCGCCTGCAGAAATTCGAACAGGACGGCCAGGTCGACTGGCCCGAAGTACGCGAGGATCTGCAGCGTTTGCGCCGGGTGGTAGAGCAGTTGCTGCAGCTCGCCCGTTCGGAAGACGCGGCGGCAACCGAAGCCGCCGGCACCTGCCTGCTGGCGGCCCTGGTGCGCGAGGCCGTCGCGGGGGTTTATCCGCTCTTCGAAGCGGAAGGACGGGCGGTCCGGGCCGAACTCGGTAACGATGAACCGCGGGTGTGCGGCACCGCCGACGCGGTGCTCGAAGCCGTCACGAATGGCCTCGAAAACGCCCTGGCGCACGGTCGCGGCACGGTTTGCATCCGCTTGTCGGTCGTCGGGGCGCATGTGTTGCTCGATATCCAGGACGAAGGCGAGGGCGTGCCGCTGGAGCGGCAGAGCGAGTATTTCAGGCGCTTCCACAAGGGGCGGCAGGATTCCCCCGGGGCCGGACTGGGGCTGGCCATCGTGCAGCGCATCATGCTCAACCTCGGAGGAACGGTGGAATTCGTTTCCTGCACCCCCGGCATCCTGCGCTATCGTTTTCCGCTCGCCGCCGGGCATGGTCCGGAGTCGGCCGCCGTCTGAAGCGCGGCTGCGTTTGCAGGTGGCATTGGCTGTGCCGGTATGGCGGTGGATAATGTCGCCACACGTCTTGGTGTTGCCGTAATCGCGGCGATCCCGCCCCTTCGGTGCGGCAAGACGGTGGCTACGATGAAAGGGCGTTTCCGCATGCTGCTGATGATCGACAACTACGACAGCTTCACCTACAACCTCGTGCAGTATTTCGGGGAATTGGGCGAAGAGGTGAAAGTCGTGCGCAACGACGAGATCGACCTGGCGGGCATCGCGGCGATGAAGCCCGACCACATCGTCGTCTCGCCCGGGCCCTGCACGCCCAACGAGGCCGGGGTGTCCGTGCCGCTGATCGAGGCGTTCGCCGGCAAGGTGCCGATCCTCGGCGTGTGTCTGGGGCATCAGAGCATCGGCCAGGCCTTCGGCGGCCGGATCGTGCGCTCGCGCGAGCTGATGCACGGCAAGACCTCGATGATCCATCACGCCGATGCCGGTGTGTTCCATGGCCTGCCCAATCCCTTCCGGGCCACGCGCTATCACTCGCTGGTGATCGAGCGCGCCTCGCTGCCGGACTGTCTGGAAATCACCGCCTGGACGGACGACGGCGAGATCATGGGCGTGCGCCACAAGACGCTGGCGGTGGAAGGCGTGCAGTTCCACCCCGAATCCATTCTCACCGAACACGGCCACACGCTGCTGCGGAATTTCCTCGGCCAGGCCGTCCCGGCCTGAGGGCGCGGCGCGGTTTCGAACCGGCCGCAGTTCGCGCCATAATGGCGGCTTCGATTTTTCAGCGGTCGGCGGCCCTGCCGCATTCCGGCCCGATCCAGCCATGTCCATCACCCCGCAGGAAGCGCTGAAGCGCACCATCGAGCACCGCGAGATTTTCTTCGACGAAATGGTCGCGCTGATGCGCCAGATCATGGCGGGCGAGATCTCGCCCGTGATGACCGCCGCGATCCTCACCGGCCTGCGTACCAAGAAGGAAACCGTCGGCGAGATTGCCGCCGCCGCGACGGTGATGCGCGAACTGGCGACCAGGGTGAGCGTGCCGCCGCCCAACGACAATTTCCTCGACGTGGTCGGCACCGGCGGCGACGGCGCCCAGACCTTCAACATTTCCACCGCCACCATCTTCGTCGCGGCGGCCGCCGGTGCGCGCGTCGCCAAGCACGGCGGGCGCAGCGTGTCGTCCAGCTCGGGCAGCGCGGACGTGCTGGAGGCGCTGGGCGTGAACCTCGCGCTCACCCCCGCGCAGGTGGCCGAATGCGTCGAGGCCACCGGCATCGGCTTCATGTTCGCACCCAACCACCACAGCGCGATGAAGAACGTGGCGCCGATCCGCAAGGAGCTCGGCGTACGCACGATCTTCAACATCCTCGGCCCGCTGACCAATCCGGCCGGCGCGCCGAACACGCTGATGGGCGTGTTCCATCCCGATCTCGTGGGCATCCAGGTGCGCGTGATGCAGCGCCTGGGCGCGAACCACGTGCTGGTGGTGCACGGCCAGGACGGCATGGACGAGGTTTCGCTCGGCGCCGCCACGCTGGTCGGCGAGCTCAAGGACGGCAACGTGAGCGAGTACACGATCCACCCCGAGGATTACGGCCTGGCCATGATGTCCAGCCGCAACCTGCGGGTCGGCAACGCCGGGGAATCGAAAGCCATGCTGCTCGGCGCGCTCGACAACCAGCCGGGGCCGGCGCGCGAGATCGTGGCATTCAATGCCGGCGTGGCGCTCTACACCGCGAACCTCGCATCCGACATCGGCGACGGCATCGCACGGGCGCGCGAGGCGATGGCTTCGGGCGCGGCGCGCGCGAAGGTCGAAGCCTTCGCGGCCTTCACCCGACGTTTTCAGTGAGCGGTCCGTCGAGCCGGCGATGAGCGACATCCTCGAAAAAATCCTTGCCACCAAGCGCAGCGAAATCTTTGATGCGCGCACCGACGTGCCGCTGGCGGAAATGCGCGCGCGTGCCGCAGCCGCCTTGCCGCCGCGCGATTTCGTCGGCGCGCTGCGCGCGAAGCAGGCCGAGGGCAAGCCGGCGGTCATCGCGGAGATCAAGAAGGCCAGTCCGAGCAAGGGCGTGATCCGTCCCGACTTCCGTCCGGCCGAGATCGCGGCCAGCTATGAGAAGGGCGGCGCGGCCTGCCTGTCGGTGCTCACCGACGTCGAGTATTTCCAGGGCAGCCCGGGCTACCTCATGCAGGCGCGCGCCGCCTGCGCGTTGCCGGTGCTGCGCAAGGACTTCATGATCGATCCCTACCAGGTGTACGAAGCGCGCGCGATGGGCGCCGACTGTATCCTGCTCATCGTCGCTGCGCTGGAATTGAAGGCCATGCAGGATCTGGAAGCGCTGGCGACGGAGCTGGGCATGGCGGTGCTGGTGGAATCGCACGATGCGGCGGAACTCGACGCCGCGCTGCAGTTGAAGACGCCGCTCATGGGCATCAACAACCGCAACCTGCGCACCTTCGAGGTCAGCCTCGACACCACGCTGGATCTGTTGCCGAAGATCGACGGCGAACGCATCGTCGTCACCGAATCCGGCATCCTCGCGCCCGCCGACGTGGCCCGTATGCGGGCCCGTAGCGTGAACACTTTCCTGGTGGGCGAAGCCTTCATGCGGGCCGACGATCCGGGGACGGAGCTGGCGCGCCTGTTTGCTTGATCAGCTACGAGTTGCAGGATTCAAGAAGCAAGGAAAGCCTTGTGACGTACAACTTGAATCTTGACCCCGAGCGTTGGGCGCGTCGCGCTCAACGCTTGCCGAAGATACTCCCCAATACCCCGCGAATGATCGAGCGGCCGACCTGGCTGCCGATGGCGCGCGCGGCGGATTTGGCCAGGGCCTCGACCGCGCCTTCGCGGCGGCCGCTGCCACCGAGTACGCCGCCCAGCGTGCCGCCGCCATTCGATCCGGCCTGTCGGGCGGTCTTGGCATCCGCCTTGGCCTGGGCTTCCGCTGCCGCGGCCTGCGCGGCCTCTTCGGCGCGCGCCTTCAGTTTTTCGTAGGCCGATTCGCGGTCGACGGCCTTGTCGTAGACGCCCGCGACCAGCGAAGTCTGGATGATCCGGCGGCGCTGCGCATCGGTGATGGGGCCGATCTGCCCCTGCGGCGGCACGATGAAAGCGCGTTCGACGACACCGGGACGGCCCTTGGCGTCAAGGAAGGACACCAGCGCTTCGCCGACGCCGAGCTCGGTGATGGCGGCGGCTTCGTCGAGGTCCGGGTTGTCGCGCATGGTTTCGGCGGCGGCCTTCACCGCCTTCTGGTCGCGGGCGGAGAAGGCGCGCAGCGCGTGCTGCACGCGGTTGCCCAGTTGCGACAGCACCTTGTCCGGCACGTCGGCCGGATTCTGCGTGACGAAAAACACCCCCACGCCCTTGGAGCGGATGAGACGCACCACCTGCTCGATCTTGTCGACCAGCGCGTCGGGCGCGTCGTTGAACAGCAGGTGCGCCTCGTCGAAGAAGAAGACGAGCTTGGGCTTGTCGAGGTCGCCCGCCTCGGGGAGCTTCTCGAACAGCTCGGACAGCAGCCACAGCAGCAGCGTGGCGTAGAGCTTGGGCGACTGCATCAGCCTGTCGGCCGACAGGATGTTGACGACGCCGCGGCCGCGGTCGGTCTGGATGAGGTCGTCGATGTTGAGCATGGGCTCGCCGAATATCTGCTCGCCGCCCTGGGATTCGAGCGCGAGCAGGCCGCGCTGGATGGCGCCGATGGAGGCGGACGAGACATTGCCGTATTCGGTGGTAAAGGTCTTCGCGTTCTCGCCGACGTAGGCGAGCATGGCGCGCAGATCCTTCAGATCGAGCAGGAGCAGGCCGTTGTCGTCGGCCACCTTGAAGACGAGATTGAGCACGCCGCTCTGGGTCTCGTTCAGGTCTAGCATGCGGCCCAGCAGCAACGGTCCCATATCCGACACGGTGGCCCGGACGGGATGGCCCTGTTCGCCGAAGGCGTCCCAGAAGGTGACGGGGTAGGCCTTGTGTTCGAAGCCTTCGAGCTTGAGCTGTTCGACGCGTTCGGCGACCTTGGCGTTGCCGCCGCCGGGCTGCGAAATGCCGGACAGGTCGCCTTTCACGTCGGACAGGAAACAGGGCACGCCGATATCGGAAAAATGCTCGGCCAGCGTCTGCAGGGTGACGGTCTTGCCGGTGCCGGTGGCGCCGGTGACGAGGCCATGGCGATTGGCCATCTGCGGCAGGATGTGCAGCCCGGTGGCGTCGTGCTGGGCAATGAGCAGGGGGTCGGTCATGGCAGTGCTCTCTCGGGCGGACAAGCCCGGATTCTAACGGCTCGGTGTATTCCCTTATAGAAGCGTTCTCTAATATTCCGTATCATCGCCTTCCACAAGCATTCGGGAGGGCCCGGTGGCGCCGGGCGTACAGATGCATCAAATCGTCATTGTCGGCGGCGGCGCCGGCGGGCTCGAACTGGCCACCCGCCTGGGCGACAGGCTGGGCAGGAAAAAACGCGCACATGTCACGCTGATCGACGCCTCGCCGTCGCATCTCTGGAAGCCCCTGCTCTACGAGGTCGCCGCAGGCAGTCTCGATTCCTACGCCGAGCGCCTGGAATACCTGGCGCAGGGGCACTGGCACGGATTCACCTTCCGCCTCGGCCGCATGGACGGCCTCGATCGCGAGAACAAGCAGGTGAACGTGGCGCCTACGCTGGACGAGAACGGCACCGAAATCATTCCGCGCCGCAGCTTCCCCTACGACACGCTGATCATCGCCGTCGGCTCGGTCGCCAACGATTTCGGCGTGCCCGGCGTGGCCGAACACTGCGTCATGCTCGACACGCCCGAACAGGCACGCGAATTCCACCGCCGTCATATCAACGCCTGTCTGCGGGCGAACACGCAGACCGACGCTGTCGCGCCGGGCCAGCTCACCGTCGGCATCGTCGGTGCGGGCGCGACCGGTGTCGAGCTTGCCGCCGAACTGCACGACACCACGCGCGAACTGTCGTCTTACGGCATGGATCACATCGAGCCGGATAAAAGCCTCAAGCTCCTGCTCGTCGAGGCGTCGGACCGCATCCTGCCCGGCCTGCCGCCGCGCCTGTCTGCTGCCGCTGCGGACAGGCTGCGCGAACTGGGGGTGGAGATGCACGTCGACGAGCGCGTCGTCGAGGTGCGCCGGGACGGCATGCTGACCGCTTCCGGCAAATTCATTCCGGCGAGCATGATGGTCTGGTCGGCCGGCATCAAGGCGCCGGATTTTCTACGGGACATGGCCGGGCTGGAGACCAACCGCATCAATCAGCTCGTCGTTCGTCCGACGCTCCAGACCACGCGTGACGACGATGTCTTCGCGCTGGGCGACTGCGCCGCGCTGGCGATGCCCGACGGGCGCAACGTGCCGCCGCGCGCGCAGGCCGCACACCAGCAGGCCGGCACGATGGCGAAGAACATCTGCCGTCGCATGGCCGGCAAGCCGCTGAAGGATTACGCCTATCGCGACTACGGCTCGCTTGTCGCGCTCGGCCGTTTTTCCACCGTCGGCAACCTCATGGGCGGGCTCACCGGCGGCAGCATCATGATCGAGGGTGCGGTCGCGCGGCTGGTGTACTGGTCGTTGCACAAGATGCACCAGATTGCCCTGCATGGCTGGTTCAAGACCGCGCTCACCACCTACGCGCACTTCATCAGTACGCCGACACGGGCGCGGATCAAGCTGCACTGACCGGGCGTGAGGGTTGCGGGGCCGGGTCAGTCGCCGTTCCACAGCCGCGCCGCGCCGCGCACGCCGCTGGAATCGCCGTATTTCGGCGGTACCAGCGGCGTGTCCACACGGTCCGAGAATACGTAGCGACGCCACAGTTTCGGCACGGTGTCGTAGAGCCGGGCGATGTTCGACAGGCCGCCGCCGAGCACGATCACGTCCGGATCGATGAGATTGATGACGCCGGCCAACGCGCGGGCAAGGCGTTCCTCGTAGCGTGCCAGCGTGGCGCTGCACGGGCCGTAGCCCGCGTTCGCCAGTTGCGCGATTTCGTGCGCGGGCAGGTTCTCGCCGCCGTAGCGCACGTGATCGGCGGCGAGGCCGGGGCCGGACAGCCAGGTTTCGATGCAGCCCTTTTTGCCGCAATAGCAGGCGGGGGCGGCGTCCAGCTCGCGCGGCGTGGGCCAGGGGTGGATGAGTGCGTCGCCGGTGGCGGGATGGATGCCGGTGGGTTCGCGGTCGGACGGGGCGCAGGCGAACTGGACGTAGGGCAGGGGGCTGTGGCCCCATTCGCCGGCGATGGCGTTGGCGCCGCGCAGCAGCTGTCCGCGCACGACCACGCCGCCGCCGACCCCGGTGCCGAGGATGACGCCGAACACGCCGTCGGCGCCGGCCGCCGCACCGTCGATCGCTTCTGACAGGGCGAAGCAGTCGGCATCGTTGGCGAGCCGGATGTCGCGGTTCAGCGCGCGTTCGAGATCCGCTTTCAGTGGCCGGCCGTTCAGGCAGGTGGAATTGCAGTTCTTCATGCGTCCGGTCGCAGGCGAAAGGGCGCCGGGTGTCCCGATGCCGACCCGGCCGGGCGCGGCCAGACCGAGTTCGGCTTCGGCGGCGCCTACCAGGGCAGCGACGGCGGCGACCGTGGCGGCATAGTCGCCCTGCGGCGTCGCGACGCGTCGCCGCAGGCATTCCCGGCCCGCTTCGTCGAGCGCGATCAGCTCGATCTTGGTCCCGCCGAGATCGACGCCCAGACGCAGCGTGGCGGGGCGGCGGGCGGGAGGCTCGGTGCTAAAATCGCGCATTCACTTTGCGTCGGAACGAAACATGGCAGGACATTCGAAATGGGCCAACATCCAGCATCGTAAGGGACGCCAGGATGCCAAGCGCGGGAAGATTTTCACCAAGCTTATCAAGGAAGTGACCGTGGCCGCGAAGATGGGCGGCGGCGATCCGGCAATGAACCCGCGCCTGCGGCTCGCCATCGACAAGGCCAAGGCCGAATCGATGCCCAAGGACAACATCGAGAACGCGATCAAGCGCGGCACCGGCCAGCTCGACGGCGTGAACTACGAAGAGGTGCGCTACGAAGGCTACGGCATCGGCGGCGTTGCGGTGATGGTCGACTGCCTCACCGACAACAAGACACGCACCGTCGCCGACGTGCGTCATGCCTTCACCAAGCATGGCGGCAACATGGGCACTGACGGTTGTGTGGCCTTCCAGTTCAGGCATTGCGGCCAGATCGTCCTGGAGCCGGGCGCGTCCGAGGATGCGGTGATGGAGGCCGCGCTCGACGCCGGCGCCGATGATGTGATCGCCAGCGAGGACGGTTCGATCGAAGTGCTGACCCCGCCCGATCCGAAGACTTTCGAGAGCGTGAAGCATGCGCTCGAAGCCGCCGGCTTCAAGCCGGCCGTGGCCGAGATCACCATGCGCCCCGAAGGCGAGACCGAACTCGCCGGCGATGATGCGGTGAAGATGCAGAAAATCCTCGATGCGCTCGAAAGCCTGGATGACGTGCAGGAGGTCTATACCAACGCCGTGCTGCCGGAGTGACCGGAGGCATCCCGACGTGCGCATCCTCGGCATCGACCCCGGCCTGCGGCATACCGGCTTCGGGGTGATCGAGCAGACAGGGCAGAAACTGGCCTATGTGGCGAGCGGTGTCGTCAAAAGCGGCGACGGCGAACTGCCGGCCCGGCTCGGCGTGCTGTTCGCCGGGCTGAACGAAGTCATCGCCACCTACCGGCCCGACGCCTGCGCGGTGGAAATTGTCTTCGTCAACGTCAACCCGCAGTCGACGCTGTTGCTGGGCCAGGCGCGCGGGGCCGCGATCTGCGCGGCGGTGTCGCATGCGCTGCCGGTCGCGGAATACACCGCGCTGCAGATCAAGCAGGCCGTGGTCGGACACGGCAAGGCCGCCAAGGAGCAGGTGCAGGAAATGGTGAAGCGTCTGCTCGTCCTGCCGGTGGCGCCCACCGCAGACGCGGCCGACGCGCTGGCCTGCGCAATCGCGCATGCGCATGGCAGCCGCCTGGGATCGCAGTCCACGGCGGGCTACCGGGTGAAAGGCGGGAGACTGGTATGAATCGGAACGGAACATGATCGGCAGAATCACCGGATTGCTTGCCGCCAAGCAGCCGCCGCAGGTGCTGGTGGACGTGAACGGCGTCGGCTACGAACTCGATGTGCCGATGAGCACGTTCTACAACCTGCCGGGCATCGGCGAAAAGGTCAGCCTGCTCACGCATCTGGCGATCCGCGAGGATGCGCACCTGCTGTACGGTTTCGGCAGCGAGACCGAGCGCGCGGCTTTCCGGGAGCTGCTGAAGGTGTCGGGCATCGGCGCGAAGACGGCGCTGGCGGTGTTGTCGGGGCTGTCGGTGAACGATCTCGCCGCTGCCATAGCCGCCCAGGAGAGCGGCCGCATCGTGAAGGTGCCGGGTATCGGCAAGAAGACGGCCGAACGCCTGCTGCTGGAGCTGAAGGGCAAGCCGGTATTCGCCGGTGCGATCGCCAGCGCGGCGCCGGCCAGCGCATCCGACGACGTCCGCCAGGCGCTGCTGGCGCTGGGGTACAACGAACGCGAAACGAACGAGGCGGTCCGCACCCTGCCTGCCGATCTGCCGGTGGGCGAGGCGATCCGCCAGGCGCTGCGCAGCTTGTCCAAGGGATGAGCGTGGAGGCCGTTCCAGCCGATCTCGACCGCCGTTTCCGTGCGCGCCTGTGGATCGTGGCGACGATTTTTGCATTTTCGCTCGCACTGACGCTCTGGATGGGATTCCGCGAGGCCGAGACGCGACGCGACGCATTTCTGCAGCAGCAGATCGAACAGCTCGAAAAAAACGTGATGCGGCGTCTGGCGTTCTACCGTCTTGCGGCCGATCAGCTGGCGGGCGAGCCCGAAACGTACGATCAATTGGTGCTGGGCGACCCGGACAGCCAGCATCGCTGGGCGGAAATGCGCCTGAGCTTCATTCCCGGCGTGCTGGGCCTGGCGTTGGTCGAGCCTGGCGGGCACGTGCTGGGCAATGCCGGCGAACTGCGCGTCGGGCAGGCGTGCGCCCGCGATCTGGCCCTGCCGGGGGCGCTCGGCAATCCGCAATTGATGCTGCATCGGGAACGGGCGGACCTGGCGCATTTCGATGTCACCGTGCCGGTGAAGAATCCGGCGGGCGAGATGGCGGGCGGGGTGTTTCTGAGCCTGCGTCTGGAACAGTTGCAACGCGTGATTGACGATTCGCGCTACCCCGGGCATGCCCTCGCGATCGTCGACCGCGGCGGGCGGGTCGTGGTGCGGACGGCGAACTGGCAGTCCGGTGGCGCCGATCGCGAAAAAACGCTGGGTGACACGGGGTGGCGCATCCAGGTCAGGGGGGCGCCGCTCGCTTTGTCCTCCGAAGAGAAGACGCTGATCGTCGCCATGGGGATCACCCTTCTGGCGGTGCTGGCAGTGATGTGGCAGGGCATGCGGGTGCTGCAGCGCAACATGCGCCACGATCTGGCCATGATTCGCGACGGGCTGGGTGCCGTTGCGGCAGGGGCGCCTTTGCCCGCGTTGTCGCCGGCCTACGCGCAGTTTCTTCCGGCCATGCGCGAAATCGAACGCATCGCCGGTGAGATCGAGAAGCAACGCAGCGAATTCGCCCGTCTGAGCCTCACCGACGTGCTGACCGGCCTGCCCAACCGGCGGGCAATGGAGGGTCGGTTCAAGCAGATGCTGGGGCTGGCGCAGCGCGGGCACCAGATCGCCCTGGTTCTGTTCGACCTCGATCACTTCAAGGCGCTCAACGACAAGCACGGCCATGCCTCGGGCGATCGGGCGCTCATCGTGCTGGCCAATGCGCTCGCGGCCGTCTCGCGGGATTCGGATTTTTCGGCGCGGCTGGCGGGCGACGAGTTCGTGATCATGCTTGCCGGGCTGGACGAACAGGGAACCAACGCCTGGTTTCTGCGCCTTGTCGACCGTTTCCAGGCCGAATTGCGCGCGAACGGGATCGTCGCGGAGCTGAGTATCAGCGCGGGCCACACCTGGCTGTCGGGCAAGGACACGCTCAGCCGCACACTGACCCGCGCAGACCGCGCGCTTTATCGGGCCAAATCGGAAGGCCGCGCACGATTGGCCTTCCATCGGGACGAGCACGGGGACAGCGCGGGGTAGAATCGCCGCATGATCGAAACCGACCGCCTCATCGCGCCCGCTGCCGCCAGCCCGCAGGAAGAGCAGATCGAACGCGCGCTGCGGCCGCGCTCGCTGGCCGAATACGTGGGGCAGGCCAAGGCGCGCGAGCAGCTCGAAATATTCATCCATGCGGCCAGAAAGCGCAGCGAGGCGCTCGACCACGTGCTGCTGTTCGGCCCGCCCGGCCTGGGCAAGACGACGCTGGCGCACATCATCGCCCGCGAGATGGGGGTGAACCTGCGGCAGACCTCGGGGCCGGTGCTGGAACGCGCCGGCGATCTGGCGGCGCTGCTCACCAACTTGGAACCGCACGACGTGCTGTTCATCGACGAGATCCATCGTCTTTCCCCGGTCGTCGAGGAAGTGCTGTACCCCGCGCTGGAGGATTTCCAGATCGACATCATGATCGGCGAGGGCCCGGCCGCACGTTCGGTCAAGCTCGATCTGCCGCCATTCACGCTGGTGGGCGCGACCACACGCGCCGGCATGCTCACCAATCCGCTGCGCGACCGTTTCGGCATCGTGGCGCGGCTGGAGTTCTACACGCCCGAGGAGCTGGGCCATATCGTGCACCGCTCGGCGGGCCTGCTGCAGATGAATCTGGACGAAGCCGGTGCCCTGGAGATCGCGCGCCGTTCGCGTGGCACGCCGCGTATCGCCAACCGCCTGCTGCGCCGGGTGCGTGACTACGCCGAGGTCAAGGCGAACGGACAGGCGAGCGGTGCGGTGGCGGATGCCGCGCTGGTGATGCTCGACGTCGACCGCGCGGGGCTGGACGTGATGGACCGCAAGCTGCTTTCTGCGGTGGTCGAGAAATTCACGGGCGGGCCGGTGGGGCTGGACAACCTGGCCGCCGCCATCGGCGAGGAACGCGACACCATCGAGGACGTGCTCGAACCCTATCTCATCCAGCAGGGCTATCTGCAGCGCACGCCGCGCGGCCGAATCGCCACGCCGCTGGCCTACCGGCATCTCGGTCTGTCCGCGCCGGCCGAACCCGGCGCGGATCTGTTCTGATGGCCTACGTCTGGCCGGTACGCGTGTACTGGGAAGACACGGATGCCGGCGGCGTGGTGTACTACGCCAACTACCTCAAGTTTCTGGAGCGGGCCCGCAGCGAGTGGCTGCGCGCGCTGGGGTTCGAGCAGGACGTCCTGCGCGATGACGGCGGCGTGGTCTTCGTCGTGCGGCGGGTCGAGATCGATTATCTGGCGCCGGCGCGTTTCAACGATCTGCTCAATGTGTCGGTGGCCCTGGCGGAACGGGGCCGCGCCAGCCTGGATGTCGAACAGACGATCCTGCGCGGGCCAACCCGGTTGGCTTCGGCGCGGGTCAGACTGGCGTGCGTGGATGCCCGGCGGTTCAAACCCGCTAAAATACCCGCGCCCATCCTTGACGCCGCAGGCCGCGCAACGTGAATCCCGACTTGACCCAAGATCTTTCGTTTGTCCACCTCATCGTCAACGCGTCGGTGCCGGTGCAGATCGTGATGCTGCTGCTGCTGGGGGCTTCGCTGATGTCGTGGTGGTTCATCTTCATCAAGCTGTTCGCGCTCAAGCGCGCCAAACGCGTCACCGAACGTTTCGAACGGGAATTCTGGGGCGGCGGCGATATCAACGCGATGTACCAGCGCGTCTCGGCCGAGCGCGGCTCGGCAGGCGAGATGGAGCGTATCTTCGAGGCCGGGTTCCGCGAATTCATGAAACTGCGCAGGCAGGCCGGTCTGTCCGTCAATGTCATCATCGACGGCACGCGGCGTGCGATGCGCGCGACCTACCAGCGTGAGCTCGACAACCTCGAATCGCATCTGGCCTTCCTCGCCACCGTTGGCTCGGTTTCGCCCTATGTCGGACTGTTCGGTACCGTGTGGGGCATCATGATCGCTTTCATGGGCCTGTCGAGCGTTGCGCAGGCCACGCTCGCACAGGTCGCGCCCGGGATCGCCGAAGCCCTGATCGCCACTGCGATGGGGCTGTTCGCCGCGATCCCCGCGGTGGTTGGCTACAATCGCTACACCCACGATATCGACCGGCTGGCCAACCGTATGGAAAGCTTCATGGAGGAGTTTTCCAACATCCTGCAGCGGCAGGCGACCAAAGCGGCTTAGCGCCGGCCTCGACAGCGATCATGCCCTACGTTGAGACCAGGAACGAACGGACCCGAGGCGCAACGCGCCGACAGGGGCCATTCCCTTGCCGGGCGCAGCAACACGGCGGTCGCCAATGCGGGCCTCAACCCGGCGAGCCGCTTGCCTGCAGACGCAGGACTGCCTTGCGGGCCGTCCATCCGGGACGGCCCGATTCCGTTTTCCGCGTGATGCGCGGCATCCCGCGAGCAAGCGACGCCGGGCGCGATTCCTGCCGGGGCGGGGCTTGAATATGGCCCGTACCCGCAAGCAGGTTGCGCAGATCAACGTCGTGCCGATGATCGACGTAATGCTGGTGCTGCTCGTCATCTTCATGGTGACCGCGCCCTTCATCAATCCGGGCCAGGTCGATCTGCCCAGTGTGGGCAAGACCGCGCAGACCCCGGCCCAGCCGCTCGAGATCATCATCAAGGAATCGGGCGACTATCTGTTGCGCGACCGTGCGGCGGGTGATGACGTGCATACCGTGCGCAAGGCCGACCTGGCCAGGGAGATTGCCGCGCGCCATCGTGCCGCCCCCGATCAGCCGGTGGTGATCGCGGCGGACAAGAACGTCCGCTACGAAGAAGTGATGCACACGATGTCGCTGCTGCAAAAGGCGCAGATCAGCCGAATCGGTCTGCTGGCCCGTCCGGCGCCGTGATCACCGCCGCCGACGCGCCTTATCTGTCGCGGCCGGGCCCGAATCTCGCCGCAGGCCTCCTGGCGCTCGGCGTGCATGCCGTGTTCGTGTTGCTGCTCGTCGTCGGCGTTTCCTGGCAGACCCAGCATCCCGCCCCGGTGATGGTTGACCTGTGGGCCGCCCTGCCCGATGTGCCGCGTCCGCCCGCGCCTCCGGTCGAGCCGCTTCCGGTCCCTCCCAGGCCGGCTCCGCCGAAACCCGCGCCTGTGCCGAAGCCGGCCGTCAAGGAGGCGCCTCCGCCCAAACCGCCCGATATCGCGCTGGAAAAGGAAAAGGCCCGGAAGAAAGCGGAAGCGGAAAAGCTGGAAAAGTTGAAAGCCATGCAGGCGGCCGAAGCGAAAGCGCTCGCCGATGCCGCGCGCGAGGAGGCGGCGGCAATGAAGAAGGCCCAGGAACAGCAGCTCGCGGACAAGGAAAGGAAGAAACGCGAACTCCTGCGTCAGCTGGAAGAAGAAGAACTGATGCAGCGCATGGCGGATGAAGAGGCGCGACAGAATGCGGCACGTGCGGCCGCAGCCAGGCGGCTGAACGAGGTCGATCGCATCAAGGGCCAGTACCAGGACATGATCCGCGCGACCGTGCGCGGCAACACCCGTCTTCCGCCCGATCTGCAGGGCAATCCCGAGGTGCGCTTCACGGTGAAATTGCTGCCCACGGGCGAAGTGGTCGACGTCCGGCGCACGCAATCCAGCGGCAATGCCGCGTACGACGAGGCCGTCGAGCGCGCGATCCGCAAATCGTCGCCGCTTCCCCTGCCCGCCGACCGCGATGCGCGCGCGGCTTTCGTGCCGGAACTTTCTTTCGTGCACCGTCCCAAAGAGTGAGCCGTCACACGCGCCTGCGCCGGGGCGTGCCGGGGGCCTGTGTTAAACTCGCTTGCCAATCAAGCACTTTTGTCGAGAACGCTTTACCCATGTTGCGTGCTGTCCTGCTGTTCCCGCTGTTGTGCCTGTCCCTGCTTGGTATGGCGCCCGCTGCATGGGCCGCAATGGAAATCCAGGTGATCGGGGGCGCGGCCAACAAGATCGCGCTGGCGATGGTGCCTTTCCAGGCCGCGTCCGGCCAGCCGTTGCCGGCGCTCACCCAGATCGCGGGCGACGATCTCAACCGCACCGGCCAGTTCAAGCTCGTCGACGTCAGCGGTACGCCGGCGCCGTCCGAACCTTCGCAGGTGAACTACGGCGTATGGCGCGGCAAGGGTGCGGAAGCGATGGTGATCGGCCAGGTCGTTTCCCTGCCCGGTGGACGTTTTGAAGTGCGTTTCCGCCTGATAGACGTGGTCCGGCAGACGCAGATCGCAGGCTACAGCTACAACATCGCGCCGAGCCAGTGGCGCGCGACGGCGCACCAGATCGCCGACATCATCTACGAAAAGCTCACCGGCGTGAAAGGCGCATTCGGCAGCCGCATCGCCTACGTGCAGAAACAGGGCAAGCGTTACGAACTGCGCGTGGCCGATGCGGACGGCCAGAATCCCCGCACCGTGGTGCGCTCCAACGAACCGTTGATCTCACCGATGTTCTCGCCGGACGGCGCACGTCTGGTCTACGTTTCGTTCGAGGACAAGAAGCCCGTCGTGTACGTGCAATCGCTTGCCGACGGCAACCGCCGCAAGGTGGCCGCGTTCAAAGGCTCGAATTCCGCGCCTGCCTGGTCTCCCGATGGTCGCCGGCTGGCCGTGGTGCTCACCCGGGACGAAGCCTCGCAGATTTATCTGATCAATGCCGACGGCAGCGGACTGAACCGGCTGACGCAGGGCGGCAACATCGATACCGAGCCCGTGTTTTCGCCTGACGGACAGACAATCTTCTTCACGTCAGACCGCGGCGGCAGTCCGCAGATCTATCGCGTATCCGTGAACGGCGGCGAGCCGAAGCGCGTGACGTTCAGCGGCGGCTACAACGTGTCGCCGGCGATCAGTCCGGACGGCAAGCTGCTGAGTTACATCAGTCGCGACGAAGGCCGTTTCCGCGTGGCCTTGCAGGATCTGGCGTCGGGCCAGTCGCGCGTGCTGACCGATACCGCACGCGACGAATCGCCGGCCTTTGCGCCCAATGGCCAGTCAGTGCTGTATGCCACGGTCCAGGGCGGGCGCGGAATTCTGGGTACGGTAAGTCTGGATGGCCGTACCCGCGCGCGTCTGTCGGAATCGGGTGTCGATGCGCGCGAGCCAGCGTGGGGGCCGTGACAGGCTGCCCGGGATGAACGATTGTTTGGGGACCGCGACGTGATTGTGAATCGGGTGCTTGTACTGATGGCGTTGGCGGGGCTCGCCGGATGCGCGGGGACCCGGCACGCAGCCGGGATGCCGGAGGTGCCGGCCGGGGGCGCGGCGTCGGCACAGGTTTCTGCCGAGGCACCCGCAGTTCCGCAGGCGGCCGGTGCATTGCCGTCCATCGTTGTGCAGCCCGGCATCGCGGGCCCCCATCAATGCATGCTGGCCTGGGCGCAAGGCATGCAGGATGCATTGCAGCCCTGGATGTATGCCATGCGGGGGTGTGACGCCCGCACCGTCGCCCCTTGAACCGGATATCACACTAAAAGGAGAGAGTCGAGATGAAGATGCACAACATGCTTTGGCCCGTTTTGCTTGCCCTGGCCGTTTCCGCCTGCAGCACCACGGGCGGCACGGAAGCCACGGTTGAAGACCGCACGGGTGGCAAGACGGCCGCCACGGTGGGGGCGGACGGCAAGACAGCGGGGACCGGTGGCGCCGAAACCACCGGGCTGGGCGGTGCCGGCGTGAACGGAAGTGCCCTCGACGGCAGCGGCAATACGGCCGCTACGGGCGACGAGCGCAAGAACCCCGCCAGCCCGTTGTCGCAGCGCAGCGTTTATTTCGACTTCGACAGTTTTACGGTGAAAGACGCTTACCGCCTCATGCTCGAAGCGCACGCGGGCTATCTGCTGGCCAAGCGCGACGCACGGGTCATCCTGCAGGGCAATACCGACGAACGCGGCAGCCGCGAGTACAACCTCGCGCTTGGCCAGAAACGTGCCGAGGCCGTGCGCAAGGCACTGGCGGTTCTGGGGGTGTCCGATGCGCAGATGGAGGCCGTGAGCTTCGGCGAGGAAAAACCGCGCAAGGAAGGCGAAAGCGAAGAGGCCTATGCCGAAAATCGCCGCGTCGACGTGGTCTATTCGGACGAGTAATTTCGCCCGATGCCTGCCGTCTGCCGCATCTGCCTGATTCTGGCGCTGGCTGTGCCGTTACCGGCCACGGCGCAACTGTTCGGCGGCAATTCCACCGAGCTGGCCGCGCAGGTTCAGGCCCTGCGGCAGAAAGTCGATGCGCTCGACGTCCGTTTGCTCAAGCTCGAGGGTCTGATCCAGCAGAATCAGGAACTGCTGGGTTTGCTGAAGGAAGTCGAGACGCTCAAGGCCGACGTTGCAAAGATGCGCGGACAGGGTGAAATGCAGGCGCACCAGATCGATACCCTGGGCAAACGCCAGAACGATCTGTATGTCGACCTTGATCAGCGGCTGGGCGAACTGGCCAAGGCAGCGAAACCGGCGCCCGCACCCGCGCCGCCACCGGTTGCTGCCGCTTCCCAGGCGCCGGCAGCCGATGTGCCTGCCCCGTCCGGACCGCCCCCGACGCCTGCCGCACAACAGCTCGATCCCCTGGTCGAATCGCGCACCTACGAGGCGGCGCTCAACCATTTCCGCGAAGCCAATTACGCGGGTGCGATCGCCGGATTCAAGGGGTTTTTGAAAGCGTATCCCGACAGCGCGCTGGCGCCGAACGCGCAGTACTGGATCGGGTATTCCTACTATGCGCTGAAGGACTACAAGACCGCGCTGGCGCACCAGCAGAAGTTGGTGGCAGCCTACCCCGGCAGCGCCAAGGTGCCGGACGCGCTGCTCAATATCGCGACCAACCAGATTGCGCTCGACAATCTGGATGCTGCGAAGAAGACGCTCGAAGATCTGGTGTCCAAGCATCCGGGCACCAATGCTGCGACGCTGGCGAGCCGCCGGCTGGCTGCACTGAAGTAATCCGTGCGCGAACCGGCCGTTACATTCCACCCGCAAGGAGTAGGCCGTGGTTGTAATGATGCTGAAGCATCAACAACTACGCTCCGCCTGACGGAGATATTCCTGTCCCTGCAGGGCGAAACCAGCCGTACCGGCCTGCCGACCGTTTTTGTGCGCCTGAGCGGCTGCCCGCTGCGGTGTCGCTGGTGCGATACGCCATACAGTTTCCAGGGCGGCGAGACCGTGATGCTGTCCGACGTTCTGGCGCGCATCGCTGCGTACGGCGTATCGACGGTCTGCGTGACCGGCGGCGAGCCGCTGGCGCAGAAGCATTGCCCGGCGCTGCTTGCGGCATTGTGCGATGCAGGGTATTCGGTATCGCTCGAAACGAGCGGCGCGCTGGATGTGTCAATGGTCGATGCCCGGGTGTCGCGGATCGTCGACATCAAGCCGCCGGCGTCCGGCGAAGCCGAACGCAACCGCTGGGACAACCTCACGCATCTGAATTTCCGCGACGAGTTCAAATTCGTACTGGCTGATCGCGGCGACTATGAATGGGCGCGGGCACTGTTGTACGAGCGGAATCTGCCGGCCATCGCGCCTGTGCTGTTTTCGCCCGTACAGGGCGAGCTGGCGCCAGGCGCGCTTGCGGAATGGATACTGGCCGACCGCCTGCCGGTCCGGATGCAGGTACAGTTGCACAAGATACTGTGGGGCAATGCCCAGGGCCGATGAGTACGCGTCCCGCCATCGTCCTCTTGTCCGGCGGACTCGATTCCGCAACCGTGCTCGCGATCGCGCGCGATGCCGGTTTTGCCTGCCATGCGCTCAGCCTGGATTACGGCCAGCGCCATCGTGCCGAACTGGCCGCTGCCGCCCGGCTGGCAGCGGCGCTCGGCGCGGTCGAACACCGGGTGATGCGCCTGGGGCTTGGCGATATCGGTGGTTCGGCGCTGACCGATGCGGCAATTGCCGTCCCGGAACAGCCCAGTGAAGGCATACCGGTCACGTATGTGCCCGCACGCAATACGGTCATGCTGGCCCTGGCCCTGGCGTGGGCCGAGGTGCTGGATGCGCGCGATATCTTCATCGGTGTCAATGCCGTCGACTACTCGGGGTATCCGGACTGTCGGCCGGAATTCGTCGCAGCCTTCGAACGCATGGCCAATCTTGCGACCCGGGCCGGTATCGAAGGCAAGTCACTGGCGGTGCATGCGCCGCTCCAGTACCTGACCAAGGCGGAAATCGTCCGGCGCGGCGCGGCCCTGGGTGTGGATTATGCGCACACGGTGAGCTGCTATCAGGCCGATCCGGCAGGGCGTGCCTGCGGCGTCTGCGATGCCTGCCGGCTGCGGCGGCAGGGTTTCGAACAGGCCCGCCTGCCCGACCCTACGGTATATATGGAAGTGCGCGACTAGAGATATTTACCTAATTGCTTAAGCCTGTTTGCTGGGGAATAATCGCCGGGCCCGCGCGCGGGTTGTAACCATAAATATTTTCGGGAGACGCGCTGTATGGAAGGACTCGATCTGATCAGCCAGGCGATTGCTGCGCTCGGCTGGGATCCCAATGACGCATTCGTCAAGACCCGCACGGTCGCCTGGATTGCCTTCGCGCTTGCCTTCGTCTTCGGCTACATAGGCAACAAGACGCATTTCTGCACCATGGGCGCGGTGTCGGACATCGTCAACATGAACCAGTGGGACCGCATGCGCGCCTGGATGCTTGCGATCGCCGTCGCCATCATGGGAACCAGCACCCTGGTCTATCTGGGAGACTTGGACGTTTCCAAGACCATCTATACCGGGTCCAATTTCTACTGGCTGGCGGCGCTTGTCGGTGGCCTTACCTTCGGCATCGGTATGACGCTTGCCGGCGGCTGCGGCCAGCGCACCCTGGTGCGGCTGGGCGGCGGCAATCTCAAATCCATTGTCGTCTTCATCTTTATGGGATACGCGGCGCTGGTAACGCTGTCGGGCATTTTCGGCGCGTTCCGGGTGGGCGTGCTGCAGGCGGCCCCGGTGACCGTCCATCTCGACGGCATGCAGACGCTGCCCGCGCTGCTGGGCATGCATACGCCGGAAAACACGCTCGCAGCCGGACTGGCCATCGGCGTGCTGCTGCTGCTGTTCGTGTTCCTCAATAAAGATTTCAGGGGCAATGCCGATAATATCCTTGCAGGCATCGTGATTGGCCTGATCGTGGTGGCGGGATGGTACGTCACCGGCCGCTTCGGTTTCGGCGAGGATCCGGATACGCTCGAAATGGTCTACCTGGGCACAAACTCCCATCTTGCCGAGTCGATGACGTTCGTTGCGCCTCTTGGCTACACCATGAATCTCTGGGCCTACTGGACCGATAGCTCGACCATCGTCACCTTCGGTGTTGCCAGCGTGTTCGGCGTGATTGCCGGATCCCTTGTCTACGGTGTGACGCACAAGACCTTCCGCTGGGAAGCGTTCAATTCTGCGCAGGATATGTTCCGCCACATCGTCGGCGCCATTCTCATGGGCTTCGGCGGCGTGACTGCACTGGGCTGCACCATCGGCCAGGGTGTCACGGGAATTTCCACGCTGGCCGTGTCATCCTTCATCGTCCTGGCGGCCATCATCGCGGGCGCGGCCGTAACGATGAAGATCCAGTATTACCTTTTGATGCGCGAAGCGTGACTGGCATGCAACGCGCCAACAAAATTTACACCCCTGGTTCAAATGAACCTTGACCCCGTCAGAGGGGGTTGTTACGGTGAAAGCGCAAAGGCCCGTAGCCGAAAGGATTGATTTTGAAGAAGTGGTTCAGCACCCTGTGTTTCGCTTTCCTGGCCGCTTTCGCCTCGCAGGCGTACGCAGCCAAGGCGGTGAATTTCCAGTTCACCGACAGCAAGGGAAAAACCATCCGCCTTTCGGATTACAAGGGCAAATGGGTCCTGGTCAATTTCTGGGCGCCCTGGTGCCCGCGCTGCAAGATGGAGTTCAATGAGCTGAACGACCTGGATGCGCGCAAGGATTTCGTCGTGATCGGCGTGGCCATGGACTACGGTATCGACGAAGGCTCGGTCCATACCACCGTTCAGCGTTTCAACCTGCGCTATCCCCAGATCATCGGCGGCAACCGGCGCGATCCGAATCCCCCGTCGCTACAGGTCGGCCCCGTGGATTTCTACCCCACCTCCTACCTGTATTCGCCCAGCGGCGAGATCGTCATGTTTATCCCGGGCATCATCAGCAAGCAGAAGATAGTCGCCTTTACCGAGCAGTACCGGTCGACGGGGGCCACCGAATTCGCGCAGAACGATTTCGTCCCCGTGTCGTCGACAAAGGCGGGCGTCCGACCGGCCAGCATGACCAGTAAAAAACCCGCCAAGGCGAAGTCGCAAGACAAAAAAAAAGCAACAACCAGCTACTGAAGAATTGAGTCGCGCGGCGTGTGAAATCGCCCGCCCGATTGGCCATGCCATTGGGCGCGGACGAGAAAAATGCGATTCGGTCTTTACCCGTGCCGGCACGTTCAGCTATAATTTCACGCTTTCTTGGGCGCGGCTCCCGGTCGCGTCCAAGGGTCGGTAGCTCAGCCGGTAGAGCAGCGGACTTTTAATCCGTTGGTCGCGAGTTCGAATCTCGCCCGACCCACCAGACACTGGAAAGCCGCCTTTGCAGGCGGCTTTTTTCATTGCGTTGCAGGCGGGAAGCGTTGGGGCTACCCCGCGGGGGGTGACATAAATTGTCAGCTCCTGTGCCGTTGAGCGGCAGCCCGGCTTGAATCTGCCCGGATTTTTTGGCTTGGGATTTTCGGCTATGTGCGAACGCCAACCCAATAAAATCAAGCCTTCGCAGCGCTTCCATGTCGAAAATGGACGGCACGGCCTAAAGTTGGCACGCCCGATGCACGTTAAAGGCCCAGACAGGGCGACCTGTTGGACCCATCAACCTGTGCATGACTTTAGGAGAAGCGAAATGATGAAAAAAGCTCAACAGGGCTTTACCCTGATCGAACTGATGATCGTTGTGGCAATCATCGGTATTCTGGCGGCGATTGCTGTGCCAGCATATCAAAACTATACACTCAAAGCTCGATACACTGAGGTGGTAAATGCTGCGGCTCCGTATAAACTGGCAATCGATTTGTGCGCTCAGAATGGCGAGTGTAGTGCCGCGGGGGCTTTTACTGCGATTGCGGTTGCTGCAGGCGTGCCTAATGCGGCGGCGGCTCAAGCTGGTATCCCTGGCATTGCAAGCGCAGGCCAAGTATTTGATCCTGCGGGGGTGACTTTGGCTACTGCTGGTGCAGTAGCTACCCTGACGCTTGCACCCAATGCTGTTAATGGCATAGCTGCAGGTGATACTTATGTTTTAAATGGCACGTTGGCAGCTGATGGTAAAGTTACTTGGGCTGTAGATGCGGCATCTGGCTGCAAAACTCGTGCTGCTGGCGCGGTTTGCTAACTTTTTAAAGAAAAGTTTCAAGCATAAAAGCCCCTTACCGGGGCTTTTATGCTTTTGAATTCTGGCAGTTATGTGGTCACATACCCCAAGGTTTTTCCTCGAATAAGGATAGTGTCGCGTCCCGGCCTAGCTTCGAGGTTGGCATCGGCAGGGCCATGATCCTTGAGTTTGCGCAGTAGCACAGGGCTGGCGATTACGTGCTTCGCCAGTGATCACAGTTCTGTCCTGGCGCTCCGTGCTCATCAATTCCAGGTGCAGTTGTGTGCACTGGGCTGCCTCGTTAATCAGGTGCCGGGCCGGTTAGTTGGATAAGGCGGTCGATCAACAGTAACGCCTCGCGGCTTCTCGACAAGGCCGGTCCGGCACATGGTGTGTGTTCTTTAAGAACAATAGTGGCCAGACCACGGTTTCCCTGTGCATAAACCGTTGCGTTTTCGGGGTCGGATTAAGAGAGCGTGCGGTAAGCGCGCCGTCTCGCTTGGCGGCATGGCATCCTTGCTGATGTAGCCGGCAGAGAACAGCTTGGCGTTCAAAGACTGCCGCCCGGCGTGGATCGGGCGTTTTGGCTTATATGCAGTTCCCGCCTATCGCGCGCGTGATTGTTTCGGGTGCGAATCCCCGACCCTGAAGAAAACGTATCTGCCGGGCTTTTTCCGCCGGGTCGCGGGGCGGGGTGCCGAATTTCTTTTCCCATACCCGGCGCGCGCGTTCGAGTTCGCCGTCGTGGTTGGCGGCCAGCGTGGCTTCGATCAGGGTTTCGCTCACGCCGCGCTGGCGCAGATCGTAGGCGAGACGGATGCGGCCATGGCGGGTGCGGTGATCGGCGACCCAGCTTTCGGCGAAGCGCCGGTCAGACAGCCAGTCTTTCTCTTCGAATTCGTCCAGTGCCGGTTCGATGGCCCCGGATTCGAAACCCGCTTTCTCCAGCTTCCGCGTCAATTCAAACCGGCTGTGCTCGCGCCGCGCCAGATAGCCCATGGCCCGCTCGCGCAGGCTGGCGGGATCAGGCGTCGTTTTCGGCTTCATCGTCGTCTTCGGGCAGGAAGGTCGGGTTGTTGACGCCGACGGCGGCTCGGACCTTGGCTTCGATCTCGTGGGCGATTTCGGGGTGCTCTTTCAGGTATTCGCGCGCGTTGTCCTTGCCCTGGCCGATCTTGTCGCCGTTGTAGGCGTACCAGGCGCCGGATTTGTCGACGAGCTTGTGCGTGACGCCGAGCTCGATGATTTCGCCTTCGCGCGAGATGCCCTTGCCGTAGAGGATGTCGAAGAAGGCTTCCTTGAAGGGCGGTGAGACTTTGTTCTTGACGACCTTGACCTTGGTTTCGTTGCCGACGACCTCGTCGCCTTTCTTGATCGCGCCGATGCGGCGGATGTCGAGCCGCACGCTGGCGTAGAACTTGAGCGCGTTGCCGCCGGTGGTGGTTTCGGGGCTGCCGAACATCACGCCGATCTTCATGCGGATCTGGTTGATGAAGATGACGAGGGTGTTGGTGCGCTTGATGTTGGCGGTGAGTTTGCGCAATGCCTGGCTCATCAGGCGGGCCTGCAGACCCGGCAGGGAGTCACCCATTTCGCCCTCGATTTCGGCCTTGGGGGTGAGCGCGGCGACGGAGTCGATGACGACGATGTCGACCGAACCGGAGCGCACCAGCATGTCGGCGATTTCGAGCGCCTGTTCGCCGGTGTCGGGCTGCGAGATCAACAGGTTGTCGACGTCGACGCCGAGCTTCTGCGCGTAGCTGGGGTCGAGTGCGTGTTCGGCGTCGATGAAGGCAGCGGTGCCGCCCACTTTTTGCATTTCGGCGATGACCTGCAGGGTGAGCGTGGTCTTGCCGGAGGATTCCGGGCCGTAGATTTCGACCACGCGGCCGCGTGGCAGGCCGCCGATGCCGAGGGCGATGTCGAGTCCGAGCGAGCCGGTGGAGACGGCCTGGATATCGCGGGCGATGTCGTGGTCGCCGAGGCGCATCACCGAGCCTTTGCCGAACTGTTTCTCGATCTGGGAAAGGGCGGCGGCGAGGGCTTTTGTGCGGTCTTCTGCCAATGCGGGGGTGGCCATGCGGGTCTCCTGGTGTCGGTGGGTGGGCAGACGGCGGTCTGCATGGGCTGAACTTTAGGCAGTATATTTTTTTGTGTCAATAAAAAATATCACCTACATAAAATGTATGTACAAATAAATTGTATCCAGGCGCGTGCCCCCTATAATGCCGACAAAGCGGAGATGGCAATGATTCCAAAGGAAAAACTGCTGCTCGATCTCAAATGGGCGACGCGGCAGCGCCTGCATTACATCGAGATGATGGCCTGGTATGCGGGCGTAGTGACGCGAGGCGACGTGGCGAAGGCCTTCGGGCTGTCCGATCCGGCAGCGACCAAGGACCTCAAGCTCTATGGCGAACTGGCGCCGGGCAATCTGGCGTACCACCATGGCGTGTTCGGCTTTGTGCCCACGCCCGGTTTTTCGTCCGTGTTTGCCGATCTGTCGCCGGCTGTCGCGTTGCCGGCGTTTGCGGCCAATCTGGCGGTGGCCGGCGGCCCCTATGGTGCGGACCGGGTCTATGGCTTGCCGACGGCGGGCTTGCCGCTGCCGGTACGGTTGCCCGGGCGCGATACGCTTGCACAAATCACACGTGCGATCCATGGACGCCGCCGCCTGCAGGTGGTGTACCGGTCGCTGACGGGCAGTCCGGCCGCGCCACGGGTGATCGAACCACACACGCTGGTCGATACCGGATCGCGCTGGCATGTCAGGGCCTATAGTGTCGCGAGCGGCGATTTCCGCGATTTCGTGCTGTCGCGCATTGTCGAGGCGGCCATGCTCGATGTGCGGGCCGAGTCGGCCGAGGAATACGACGAGGACTGGGTTGAATGGGTCAGGCTGGCGCTGATGCCGCATCCGGGTCTGGATCCCGACCGGCGCGCGAGCCTTCTCGTCGATTACGGCGCCGAGAACGACAGCATCGAAGTCAGGGTGCGGCGCGCCTTGCTGGGCTACGTGCTGCAGCGTCTGGGCGTGGATACGACGCCCGACCATGCGATGAATCCGCAGGCGTATCAGCTGGTGGTGGCGAACCGCGACGAGATCGAGCCGTTCGCGGCGTGGGCGTTTGCATGAAGAAGCGGGAGACAGGGATCGGAGTTTAAGGGGGATCCGTGTGGTGCGGTGCAGCCGCACAAACTCCCCGGTCGCGAGAGCCTGGCCTCAGCCTCATTCAACCAGTTCGATCATGCCTCGCAGCGCTGCGGCCACCGCGCGCGAGCGGATTTCCGTGCGGTCGCCGTCGAGCCGGCAGGTGGACGACATCAATGTGCCGTCGTTGAGCGCCCAGCCGTAGCAAACCGTGCCGACCGGTTTTTCGCGCGTGCCGCCGCCGGGGCCGGCGATGCCGGAGACCGACAGCGCGGCATGAACCGGACTGCGCACCAGCGCGCCGTGGGCCATGGCGCGCGCCGTTTCTTCCGAAACCGCGCCGTAGGTGGCGATCGTGTCCGGCGGTACGCCGAGCAGTTCGATCTTGGCGGCGTTGGCGTAGGTAATGAAACCGCGTTCGTAAAACGACGAGCTGCCGGGGATCGAGGTCAGTACTTCGCCGATCCAGCCGCCGGTGCAGGATTCCGCAGTGGCGAGCATCCAGCCGCGCGCGTGCAGTTTCCGGCCGAGCGTTTCGGCCAGTTCATGCAGTTCGTCGTCGTTTACACGAGCCATTCCATTCCCTTCAAGGCCAGAATCGCATAACCGGCCGCCAGCAGGTCGTCGAACATTACGCCGAAACCGTTTTTCAGGCGGGTGTCGAAAAAGCGGATCGGCCAAGGCTTCAGAATATCGAACAGGCGGAAGAGCGCAAAGGCCAGCACGATCCAGAGCCCGCCTGCCGGCGTAAAAAGCAGCACCAGCGCATAGGCCACGATCTCGTCCCAGACGATGCCGCCATGATCGGCCACGCCCAGTGCACGCCCCGTGCGTGCGCAGACCCAGATGCCGAGCAGAAACGCGGCGGCGAGCAGGGCGAGGCGCATGGACAGGTCCGGCGTCAGTGCCGTGAGCACCCAGAACAGCGGCAGTCCGAGCAGGGTGCCTGCCGTGCCCGGGGCTTTCGGCGCCAGTCCGGTCCCGAAGCCGAAAGCGATCAGGTGGGCCGGGTGGCGAAACAGGAAGGCAAGATCAGGGCGCGAAGTGGTCATGTCCGGTGCGTTCCAGCGACAGGGGGTGGCCATTCGCGTCGACGATCGCGAGGCCGGCTGCGTCGACGATGCGGCCGATGCGTGTCACCGGCGTATCGGCCGCGGCGGCGGCGGCGTGCACGGCGTCGCGCCGGTCGCACGGTGCAGTGAAGCAAAGCTCGTAGTCGTCGCCGCCCGCCAGCACGGCGTCGCGGGCCGCTGCTTCGTGCAGGTAGGTGCGCGTGGCGGGCAACAGGGGCAGGGCGTCGAATTCGAGCACCGCGCCGACGCGCGAGCGTTCGAGGATGTGGCCCAGATCGGCGGCGAGACCGTCGGAAATATCGATGGCGCTCGTGGCCAGTCCGCGCAGGGCGATGCCCAGCGCAACGCGCGGTGTCGGCAGGTAGAGCGCGGGCAGCACGCGGGCGGCGTCGATCTGTTCCATGAACAGCCGTCCCTGCCGGTAGGCGAGCGCCATCGCCGCCGAGCCGATGACGCCCGATACCCAGACATCGTCGCCGGGCTTCGCACCGTCGCGCCGCAGTGCCTGCCCGGGCGGCACTTCGCCGATGGCCGTGATGCCGAACGTGAGCGGGCCGCGCGTGGTGTCGCCGCCGACGAGTTCGACGCCGTGCAGGTCGGCCATGCGAAAGAAACCACGTGCGAAAGCAGCGAGCCAGGCCTCGTCGACAGCCGGCAGGGCGATCGAAAGCGTGACCCAGCGCGGCGCCGCACCCATTGCGGCCAGATCGGACAGATTCACCGCGAGCGACTTGTGCCCGAGGCCGGCCGGGCTGTCCTGCGGCATGAAATGGCGGCCTTCGAGCAGCATGTCGGAAGTGACCGCGAGCTGCATGCCGGACGCGGGGGCGAGCAGGGCGCAGTCGTCGCCCACACCCAGCACGGCGCCGGGCGTGGCGCGGGTGAAGTAGCGGGCGATGAGGTCGAATTCCATAGTCAGGGGAGGGCAGGATGTAGGGGCGTTTGTGCGGCTGTGCCGCGCCTGCGCATTCATGCAGCGCAGTCGCGCAATCCCCCTGATCCCTAGCCCCTGGTTTCCAGCGCGCGCACTTCCCGCCCCAGTTTGTCGAGCACGCCGTTGACGTATTTGTGGCCGTCGGTGCCGCCGAATTTCTTCGCGAGTTCGACGCCTTCGTTGATGACGACGCGCAGGGGCACGCCGGGGCAGTGCAGCAGTTCGTAGGCGCCGATGAGCAGGATGCCGCGCTCGACGGGCGACAGGTCGTCGATGGCGCGGTCGAGCAGCGGCGCCAGGCGCGTGCTCAGCATATCCTCCTCTTTCAGCACGCCGTAGAGCAGGGTGCGGAAATAGGGTTCGTCGACCCGCTTGAACTGCTCGTCTTCCTTGAGATTGGCGACGATGAGGGTGACGTCGGCGCCACCCACCCGCCATGCGTACAGGCCCTGCAGTGTGAATTCGCGCGCGAGCTTGCGTGAGCCCGCCATGTCAGAGGCGCTTCATCAGGTTGGCCATTTCGATGGCCACGCGCGCGGCATCGCGCCCTTTTTCCGCCATGCGCGCGTGCGCCTGTTCTTCGGTTTCCACGGTGAGGATCGCATTGGCGATGGGCACGCCGGTTTCGAGCTGGACGTCGAGAATGCCGCGCGAGGACTCGTTGGCGACGATCTCGAAATGGTAGGTTTCGCCGCGCACGACCGCGCCGAGGGCAACGAGCGCATCGTACTGGCCGGACTGCGCCATTTTCTGCAGCGCCAGCGGATGTTCGAGCGCGCCGGGCACGTCGACCAGCAGCACGTCTTCGCGCGCCACGCCGAGGCGGATGAGCTCGGTGTCACAGGCCGAGAGGAGGCCTTCGCAGATATCCTTGTTGAAACGGCTCATGACGATGCCGATGCGGAGTCCCTTGCCGTTGTAGACGGGGTCGAGTTCGTTGATGCTGGTGTTGTTTCCCATGTTTCCGTGTCCTTTCTGATCAGGCCTTGTCGAGGTAGCCCACGACTTCCAGGCCGAAGCCGTCCATTGCCGGCATCTTGCGCGGGCTGGCCAGGAGCCGCATCTTGCCGACGCCGAGGTCGCGCAGGATCTGCGCGCCGATGCCGTAGTCGCGCAGGTCGTATTTGCGTTGCGCAACGCGCGGCGGGTCAATGCGCTCGAGCAGCGCATCGGCGGTTTCCGGCCGGTGCAGCAGCACGACAACGCCTGCCTGCGATTCGGCGATGCGTTCCATCGCGCCGAGTATGGGCCAGGAATGGCCGCCACCGGTCACGTCGAGAAAATCCATCACCGACAGCGGTTCATGCACCCGCACCAGGGTTTCCGCATCGGCGTGGATTTCGCCCTTGACGAGCGCGAGATGCGTTTCCTTGGCGCAGGTGTCGCGGTAGGCAATCAGGCGGAACGCGCCGTAAACGGTCTGCACGAGACGGTCGGCGACGCGTTCGACGAGGCTTTCGGTCTGATTGCGATAGTGGATGAGATCGGCGATGGCGCCGATCTTCAGGCCATGTTCCTGCGCGAAGGGGACCAGGTCGGGCAGCCGCGCCATCGTGCCGTCGTCCTTGAGAATCTCGCAGATCACGGCGGCCGGCTCCAGGCCTGCCAGGGCGGCGAGGTCGCAGCCGGCCTCGGTATGGCCGGCGCGCGTCAGCACGCCGCCGGGCTGGGCGCGCAGCGGAAAGATGTGGCCGGGCTGGATGATGTCGCTGGGGCGGGCTTCCCGGTTCACGGCCGCCTGGATGGTGACGGCGCGGTCGGCGGCCGAAATGCCCGTGGTCACGCCTTCGGCCGCTTCGATCGAAACGGTGAAGGCGGTGCCGTGCGGCGTCTGGTTGTCCGACACCATCTGCTTGAGGCCAAGCTGCTCGCAGCGGGCCGGCGTCAGGGTCAGGCAGATCAGGCCGCGGCCGTACCGGGCCATGAAATTGATCGCTTCGGGGGTGACGTGCTCGGCGGCCATGACCAGATCGCCTTCGTTTTCGCGGTCTTCTTCGTCGACCAGGACGACCATGCGGCCGGCTTTCAGTTCTTCAATGATTTCGGGAGTGGGGCTGAGGCTCATCGGGTGGGGTCTCGTCGCCTGCGCCGAACGCGGTGTGCGTGGAACAGGCCGTTGCAGGCAGAGCGGCGGATGCCGCGAGGCAGCAATTCTCCCAGATTGAGGTGTGCCAGGCCACAGTCGGACGATTGAATCATTGTCTGGCACTTAACTTTGTGTTTACAAATGCCGATAAATGAAATAAATAAGTTGTGAGGGGAATTTATATCCACAACCCCATCTGGAGAGAGACGATGACTGCACGACGTTTTCTGGCGTTGGCCATGCTGTGCCTGCCCGCGCCCGTACTGGCGGCGACGGCGACCGCCAGCTTTACCGTGACCGCCACCGTGGTCGCGAGCTGCACCCTGAACGGCGGGATCCCGCTGGCTTTCGGAACCTATACGCCCGGCGTGGCGAAAGACGCCACGACGACCTTTACCGCGACCTGCACGACGGGCACACCCTATGCGCTCGATCTGTCGGTCGGCAGCGGCTCCGGCGCGAGCTTTGCCACGCGCCGCATGACCAGCGGCGCCGATACGCTTGACTATGGCCTCTACACCGACGCCGGACGCACCACGGTCTGGGGCGACGGCACGGGCGGCTCCAATACCGTCGGTTCGACAGGAACCGGCGTGACGCAGACCTTCACCGTATACGGCCGCATACCGGCCGCCGCCGCGGCGACTGTCGGCACTTACCTGGATACGATCACCGTCACCGCAACCTATTGATGAAGCCGCTCGCTGGGGGCCTGGTTGCCCTGACGGCGGCATTGAGCGTGTACGCCGGCGGTTTTCAGGTGCAGCCGGTGCGGCTCGATCTGGCCGCAGGCCAGAGCAATGCTGTCCTGACGATCTCCAATCCGTCGCGGGAGCCGCTCCTGATCCAGGCGGAGGCGTTTGCCTGGCGGCAGGACGCGGGCGGCGACGTGCTGGAACCGACCGTCGCCCTGCTGCTCAATCCGCCGATCTTCGAGATCGCGCCGGGGGACAGTCAGCTGGTTCGCGTCGGGCTGCGCCCTGGCCGCTCGATGGCCACGCGGGAAGCCAGCTATCGCATCTGGCTGTCGCAACTGCCCGGCAGCGAACCGGATCCTGCGCAGGGAGTGCGCATGCTGTTTCGCGTGAGCCTGCCGCTGTTCGTCACACCGTCCGGGCCGGCGCAGGCACGGGCCGACTGGGTGCTCGAGGCGGGGCGGCTGACCGTGCGCAATCCGGGTACGCGCCATCTGCAGGTCCGCAGTGTTCGACTGACCCGCACCGATGGCGCAAGCGTGTCGCTGCCGATGCGTTACGCGCTGGCGGGCGCGGTCGCAGGCTGGCCGCTGCCTGCCGGCTGGGCGGGGCAGACGCTTGCGATCGAAGCCGATACCGATGCTGGCATGCTGAAAACGCGGCTCGATCCGGGCGAAGGTGTGCCCCGCTAGGCGTTGGCGTTTTACCGGCGCCGTGCGTCTGGCGATCGCGCTGCTGTGCGCAGCCGGCCTGACCGGGCCGGCGCTGGCAGCCTCGCCGCTACTGCTGGCGGTGCGCATCAATGGCGCGGCGGTCGGCGATTTCGTGCCGCTGCTGCGCGAGGGCGACCTCTGGTTTGCACAGGCCGAGGCGCTTGCGCGTTGGCGCATCGCACCGGCCGGCCCGGCTCGCCGTGTCGACGGCATCGACTGGTGGGCGCTGCCGGGCATGCCGCGGCTGGATGCCGCCACGCAAACCCTGCTGCTCGATCTGCCGGCGTCGGCATTCGACCTGCAGCGCGTCGATTTGCGCCCCGCGCGTCCTGCGGCAGTTGAAGCGCCGCTCACGCCGGGATTGGCACTCGACTACGACTTCAATCTGGAGGCGGGAGAAGGCCGGCCGCAGGCCGCGGCCCTGCTCGACTTCGGCGCGTTCGGCCTGGCGCGGCTACCGGGCACGCTGCGGCATCGCATGGTGCTGCGCACGCTGCCGGACGCCGGGCGCGCGCTGCGGCTCGATACCCGGTGGCGCATCGAGCAGCCGGCGCAGCTGCGTGCCTGGACATTCGGCGATACCTTCACCTGCAACGGCGATTTTGCCGGCACGGCCCGTTTTGCCGGGGTGCAACTCGCCACCGATTTTGGTCTGCGCCCCGACCTGGTGACGTTTCCGCTGCCCGCGCTGGGCGGCAGCGCGAGCGTGCCGAGCGCAGTGGATCTGCTGGTGGACGGTCGAACGGTCGGCGCCACCCAGGTCGGCAGCGGGCCGTTTGCGCTCGACAATCCGCCGCTGGCGGCCGGCGCGGGTGAAGTGACGGTGGTGCAGCAGGACGTGCTGGGCCGCGCGCGCCAGATCAGCGTACCGTACTACGTCAGCCCGCGGCTGCTGAAGCCGGGCCTGTCGGATACCTGCCTAGAAGCCGGCCGGCTCCGCCGGGATTACGGCGTGCGCAGCAATGATTACGGCGGCACGTTCTCGGCGGCCGGTATCCGGCGCGGGTTGACCTCCGTGCTGACGCTTGCCGGCCGCGTCGAGGCCGGCGAAGTCAGCGGCATGCAGGTCGGCATGAACTGGCTGGCGGGCCGCCTGGGGGTGTTCACCCTGCAGACGGCGGCTTCGACGGGCGATGCCGGCGGCGGCAGCCGGCAGGCCCTGCGTTTCGAGCGGCAAACCCGCGCGTTTTCGCTGTCCGCCGGGATCGAAACCGCTTCGGCCGGCTACCGCCGGCTGGGCGGCGAAGCCCTGCCGGACAAACGGAGCAGTCTGTTCGTCGGGCTGCCGGTTGGCGGCGCCAATCTGACGCTGGCCGGCATATGGCAGGACAGCCGGACGACGGGGCCGTCGACCCGCATTGCCAGCGCGAGCCTGAGCATGCGTGTCGCCAGCGGATGGTTCGGCCAGTTCACGATCCAGCAGCAGGATGGCGAGACGACGGCGTTCGCGGTTTTCACGCGTGCCTTCGGCGAACGCCGGCATATGGCGCTGTCTGCCCAGAACCGGCATGGCGAAACGCTGGCGACCCTGCAGGCGCAGAGCAGCGAACCGTTGTCCGGCGGGCCGGGCTGGCATGTGCTTGCCAGTGCGGGGGCGCACGCGCGGCAGGTGGCAGGCATGAGCTGGCTCGGCAATGCCGGGCGCTTCGCGCTGGAAGCGGCGCACGAGTCCGCGGGCGATGCGTACGCCCTGCGTGCAGGCGGGCGCGGCGGGCTGGTCTGGGCAGACGGTGCGTTGACGGTCACGCGCGGACTGGGCGAAGGCGCGATCGCGCGCGTCAGCCTGCCGGGCATGGCGCATGTGCCGATTCTCTACCAGCACCGGGTGGTCACGACGACCGATGCGAACGGCGAAGCCTGAGTGACCGGACTGCTGCCGTACGAGAACAACGTCATCGCCCTCGATCCGCGCGCCTTGCCGATCGCCGTGCGTCTGGATCGCGAGGCGGTCGTCGTACGCCCACCCGCCCGTACCGCCGTGACGCTGGGATTCCCTTTGACGGCGCAGCGTGCCGCGCTGGTCCGCATCGTCGATTCGGCAGGGGTGCCGATTCCCCTCGGCGCGCGGGCCCGCACCGCCGATGGCCGGAGGCTGCCGTTCGGGCGCAATGGCGAGGTCTATGTCGACCGGCCGGCGGCGCACAACCGCTTGCAGGTGGAATGGCCGCGTGGACAATGCGCGATCGAGTTCGAATTTCCGCCGGGTGACGATCCCCAGCCGCGCCTGGGGCCGTTCGTATGCGAGTCCCTGATATGAAGCTGTCCTGTCTGTTGCTGTTGTCGACGATGTCCCTGACTGCGCATGCCGCCACGTGCAACGTCTCCGCCACCCCGCTTGCCTTCGGCAGCTATGCCTCGCCGGGCGGTGTGCAGACGGATTCGAGCAGTACCCTGACGGTGAGCTGCACGCCCGAGCGCATCCTGCTCTGCACGATCGGGTACACCGTGAGTCTGTCCGCCGGCGGGGCGGGGAGCTATGCGCCGCGCAAGCTCGACAGCGGCGGCAACCGGCTCGACTACAACCTCTACACGAGCGCGACGCGTTCGACTGTCTGGGGCGATGGCACGGGCGGCACCAGTACCGTGTCGAGCAGCATCACCAGCGGCCTGCTTGGGCTGCTGCTGTGTGACGAGGCCAGCAAGAACCACACGGTCTACGCGCGCATCCCTGCGGCGCAGTCGGTACCCGCCGGCAGCTACGCGGACACCATCGTCGTCACCGTGACGTACTGAGCGCCGCGTCGTGCGCCGCCATGCGCGCCACATAGCGCGCGATGAGATCGATTTCCAGGTTCACCGGCTGATCCGGTGCCAGCGTCCGGAGCGTCGTCATCTCGAGCGTGTGCGGAATGAGGTTGACTTCGAAGCGGTTGCCATCGATCGCGTTGACCGTGAGCGATACGCCGTTGATGGCGACGGAACCCTTGCCGGCGATGTAGCGCGCGAGCGCTGCGGGGGCCTCGACGGCCAGCCGGTGCGATCCGCCGCCCAGATCCTCGAATGCGACGACCCGGCCGATGCCGTCCACATGGCCCGACATCAGGTGGCCGCCCAAGCGGTCTGCCAGCCGCAGCGCCTTCTCCAGGTTCACCGCGCCGTCCGGTGCGAACCCCCGGGTGCAGCGCAGCGTTTCGGCGGAAGCGTCGACAGTGAACTGCGACGGCGCCAGCGCGACAGCGGTGAGACAGACGCCGTCGACCGCGATGCTGTCGCCCAGCGCCACGTCGGCGAGATCCAGCGCGCCGGCGTCGATGACCATGCGCGCGTCGGCGCCGTGCGGTTCGTATGCGTGGATGCGGCCGATGGCCTGGACAATGCCGGTGAACATGACGGGACTGGAAGCCGGATGTGGGAAGGCCCACATTGTAGGGGCTGGCCGTCGGCCGGTGAACACCGGGCGCACGCTGCGAGGCGGGATATAAAAAGATATAAAGGTCATTAAATTGGTATGATAGGACTTTCGATGCTGCCGGGTCGACGCATGAATCTTCCTGCTTCCTTCGCCATTCGCGGCCACGCGCTCCTGCCTGTCGTCCAGGGAGGCATGGGCGTCGGCATTTCGGCGCACTGCCTGGCGGGCACGGTTGCGGCTGCCGGTGGTGTGGGCACCATCGCCAGCATCGATCTGCGCCATCATCACGCCGATCTGCTGGCGCAGGCGCGCGGCGCGCGCGACCGGGAAACGCTGGACCGGCTCAACCTCGTTGCCCTCGACCGTGAAATCCGCGCCGCGCGGGCGCTGGCCAATGGGCGGGGGCTTGTTGCCGTCAACGTGATGAAAGCCGTGGATGCGCATGCGGCCTACGTGCGGCAGGCCTGCGCATCGGGCGCGCAGGCCATCGTGATGGGCGCGGGCCTGCCGCTCGACCTGCCCGATCTGGCGGCCGACCATCCCGAAGTCGCGCTGGTGCCGATCCTGTCGGATGCGCGCGGAGTCGCCATCGTGCTGAAGAAATGGGCGCGCAAGGGGCGCCTGCCGGATGCCATCGTGATCGAACATCCGCGCTACGCGGGCGGGCACCTCGGAGCGACGAACCCGGCCGAGCTTGCACATGCCCGGTTCGATTTCGCCGAGGTGCTGCCCGCCGTTTTCGCACTGTTCGACGAAATGGGCATCGCGCGCGCGCGCATTCCGCTGATCGTCGGCGGCGGCATCAACAGTCATGAGAAGCTGCGTGCCGCGCTCGCCCTGGGGGCTGCTGCCGTGCAGATCGGCACCGCCTTCGCCGTCACCGAGGAAAGTGACGCGCACCCCGCATTCAAGCGCGTACTGGCCGAAGCCCGCCCCGAGGATATCGTCACTTTCATGAGCGTGGCGGGCCTGCCGGCGCGCGCGGTGAAAACACCCTGGCTTGCGAACTATCTCCGGCGCGAAGCTCGCTTGCAGGCCTGCGCCAAGGCCGATCCGGACCGCTGTGCCGCCGGATTGCACTGCCTGACCCAATGCGGCCTGCGCGACGGGCTCGCGCGCGCCGGCCAGTTCTGCATCGACGCGCAGCTTGTCGCCGCGCTGAAAGGCGACGTCAACAAGGGGCTTTTCTTTCGCGGCGCCGAGCCGCTGCCTTTCGGCAACGAAATTCGGCCGGTGCGCGATCTGATCGCGTATTTTCTCAGCGGCGAAAAGCCGGCCCGCATCGCCGACGCCGCATGACGCCCGTCTCCGGAAAGGCTCGCCAAGCCGTATGTAACGGATGCCTGCGAGCCGTCCTCGGCGCCGCTGCGGCCCTGGCGGGCCTGAGCGCGTGCGAGGCGCCGCCCGAGCCGGCTTATCAGGCAGGCCCCAGGGCCTACGTGGCGTTCTACCTGCCGGCCGACGATCCGGCTTACGCCGAGCTGCACCTCGACGTGCAAATCTATCGCCTCGATGACGGCCAGCGCGTGTTCGCCGGCGCGCTGCAGAAATGGAAAAACCTGCGGCCCGCGCGCGCGGGCCTGACAGTGCCGGTCCCGCCGGGCAGACACGTGTTTTCGGTGGAGATGGCGGGGGGCGCCGCAACGGTCGCGCTCGACGTGCGGCCGAACATCTACTATCCGGTTCGCATCGGTGCGGCGAATATCGTGCGCGGCCGGCTGATCGGTGCGAGCGACAGGATCCGTTTCGATATCCGCGTTACGCCGGAACAGCCCGTTCCGCCCGGCAGCGCCTTGCCGACGCAGGCTTCACGCGGCTGAGCGGCCGGCCCGCAGAAACAGGGGCCATGCCAGCGCGCGCGCCGTCATCGGCTCGCCCCAGGCCGGCGTGAGACGGGCCTGCAGATCCGGCAAGGGATCATGCCCGCGTGCGGCCTGGTAGCGTTTCACGGCCGACCAGGTCGAAAGATAGGCGATGAGGCGGGGCAGATTCCATTCGACGCGGATGGCGAAGGCTGGCGCCTGGACAGGCGGGAAAGGGAAGGGCAGGCCGCGGTAGCCGTCCTCGACCAGTGCGCGTTCGGCCGGCCAGTAGGGGCCGAGCGTCCGCGCATAGAAATCCAGATAGGGCGCATCGAGCGGGTCCGGCAGAACGAGCCGTCCGTAGCCCCACACGGCCAGAATGCCTGCAGGTTTGAGCACGCGACGCGCCTCGGCGTAGAAACGCGGCAGGTCGAACCAGTGTGCGGCCTGCGCGACCGTGACGAGATCGACGCTGGCCGTCGCGAGGCCACTGGCTTCCGCTGATGCCACCCGATAGTCGACACCGGGGTGCGGCTGGGCATGGCGGATCTGCTCGGCCGATGCGTCGGTGGCGACGATTCGTCCGAAATGGGCGGCGAGTCCGCGCGCGGCCTGGCCGTTGCCGGTGGCGCAGTCCCAGGCGGCTGCGCGCGCGCCGCACTGCCCTGCCAGCCACGCGTAGAGCGCGTCGGGATAATCCGGCCGGAACGCCGCATACGCATCGGATGCGCTGGAGAAATGATCCTTGAAACCGGCAGCCATGCCGGGGAGTGTGCCAGAAGTCCGGCCGGGCGGGACACTGCCCGGTCCTCCCGGCCGGCCGGATGCTCAGGCTGCGATGCGGAAGCCTTCCATCGCCTGGCCGAGCTGCGAGGACTGCGTCTCCAGCGATTGCGCGGCCGAGGCCAGCTGTTGCACGAGCGCGGCGTTCTGCTGTGTCGTGGCATCGATCTGCGCGATGGCCTCGTTCATCTGGCCGATGTCGCTGCTCTGCGAATGCCCGGCCTGGGCGATGTCCACCGTCAGCTGCGACACACGGCCGACGCTGTCGAGAATTTCCTGCATGGTCTTGCCCGCGTCGTCCACCAGCCGCGCACCGGCATCGACCTTGGCCGTGGACTCGTCGATCAGTTGTTTGATCTCGCGTGCCGCGTTTGCGCTGTTCTGCGCCAGTGCGCGCACTTCGGCGGCGACGACGGCGAAGCCGCGTCCGTTGTCGCCGGCGCGGGCCGCTTCGACGGCTGCGTTGAGCGCCAGGATATTGGTCTGGAAGGCGATGCTGTCGATCACGCTGACGATCTCGCCGATCCGCGTGGCGCTGGCGTGGATCTCGCGCATGCGGGCAACCGCATCGCGCATCGTTTCCGCACCGCGTTGTGCGATCGTGCTCGATTGTGTGACCACATTGCGCACTTCCTCGGTGTTGCGGGCATTGCTTTCCACCGTGCCGGCGAGCAGCTGCATCGAACTGGACGTCTGCTGGAGCGCACTGGCCTGATTCTCGGTGCGGGCCGAGAGATCGACGTTGCCGCTCGCGATTTCGCGCGTGACCGTGCTGACGCTGTCGACGGCCTGGCGGACGTCGAGCACGGTCTGGCGCAGCTTCTTGCGCATCGAATTCAGTTCGGCGCGCAGCCACGAGATCTCGTCCTTGCCCGGCGAATCGATGCGGGTATCGAGGTCGCCGCCCGCGATGCGGGTCACGCATTCGATGGTGGATTCCACCGAATCCTTGATGCTGCGCCGGATCGCCCAGGCGCTGAATGCGGCGAGCGCACATCCCAGACCGGCCGTGGCGCCCATGCCCCAGGCTGCGGACCCATGCGTATCCGGCAGTGCGGCGATCGCAGCGACGCCCAGCGTTGCCATCATCAGTCCCATGATCGAGAAACCGATGACGATACGCTGCACGAGGCTGACCCTCCGAATCCATTCCATGTCGTTTCTCCCTTTGCGCGTGTGCCCCGGCATGAAGCGCGGAGCTTGGTACGAGAGCACTATCGGTTTCGGAAGGTGTGGCCTTGATTGGGGGAAACCCTAGGGCGGACGGGGAGCAGGATTCAGAGGGTAGGGGTCAGGGAGCCCTGTGCGGCCGCGTCGTGCCGCGGCATGGAACGCGGCGCCAATCCGCAGGGCCTAGGCTTTCCGGGGGTGCAACACCAGACGGAGATCAGTGCCGATACGCCGCAGATCGGTCAGCTCGAAGCGTGCGGCGCCGGCCAGCGTGCCGGGCGCGGCATCGGCGAAAAGTCCGCGCGCGGGTTCGCCGATCGCGATCGGTGCAACATAGGCGACCCATTCGTCGATGAGGCCCGCCGCGAGCAGGGCGCCGTTGAGCGCGGCGCCGGCCTCGACGTGCAGTTCGTTGACGCCGCGCTGCGCGAGCAGCACAAGCAGCGCGGCGAGGTCGGTGCGGCCGTCGGCGCCCGGCAGTTCGGCGATTTCCGCGCCCGCTGCTTCGAGCGGGCCGCGTGCATCCGGTGTGGCGTGGTGACAGGCGATCAGCGCCGGCAGGAGCGCCGCGCCCGGCGGCGTGCGCAGGGCCGAATCGACGACGACGCGCAGGGGCTGGCGGCCGGTGTCGAGGTCGCGCACGGTCATTCGGGGATCGTCGGCACACACGGTGCCGCTGCCGGTCAGGATGGCGCATGCGCGGGCGCGCAAGCGCTGCACGTCGGCCCGGGCGGCCTCGCCGGTGATCCATTGCGACTGCCCGTTTGCAAGCGCGGTCCGGCCGTCCAGCGTGGCGGCGGTCTTGAGCCGCACCCAGGGCCGGCCGCGCGTCATGCGCGAAACGAAGCCGGGATTGAGCGCGCGTGCCTCGGTTTCCAGCAGGCCGACCTCGGCCTGGATGCCGGCAAGCGTGAGCATGGCGATACCGCCGCCGGCGACCAGGGGATTCGGGTCGGTCATCGCGGCCACCACGCGTACAACGCCGGCATTGATCAAGGCTTCGGCACAGGGCGGCGTGCGGCCATGGTGCGAGCACGGTTCGAGCGTGACATAAGCGGTGGCGCCGCGCGCATGGCCGCCAGCCCGGGCCAGGGCGTGCACCTCGGCGTGTGGGGCGCCGGCGCGTTCGTGCCAGCCTTCGCCGACGACCGCGCCGTCTTTCACGATCACGCAGCCGACGCGCGGGTTGGGCGGGGTGGTGTAAAGCCCGCGTTCGGCCAGCCGCAGGGCGTGCGCCATGTGGGCATGATCGGCGGCGGCGAAGCGGAATGCGCTCACGGCGGGTTACTCGAAAAGATCGTCCACGCCCTGCGAAGGCATGCGTTCCAGATCCTGCAGCATTTCGCGGAAATCGTCCGGATCCTGGAAGCTCTTGTAGACCGAGGCAAAGCGGATGTAGGCGATCTTGTCGAGTTTCTTCAGTTCGTTCATCACCAGTTCGCCGAGCTCGCGCGAGGGCACTTCGCGCGCGCCGCGCGTGAGCAGTTTCTGGCGGATGCGTTCGACCGACGCGTCCACCTGTTCGGTCGGTACCGGCCGCTTGTGCAGGGCGCGGCGGAATCCCTCACGCAGCTTGGTCTCGGAAAAATCCTCGCGCGTACCGTTGCTCTTCACGATCTGCGGCGGCCGCAGCTCGGCGGTCTCCCAGGTGGTGAAGCGCTTTTCGCAGGCCACGCAGCGGCGGCGGCGGCGGATCGCGTCGCCCGCTTCATTGACGCGCGAGTCGATGACCTGGGTGTCGAGGGAACCGCAGAAGGGACACTTCATCGGGGTCGGGATTCAGGGGCCGGGGCGGAGAGGATGGGCAGCCTTTGGCCATGTATCGCTTGAGAGAAGGCGAAGCACAAATCCCTGGCCCATTGTCCCTGCCGCGTCAGCCGTAAACCGGGAACTTCGCCGTCAGCGTCGCCACCTCGCCCTGCACGCGCGCGATCACGGCTTCGTCGGTCGGCGCGTCGAGCACGTCGGCGATGAGGTGCGCGAGCTGTTCGGCTTCGAGTTCCTTGAAGCCGCGCGTGGTCATCGCCGGAGTACCGATGCGGATGCCGCTGGTGACGAAGGGCTTCTGCGGGTCGTTCGGGATCGAGTTCTTGTTGACGGTGATGTGGGCGCGGCCGAGCAGCGCTTCGGCGTCCTTGCCGGTGAGGTTCTTGGCGCGCAGGTCGACCAGGAACACGTGGCTCTCGGTGCGGCCGGAGACGATGGCGAGTCCGCGTTCGACGAGCACCTTGCACATCACCAGCGCGTTGGCGACGACCTGTTCCTGGTAGTGCCTGAATTCCGGTGTGGCGGCTTCCTTGAATGCGGTGGCCTTGCCGGCGATGACGTGCATGAGCGGGCCGCCCTGCAGGCCGGGGAAGATGGCCGAGTTGATCGCCTTCTCGTGTTCGGCCTTCATCAGAATGATGCCGCCGCGCGGGCCGCGCAGCGTCTTGTGCGTGGTCGAAGTCACCACGTCGGCGTGCGGCACCGGGTTGGGGTACACGCCGGCGGCGATGAGGCCCGCGTAGTGCGCCATGTCCACCATGAAGATCGCGCCGATTTCCTTCGCCACCTTGGCAAAGCGTGCGAAGTCGATGCGCAGCGCATAGGCCGAGGCGCCGGCGATGATGAGCTTGGGTTTGTGCTCGCGCGCGAGCGCTTCCATCCTGTCGTAGTCGATTTCCTGCTTTTCGTTCAGGCCGTAGGCGACGACGTTGAACCACTTGCCGCTCATGTTGAGCGCCATGCCGTGGGTGAGGTGGCCGCCTTCGGCGAGGCTCATGCCCATGATGGTGTCGCCGGGCTTGAGGAAGGCCATGAACACGGCCTGGTTGGCCTGCGAACCGGAGTTGGGCTGCACGTTGGCGGCTTCGGCGCCGAACAGCGCCTTCACGCGGTCGATGGCCAGCTGCTCGACGATGTCCACGTATTCGCAGCCGCCGTAGTAGCGTTTACCGGGGTAGCCTTCGGCGTACTTGTTGGTGAGCTGCGAGCCCTGCGCCTGCATCACCGCCGGGCTGGTGTAGTTTTCCGACGCGATCAGTTCGATGTGGTCCTGCTGGCGGCGGTCTTCCTGCTGGATGGCGGCCCACAGGTCGGGGTCGGTCTGGTCGAGGGTCACGGTTCGGTTGAACATGGGCGGTCGGAGAGGGCGGGAAAGCCGCGCATTTTACCACGCGGCCCATAGGGGTACGGCACCCGTATAATCGGCCAAAACCGGAGGATGACGATGCACAGACGAGACTTCCTGGCCGGCGCGGGCGTGGCTGCGGCACTGCCCCTGGCCGCGCAGGCAGCCCCGGAAGTTTTGACGCAGTTGCCGGCGGTGCGCTGGCGGCTGGCGTCCAGCTTTCCCAAGAGCCTCGACACGATCTACGGCACTGCCGAAACCCTGTCCAAGCGTATCGCCGCATTGACCGGCGGCAAATTCCAGATCCGTGTCTTCGCCGCCGGCGAACTCGTGCCCGGGCTGCAGGTGCTCGACGCGGTCGGCAACGGCACCGCCGAATGCGGCCATTCGGCAGGCTACTACTATGTCGGCAAGAATCTCGCATTGGCCTTCGACGCCACCGTACCCTTTGGCCTCACCGCGCGCCAGCAGAATGCCTGGATGTATGCCGGCGGCGGTCTCGATGCGCTGCGCGCGCTCTACGCGAAATACAACGTCATCCAGTTTCCCGGCGGCAATACCGGCGCGCAGATGGGGGGCTGGTTTCGCAAGCCGCTCAAGTCGCTGGCCGACCTCCAGGGCCTGAAGATGCGCATTCCCGGCATCGGCGGCCAGATATGGGCGAAACTCGGCGCCGTGCCGCAGACCCTGCCGGGCGGCGATATCTACCCCGCGCTGGAACGTGGCGCCATCGACGCCGCGGAATGGGTCGGCCCCTACGACGACGAAAAACTCGGTTTCCACAAAATCGCCAGGCACTACTACTATCCCGGCTGGTGGGAAGGCGGGCCGCAGTTGTCCTATTACGTCAACCTGAACGCCTGGAAGGCCCTGCCCGAAATCTATCGTCAGGCGTTCGAGGTTGCCGCCGCCGAGGCAAATCAACTGATGCTGGCGCAGTACGATGCCAAAAACCCGCCCGCGCTGCTGCGGCTGGTGGGCGCCGGCGTCAAGCTTCACCCTTTCCCCAAGGACGTCATGCTCGCCGCCCGCCGCGCCACCTTCGAACTGTACGAGGCGGAAGCGAGAACCAACCCGGACTTCGCCGCCATCTACCGGCTGTGGAAACAGTTCCGCGACACCGAGTTCCAGTGGTTCAAGGTGAACGAGGCGGCGTACGCCAATTTCAACTATTACGTCAAATAAGCGAGGCGATCGGACATGCATACACTCGACCAGCTCATCACCACTTTCGATCTCGGCCTGCGCACCGTCTTCGCCACGCCGCACGCCAGCCGCCCCTATCCGGCCGCCGCCGCGCCCGAAGCCGACATGAGCGAAGCCGAGAAAGCCCGCGCCGCCGCCCTCATGCGCGTCAACCACGTCGGCGAAGTCTGCGCCCAGGCCCTCTATGCCGGCCAGGCGCTCACCGCCAGGAACGAGAAGGTGCGCGGCGAACTTGAGCAGGCCGCGCGCGAGGAAACCGACCACCTCGCCTGGTGCGAGCAGCGCATCACCGAACTCGGCGGCCGCAAGAGCCTGCTGAATCCCTTGTGGTTTGGCGGCGCCTTCGGCATGGGCGTGGTCGCCGGCCTGCTGGGCGACAAATGGAACCTCGGCTTTCTTGCAGAAACCGAGCGCCAGGTCGAAGCCCATCTAGACGGTCATCTGCAGAAGCTTCCCGAAGCCGATGCCCGCAGCCGTGTCGTCGTCGAACAGATGAAAACCGACGAGATCAAGCACGCCCAGACCGCCGTCGACCACGGCGGTGCCCCGCTGCCCATGCCGGTGAAACAGGCGATGCGTTTCGCGGCGGAGGTGATGCGGCAGACGGCGAGCCGGGTTTAGTGGGAAAGGAAGCCGGGGCTGGGCGCAGCGTTCGGGATGATGGGTAAACGGGCTACGAGGTGAATTGGCGGGCTTGTGGATAGGCATGGTGTCCGAGCGCATCTAATCCATCCCGGTCGTCGTTCAAACAATTTCCCTGCGAGGCAAATAGATGAAACATGTGCAATGGCCTGTATTCGCGGCCCTGCTGTGGGGGGCGGGCCTGACGGGTTGCGACAGGACGATCGAGGGAGAGACAAAGCCAGCCGGAGATGAGCCATCTGCGCTTGAACGCAGACTCGATTCCGCGCAGGTGGAACGGGGCAGGATTGTGTACGAGAAAAATTGCCAGGTCTGCCACGGCGACCAGGGCAAGGGACTGCCCGGCGACTGGCGCGTACGGGATGCCGACGGTTTCTATCCGCCACCGCCGCTCGACGACAGCGCGCATGCCTGGCATCACCCCACAGCTGTTCTGCTGGAGGTGATCCGTGACGGCAGCCCGGCGGGCGAGGGCAAGATGCCCGCCTGGCAAGGCACGTTGACGGAGCAGGACATGCAGGATGTGGTGGTCTACATCAAGTCGCTGTGGTCCGATCCGGTTTACCGGTTATGGCTGAAAATGGAACGGCAATCGCTCGAGCCCTGATTTCGCCCTGTGGGCGAGCGGCTTCTGCACATCCTGGGGCGGGATCAGGCTAGACCCTCCGGGGGCGATACGAAGCGCACCAGCTCATCCAGTCCCGAGCCCATCCCGTCAGCCGCCGCGCCCAGTGCTTCCGGTTGGCTTTTCAGGCGATTCACCCAGAAGGTCGGATAGCCATACCACTTCGCACCGGCGACATCCCAGCCGGCGAATGCGGCAAATGCGATGTGCTCGCGCTTGAGCCCGAGCGATTTCACGCCGAGTTCGTAGGCTTTGGGATCGGGCTTGTAACTGCGGATCTGATCGGTGCTGAGCACCTGCTCGAACAGGCCGTCGAGGCCGGCGTGGCGGATGTTGGTTTCCAGCATGGCGCGGGTCATGTTGGACAGGAAGACCAGCCGTACGCCGGATTCCTTCAATGTCCTGAGTGCGGGCAGCGCATCCGGCCAGGCGTTGAGCTGGAGATAGGCCTGCATCAGCTGGTCGCGTTTGTCTGCGGTCAGGTCGAGCTGGGCGCCCTTGGCCGCGAAGACGAGCGCGTCTTCCGTGGCCCGCCAGAAATCCGCATATTGTCCGCCGAGCGCGCGCAGCCACTGGTATTCGAACTGGCGCGTGCGCCAGGCGTTGCCGAGTTCGGCGCCCTTGCCGGGGAACAGCGTGTCCGCCAGTTTGAAAATCGGGCGCGGATCGAATACGGGGAAGGCGTCGAAGGCGACAGCCTGGTAGCGCCGGGCGGGCGCCGCGCGGCTTGCGAGCGGCTGGCCGATCAGGCCGGCCGCAGCGCTGGCGGTTGCAAGATGCATGAAGGTGCGTCGATTCATTGTCATGGCGTTAGTCTCCGGGGCGTGCACGATGCACAGGCATGAGACGGCCGGTCGGCACGGTTTATTCCACGCCTGCACGCGGGCAGAGTCATGTGTCGAAGCATGGGGTACAACGGGAACTGCGTGCGAGACAGGCGGCCCCACGCAACGAAGCGGCTAGAATGCCGCCTTGAACCCCATCATTTATCAGGAGCATTCCATGAGCGACTACGGTTTCGAAACCCGCATCAACGGCCCCTTCGACGCAGCCATCGACAAGGTCACCGCTGCCTTGAAAGCCGAGGGTTTCGGCGTGCTGACGGACATCGATGTGAAGGGCACGATGAAGGCGAAGCTGGACGTGGACATGCGCCCCTACCGCATTCTCGGCGCGTGCAATCCGCCGCTGGCCAACCAGGCGATCAGCGCCGAGCCGGACGTGGGCATGCTGCTGCCGTGCAACGTGGTGGTACGCGAAGAGGCCGATGGCAAGGTCACCGTATCCTTCCTCGACCCCGGCATCATGGTGAAACTGGTGTCGAACACGGCCGTACACGGCGTGGCGGGCGAGGCGCGGGCGCGGTTGATGCGGGTGAAGGACAGCCTGGCCGGTTGAGCGTGCGTGGTGCGGACAGAGCCCGCCTCAGGCGGGCTTTTTTTCGTCCTGCATATCGGTATCGGACGCTTCCTGCACCAGCACCCACGGTGCGACGACGACGCCCCAGAACACCTGTTGGGCGGCATGCCAGCGTTGCGCGTCGTCCATGTCGGGGCGAACGAGGGTGCCGTCGGCAAGCCAGGCCTGCACGGCCTCGGTATTGTTCTCGGCGACCTGCAGGGCGGCATCGACGAGATCGAAGCCGGGCTTGACCCGCACCACCACGCCGCGCGCAAAATGGCGTTCGAGTTCGGGCCAGGCGAGACGGGCGGTTTCGAGATTGAGCTTGGCGCGGAGGATGTCGCTGGGGGTCACGGCAGGTTCAGGACACGGGGCCGTTCAGCGGGCCTTGCCGCCGCCGCGGCGCTGGCTGAGCGGATGTTTGGGCACCTGATGGGGGCGGCCGTCGCTGGTGGGAACGGGTTTGCCGCGGGGCTTTGCGGCGGGTCTGGCGTGACGCGTCGGCGCGCGCGTGCCTTCGGGCTGCTTGCCGGTGCCCGCAGGCTGGTAGAGCGGGATGAGGTGTTTTCTGCCGTTGCCGATGAGGTCTTCGCGGCCCATGGCCTTGAGCGCGTCGCGCAGCAGCGGCCAGTTGTCGGGATCGTGGTAGCGCAAGAACGCCTTGTGCAGGCGCCGGCGGCGGCCTTCGCGCACGACGTCGACTTTCTCTGCCTTGCCGCCGAGCACTTTTTTCAGGGGATTTTTCCCGGTGTGGTACATGGCGGTCGCCAGCGCCATCGGCGTGGGCAGGAAGGTCTGGACCTGATCGAGCCGGAAGTCGTGCGTCTTCAGCCACAGGGCGAGGTTCAGCATGTCCTCGTCGGTGGTGCCGGGATGCGCGGCGATGAAGTAGGGAATGAGGTACTGCTTCTTGCCGACGGCCTTCGAGGCGGCTTCGAACATCTGTTTGAAGCGGTCGTAGGCGCCCATGCCGGGTTTCATCATCTTGGACAGCGGACCGGCCTCGGTATGCTCGGGCGCGATCTTGAGGTAGCCGCCGACGTGATGCTGCACCAGTTCCTTAACGTATTCGGGCGAACGCACGGCGAGGTCGTATCTGAGGCCCGAGCTGACGAGAATCTTCTTGATGCCGGGCAGTTGCCGGGCGCGGCGGTACAGCGAGATCAGCGGCGCGTGATCGGTGTTCAGGTTGTCGCAGATGTCCGGGAACACGCAGGAGAGACGGCGGCAGGCTTTCTCGATCTTTTCCGACTTGCAGGCCATGCGGTACATGTTGGCGGTGGGGCCGCCGAGGTCGGAGACGACGCCGGTGAAGCCGGGCGTCCGGTCGCGGATGGCCTCGATCTCGCGGATGATCGAGTCTTCCGAACGGCTCTGGATGATGCGGCCCTCGTGCTCGGTGATCGAGCAGAAGGTGCAGCCGCCGAAGCAGCCGCGCATGATGTTGACCGAGAAACGGATCATCTCCCACGCCGGAATCTTCGCGTCGCCGTAGCCCGGATGCGGCGCACGCGCGTAGGGCAGGTCGTAGACCGCGTCCATCTCGGGCGTGGTGAGCGGGATCGGGGGCGGGTTCAGCCACACGTCGCGGTCGCCGTGCGCCTGGCGCAGGGCGCGGGCGTTGCCGGGGTTGGATTCGAGGTGGAAGACGCGCGACGCATGCGCGTACAGCACGGGGTTGTTCTTGACCTGGTCGTAATCGGGCAGCCGCACGACGGTGCGTTCGCGCACGGCCTGCTTCGCGGCCAGCCGTTCGGCGCGCGGCACGAGGCGCACCGGGGCAGTGCCTGCCGGGGTCTGCGGCTGCGGTACGGACGGTGTCATCGCATAGGGATCGATGTGGGCGTCGACGGCGCCGGGCGTGTCGAGCTCGGTCGAGGCGACTTCGATCCAGGCGTCGTCCGGTTTCCAGTCGCGCGCTACCCGAAAGCCCGTGCCGCGCACGTCGCGGATGGTATCGACCGCGTCGCCGCGCGCGAGGCGGTGGGTGATCTCGACGAGCGCCCGCTCGGCGTTGCCGAAGATCAGCAGATCGGCCTTGGAATCCATCAGCACCGAACGCCGCACGGTGTCGGACCAGTAGTCGTAGTGCGCGATGCGGCGCAGGCTGGCCTCGATGGAGCCGATGATGACCGGCACGCCGGAAAACGCTTCGCGACAGCGCTGGGCATAGACCGTCACCGCACGGTCGGGGCGCCTGTTCGGTTCGGCGTGGGCGGTGTAGGCATCGTCGGAACGGATCTTCCGGTCGGCTGTGTAGCGGTTGACCATGGAATCCATGTTGCCTGCGGTCACGCCGAAATACAGTGCGGGTTTGCCCAGCGCGCGGAAAGGCTCGGCCGAGTGCCAGTCCGGCTGGCTGAGGACGCCGACGCGGAAACCCTGGGCTTCGAGCAGGCGGCCGACCAGCGCCATGCCGAAGCTGGGGTGGTCGATGTAGGCATCGCCGGTCACCAGGATCACGTCGCAGGCGTCCCAGCCGAGCGCGTCCATCTCGGCGCGCGAAGTCGGCAGGAAGGGCGCGGTGCCCAGGCGGGCGGCCCAGTGCTTGCGGTAGGCGAACAGCGGTGTGCTCATGCGTGGATTCTACTCGTCGGAAACGACGCAGGCGGGGCCGGCATTTGCCGATCCCGCCTGCGTCCGGAGCGCTTGCCGGCTCAGCCGACGGCGAGCAGTTCCACCTCGAACACCAGCGTTGCGTTTGGCGGGATCACGCCGCCGGCGCCGCGTTCGCCGTAAGCCAGGTGCGGCGGGATGGTGAGCTTGCGCTTGCCGCCCACCTGCATGCCGGCCACGCCCTGGTCCCAGCCTGGAATCACGTGGCCCACGCCGAGCCGGAAGTCGAAGGGATCGTTGCGGTCGACGCTGGAATCGAATTTACGGCCGTCGGTGAGCCAGCCGGTGTAATGCACGGAGACGGATTGGCCGGCCTGGGCGGCGGGGCCGTCGCCGGTGACGAGATCTTCGATGACGAGTTCGCTCATGGGGGATGTCCTTGAAACGGATAGGGAAAAGGCACGCGCGCCAGCGGGGACGACGGCCGGGCGAAGGCAGACCGCGATTGTCTCACGTTTCGGGAACGGGCCGGCCCGGCGCCATGGCGTGTCGTGCACACGGACGTACAGGCGATCGGGCCGACGAGAGTGGCGAAAGCGGCGGGCTGCGCCGTGTTGCCCCTGCATATGCCGCGCCGCGAAGCACGGGGATCAAGGCATTGCGGCCGCCGGAAGCGTGGCTTTCCCGGCTTTTTTCGGGTTTACTTGGCCGGACTCATCGTCACGTCGGATGGAATGGTGTCACGGGCTGTCATCGATACGCGGCTTTCGGGCCTGATCGACCGCTTCTATGAAGCGGCGGTGGATGACGCGCCATGGATGGGGGTCGCCGCCGATATCGCGGACGTGCTGGCGTCCACCAGCGCCGTGCTCAAACTGCACGGGGGCGACGGTGACGACGTCCAGCTGCTCGAACACACCGACAATTTCAACCTTGCCGACGACCGGCAGTCCTGGGCGCGCCACTGGCACCAGCAGGATTTGTGGGTGGCACGATCTGCCGCTTTCGGCGTGTCGCAGGTTGTCACAGACCATGATCTCGTCACGCCTTCCGAGCAACGGAAAACCGGCTTTTATCGGGAATGGCTTCATGCCCTCGATATCTTTCACATGGTGGGGGCGGTTTTTCCCGGCAGGGATGGCGCGCTGGGCGTGCTGGGCGTCCACCGGCCGGCATGCGCGGGGGCTTATGCCGACAGCGATAGACACAGGCTCGCCACGCTCCTGCCTCATCTGCAGCGTGCCCTGTGGTTGAGCCAAAAGCTCACGAAAAACGCCCTGCGCGGAGCGGTTGCAGATGAAACGTTTCAACGGATCGATGCGGCCGTTTTCGCCGTGGATGCGCGGTGCCGCATCATCGTGGCCAATACGCGCGCAGACGCCTTGCTCCGCGTGCGCGACAGCGGCCTTGCGGGGGGACACGGCCGGTTAAGGCTGGCCGACCCGTTATTGAACCAGCGCATGCAGCAGCAGGTGCAGGCCTGCATCCGGACTGCGCAGGGCCAGGCCGACGCCCTGGGGTCGGTCATGGCAATTCCGCGCCCGGGCCGTCTGCCTCTGACGATGATGGTGTCTCCCTTGCGTCCTGCCGCACTGTTTTCCGCCGGCAACGCTGTCCGCAACCGGCCTCTTGCGCTCGTGATGATCCGTGATCCGGAGGCTTCTGCGCTGGCCCTTGACGGCCTGCGCCGGCTTTTCGGCTTGACGCGTATGGAAGCGGCGGTGGCGGCGGATCTGGCAGGGGGCCTGTCTCCGGGGGCCGTAGCCGAGCGGCGGGGTATCGGGGCAGCCACCGTGCGCGCCCATCTCAAGGCCATTCTCGCCAAGACGGGGACGCATCGCCAGGCGGAAGCCGTTGCCCTGATCGCGCGCAGTGTGGCCGGGCTGGATGCCGATGGCGATTCCTCTTCATGAACAGGGAAGGAATTGAGCCGCCGGCCCCCTGTGCTCGGGTGCGAGAAATCCCGCGCACGCGGGACCTGTAACGCGGGAGGCCTGCATGGACGGCATGGGTTTTTACATTCTGTTTGGCGCGGTGGCGGTTTTCTTCCTCGTCAAGAAATTCGGTCTGCCCAGGCCTGGATTGCCGGGCATTTTCCGGACGCTGGGCTATCCCCCAAGCCGCTTCCGGCGCACGGATCGGGACGGCGGAACAGTATTCAGCGTCACGCCCGCTCGCGCATCCTGGGCCGCGCGCTCCTCACCGTGGCCTCGTTGTTGCGTTGTCCAGAGTGCTCATGTCCTTCGGCATGAGAGATCCGGGTGTGGCGTTCATGGGCATGCTCGGCCTGATTCCGCTTGTCATGGGCCCGATCGCTTTTCCGGTGGGCGCCCGCCACCACAGGCCTCCACAATTGCCGTGTCGGACGACACCCTTCAGCGCGGCAGCGATTCCTGGGCGCTTTCGGACATCAGGGCATTCGGCGTCCATCGTGGCAGCCAGGTAAATACCGAACAGCCCGCGCAAACCTATACGGGCGCCTCCACATCGCTGATGTTTTCCCGGGCGCTGGACAGAAAGGCTGTTGAAAGATCCTGTCGGGTGACCGTTCGCACCCGTGCCGGCAGCAAGGAAACGGTCCTGGCCGGTGGCTTGACGCGCGATTGCCCTCCGGCTTGACCTGCAGCAATCCGTGGCGGAAAGAGTCATGCCGCGCACGGCGGAGGCCGGATGAGAACCGGTCCGTCGCCATGTGGATGCCTGAAATTGCGGACGGTCCGGCCGGGCGTGTGTCCGGCGGACATGGCCCGCCAGGATATCCGGTTCAGCGCCATTCCGGCGGCAGGTAGCCGCTGTCGGGATCGACTTCGATGGGAATCTCGGTGACGCTGCTCGCTTCCGGCGGTGCGTCGCGCAGCACGATCTGCGGGAAGGCCAGCACGGTGGCGACCATCAGGAGCTGGATGAGCAGAAAAGGCAGCGCGCCCCAGTAGATGTCCGTCGTGCGGATACACTTCGGCGCCACGCTCTTGAGATAGAACAGCGCGAAGCCGAAAGGCGGGTGCATGAAGGCGGTCTGCATGTTCACCGCGAGCATTACGCCGAACCAGATCGGGTCGATGCCGAGCTTGTGCGCAATGGGGCCGACCAGCGGCACGACGATGAAGGCGATCTCGAAGAAATCGAGAAAGAAGGCCAGAACAAAGACCAGCAGGTTGACCGCGACCAGAAAGCCGATCACGCCGCCTGGCAGGTGGCTGAACAGGTGTTCCACCCAGACGTCGCCGTCGAGGCCGCGGAACACCAGCGTGAAAATGGTCGAGCCGATCAGGATGAAGATGACGAAGGTGGTGAGCTTCGTCGTGCTGTCCATCGCCTGGGTGAGTTGCAGACGCGAAAGCCGGCCGCGCAACCCGGCCAGCAGCAGGGCGCCGGCTGCGCCCATCGCGCCGCCTTCGGTCGGCGTGGCAACGCCGAGGAAGATGGTGCCGAGCACGAGAAAGATCAGCACCAGCGGCGGAATCAGCGTGGTCAGCACGCGCGCCAGCAAGGCCGTGCCTGCCAGTGTGCGCGCCGAAGCCGGCATCGCGGGCGCGGCCTGCGGGCGAAACAGGCTGACGCCGAACACGTAGAGAAGATACAGCCCCATGAGCGTGAAGCCCGGCAGCAAGGCGCCCTTGTACATGTCGCCGACGGATGCGCCCAGCTGATCGGCCAGCACGATCAGGACGATGGAGGGCGGAATGATCTGCGCCAGCGTGCCCGAGGCGACGATCACGCCGGAAGCGAGCCGTTTGTCGTAACCGTAGCGCAGCATCACCGGGAGCGAGATCAGTCCCATCGCGATCACGGTGGCGGCGACGACGCCGGTGGAAGCGGCCAGGAGGCCGCCGACGAGCACCACCGCGTAGGCCAGCCCGCCGCGCAGCGCGCCGAACAGCTGGCCGATGGTATCGAGCAGATCCTCGGCCATGCCCGAGCGTTCGAGGATCAGGCCCATGAAGGCAAAAAAGGGAATCGCCAGCAGCGTGGGGTTGGCGACGATGCCGTAGACCCGTTCGGGCAGGGCGGCGAGCAGCGCCGCGTCGAATCCGCCGGTGGCGATGCCGAGCCCGGCGAACAGCAGGCCGTTGGCGGCGAGCGCAAAGGCCACCGGATAGCCCAGCAGCAGGAAAACCACCAGACCGAGGAACATCAGCGGCGCGAGGTTTTCGATCACCCGTTCTCCCCGGGAGATTCATGCATCGTGAGGTGCCCGGTGAGCACGCCTGCCCGTTTGATGATCTCGGCCAGCCCCTGCAGCGCGAGCAGCGCGAATCCGGCCGGCAGCAGCAGCTTCACCGGCCAGCGCACCAGGCCGCCCGCATCGGGCGACAGCTCGTGCGTGGTCCAGGCTTCGTAAAACATCGGCCACGACAGCCAGACGAGCAGCAGGGCCATCGGCAGCAGGAAGAGCACGCCGCCGAAGAGATCGATCCAGGCGCGGCCGCGCGGCCCCAGGCGGCCATAGAACACGTCGATGCGCACGTGAGCGTCGTGCTTGAGCGTGTAGCCGGCCGCCAGCAGGAACAGCGCACCGAACAGATACCACTGGATTTCCAGCCAGGCATTGGAGCTTGCGCCCAGCGTGTAGCGGGCCAGTGCGTTGCCGGCCGAGATCAGCGTGGCCGCAAGCACGATCCAGAGGGCGATGCGTCCGATGCGTTCGGTCAGTGCGTCGATCAGGCGGGCGAAGGCAAGCAGCGCATTCACAGGGCGCCCGCTTCGCGCAGGAAGCCGGCCAGGCGCTCGGCGACCACGCGATAACCCTCGGCGTTGGCGTGGATGGGGTCGGATTTGAGGCGGTTGTCCTTCAGCACCTCGACGAACACGTCCTGTTCCAGCGGTACCTGCAGTTCGCCGGCCAGCTTTTCGTAGAAAGCCGGGGCGCCGCCGAACAGTTTCGGCTCGGGCACACCGACCAGGACGACCTCCGCCCCGGCGGCCCGGATGGTGCGCACCAGCAGGCGCAGGTTGTTCTCGGTTTCGGTTTCCGGCACGCGCCGCAGCATGTCGTTGCCGCCCAGACACAGCAGCACCAGTCTTGGCTTGTATTCGGCCAGCACGTCGGGCAGGCGGGCGAGGCCGTCCGCGGTGGTGTTGCCGGGTACGCCGGCGTTGATCACCGTGTGGCCGGTCAGTGTGGACAGCACGGCGGGGTAGGCAGTGTCGGCGCTCGCGCCGGTGCCGTGGGTGAGGCTGTCACCGAAGGCGACGATGATGTCGTGCGCGCTGAGCTTCGGCAGCGTGGGGGCCTGTTCGCAGGCGGCGAGAAAGAACGCGAGGAGAAACCCGGCGAGCAGCCGGGCCGGATGTGTCATGGCCGGCTCAGTTGCCTGCCACCGTCATGCGGTCGATGAGGATGGACCCCACCCGTTTGGAGCCGCGCCGCTCGACGTCGCGGCCGATGGCGACGATGCCCTTGAACATCCCGGCCAGGTTGCCGGCGATGGTGATTTCCTCGACCGGATACTGGATTTCACCGTTTTCGACCCAGAAGCCGGCGGCGCCGCGCGAGTAGTCGCCGGTGACCATGTTGGCGCCGTGGCCCAGCAGTTCGGTGACCAGCAGGCCCGTACCCATTTCGCGCAGCAGGCCGGCGAGGTCGAGGTCGCCGTGCGATACCGTGAGCGCATGGCTGCCGCCGGCGTTGCCGGTGGTCTGCATGCCGAGCTTGCGGGCCGAATAGCTGGAAAGAAAATAGCCTTCGACCGTGCCGGCCTTCACTACGTCGCGTTCCAGACAGGCGACGCCTTCCGAGTCGAAGGGCGCGCTGCCCAGTCCGCCGCGCTCGAAAGGCGTTTCGCGGATGTCGATGTGCGGCGCGAATACGGTGGTCCCGAGGCTGTCGAGCAGGAAGGACGACTGGCGGTACAGGCTGCCGCCCGAGACGGCGGCGACGAAATTGCCGATGAGTCCGGTGGCGATGGGCGCTTCGAAGATGACCGGACACGTACGTGTGTCGAGCTTGCGGCCATTGAGACGGCGCACGGTGCGCTCCCCGGCGATGCGGCCGACGGTTTCGGGCGTGTCGAGATGGCTGCCGTCGCGCGCGCTGCTGTACCAGTAGTCGCGCTGCATCGAACCCTTGTCCTCGCCGATCACCGCGACCGACAGGCCGTGGCGTGAGCCGGCGTAGCCGTCGCAGAAACCGAGACTGTTGGCGTAGATGAAATGCGAGGCATGGGTGGAAACGCTTGCGCCCTCGGAATTGGTGAGCCGCCGGTCCGCCGCCAGCGCCGCTGCCTCGCAGGCGCGTGCGCGCTCGGCGGCTTCTTCGACCGACAGCGCCCACGGATGGTAGAGGTCGAGATCGGGCGGGTTTTTCGCCAGCCGGTCGGCGTCTGGCAGACCGGCCGCTTCGTCCTCGGCGGTGTAGCGGGCGATCGTCAGCGCCTTGTCGACCGCGCTTTTCAGGGCGGCTGCCGTGAGATCGGAGGTGGAGGCGTGGCCGCGCCGCCGGCCGATGTAGACGGTGACGCCGGCACCCTTGTCCTTGTTGTACTCGATGGTCTCGATCTCGCCCTTGCGCACCGATACGTTCTGTCCCACGCCTTCTGAGATTTCGGTGTCGGCGGCGGTTGCGCCGTTTTTCATCGCGTGTTCGATCACGATCTGCGAAAGCGCGGCGAGCTGGTCGCGGGTATAGCTGAGCTGGGCGTTGGACATGGGAAATACTCGGGGCGGGCGAAGAGGCCTTAACGGGTTTTATCGGGCTGAAACTACAATGGAAATGATAACAGCAACCGAAAGCCCGACCGTGCGCCTGATCGATCCCGATGCCGAGCAATCCTTCGACCCCGACGAGGTCTACGACGGCCCCAGCAAAAGCCAGATCAAACGCGAAGCCGAGGCGTTGCAGGCCCTGGGCGAAGTGCTGGTGAAACTGCCGGATGCGCAGTTCAAGCGCATCGAGCTTCCGGACGGCCTGCGCACCGCCGTGGCAGACTGCCGCAGGATCACCCAGAACGGCGCATTGCGCCGGCAGAAGCAGTACATCGGCAAACTCATGCGCAGCATCGACCCGGCGCCGATCCAGGCGCAGCTCGATGTCTTCAACGGCGTGTCGGTCGCCGAGAATGCGAAGCTGCATCAGGCCGAAAAATGGCGCGAGAAACTGATCGCCGACAACGCGGCGCTGACCCTGTTTCTCGACCAGCATCCGGGGGCGGACGCGACGCGCCTGCGCCAGCTTATCCGCAATGCGCGCGACGAGGCTGCGCGGAACAAACCGCCCAGGGCCTTCCGCGAGCTGTTCAGGCTGGTGCGCGACACGCTCGACTCGCCGGACTGACGTCTTCAGCCCGGCCCGCGGGCCGGCGCGGCATACCAGTCGGTTTCGGCCACCTGCTTGGGCGCAGCCGGATCGGCCTCGTAGTGAGGCGACATGATCTGCACGCCGTGACGGTTGAAGGCATCCTGGATGGCGGCGTGCAGATCGCTTGCCACCCGGGCGCGCGTGGCCGGTACGTCGGCGCCGACGTGCACCACCAGCTTGTAGGCGACGTAGAAATCCGACAAGGCCGTCTGCACCACATAAGGCGCCGGTGTTTCCATGATCTCGGGAATGGTCTGCGCCGCCTCGGCCAGCATGGCATGGACCTGCCGCCAGGGCGTGTCGTAGCCGATGGTCACCGTGGTATCGAGTACGTAGCGGCCCCCCTCGGTCGCCCGCGAGAAATTGCGCGTCACGTTGCCGAGCACGACGGCGTTGGGAATTGCGATTTCCTCGCCCAGGCCGGTGCGCAGGCGCGTGACGAACAGGCTCACCTCGGAGACCGTGCCTTCGCATTCCTGGATGCGCACGTATTCGCCCTGCTTCAGCGCGTAGGTGTAGACGATGAGTATGCCGCTCGCGATCTGGCTGACGACGCTGGCCGCCCCGATCGACACCATCAGGCCGAGCATGACCGACAGGCCGCGGAAGGCTTCGGTGTGCGAGCCCGGCAGGTAGGGGTAGGCCATCGCCAGCGCGAACAGCCAGAGCGCCGCGTTGACGATGCGCCGCGTCGCGGGCGCGGTATGCGCGTTGAGGCCGGGCCGGTCGGCGGGCCGGGCGGCCACGCTGGCGAAGTATTCCCCGGACAACCGGGTGGCGACCCAGGCGGCGAGAAAAATCAGTGCGGCGACGAACATGCCGGGTACCGCGCCGACGGCAGCGTCCAGCGCGTCGCCGGCGAGTTCGCCCAAGGCTTGGGTCAGCCGCTCGCTGGCGGGCCGGGTCTGCGCGAACTGGGCGAGGCTGTAGGTCAGAAAGGCGAATAGCAGCGCCAGTCCCAGCAGCCAGGTCGATATCTGGAGCAGCCGGTCGAGCAGGGCCGGGATCATGACGACCAGACGCCGGCGGAAGCGGTCGGCTGCATGATTCTGTAGTCCGCGTCGCAGTCCGGACACCACCCGCGCACGCAGCCAGCCGGCCAGCCTGATCGCCACGGCCAGGCCCAGGATCAGCACGCCGCCTGCCGCGGCGACCCGGACGAGGGCGTCAAGCCGGGCCCGGGGATCGCGGCGCTCGCGGGATTCGGCCCAGGCTTTCTGCAGCGCGCGCGAGGCCTGGTTGGCAAGCGCTTCCGGCGTCTCGCCCGCTGCGATCGCTGCATCGCCGGGCAGCACGAGGAACAGGGGCTGGCCGTCGAGTTCGAGCTGCAGGCCGGCGGCGGTGGACCGTACCGAGGTCCAGCCTTCGCCGCCCCGTTCGAAGGCCGTTTCGATGCGCCGCTGCGCACTGGAGGCACGCTCGGCGGCGGTGAACATGCCGGCCGGCGCACGGAACACATGGATCGTGCGCTGGCCGATCACCAGCGGGGTGGCGGGGGGCGCGCCGGCAGTCGGCGGCGGCCCGGCCTGTACGATTGCCGCGGTCAGTCCAAGAATGCTGCACAGCATATGGCGAACGAACGGCATCATGGGGGCTCCCGGAGTGCGCCGATACTATGGCGGGCGTCGCTTTTTGCGCACCATGCCATGCCGGCGAATGGCCGGCAAGCGGACGGGCGGTACACATTTTTGCATTCGCCGGTTTGTCGCCCCAGGGCCAGGCGATATAGTTAGACCATGGTTGGACAACGCGCGTACAAAGACGGCGGTCACCCGCCCCACCTGGAGATGTCATGCTGGCACGCATCCTGAAAATCCTGCTGAGTCTGCCTTTTCTGGTCGTGGCCGGCCTCTTCGGCGTCTACCTGCTGTTCGGCTTCTTCCTCGTCAACCCGCTGGCGCAGAAGCTGCTGCCCTGGGTCGGCGAAACGAAACTGGCCAGCAAGCTGTCGGCGCAGGAGGTGAAGTTCAACCCGCTCAGCCTGGAACTCGAAGTGCGCGGCCTGAAACTCGCCGAGCCCAACGATGCGCCGCTTGCCGGCTTCGAACGGCTCTATGTCAATCTGGGCACTACCGGCCTGTTCCGCTGGGCCTGGCGCGTCCAGGACATCCAGCTCGACAGGCCGGCGGCCACGTTTGCGGTGCAGCCCGGTGGCCGGCTCAACTGGCAGGGGCTGATCGACAAGCTCAACGAGGACAAGTCGCCGCCTTCGGACACGATCGCGCGCGTACTGGTCGATCACGTCAAGATCACGGAGGGCGATATCGACTACACCGATGCCAACCGCCCGGGCAAGCCGTTCAGGCTGGCCCTGCGGCCGCTGGGCATCGAGCTGGACGGCCTCTCCACCCTGCCCGAGGACCGCGGCGATTACCTGATCGCGGCGAAGCTGCCGGAGCAGGGCGGCACGCTCAAATGGAAGGGCGACATTGCGCTCAATCCGGTGGCCTCCAGCGGCACGCTCGGCCTTGAAGGCGTGCAACTCGCCAAACTGCTGCGCGTGATCAAGAGCCCGCGCAAGTTCGACATTCCCTCGGGTACGCTCGCGGCTGGACTGAACTACCGGTTCGCCATGGTGCGCGGCCAGGACGGCGAGGACGCGCCCTGGGTGCGCGTGAACGGTGCCAACCTGATCGTGCAGACGCTGGCGGTGGGGCCGCGCGACGGCGGCGACCCGGTGCTGCAGCTGGCGGAAGCGCGTATCGACAACGCCAACTTCGACCTTGCTTCGCAGCGCGTCGATGTGGGGCGCGTGCATCTGTCCGGCGGCAGGCTGGCGGCCACGCGGGCGGCGAATGGCACGCTCGACTGGCAAACGCTGTTCGCGCCCGACGACACGGCGGTAGCCGGCGATGCCGCCGGGGAGCATGCGAAACCGCCCGTCGCCGCACCGGCGGCGGATGCCCCCGCCGAATCCGCAACCGGCCGGCCGGCCGCACCTGCGCCGGCCTGGAAGATCGCCGTGCGCGAGATCGGACTCGAAGACTGGTCGGCACGCTATACCGACCGGGGGTTCGCAACGCCGCTCGGGGTGAGCGTCGACGGCTTCGGGCTGACGGCGGCGCTGGCCGGCGAGGTCGGTGCGACGCCCGACATCGCGGTCGGGCCGGTCAACGCCGCGCTGGGGCCGGTGCGCGTGAGTTCGGGCGGGCGCGAAGTGGCCATGCTCGCGCGCGCGGCCCTGAACAATGCCGGTCTCAAGCTGGCCGAACGCCAGCTCGATATCGAAGCGGTCGAACTGTCCGGCGCGCGGACCGAAGTGCGGCTGGATAAGAACAAGGCGCTCAACTGGAACGCGATCCTCAAGCCGGCTCCCGGCGCCGCTGCGCCCGCGCCGGCCAGGCCGGCTGGCAAAACGGCGGACGACAAGCCCTTCGGCCTGAAACTCGCCCGGCTGGCCGTCGACGGCGTGGACGTCGCCGTCGTCGACGAATCGCCGGCCAAACCGATGCGGCTCGACGTGGCGAGGGGTTTTGTCACGCTGCGCGACCTGAGCCTCGATCTCGGCAAGGCCGTTCCGGTGGAAGCGGGCTTCGCACTGAAACAGGGGGGCAGCTTCAATGCCCAGGGCAGCGTGGTGCCGGGCAAGCCCTCGGGCCGGCTCGATCTGCGCCTGACCGGGCTGTCGCTCAAGCCCTTCGCGCCCTATGTCAACCAGTTCGCGCGGCTCGATCTGCAGTCCGGCGCCGCCGCCACGCACGGCAAGCTGGTGTTCGGCCCCGGCCAGGCGGGCACGCGGGTGGATTACGACGGCGGCTTTGCGGTGGACGACCTCGCCATCACCGAGGAAGACACGGGCGAGGCCTTCCTGGGCTGGAAGAAACTGTCGTCGGATTCGCTCGATCTCGCGCTCGCCCCCGATCATCTGCGGATGCGCGAACTCGTCGCACAGCATCCTTTCGGCAAGGTCATCATCTTCGAGGACAAATCGATCAACCTGAAGCGCATCCTGCGCAGTACGCCGGAGACCGGACCGGACACGGCGGTGGCGGAAACGGCCGCGCCGAAACCCGCTGCGCCGAAACCCGTCGAGCCGAAACCGGCGGCCGCACCCGCCGAGCCGGCCTTTCCCGTCGCCATCGAGCGCGTGCGCATCGTCGGCGCCAACGCCGAATTTGCCGATCTGTCGCTCACGCCGCAGTTCGGGACGCGCATGCACGATCTGTCCGGCGTGATCACCGGGCTGTCGACCGACGCCCGGACCACCGCGCAGGTGGAGCTGGACGGCAAGGTGGACGACTACGGTTCGGCGCGCGTGCGCGGTTCGATCCAGCCCTTCCAGGCAACCGAATTCACCGATCTCACGCTGGCGTTCCGCAATCTGGAGATGGCGAATCTCACGCCGTATTCGGGCAAGTTCGCCGGTCGCCGCATCGATTCCGGCCGGCTGTCGGTCGATCTCGAATACAAGATCAAGCAGCGTCAGCTCGCCGGCGAAAACAAGTTCATCGTCAACAAGCTCCGGCTGGGCGAACGGGTGGAGAGTCCGGACGCGATGAATCTGCCGCTCGATCTGGCCATCGCCCTGCTGGAGGACAGCAACGGCATCATCGACCTCGATCTGCCGGTGTCCGGCAATCTGGACGATCCGCAGTTCAGCTACGGAAAAATCGTCTGGAAGGCCATCGTCAACGTACTTACCAAGCTTGTCACCGCGCCGTTCCGCGCACTGGGCAGTCTGCTCGGCGTGAATTCGGAAAAACTCGAGGCCATCGGCTTCGACCCGGGCAGCAGCGCGCTGCTGCCGCCGGAACAGGAAAAACTCAAGACCCTGTCCGAGGCGCTGGCCAAGCGGCCCGCGCTGACGCTGACGCTGGTCCCGGGCTACGATCCGGAGGCCGACCGGCACGCCCTGCAGGTCGAGACGATGCGTCGCGAGGCGGCTGCAGTGGCGGGCATCAAGCTCGCGCCCGGCGAAGCGCCCGGCCCGGTCGACGTGAACAACTACAGGATCCAGACCTGGCTGGAGGATCGCTACGCCGCCAGCGCGGGCAAGGCGGCCTATCAGACGCTGCGCGCCGGCTTCCAGGACAAGAACGCCGGGGCGGGCGCACGCATCATGGAAAGCGAGGCGATCGAGCGGCTCGCCCGCCGTTTCAAGACGCGCGATGAAGGCCCTGCGTCGGCGTTCCATGCCGAATTGCTGGCACGGCTGACCCGGGAGGTGAAGATCGGCGACGACGCGCTGACGAAGCTGGCGCAGGCGCGCGGGCAGGCGATGCGCGATGCGCTGGTCAAACTGGGGATGGACACGGGGCGTGTGGGCATCGGCGCGCCGGAACCCCAGGCGCTGAAGGATCGTTTCGTCGGCAGTAAGATGACGCTGGGTGCGGGCAAGACGCCGTCGCCCCCCGCGGATGCGGCGCCGAAGCCGCAGTAAAGACCGTCCGGCGGGCGCCCCGCCGGACGGTGCCGACATTCACCCCTGGGCTTCTCCCATGCGTTTTCGCCGCATCCGCATTCTGATCCTGCTGAGCCTGCTGGTTGCCGCAGCCGGATCGACCTGGCTCGAACAGTGGATCGCGCGTGGCTGGCGCATGCCGCTCGAGGTGGAACTGGTGCCGATCAACGGCGACGGTTCGGCTCAGACGCACGCGCGGATCGCTGCGCTCGATGTGGCCGATTTCGCCGACATCGATACTTTCCTGCGGCGCGAGACAGCGCGCTACGGCGTGGCGATACCGCAGGCGATGCAACTGCGGCTGATGCCCGAATCGCGTGCGATTCCGCCCGTGCCGCCGCGCGGCGGCAACGTCCTTGCGACCGTGTGGTGGAGCTTGAAGCTGAGGCTCTGGGTCTACCGTCAGTCCGGTCACTGGCTGCCGCAGTTCGGCACCGTCAAGCTTTTCGTGCTGTATCACGCGCCGGAAGACGGCGTGGCACTGGAACATTCGCTCGGCCTGCAGAAGGGACTGATCGGTGTGGTCCATGCCTTTGCCGATCCGCGTCAGGACAGCCAGAACAATGTCGTCATCGCACACGAGCTGCTGCATACGCTGGGCGCGACGGACAAGTACGGCCCGGGCGGTTATCCGGTCTACCCGGACGGCGTGGCGGATGCCTCGCTGGGCGAGGGCATGCCGCAGCGCGAAGCGGAGATCATGGCGGGGCGCTATGTGAATGCCGCGGGCCGGCTGGTCATGCCGCTCAGCCTGGCGCAATGCGTGATCGGCGCGAAGACCGCGCGCGAGATCAATCTCGATGCCGCCTTCGCACGCCGCTTCGGCGGCGCGCGCTGACTATTTGCGCAGCGCCGACTTGGGCCGGAACACCGTGACGGTCTCCGGCCGCGCTTCCAGGTAGGGGCCGCCGATCAGATCGATGCAGTAGGGCACGGCGGCGAAGATGCCGTCGAGCGTTTCCTTGATCGCCTTGGGCTGGCCAGGCAGGTTGAGGATGAGGCAGCCGCCGCGCGTGACGCCGACCTGGCGCGAGAGGATCGCGGTCGGCACGTATTTCAGCGAGACCGCGCGCATGGCTTCGCCGAAACCGGGCAGCACCTTGTGCGCCACCGCGAGCGTCGCCTCGGGGGTGACGTCGCGCGGTGCGGGGCCGGTGCCGCCGGTGGTCAGCACCAGTGCGCACCGCGCCGTGTCGGCCAGTTCGATCAGTGTGGATTCGATCTGCGACTGTTCGTCGGGGATCAGCCGGGCGACGTACTCGACCGGGTTTTCGAGCGTTTCGCCGAACCAGGCCTGGAGCGCGGGCACCCCCTGGTCCTCGTAGACGCCCTGGCTTGCGCGGTCGCTGATGGAAACCAGGCCGATGCGAACGGAATCGTGTGTCATATGGTCGGAAAGGAGGATTGCGAAGGCCTCCGAATTTATCAGAATGAACCGCATTACAAGAGGAGACGTACCATGAAGACCATTCTGCTCGCCGCGTTCATGGCGTGCGCCGCAGCCACAGCTTGGGCCGACCCGCCCCAGGGCTATCCTTTCGTCGACTACAACGCGGGCCTCAAGGCCGCAAAGGAAAGCGGCAAACCCATCTTTCTCTATTTCGGCCGCTACGGCTGCGCCTGGTGCGATCACACCAACAAGAAGACTTTCTCCGACGCCGGGCTCAAGGCCTTGTACAGTGACAACTACGTGCTGGTCTACGTCGACGCCGAATCCGGCAAACGGGTCACACTGCCCACCGGCGAGCGCATCACCGAAGCCGAGCTCGGTGTGCGGCTGAACGCGTTCGCCACACCGCTCTTCGTCTACCTCACGCCGCAGGGCGAGAAAATCGTTCAAATCCCCGGCTTCAAGACCGTGCAGGATTTCCGCGACTACGACCGCTACGTGCGCGGCGGTTTCTACAAGAAGCAGACCCTGCTCGAATTCCTGGGCGGCAAGTCGTGAGACGCGCGGGTCTTCTTCTGCTCGCCCTGCTGGCCGGGCCCGCGCAGGCAGCCTGGCAGTGGGACGCGCCGCTCGAAGTCAGCACCGCCGTCGGTCCGGCGATTTTCCCGCATGTCGAATCCGCCAACCGCCAGGGCCTCGCAGTCGCCGGCGGCACGGTCGGGGTGGTGTGGGAAGACAATCGCAGCGGCGCACCGCGCTGTTATGTGGCATACAGGCCCGCCACCGCGCCGGCTTTCGCGGCGGAAGCGGACTTGAGCGCGGGCGAATGCTACGAACCCGCGATCGCGCCGCTCGACGGCGCGGGCCGTTTTCTCGCCGCATGGGAAGAGGACGGCGCGGTCTGGGTGCGTGCGCTGCCGGGCGGCAATCCCGTGCGCCTCAGCGTGAGTACGGCGGCGCAGGCCACGCTGGCGACGCACGGCAACCAGGCTTACGTCGCCTGGGCCGAGCAGGCCGGCCGCTTCAAGCGCATCGTCGTCGCGGCCCTGGCGGTCGACGGCGATGCGCTGGCGGTGCGCGTCATGCGCCCCATCGAAGCGGCGGCGCCGACCGACGAGCAGGCCTGGCCGGCGCTTGCGGTGACTGCCGGCGGTGACGTGGTGGCGGTCTGGGAAGATCGCCGGCACAAGCACACCGTGCCCTACGGCAGCCGCGCATCGGCGGGCGGACTCGATTTTGCGCCGGTGGCGCGCATCAGCGACCAGAGGAGCGGCCGGGTCGACGGGCTCGGCGCAGGCCTGGGCGCGATGCGGCCGACGCTGGCGCCCTGGGGGGCGGCCGGCAGTGTGGCGGTCTGGCTCGACAAGCGCGATTTTCTGTCCGGTTACGACGTCTACGCCGCCTTCGAGGCGGACGGCCGTTTCGGCAAGAACCAGCGCGTGCAGGACAGCTTCGGCGACAACATGTCGCAATGGCATGCCAAGGTCGTCGCCCGGGGCGACCGCCTTGTGGCGGTGTGGGACGACGCGCGCGACGGCACGCCGGATGTGTGGCTGTCGACCTGGACCGGCGAAGGTTTCGGCGACAACGCCGCGGTCCCGGCCGCGGCCGGGCCGGGCGAACAGGGCGATCCGCTTGCGGCGCTCGACGGGGCCGGGGCGCTGCATGTGGTCTGGCTCGACCGTGCGGCCTCGGGTACGCGCGTGCGCTACGCACGCGCGGTGTGGAAGTGATGGCCAGGCGTCAGGATGCAGGAACGGGGCGGGGTATGTACGGCTTTGCCGCGTAATGCATGCAGTGCGCCCCGCCCGAATCCTGATCGCCTAAATCCAGCCGCGCTTCTTCAGCCGGCGGTGCAGGAACAGCATGCCGCCCGCCGTGGCGAGCAGGAGGACAGGGTACGCCCACGGCCATTTCAGTTCGGGCATGTAGTCGAAATTCATGCCGTAGAGGCTGAATACCACCGTCGGCAGCGCGAGCAGCGCGCCCCAGCCGGCGAGTTTCTGCACCGATTCGTTCTGCCGCACAGACAGCGAGGCGAGGTGGAACTGCATCGCGTCCGAGGTGGATTGGCGCAGGCGGTCGATGGCGCGGGAGACGCGCACGGCATGATCGTGGATATCCCGGTAATACGCCTTCAGTTCGCGCGTCACCAGTTCGGGATGCAGGCGGATCAGGTTCTGCGTGATCTCGTGCAGCGGTTCCGCCGTGTCGCTCAGTGCGGCCAGCGCACGCTTCATTTCGTAGAGCTGCTCCAGCATGTCCCGCCCCGGCATGGTGCCGCTCATCAGCTGGCCTTCCAGAGACTGGAAACGGTCCATCATGCCTTCGATCACCGGGCGGAAGCGGTCGACGATGAGGTCGAGCACGAGATAGAGCGCGTAGGGCGCGCCGCTGCGGCCACCGTTGTTCGTGCGTTGCAGGCGTTCGCTCACGCGCTGGTAGCCCGCGCCTCCATCGTGCCGGATGGCGACGACGTAATTGGTTCCGGCGAACAGATGGGTTTCGCCGAATTCGAGCCGGCCTTCCCACAGCTGCGCGGTACGCGTGGCGATGAAAAGATGCCCTTCGTATTCCTCGAGCTTGGGACGCTGGTGTGTCGAGATGGCGTCTTCCAGGGCCAGTGCGTGCAACCCCAGTTCGTCTCCCAGCCGGGTGATCGTCCGGGTGTCGGGCGATCTGAGCTCGACCCAGAGAAAGCGGTCGCTCAGGCCAACGTGTTCGCTGATGGCGTCGAACGGAATCGTCCGGGCTTTTGCGTCCTGTATGAGCAGACAGTCGATGATCGTGGTCTCCGCGCGAATCTGTCCGGATTCTAGCAGCCGGCCGGGAGTCAGCCTGCAGAGCCATTTCCGGCCGCCCTACAAAAAAGCTGCCGGGTGTCGTTAACACACGGATAACAACAGGAGGACAACGCAAAATGAGAATTTTGGCGTGGGGACTGGTATGGCTTTTCGGTAGCACATGCCAGGCCGCGCAGCCCGAGGCCTATGCCTTCGGCGTGACCAATCAGCGCAATCTGCAAGCCATTGCCGCCTACTGGAATCCGATCCTGCGCTATGTGTCCGCGCGGTCCGGTGTGCCGCTCGAATTGCGTGTGGGCCGCACGGCCAGCGAGACCACCGAGCGCGTGGTCGCGGGCGAGATGGATTTCGCCTATACCAATCACCTTTTCACGCCGGCACGCGCGCAGCTGGGCTGGCGCGTGCTTGCCCGCCAGGATACGCCGGGCATCCGGGGGCAGATCGTGGTGCCTGCGCATTCGCCCATTACTTCGCTGGCCGATCTGTCGGGTCGGGTCGTTGCGTTTTCCAATCCCTATTCGCCCGTCGGCCATTATGTGCCGATGGATACGCTGATGCGGGCGGGGGTCCGGGTCTTCCCCGTGTTCTTCGGCAATCCGGAGGCCGCGATGGGCTATCTCATGGCCGGCCAGGTCACGGCTGCGGGCGTCAACAACCGGCTGATGGCGGACTTCGCACAGCGGACCGGGCTGAAATATCGTGTGCTGAGCGAGTCGAAGACCTATCCGGATCTGGCGGTCATGGCTTCGCCGCGCATTGCCGCCACATTGTGCGAAAAGGTGCGTCAGGCATTCATCGGCATGGCTGCGGACCCCGAAGGTGCGCGAGTCCTGCAGCAGGCAGCCGACTCGGCGGGGCAGTCGCGGATGCGCGGTTTCGTCGCCGCGAATGACGCCGACTACGCCGACTACAAGGCTTTTTTCAGCCGTACCGTGGTGCCGTTGAATGAATAAATCGCCAGGCGGCGCCCGCTGCAGCCTGTCAGGCCGCATTCTGGGCACGGTATTCATGCTTGTGCTGCTGATGTATCTGGCGGCCCTGGCCATACTCGGCCTGCCGCATCGCGCCCATCTGCAGCATCAGCTTCAGACAACCGCCGAACGCGAGGCCAGTGCGATCCGGATGGCGATCCAGGACCAGGTCCTGCTGCGCGACTATCCGGCTGTCGAACAGACGATCCGTTCCCGCGTTGCGCGTTTCCACCTTACGGAAGCGATCTTCGTCTGGCGCGGCACGGCAATCGCGATCCGGACATCCCCGCACGAAGTGCCCTATCCACCCTGGTTTGGCGCATTGATGCGCATGTCGGATGGGCGTGCCGAAACCGATGTCGTGATGGGCGGCACGCATTACGGACGCCTGACCGTCGTGCTCGATCCGGAGCCCGTTGTCGAGGAAATGTGGACGCTGGCAAAGCGCTTTGCCCTGCTGGTGGCTGGAAGCCTGCTCGTTGTCATGCTGTGGCTGCGTCATCTGCTTTCGATCAGCCTGCGCGGTCTTTACGAACTGCGTGCGGCAGCACGGGCAATCGAAGCCGGCGACTTTTCCGCCCGGGCGCGGTCCATGCCGGGCTCTTCGCCGGAAGTGCGCGAGACCAAGCTGGCCTTCAATCACATGGCGGGCCATGTGGGCAGGCTCGTAGAGGCACTGGATCGCGAACGCGCCGAACTTCAGGTGGAAAAAGAGCGGTTGCGCGTGACCATCGAGTCCATCGGCGACGGCGTGCTGGTGACCGATGCCGCCGGGGCGATCGAATTCCTCAACCCCAGGGCGGAAGCGCTCACCGGATATGACAGTGCGCAGGCGCATGGTCTGCACGCAGCCGAGGTGATGCCCCTGGCCAACGAACGCACCGGCGAGATCGTCCCCAATCCGCTGGACGAAGCCTTGCGCGAGAACGGCATCGTCGAGCATGGCAGCCATACCCTGATCCGCCGCAGCGACGGCGCCCGTATCGCGATCAGCGTGATTGCCTCGCCCATCCATTCCGCCGATGGCCGCATTCAGGGTGGCGTGCTGGTCTTCCAGGACGAGAGCGAGCGTCGCAGCCTGATGCAGCGTCTTGCCTGGCAGGCGGAACGCGATCACCTGACCGGCCTCCTGAACCGCCGTGCAATGGAGGACCGGCTCGCCGCGGCACTGGATGGCGTACGCCAGGCGCCGCGCCATTTCATCTTCTGCTACATCGATCTCGACCGCTTCAAACTCGTCAACGACACCTGCGGCCACCGCGCCGGGGATGCGCTGCTGCAGCGGCTGACCGCCATCATGGCGCGCCGCGTCGAGGGTGCGAATCATCACCTGGCCCGTCTGGGCGGGGACGAGTTCGGTCTGCTGTTCGTCGACGTCGCGTTGTCCGAGGCGCTCAATCACATCCAGGGGCTGCGCGACGAGATCGGCCGTTTTCGTTTCGAATGGGAGGACAAGGTGTTCAGGCTGGGCGTGAGCCTCGGCGTGACCGAACTGCACGCCGGCATGGCCGATGTCGGCGAGATCCTCGCCCAGGCCGACACGGCCTGCTATCACGCCAAATCGCAGGGCGGGAGCACGATCCAGGTTTACGAGAAGACGCATCCCGCGCTGCGCAAGATCAGCGACGAAATGCAGTGGATCGCAGTCATCACACGGGCTTTCGAGGCGCATCGTTTCGTGTTGTTCAGGCAGGAAAAGATCGCGCTGGGCGAACGGACCGGCGCGCGGCATTACGAAGTGCTGATCCGCATGCGCGGCGAGGACGGCGCGCTGATCACGCCCGGTGAATTCCTGCCCGCGGCCGAACGTTACGGACTGGCGCTCAGTTTCGACCGCTGGGTGGTACGCAACGTGTTCGCCTACCTGGATACGCATCCCGAGGATACCGCGTGTTACGCGCTCAATCTGTCCGGGCGCAGTCTGTCCGATCCTGCCACCGCCGATTTCATCCTCGATGAGATCGCGCAGTATCACTTCGACCCTGCGCGCATCAGTTTCGAGGTTACCGAAACGGCCGCGATCGACAGTCTGGATGCCTGCGAGCGGCTGATTCTGACGCTGCGCGCGCATGGCATCCTGTTCGCGCTCGATGATTTCGGCCGCGGCCAATCGTCGTTCGGTTACCTCAAGCGCCTGCCGGTCGCCAGCCTCAAGATCGACGGTGAATTCGTGCGTGGCATGGATGTGGACCGCGAGAAGCTGGCCATCGTCAAGGCCATGCACACGCTGGCGCATGAACTGGGCAAGCAGACCGTCGCGGAGCAGGTGGAAACCGAGGCCGAGCTTGCCTGCCTGCGGGCACTGGGCGTCGACTTCGTACAGGGTTATCTGCTTGCCCGGCCGATGCCGCTGGTCTGAGCACGCAGCGCCGCGTAAAGCCCGGCGTAGGACGAGACGATCGCGCGTTCGGTGTAGTGGCGTTCGATTTCCGCAGCGCCGTCGTCCGCCATGCGCGCGCGGGCCGCGGCATCGCGTTCGAGCATGGAACGGATCGCCGCGGCCAGATCCGCAGGATCGCCCATTGCGGCGAGCAGGCCGGTTTCGCCGTCCCGGATCAATTCCAGCGGGCCCTGCGCACGGGTCGAGACCAGGGGCGCGCGGTTGGCCCAGGCCTCCAGGATGACGTTGCCGAGCGGTTCGTGTATCGATGCGCAGACGAACACGTCGGCGAGCTGATACCACGGTGCGGGGTCGTTCTGCCAGCCGGCCCAGCGCACGCGCGCGGCGATGCCGAGCGCGGCGGCAAGCTGCTCCAGTTCGGTGCGCAGGGGACCGTCGCCGACCATGAGCAGGCGGAGCGCCTGTCCATCCAGGCGGTCGGGCAGCAGCGCGAATGCGCGCAGCAGGTCGGCCCAGCCCTTGTTGGGGTGGAGCCGCCCCAGCCCGAGCACCACCCGGCAGCCGGCGAGCCCGTATTCCGCACGCAGCGCGTCGAGCCGTTCCGCGGGTACGCGCCCGGGCGCGTCGGCAAAATTGCCGAGGTGGAATACGCGGTCTCGCGGCAGGCCATGCTCGACGAGATAGTCGCGGATGCCACGCGTATTGCCGATCCAGGCATGCGCGTGGCGGTAGCCTTTCAGATTGTAGAAACCGCCCAGCCGGGCGAGATGCACCGGCAGGCGGCCGCGCGGCAGATTCACGATGCGGGTGGCGCGGCCCATGTAGGTCTGCACGATATCGGGCCGGAAGTCGCGGATCGCGCGGTCGATCTTCCAGCGTGACCAGCGGTCCCAGCTGCCCAGCATGGGCGCGTGATACTGGCGGACGGCCGGGTCGATCGTGCGGGCGATTTCACCGCCCGCCACCGTCACGGCCGCGACCGGTTCGCCGTGCCGCGCCAATGCGTTGATCAAGCGTACGGCGAATCGCTCGGCACCGCCCGAGCCCTTGCCGCCGATGACGTGCAGGCTCCGCGGCTGACCGGCGTTCACGGCGCGGTTCAGAACGGCAGCGCGAGGCCGGGCGCGGCGGCGTGGATCACGCCGCGGAAATCGGCCTGGATGCGTTCCAGTGCCGCAGTGTTGTCGGCTTCGAAGCGCAGCACGATCACCGGCGTGGTGTTCGACGGCCGTGCCAGTCCGAAGCCATCCGCGTATTCGACCCGCAGCCCGTCCAGGGTGATGACTTCCTTGGCGTCGGGGAACTTCGCCGTCTTCTGCAGCGTGTCCATCAGCGCGTAGTGTTCGCCTTCGGCCATCTTGATGTTGAGCTCGGGCGTGTTCACCGTGTCGGGCAGGCCGTGCAGCGTGGCGTTCAGGTCGGCCTGTTTCGACAGATATTCGAGCAGGCGCGCGCCGGCGTAGAGGCCGTCGTCGAAGCCGAACCAGCGTTCCTTGAAGAAGACGTGGCCGGACATCTCGCCGGCGAGCAGCGCGCCGGTTTCCTTCATCTTGGCCTTGATGAAGCTGTGGCCGGTCTTCCACAGCGTGGGCTTGCCGCCGCGTGCGCGGATCCAGTCGAACAGGTTGCGCGTGGATTTCACGTCGAAGATGATTTCGGCGCCCGGGTTGCGCGACAGCACGTCGTCGGCGAACAGCATCAGTTGGCGGTCGGGGAAAATGATGGTGCCGTCCTTCATCACCACGCCCAGGCGGTCGCCGTCGCCGTCGAAGGCCAGGCCGAGTTCGGCGTCGCTGGTTTTCAGGCGCGCGATCAGGTCGGCGAGGTTCTTCGGCTGCGAGGGGTCGGGGTGGTGATTGGGGAAATTGCCGTCGACCTCGCAGAACATTTCCTCGACCTCGCAGCCGAGCGCACGATAGAGCGGGCCGGCAAAGGCGCCGGGCACGCCGTTGCCGCAGTCGACGATGAGCTTCATCGGCCGCGCGAGCTTGATATCGGAGACGATGCGCGCAAGGTATTCGGGGGCGATGTCGTATTCGCGATAGCCGCCTGCGCCGCTGGCGAGGTCGCCCTTGACCAGGCGCTCGCGCAGCTTCTGGATGGCGTCTCCGGACAATGTCTCGCCACCCAGCACCATTTTCAGGCCGTTGTAGTCTGGCGGGTTGTGGCTGCCGGTGACCATGACCGCGCTGTTCGTCTTGAGCTGGTAGGCGGCGAAGTAGGTCATCGGCGTGGCCACCATGCCGAGGTCGACGACGCCGATGCCGGCTTTGCGGATGCCGCGTGCAAGCGCTGCTGCCAGGTCGGGACCTGAGAGTCGGCCGTCGCGGCCGATGCAGATTTCGGCCTGGCCGCGCGCTACGGCCTCGGAGCCGATGGCATGGCCGATGGCCTCGACGATTTCAGACGTGAAGGTCTTGCCGACGATGCCGCGGATATCGTAGGCCTTGAAGATTTCCTTGGGGTATTCCACAACATGCTCCCTGATTGGCAATGCGTCGATTCTAGCGCGGCGTCGCGTCGAAATGCTGCATCAGGCGTGCCGGCAGCCAGTCCGCGTTGCCCGGAAAAGGGCCGGACGGAAAGGCGACGTGGCCGCCCGTTGCGGGCTGTTCCAGCGCGACGGCCGGCGAAACCTCTTCGGGACGGGGCAGGGCCTCGGCGGGCAGAAAGGGGTCGTTCTTCGCGTTGACGATCAGCGTGGGCACGGCGATGGTTCCGAGCAGCGGCTTGCTGGACGCCTGCGCCCAGTAATCGTCGGCGTCGCGAAAGCCGTGCAGGCGCGCGGTGACCAGCGTGTCGAATGCGCGGAAAGTGGCGGCTTTGCGGATAGCCACGGCATCGAGCAGGCCGGGAAAGCGCGCGGCGATGCGCAAGGCCTTGGCCCGGAGCGTGACGAGAAAGCGGGCAGTGTAGACGCGGCGGTTGAAACCGCGGTCGAGCGTGTTGCCGGCGGCGGCCAGATCGAGCGGTGCGGAGATGGCGGCGGCGCGGTCGACGAGCGCTGTGGCATGTTCGCCGGCCTCGCCCAGCCATTTCAGCAGGGCGTTGCCGCCGAGCGAGACGCCGACGGCATGGTGCGGTATACCGGGAAGCCGTGCGGCGACATGGCGCAGCATGGTTTCGATGTCGGCCGAGTCGCCGGCGAAATAGGCGCGCGGCAGACGGTTGTCCTCGCCCGAGCAGCCGCGGAAATGCGCGACGACGCCGGTCCAGCCGCGCCGGTTCAGCGCGCGCATGAGGTCGCGCGCATAGAAGCTGGCGGAATCGCCCTCCAGACCGTGGAACAGCACCACGGCCGGCTGGCCGGGGCGGCCGTCGGCCCAGTCGAAATCGAGAAAATCGCCATCGGGAAGTTCGAGCCGTTCGCGCCGGTAGCGCACGTGCGGCACCCGGACGAAGAGGCTGGTGTAAAGGGTTTGCAGGTGGCCGCCCGGCAGCCAGGCGGGCGCCGCATAGGCCCGGGAAGGCGTCATGCGGTCCGCATGCAATCCATTGACGTCAGTGCAGCACCGGCGGTGCGGTGCGTGCGGGCGGGTTGCCCCCGACCTGCAGCGGCGAGGCGTGGTGGAGCACCATGCGCCAGCCGTCGGCGTCGCGGCGGTAGAGATTGGTGGCGAGGATCGGCGGCCGGGGTTCGGTTTCGTGGCCGATGGTGAGGTATTCGCGCACGATGCGTACGACGCGGTCGGATTCCCGGATTTCGTGCGCCAGTTCGACCTGGACGCTGAACTGGCCCGCCGCCTCGAACATGCTGCGCCAGCCCGCGGCAACTGCTGCGCGGCCGTCCAGCGGCGCAGCGAGTGGATGGATGCAGGCGATGCGTTCGTCGCCCGCCCAGACCTGCATCATGTCGTCGAGCGAGCGCGATTCGAATGCCTGATAGAACGCCGCCTCGGCTGCTTCCGGTGTGGGGAAACGCACGGGTTTATTCGGTGATGCCGGCAAGCACCGCCTTTTCTTCCTCGGCGAACTGTTTGAGCAGCGGGGCGAAAGCCGGCGCGGCCATCTGCGCCATCATGTCGGTGTTCGGTTTTGCGATGTAGACCTTGCCGTCGCCACCTTCGAACACGCTCATGCGGCAAGGCACGAAGGGCATGGCGCGGCTGGCCATCTGGGCCTTGAGCAGGTTTTCGGCGAGATCCTTCCGGCACAGGGTCAGCATGGTGAAGGGTTTCGCGTTCTTCTGGCCGGCTTTCAGCATCGCGTCCTGCATGTCCACGGCCGGGCCGATCTCCCAGCCGCGTTTGCGGCCGGCATCCTGCAGCGCGGCGATGGTTTCGCGGTAGCCCAGCCGGCTTTTCTGTTCGCTCATCATCGCGGCCATCAGTCTGGCCTGCGCTTCCTGCATTTTTTTCATTTCGGCCTGGACGTCGGCCGAGTTGCCGGCGGCGGATGCCGTGGCGCTGGCGAGCAACAGGACAGCGAGGGAAACGAAGCGTTTCATGGCGATCTCCTTGCGTGGGGGATGATGCGGTGCGGCACTCAATGGCCGCCGCCGCTGGGTTTGCCTTTCAGGCGGTACAGTGTGCCGCAGTAGGGGCAGAGTGCGTCGCCGCGCGACTCGATCGGCAGGAACACGCGCGGATGCGCGTTCCAGTCGGCATGGCGCGGCAGGGGGCAATGCAGGGGCAGGTCGCTTTCGTCGACTTCGATGACGCGTTGCGTATTGTCGTGCCGTTCGCTCATGCAAGGGGCTCCGGGGCTTATTTGACGGGGGTGAGCCAGTCGACGTGCGCGGATGCGCGACCATGCACGCAGTCGAAATACATGGCCTGCAGTTGCGTCGTGATCGGCCCGCGCGTGCCTTCGCCGATGGCGCGATTGTCGAGTTCGCGGATTGGCGTGACTTCGGCGGCGGTGCCGGTGAAGAAGGCTTCGTCGGCCGAGTAGACTTCGTCGCGCGTGATGCGTTTCTCGATCACCGGCAGACCGATTTCACCGGCAAGCTGGATGATGGTGTCGCGCGTGATGCCCTCCAGCGCGGAGGTGAGGTCCGGCGTGTAGAGCTTGCCGTTGCGGATGATGAAGATGTTTTCACCGGAACCTTCGGCGACGAAACCGTCCACGTCCAGCAGCAGCGCTTCCTGGTAGCCGTCCATCTCGGCTTCCTTGTGGGCCAGGATCGAATTCATGTAGTTGCCATTGGCCTTGGCCTTGCACATCGTGATGTTGACGTGATGGCGCGAGAACGAGCTGGTCTTCACGCGGATGCCGTTCCGGATCGCGTCGTCGCCCATGTAGGCGCCCCACGGCCAGGCGGCGACGATGACGTGCACCGACAGGTTCTTGGCCGAAATGCCCATCGCCTCGGCGCCGAAGAAGGCCATCGGGCGCAGGTAGCCGGATTCGAGCGCGTTTTCCCGTACGACCATGCGCTGCGCTTCGGTGATCGTGGCCTTGTCGAAAGGCATCTGCATGCCGAGGATGTGGGCCGAGCGGAACAGCCGGTCGGTGTGTTCGGGCAGACGGAAGATCGCAGTGCCCTGTTCGGCCTTGTAGGCGCGTACGCCCTCGAAAACGCCCATGCCATAGTGCAGGGTGTGGGTGAGCACATGGGTGGTGGCTTCGCGCCAGGGAACGAGTTTGCCGTCGTACCAGATGACGCCGTCGCGGTCGGCCATGGACATGATGGAAGGTCTCTTTCTTGCAGGATGGGGAGGAGCGCGAATTTTACCGGATTCCGGCCGCCGCCGGCTTTGTGGCACGATGCCGGGCTGGAGGAAGACAGAATGTCGAGGAGAGCACTGCTGGCCGTGCTGGCCCTGTGGGCGATGGGTGCCCAGGCGGCGCCTGCGCGCTTCGATTACTACCTGCTCGCGTTGTCGGTCGCGCCGGCTTTTTGCGAAGACAACCCGGCACGTACGCGCACCTATGCGCAGTGCCGGCAGTTGTCGGCGCCGGCCTTCCGGGCCATGCCCTTGACCCTGCATGGCTTGTGGCCGAACCGGCTGAACCGGCGGCATCCGGCCTTCTGCGCGGGCGAAGCCGGAGGCGGTTTTTGTCGTCTGCCCGCCGTTCGCCTGCCGCCCGAAACTCGGGCGCGGCTCGGACGCGCGATGCCCGGCACGGCGGATTGCCTGGATCGCTATCAATGGCAGAAGCACGGCAGTTGTTCCGGTATGCGCGAGACCGATTATTTCGCGGCGTCGGCGGCGCTGACCGAGCGGGTCAACCGCGCGCTGGGCGATGTGCTGGCACGCCACATGGGGCGGGAAGTGGCGCTCGACACGTTGCGCGCGGCGCTGCGGCGCAACGACCCGGCGCTGGCGGACGCAGTGACCTTCGACTGCGCTACGCCGCATACGCCCAGTCCGGCGAAACGCCGCCCCATGCTGCGCGAAGTGCGGGTGAGCTTCGAGCGCAACCCCGCCACCGGCGGACCGGGCCGTCCGCTGGCATACGAGCGCATCGGCCGGACGTCGTTCAATTCGGGATGCTCCAACGGGCGCGCTTATGTCGATACGCCGCTGGATTGAAACGCTGGCGCTGGCCGCCTGCACCAGCCTGGCCCAGGCCGATCCCTGTCATGATGCGCTGGCACGTTTCGATTATCCTGCTGCGCAAGCCCTGGCGGATGCGCGGCTGGCTGCGTGGCCCGCCGATTTTTCCGCGCGCCTGTGTGCGGCGCGCGCGGCCTACGAGACCGGCCATTTCGAACAGGCGCTGGCGTATCTGCGCAGCGCCGAAGCCGGTCAGCGGCAGGGTGAAGCGCGGACCTATGCCTACAATTGGCTGACGGTCACGCTGAACCGGCTGGGTCGTGGTGCCGAAGCGCTGGCCTATGGGCAGGCGGCGCTCGCGTGGGCGCGCCGCGAGCCGAACCGCCAGAACCTGGCGACTGCGCTGCACAATCTGGCGGGACTGCGTTACGCGCATGGCGACGCCGCGACGGCGCTAGCGCTGTATCGTGAATCGATCCCGCTCAATCCCGATCTGTCGGAGCGCTCGGCCAGCCTGAACAACGTCGGCCTGATCCTCCAGGCCGCGGGCGATACGGCTTCCGCCGAACGCTGGCTGCTCGACGCGATCGCGCTCAATCGCGCCAGCGGCCACTATCACCATCTGGGCAAACACCTGCTGAATCTCGCCAACCTGTACCGTCAGACGGGCCGCTTCGACGAAGCGCAGGCACTGCTCGACGAAGGCGCGGCGCTGATCGACCGGGCGCAGGATCGCTACTGGCAGGCGGTGGCGGCGCGCTACCGGGGCTGGCTGGCGCGCGACCGCAGGGATTGGGCCGAGGCCGGCCGCTGGCTGGCCCAGGCCGCGCGCGCCTACGATGCGGCAGGGGCCACCGCGGACGGCGATGCCGCGCGCGAGGAACTGGGACGGTTGTGAGCGGAATTCAGGGGGTGTTGTCGCGCACGAACTCGGGAAAGCGTTCGGCGCGCACGAAATAGGTGCCATCGCAGTTGTAGGAGGCGCGCACGAGGCCTTCGGACAGCGAGATCGCGGCGTTGCGCAGATAATAGCCTTCGATGCCGCGCAGGACATTGAAGCTTTGCACGATAGCGTCGATGCGCGTCTGTTCCAGCGGCTGCCAGCCGTCGCGGTTCTCGTCCATCAGCTTCAGCCAGTGCGCCGGCAGGTAGGCGCGCAGCGGGCCATTCTGGATCATGGCGCGCACCCAGGCGACGGTGCGCATTTTTTCCCCATACGGCACGGCGACGAAATGGCGCGCAGCATAGCCCGGCTTCACCAGATCCTCGGCATCGTGCACTTCGTAGGCAAAGGGATTGAAGACCGACTCCGTCCGGACTTCCGAACTGTTGAAACCGACGTAGATCGCGTACACGCCGGTGTCGCGCAGGAGTGCGGCGCATACGTCCAGCACTTCGCCCGCGATGGGGTCGATGCGCGAGGGCTGGCGCGGGCGCAGCGGAACGGTCTCGCGCAGGCTCGGGTCGCCCTTGATGCTGACGAAGGGCACGTCGACCGGCAGGCCGAACGCACCCACGAAAGGTTCGTGCAGCAGGCAGACAACGGGTTCGGACGGAAAAGCATCGGGAGTCATGCGGACATTGTCGCACGGGGGATTTGCTTTGCCGTGACAGGAAGCGGGGTCTACATGTAGGCCTTTGCTTCCTCGCCTGGATTGGGCAGTCCCGCCACTCGCCAGGCTTCGCGCGGGCTGGGGAAAAGATGTTGCATGCAGTCGGCGCTCTGCCCCGTGAGGTGGCAGACATGCGACAGCGCAGTGACGGTGCCGTGCCGGGCGTATTCCCGGCGCAATGCGTGCAGCAGACCGAGCTGGAGTTCGTTGAGCGTGCCCAGCCCGTCGGTTTGCGCGATGCGGTCGGCCAGGCTTTCGCTCCACATCCACGGGTCGAGCAGAAAACCGTCCGTGTCGAAGATGGTGGGGGAGGCGGCAGTGGTCATGGCATCCTCCGGACAGGGAATGCTTTGTTTATAGCACCGGACTGCGCGGAAATAGGGGCCGCTCCCTGGCCAGTTCCGCCACCAGCTTGCGTACCGGTGCGGGCAGCGCAGCATCGAGCGCGTCGGCTGGAGCGAGCCAGACGTGGCCCGGCAGCGATTTCGTGCAGGGCGCCAGCGCGAGCAGGGTCGGCCGGATGTGCAGGCGGAAATGCGTAAAGCCATGGGACAGCGGCGGGAGTTCACGCAGGCTGTGCGCCACGAGACCGTAGCGTTCGCGGACATGGTCTGCGCAATCGGTGTCCTCGGATGCTTCGGGCAGGCTCCACAGGCCGCCCCAGATCCCCTTGGCCGGGCGCTTTTCCAGCAACAGTTCGCCCCGGTCGAGCAGCAGCAGCATGCGAACGTGCCGTTCGGGCAGATTTTTTTTCGGGCGGGGCGTCGGCAGCGTGTGCGTGCGGCCGGTTGCATGCGCGTTGCAATCCCGGCGTACCGGGCAGGCCATGCAGTCCGGCCGGGTACGGGTGCAGAGCAGGGCGCCGAGATCCATCATGCCCTGGGTGTAGGACGCGATGGCCTGTTCGGGCAGCAGGGATTCCGCATGCCGCCACAGGGCATCCTCGATCCGTCTGTCGCCGGGCCAGCCGTTGATGCCGGCATGCCGGGCGAGTACGCGTTTGACGTTGCCGTCGAGAATGGCGCAGCGCCGGCCGAAAGCCAGTGCGGCCACGGCCGCGGCGGTGGAGCGGCCGACGCCGGGCAGGGCGCCAATGGCCTCGGCGGTATCGGGAAAATGGCCGCCATACCGCTCGGCAATCCGGCATGCTGCGGTGTGGAGATTGCGTGCCCGGCTGTAGTAGCCGAGCCCGCTCCAGAGCGCGAGCACATCGTCTTCGGAAGCGCCGGCGAGCGCGGCCAGATCGGGAAAGCGCGCAACGAAGCGTTCGAAGTAGCCGACGACGGTGGCGACTTGCGTTTGCTGCAGCATGATCTCGGACAGCCAGATGCGATAGGGATCGCGATTGCGCTGCCAGGGCAGGTCGTGGCGGCCATGCTGGCGTTGCCAGGCCACGACGCGGTCGGCGAAGGGTTTCACCCCGGCAGGGTAGCATCCTTTGCCGGAGTCGAACGGATGCCAGGCGAGGCGCTCAGGCGTAGCCGAGCTTCTGGCGGAACAGGCCCATGAGTTTGCCGAAGGCCGATTCGGTGATCGACTTGCGTTCGACCAGCACGGCCTCCCCGTGACGAAGCTTGTCGGCCAGACGATGCAGGCTGATCGAGAAGCTGTTCATGCCGTCCTGGTCGGAAAACAGGTAGGTGTTGCGGACGCCGCCGACCCAGCCGAGTCGCGCCCAGCGGAACGTACCGTCGTCGTAGTGGAATTCGACCCAGTCGCCCTTGTTCAGGGCGCGCGCGCGCTGCGTGAATTCGTCGTCCAGTTCGGGCGTGGGCGGTTCGGGCTCCGGTACGGGCACTGCCAGCACCGGCTGCGCGGCAGCTTCCGCTTCCGCCCGCTCGGCTTCGATGGCGGCGATCTCTTCGGCCGGTACATCCGGCAGCGGCACGGGCTGCACGTTCGGCCGCACCGCATTGGCGTGCAGGATGACCAGGCTGGCGAAGAAACGGTCTGCCGCTTTTTTCGGCAGATCGATTTCCGCCGTGCCGTCGCGCAGACGCTTGAGCAGGCCGGGCAGGATGCGAACGAGCATCAGGCGTGCGTCCATGTCCGCTTTCGACTGCACGCTCCACACCAGTTCGCGCATGGTTTCCACATGGCTGTTGAAATGCGCGCTCTGTTCGCCTGCCTCGATGTAGTGACGGGTCAGAAGTACGGCCCAGTCGCGGCGCAGGAATTCGCGTACGGTCTCGTCGACCGTCTGGTCCTTGAGCGCCCGGTTGATGAAGTCGTGCACCACGACGGGCGCGAGTTCGGCCCGCTCGGTTTTGCGGAGCGTTTCGATATCCTCGCGCAGCGTCGTTTCGGCAGCCTCTTCCACGCCCTCCTCGACCGAGGCGTACAGGGATTCGAGCTGGTCAGCGGCATCGGCGAAAATCCCGATGTCCTGCTCGAAATCGTCGTGCACGCGGCTGACGATCGCCGAGATGGCGCTCATGCGGGCATTGCCGGCCTCGGTGTCGGGCAGGTGGACCGCCAGTGCGGCGATGGCATCCAGCATGCGGCGCACCGGATGGTGCGGCTGGGAGAAGAAATTGCGGTCCAGCAGCGCGGCTTTCAGGACCGGGATCTGTAACCGGCCGATCTGGGCTTTCAGGCTGTCGGGAATCGTGGCCTCGTCGAACACCACGTCGAACAGCATCGCGACAGCGTCGACCAGGACGGCGTCGAGCGGGCTGGCGGCCTGCATCACGGGACTCTGCTGCAGCGTGCGCAACACGTTCCGGACGGTGGAGGCGTCCAGCAGCGGCAGCTCGAAATGCGTGCCTCCGGGCAACTGCATGCCGCCCGTTTGCAGTTGACTGAGCGAATCCAGAAAATCGACGCCTTCGAGCGTGCCGCCGTTACCCATCCAGCCGCTACCGGGCTGCCCGGTCTGTCCGGCGTAGCCGCCTGCTGGCCGCCCGGCGGCCAGTTGCTCGAACAGGCTCAGCATGTCGTTACCGGCTGCGGAGGCGGGTGCCGCCGTCGTGGCCGGCGCCGTCTCGGCGGCGCTGTGGCCGCTCTGCCGGCCGACGGTCGCGCGCGCTTTCGCCCCGACCTTGAGATCGGGCAGGATGCCGTGATCGATCAGATGGCGGTTGATGCTCTGGTAGATGGCGGCCAGTTCGGTGGTCAGCACCAGATCGAACTGGTTCAGCAGCACGATGCGGGCGTTCTGTTCGATATCCATGCGCGCGATGCCGTCGAGCAGCGCTTCGCACAATGCGCGCGGGCCGAGCGGGTTATCGTTTTCTGCGAGGTCGCCGCGACCGAGCAGGTCGGCGATGCGGGCGTCGAGCGCGACCAGTTCCTCGGCGCAGTTGTAGCGTAGGCGCGAGGTGGCTTTGTCCACGGCCAGCGTGATCTCGAAATCCTGGTCGCCGACCAGCGACAATTCGGTCAGGTCATTCGCAACCGGCGCATTGCGGCCCTGCGCGAACGCATCGAAGGACTGGCAATAGGCGTCCTTGCAGGCCGTCAGCAGTTCGTTCGCCCGTTTGTTCAGGATGCCCTGCGCGCCGTAATAGGTATTGCGCGTTTCCAGCAGGGGGGACCGGTCCGCCATGGCAAGCAGCGTGTTCTCCATGGCTTCGGTCTTGTGGGTCAGCGCGCGGGTGGCACCTTCGATCAGTATGTCGCGGCAGGTGTGCAGCAGGCCGAGCGTCTCGGCCGACGCCTGGGCACGCCGCGCCCGCTCGAACTGATTGAGGTTAACGACGACGGAATTTTCAGGCATATCAGGCTCCATGGGGTCACCTCGCGGGTTCCGCGCGGCTGGCCGACATGAAAGGGGACGTTTTGGTACCGGGTTTGCGGCCGGCGGCCCCGCTATCTCGCGCCGTCAGGAACGAGACCGGAAACTTTGCGTCCCCGCCTCGCGGCGGGTTTGCCCTGTTCGGTGGTCGGCGGGGGGTCCTCTGGACACACAACCGCTCAGCTGAAGAAACGGCAGCCCCCGGAAAAACTTTAGGCGCACCCGCAAAAAAATTATACCCCCTGATCTTGCAGGTGCTCATGCAGGCGCAGCATGGCTTTTCGGGTTAGCGACTGCTCCGGGACGTGGGCGCGACCGGCACGGATCTCGTCGGCGAGCCGGGCGCTGTCCAGCGAAAAACGGGTTTCGCCCGTGGAATCGCAGAACAGCATGTAGCCCTGCACCCCCAGCCAGGCGACACGAGCGGTCCTGAGGCCCTCGTAGGGCGGGCTGAAGTCGACCCAGTCACCTTCCTGCAGGGTATTCGCCTGCTGTTCGGCGACATCCGCAGGCGGCGTATCGGCCTGACGCCGCGCCAGGGATTCGATATCCGCCTGCGTGACCCGTTGGGGAACGAAATGGCTGACCGTGTCTTCCCGCTTGCCAAGCGCGGGGCGGATCCAGCATTCCTGGGTAGCGGTGATCGAATCGAAGAATTCCCTGAGTTGTTCCGATGACGCACCCTGGGCAAGGAGGCCGGCGCGCAATTCGGCGTTGATGCGGGGCAGATTCTGCAGACAGGCCTCGCGGGACGCTTCGTCCTCCGGCGGTTGCAGGCTCAGGAACAGCCGGTTCAGCGTTTCGCCGGCAGTCCGCCATTTCGGCCCTTCGCCGGCCTCGGCCACGTAGAGGTCCGACATGAACGGGACCCAGGCGGCTTCCAGCTGATGCAGGACCGACTGGGGCGCGGGATAGCGCGCAGTCAGATCCTGGAGGTTTTCCAGGGCGAGCAGCGTGCCGAGCTCCTGGCGCTCGACGTATTCGAGATTGGCGATTTCAGTCGCCATGGTGTCGTCCGTATGCGCACCCTCGATGGCCAGCCAGTCCGCGAGGCTTTCGCATGCCTGCGAAAAAGCGTCCACCTGACGCTCGGGGGTGTTGATGACGTGGGTGCAGGCGGTTTCGATTTCGTGCAAGGCACGGGCGTGCGCGGGATGCCATTCCGGGAAACGGCGCGAGAAGTGGCCCAGGAAATCGATCAGCCGGCGCGCCGGATGGCCGTCGTCGCTGAAAAAATCCGGAGAGGCCAGGGCCGCGCGGAGCGTGGGAATCTGCAGCTGCGCGATTTCGGATTTGCAGTCGGCCGATATGTCCGGATCCGCCAGAATGAATTCGAACAGCCCGGCGACGGCATCCAGCATCGCGAGATCGAAGCTGCCCGCATCGGTATCGTTCGCATGCGCCTGGAGTTGCCGCAATACCAGAATCGGGGCATCCGGCACGACTGCCGTCATGTGCGGAAGGTTGTTCTGCCAGTGGTCCAGGCTCTCGGTAAAACTCGGGCGCGGCCTGTCCGGAGGGAGGCCGAAAGGCCGGTTCGGGAACGGGGTGCCCGTCGTCAGGCCGGGAACAGGCAATGCGCCGGCAGCAACGGAACCGGCTGCGCGAATGTGCGCGAGAATGTCGTCGCCAACGGAGCGGGCGGGGGGATGGGAATCCTCCCGCGCCGGGGGCGGTGCCGGGATCGGTACCGGTACCGGTTTCGGTCTCTGGCCCGGCTCCGCCCGGACTTCGATGTCCTGCAGGGCGAGATACTGGTTGAGCGCGGCGTAAGTCTGTCGAAGGGTGTCCTTGAGCGCGTTCGCGGCGTGTTCCAGCAAGAGGGTGCCGCAGTGCGGATCGAACGCCAGCGTGTCGAAAGCCCCCGACAGCGCGTGCACCACGGCGCGCGGGCCAAAGGCATTGACCGGACTGATGGGGACGGCATCCTGCGAGTACAGGGTTGCCAGCCGGCTGAAAAAGGCATGTGCGTCGGCTCCCAGGTTCTGCGTCAGGAATGCGACAGTCTTGTCTTCCGCCAGCTGGCGGTTGAATTGCACGTCGTCCAGCAACTGCAGCTCGCCCGCTTGTGGATCGGCAGCGGGACGCGAGGCGGATTCCAGATGCTGTTTGAACAATGCCGCGAATGCGGCGGACAACTGGTCTGGATGGGCGTTCAGCCAGTCCAGGCAGATCCGGCCAGCATTCAACATGGCCGACGTCGGTGCCGCATCGAGTGTAAGCGTGCGTGCGACATCATCCATCACGATGGTGCGGCTGCGCTGGAAGAAATTGCCCAGCGCCTGCACCATGCGCTCGTCCACCTCGCGGATGAGGGCAGCGTAGAGAGAGGAGGGGGTCGGGGTGTTCATGGCCTGCCAGCACTATCGGCCATCGGGCGGCATTAGTTGAACCGGCCGGGATGGAGCGGGCGAAGGGAATCGAACCCTCCTCATGAGCTTGGGAAGCTCAGGTAATGCCACTATACGACGCCCGCGCGGTAGAATCGGCATCATACCGAAACACCTCGATGATCCGCAAAATCCCCGTGATCGAACTGCTCGTCAACGGCGAAGCCCGTTCCTTTTCCGCCCCGCTGACGCTGGGCCAGCTGGTTGAAACGCTCGACCTGGCCGGCAAGCGCATCGCCATCGAACGCAATGGCGAGATCGTGCCGCGCAGCCAGCATGGCGAGACGCAGCTGGCGAGCGGCGACCGTCTCGAGATCGTGGTCGCCGTCGGCGGCGGCTGAGCGCCGCCGTTTCGCCTACCGTTTACCGCTTAACCGTTTACCCATCATGGAACCACTCGTCATCGCCGGACAGTCCTATGCCTCCCGTCTCCTGGTCGGCACCGGCAAATACAAGGATTTCGACGAAACCCGCCGCGCGGTCGAAGCTTCGGGGGCGCAGATCGTCACGGTCGCGATCCGCCGCACCAACATCGGTCAGGATGCGGGCCAGCCCAGCTTGCTCGATGCGTTGCCGCCGTCGCAATACACCTACCTGCCCAATACCGCGGGCTGCTACACGGCCGACGACGCGATCCGCACCCTGCGGCTGGCGCGCGAGCTGCTGGACGGGCATTCGCTGGTCAAGCTGGAAGTGCTGGGCGACCCGCAATCGCTCTACCCCAACGTCGCCGAGACCATCAAGGCCGCCGAGGTGCTGGTAAAAGACGGTTTTCAGGTCATGGTCTACACGTCCGACGACCCCATCGCCGCCAAACAGCTGGAAGACATCGGCTGCGTCGCGGTGATGCCGCTGGCGAGCCTGATCGGTTCGGGCATGGGTATTCTCAACCCGTGGAACCTGCAGATCATCATCGACCGCCTGTCGGTGCCGGTGATCGTCGACGCCGGGGTCGGCACGGCCAGCGACGCGGCGATCGCGATGGAGCTCGGCTGCGACGCCGTGCTGATGAATACGGCGATCGCCGGCGCTGGCAACCCGGTGCTGATGGCTTCGGCCATGAAGAAGGCGGTCGAGGCCGGGCGCGAGGCTTTCCTGGCCGGCCGCATGCCGAAGAAGGTCTACCAGGCCAGCCCGAGCTCGCCGACCGCGGGCCTCATCACCGCCAGCAAATAAGCCATGACGGGCGAAACCGACGCGCATCCGCGCATCCGCTCCTATGTGCTGCGCGCCGGCCGCGTGGGCTCGGGTCAGGCGCGCGCGCTCGCGGAAGTCGGCCCGCGTTGCCTGCTGTCTTATCAGCCTGCGCGATGCGATCTCGACGCGGCCTTCGGCCGCGCGGCGCCGAAGGTGCTCGAAATCGGCTTCGGCATGGGCGAAGGCCTGGCGGAAACCGCCGCCGCGCACCCTGAAAGCGACTATCTCGGCGTCGAAGTCCACACGCCGGGCGTGGGCGCGCTGCTCAAGCAGATCGGCGAACGCGGCCTGGCCAACGTGCGCGTCATCCAGCACGACGCGGTCGAAGTACTGGAAAACATGATCGCGCCGGCCAGCCTCGCAGGCGTGCGCATCTTCTTCCCCGATCCCTGGCACAAGAAGCGCCACCACAAGCGCCGCCTGATCCAGCCGCCGCTGGTTGCGCTGCTGGCCAGCCGGCTTGCGTCGGGCGGGTATCTTCACCTCGCCACCGACTGGCAGGACTATGCCGAACAGATGCTGGCCGTGCTGTCTGCCGAACCGCTCTTGCAGAACACCGTGGCCGACTATGCGCCGCGTCCGGACACGCGGCCGCTCACCAAGTTCGAACAGCGCGGCCTGCGTCTGGGCCACGGCGTCTGGGACCTGCTCTTCCGCCGCGTTTGAATCGGTCATGACCGTGCGGCTATGATGCACGGCATGGATGTCCTCGCTCTCGCCAAATCGGCGTTCGCGCTGTTCGCCATCGTCGATCCGGTCGGTGTCATTCCCATCTTCATGCTGGCCACGAGCGGCTACACGCTGGCGCAGAGTCACGCCTCCGCGCGATTGGCCGCGCTTACCGTGTTCGGTGTGCTGACGCTGTTCACGTTCGCGGGACAGCTCATATTGGATTTCTTCGGCATTCGCCTGGCGGCTTTTTCGGTCGCAGGCGGTCTGCTGCTGCTGTTGCTGGCCTTGTCCATGGTGCAGGCGCACGTCAGCCCGCAGCGACAGACGCAGGAAGAGGCGATGGAAGCCGAAGAAAAGGACGCGGTCGGTGTGGTGCCGCTGGGCGTGCCGCTGCTGGCCGGGCCGGGCGCGATCACGCACATGATCGTGGCGGCAGGGGCTGCACGCGGCGAACCTGTGCAGCAGGCTGCCCTGATCATTCCGGTTGCACTGGTGGCGTTGTCGGTGTGGGTGTCCTTTCGCGCCGCACCGGCGATCCAGGCGCGCCTGGGCCGGACCGGCATCCACGTGGTCACGCGACTGATGGGCCTGATCATCGCGGCAATCTCCGTCGAGATGATCGCCAGCGGTCTCGGGAAACTCTTTCCGGGTCTGCTGGCCTGAATGGCAGACCCCAAGCGGTGCGTCGATGCACTACGGCGGGGCAGTCCGGTTGTCATCCGCGTGCCGGGGGCGCGTCCTGACATGCGGTGCAACTGGCACGATTGATGCGCGATCTCAACATTCAACCCGGGAGGGAGGCTGGAATGGAATTCGGTATCGTGGGCCTGGGCCGCATGGGCGGCAACATGGCGCGGCGTCTGGCACGGCAGGGCAGAAAAATTGCGGTGACGAACCGCTCGTTCGAGGTGGCCGAGTCGCTCGCCGCCGAGACAGGCCATCTGGCATGCAGGGATTACGCCGCACTCGTGGCCGCACTCGACGCGCCGCGCATCGTCTGGCTGATGCTGCCCTCGGGCGCGCCGACCGAGGCGGCGCTGGACGCGCTGTTGCCGTTGCTGAGTCCCGGCGATCTCGTCGTCGACGGCGCCAACGGCCACTACGTCGACGATGCGCCCCGTGCCGCACGCTGCGCCGAACGGGGCGTCGACTTCGTCGATGCCGGCGTGTCCGGCGGCGTGTGGGGGCTGGAGAACGGCTACTGCATCATGTTCGGCGGTTCGGACGCCGCCGCCGCGCGGGTGAAGCCTTACATGGAAGCGCTGGCGCCCACGCCCGCCACCGGCTGGCTGCATGCCGGCCCGGTCGGCTCGGGGCACTACGTGAAGATGGTCCACAACGGCATCGAGTACGCCATGATGCAGGCCTTCGCCGAAGGCTTCGCGCTGATGAAGGACAAGCCCGGTTTCGGTCTCGACATGGCGCGGATCGCCGAGCTGTGGCAGCACGGCAGCGTCGTGCGCTCGTGGCTGCTGGATCTGACGGCCGATTTCCTGGCGAAGGACCAGACGCTCGACGCCATCGAGCCTTTCGTTTCGGATTCCGGCGAAGGCCGCTGGACCGCACTGGCGTCGATCGAGCAGGGCATTCCGACGCCGGTGATGACGCTTGCGCTGATGTCGCGCTTCGACAGCCAGGGCAAGGCCGACTACGGCAACAAGATGCTGGCGAAGATGCGGCAGGGTTTCGGCGGTCACGCGGTGAAGGAAAACTGACATGAATCTTGCTGCGCAAACCGTTTCCGACAACCTGCCGTGTTCCTTCGTGATCTTCGGCGCAACCGGCAATCTCGCATCCAACAAGCTATTGCCCGCGCTCTTCCATCTGGAGGCGGCCGCACGGCTGGCGGAAAACCTTTCCATCATTGCCTTCTCGCGTCGAGACTGGAATACCGACAGCTGGCGCGAGCACATGCGCGAAGTGCTGTCTGGACGCGTCAACGGCGCGCTGGAAGGCCCGGTATTCGAACGCTTTCTCGCCCGCTTCCGCTACCAGAAGGGCGATCTCAACGACGTCGAGTCCTACCATGCGCTGGCGGCCAACCTGCCGCCGGAGTCGGCGTGTTCGAGCACGGTGTTCTACCTTGCCATCAAGCCTGCCGAGTTCGCGGCGGTGATCCAGAACCTGGAAACTGTCGGGCTCAACAAGCCGCGTGGCATGAACCGCGTGGTGATCGAGAAACCCTTCGGCGAGGACCTTGAATCGGCGCAGCGGCTGAATCGGCTCCTGCACCAGCATTTCGACGAGGAACAGGTCTATCGCATCGATCACTTCCTCGGCAAGGAGACCGTGCAGAACCTGCTCGTTTTCCGCTTTGCCAACACGCTGATCGAACCGCTGTGGAACCGCAATTTCATCGACCATGTGCAGATCACCGTGGCCGAATCGATCGGCATCGAAAAGCGCGCCGACTACTACGATCGGGCCGGCGCGCTGCGCGATATGCTGCAGAACCATCTCATGCAACTGCTCACCGTAGTGGCGATGGAACCGCCGCCCGCGCTGGAGGCCGACGCGCTGCGCGACGAGAAAGTGAAGGTGCTGCGCTCGATCCGGCCGATTTCCAAGCGTGCCGTGCACGCCCACGCGGTACGGGCGCAGTACGCGCGCGGCAGCGTCGGCGGGCAGAGCGTGGTGGGCTACCAGCAGGAGGAAAACGTCGAGCCCAATTCCATCACCGAAACCTTCGTCGCCACCAAGTTCTACATCGACAACTGGCGCTGGCGCGGTGTGCCCTTCTACCTGCGCACTGGCAAGCGGCTGGCGAAGCAGACCTCGATGATCGCCATCCGCTTCAAGCATCCGCCGCAGCAGCTCTTCCGCGAAACGCCCATCGAAACCATCGCGCCGAACTGGGTGCTGCTGTCGATCCAGCCCGAGGAATCCATGCGCATGGAGATCCACGTCAAGCAGCCCGGTCTGGACATGGACACGCGCGTGATGCAGATGAACGCCAGCTTTCTCAAGACCGACGAGCAAACCCTCGACGCCTACGAAACCCTGCTGCTCGACGTGATCGAAGGCGACCGTTCGCTCTTCATCCGCTTCGACGAAGTCGAATGGGCCTGGCAGGTCGTCGATCCCATCCTGCGCCACTGGACCATCGAACGCGAATTTATTCCCACCTATCCGGCCGGCACCTGGGGACCATCCGAAGCGAATCGCCTGTTCGACAGCGACGACCAGAGCTGGCGGGACGAGTTGTGAGCGCGGCTGCAGGGCGCTGACATGGGGCTGCCCGCAACCCGCGTATTCGACACGCCGGAGATTCTGGTGCGCACGCTCGCCGACACCCTGCTGCTGCAGTCCCTGGCGGCCATCGCTGCCCACGGCCGTTTCCATCTCGTGCTCGCCGGCGGCAACACGCCGCGCGTACTCTACGAAGAACTCGCGAGCCGCGGTGCGGGCGACCATCGCTGGCACATCTGGTACGGCGACGAACGTTGTCTGCCTGCCGATCACCCTGAGCGCAACAGCGTCATGGCCGAGGCCGCCTGGCTTGCCGGAAGCCGCATCCCGGCTGAACAGCGCCGTCCCATTCCCGCCGAACGCGGTGCGGAGGCTGCCGCCGCCGAATATGCCGCCTGGCTTGCGGATATCCCGAGTTTCGACCTTGTCTTACTCGGCTTGGGCGAGGACGGCCATACGGCCAGCCTGTTTCCCGGGCACGTCTGGACGGGGACGGACGTGCTCGCCGTGCACGATGCCCCCAAGCCGCCGCCCGATCGCGTGAGCCTGTCGGCCGGACGGCTGGCCGACAGTCAGGCCGTATGGTTTGTGGTGACGGGAGCGGGAAAGCGTGGGGCCTTGCGGCGCTGGGAAGAAGGGGAAGGCTTGCCGGTGACGGCAGTGCGGGGGCGGTCCGCGACTTTGCTGTGGATGGATCGCCCGACGGCGATTTAAGGCTGCATGTCGTTCCCGGAATCGACGCGCTCGCGCTGCGTGGGCGAGGTCTTAAGTGCGGCGGCAAGCATCGCTGCCCGCGTCTGCGGCGTTTCCAGACTGATCCGTCCCAATGCGCCGCTGCGGAGATCGGTCAGCAGCAGATTGGCGGCCTTCTCCAGATCGAGTTCGCCGCCGCGCCCTTGGCGCAGGCAGCCGCGTTTTTTCGCCACGGCTTCGACGATACCCACAGGGTCGAGCCCGTCGAGCTTCAATCGATAGCGATCGACCAGCGCCTGCGGATAGCGGGCGAGCAGAATGCCGGCCAGGAATTCGGCGACGGTTTCGTCGATGACGGCGTTCTTGCCGATGGCGTGGCAGGCGGCGAGCATGTACCCGTCGGAATCCTGTTCGATCTTCGGCCACATGAGACCGGGGGTGTCGACGAGGGTGAGGCGCGGGGTGAGGTTGATGCGCTGCTGCGATTTGGTGACCGCGGGCTCGTCACCGACCTTGGCGATTTTCTTTTTCACCAGCGCGTTCATCAGCGTCGATTTGCCGACGTTGGGAATCCCCATGATCATGAGCCGCAGGGGTTTGAAGTTGTCGTCGCGATGCGGGGCAAGTTTCTGCGCAAGGCCGGGCAGCTTCGCCGCATCGCCAGGTTTTTTGGCTGAAATCGCAACGGCTTTCACACCGGGCTGTCGCTCGAAATACGCGATCCAGGCCGCGGTGGCGGCAGGATCGGCGAGATCGGTCTTGTTCAGGACTTTCAGGCAGGGGCGCTGCCGGTGCGCGCGCAGCTCGTGAATCATGGGGTTGCTGCCGGCTTCGGGCACGCGGGCGTCGAGCACTTCGATCACCACGTCGATCTCGGCCATGGTTTCCGCCGCCTTCTTGCGGGCGGCGGTCATGTGACCGGGGAACCACTGGATGGCCATCAGCCCGCACCGCCCCCCGCGCCGATGCCGTTGGCGGCGGCGAGCACCAGTGCATCGAATGCGGCGGCGTCCATGAGGCCGCGCTCGGCGACGATCTCGCGTACCGGGCGGCCGGATTGCTCGGAGGCTTTGGCGACTTCGGCGGCGGCGGCGTAGCCGATCTGCGTGTTGAGCAGGGTGGCGAGCGCGACGCTCTGGTGGATGAAGAAGGCGCAGCGTTCGCGGTTGACGACGATTCCCTTGAGGTTCTTCTCGGTGGCGGCATTCATCGCATTCGTCAGCCAGTCCATCGCGTCGAACAGGGCGGAGCCGAGCGCAGGCATCATCACGTTGAGTTCGAGCTGGCCGGCTTGCACCATATAGGCCACGGCGGCGTCCTGTCCCAGCACCTGGAAACAGACCTGGTTCAGCATTTCGAACATGACCGGGTTGACCTTGCCGGGCATGATCGACGAACCGGGCTGCACCGGCGGCAGCTGGATTTCGCCCAGGCCCGTGCGCGGCCCGGAGGCGAGCAGGCGCAGATCGTTCGAGATGCGCGTGAGTTCCAGCGCGAGTGCGCGGATTTCGTTCGACAACCGTCCAAGGTCGTTCATCGACTGCATCTGTGCGACGAGGTTGCCGACGGTGATGGGCTCGCCGGTGAGCGTCGCCAGTTCGGCGGCGACCCTGGCCGGATAGTCGGGCGAGGTATTGAGGCCCGTGCCCGCTGCCGAACCGCCCAGGCCGATTTCGCACAGCGCCGGACGCACGGCTTCGAGGCTGGCTGCGCAGCGGTTCAGCGTCCATGCGTAGCCGGCGAATTCCTGGCCCAGCGTGGTCGGTACGGCATCCTGCAGATGGGTGCGGCCGGATTTGACCGTGTCCTTCTCGTGTTCGGCCAGCCGGGCGAATTCGGCGGCCATCGCGCGCACCGCGGCTGCCAGTCGCGGCAGCTTGGCCAGCACGGTGAGGCGGATCGCGGTGGGAATGGTGTCGTTGGTCGACTGCCCCATGTTGACGTCGTCGTTGGGGTTGACCGGCTTGTAGACGCCTTTCTGCCCGCCCAGCGCGACGTTGGCAAGGTTGGCGACGACCTCGTTGGTGTTCATGTTGTGGCTGGTGCCGGCCCCGGCCTGGAAGCGGTCGACGACGAACTGGTCGAGGAATTCGCCGGCCAGGATGCGTTCGCAGGCGGCGGCGATGGCGTCGCGTTTCTCCTTGACCAGCCAACCGGGCTGGCAGTTGGCGCGCGCGGCGGCCAGCTTGATCCGCACGTGGGCCAGTACGAAATCCCTATCCGGACGGCGGCCGGAAATGGGAAAATTCGCGACTGCGCGCGCGGTCTGTGCGCCGTACCAAGCGTCCTCGGGAACCTGGACTTCGCCGAGCGAGTCTCTCTCGATGCGCATTTCACTCATAATGGAAAAACCGATGCGGATTTGGCAAAAAAAACGATTTTATCCGATGTGGCTGGCGGCGCTCTCGCTCGCGCTGACGGCCTCCTGGGCGCATGCCGAGGGCTTCCAGGTCACAGATACGGCAGGCAAGACGCATACGCTTGCCGGCTACAAGGGCAAGTGGGTGCTGGTGAACTACTGGGCGACGTGGTGCCCGCCCTGCCTGGCGGAGATTCCCGATCTGGTCGATCTGCATGACAACAAAAAGAACAATCTCGTGGTGATCGGCGTGGCGCTCGACTACCGGAGCCCCAAGCAGGTCACCGATTTTGCCCGGAGCATGACGATCAGCTATCCCGTTGTGCTGGGTACGCCTGAAATCGTCAACCAGATCGGACCGGTTCAGGGATTGCCCACCACCTATCTTTATAACCCCGAAGGTAAAATGGTTGCGCAGCAGGTCGGGCCCGTGACGCGCGAGTCGGTGGAAAAGTACATCGCAAGCAAACCTGCGAGCGCCCGGAAGTAATTGGTCAGAATCACAAAGAGGAGATGTTGCATGCGCCAGTTGTTGATCGCCTTTGTCATGCTGTTCGCCCTGCCGAGCTGGGCCGAGACGCGTGATCCCACCAACCATTTCTTCCAGCCCAAGTTCGGCGATTTCAAGGCTGAGCTCGACATGGCCAAGCAACAGGGCAAGAAAGGTATTTTCCTGTTTTTCGAAATGGATGATTGTCCGTTCTGCGCGCGCATGAAATCGACCATTCTCAATCAGGCGGACGTGCAGGATGCCTACCGCACGAATTTTCTGGTCTATACCATCGATGTCAACGGCGACACCCAGATGACGGATTTCCAGGGCAGGGAAACCACCGAAAAGGTCTTCGCATTCGAGAATCGCGTGCGCGCCACGCCCACCATGCTGTTCTTCGATCTGGACGGCAAGATGGTTACCCGTTTCACGGGACCAGCCCGAGACAAGGCTGAATTCCTGTTGCTGGGCAAGTATGTCGCGGAAGGCGCCTACGCCGGCCAACCCTTCACCAAATACAAGCAGGGTAAATGAAGCGGGCGGCCCTCGCGCTGCTGGCCCTGGCACTGTCCGGGCCGGCGACGTCAGCCAAGCTGACGCTGGAAGAAGCGCTCGCGAGCGCAGACGCACACCCGGACCGGCGCCTTGCCGAAAGCGAACTGGCGCTGGCCCGTGCCGACCGCGCGCAGGCGGGCAGCCGTCAGGATTTTGCGCTCTATCTCGACGGCAGCCTGCGCACCGGGCGGCGTCCGGACGGCGACTGGAAACCCGACAATGTCGGCCGCATCGTCGCCCGCAAACCGCTGTTCGACTTCGGGCGCAGCGGCGGCGCAGTCGATGCGGCGGATCAGGAGATCGCGGCGCGCCAGGCCGCTCTGCTCGACACCGACAACCTGCGCCGGATCGACATCATGGCGCGCTATTTCGACGTGCTGCTGGCCGACATGCAGTATGCGGCGGACAACGAATTCATGGCTGTCGGTTATGTGTCGTGGGACAACGCCGTGGATCGTCACGAAGTGGGCCAGATCAGCCAGCCCGCGCTGCTCAGGCTGGAGGCGGACTACCAGGATCTTCGCGAGCGACGCAATGCCAGCCTCCAGCGCATGCGCGCGAGCCGGCAGCGCCTTGCCCATGCGATAAACCGGCCGGGCGAATTGCCGGCCGATCTTGCCGATCCCGATTTGCGCGGTAACGACCGGCCCATTGTCGATTACGAGAAGCTGCTGCCCTGGGTCCAGGCGCACAATCCGCGCCTGCGCGCGTTGCGTGCGCAACTCGATGCGGCGGATGCCCGGATCGGCGCGGCGCGGGCGGAGCGGAACCCCACGCTGGATGCGGAAGTCATCGGTGGCGGTTACAGCCGCGATTCGGTCACCCGCGACGAACTGAGCGCGGGGCTGGTGTTCAACATTCCGCTCTATCAGGGCGCGCGCGTCGATGCGCGCGAGGCGCGCGAACGGGCGCTCAAGATGCGGATTCAGGCGCAGCTGGACGGATTGGCGTTTGAGCTGTCCGACGCGCTGCTGGCGACCTTGCAGGAAATCGAGTGGCTGCGCGGTAGCGGACGCCAGGCGGCAGGCAAGCAAATCGAATATCGGGACTGGGCGCTCGAACGCGCGCGCGCGGAGTATGAGCTCGAAATGCGGACCAACCTGGGATCCAGCATGGCGGAAACCCAGATGGCGCAGCTGCGCCGCAAGCAGGTCGAATACCGCCTCGCGCTCGCGCTGGCCCGGCTGGAGGCATTGTCCGGCGGCAGTCTGCCGCCTCAGGAGGAGAAAAAGGAATGAGAACGCGGATAACGGCAGGCGTGATGGCGTGCCTCGGCCTGGGCACGGCCTGGGCGGCCGAAGGCGTCGAACTGACCACACGGGTGTCGGGCGTGGTCGAAACCGTGCTGGTGAAGCCCGGACAGTCGGTGCGCAAGGGGGCGGTGCTGCTGCGCCTCGAACCCACGTTGCTGCGCGCCCGGCTCGACGAGGCGGCATCCGAAGTGGTACGGGCCGAAGTGGAGGAAACGGACGCAAAACGCGATCTCGACCGGGCGCAGGAGCTGTACGATCGCACGGTATCCTCCACCAGCGAACTGGATGCAGCCAGGGCGCGTCATGCCCGCGCGCAGGCGGCCGTATCAACGGCCAAGGCGCGGCGCACGATTGCGCAGAAGAATCTGGACGATGCCGAGCTCAAGGCTCCGTTCGACGGTCAGATCGGCGCGATACCGGGTATGCCCGGTACCGTTGTGGCCGCGGACTGTCAGCCGAAGCCGCTGGTTGTGCTCAAACCCGCGTCGCGCTGATTGCCGGTCATGCGGCCGGTTGCAACCGGCTCACGACAGACTGGATCGTGTCGGGTTGATGCCGCGTCCGGATGTGTCGCACACGGGGTTCGTCAGTCGCGCGGGCGCACGCTGAGCGTATCGGCCTGGGCGGCGCGTGCGGGCGTCGTGTAGTCCCAGTTGCGCTTCCAGGCACCGACGACCATCCGGGGATAGGTCGGCTGGCCCAGGCTGCCGTTGTAGCGGCCGAGTGCGCGATAGAGATCGCCGCGTTCGATATCGATGTAATGGCGCAGGATGACGGCGCCGTAGCGCAGGTTGGTGCGCAATTGGAAAAGATTGTGATCCGGCGTGCCGATGGTCTTGATCCAGAACGGCATCACCTGTGTGAAGCCGCGTGCGCCCACGGGCGATACGGCGTATTTACGGAAGCCGCTTTCCACTTCGATAAGCCCCAGCATGAGCTGGGGATCGAGTCCCGCGCGCGATGCTTCCCAGTGCAGGGTGGTCAGAAATTCCAGACGTTCGGCCTCGTCCGGCATGCGCTTGGCGAGGCGGCGCGACATTTCCTTCAGCCAGGCGGCTTCGTCGGCGAGGTTGCGGAAGGCGGTGCGCGTCACCGCCGTATCGGCAAGCGATTTCTGCAATGAGGCGCGCATGCTGGCAGACAGCGCCTCTTCGCGCTGGGCACCGGCCAGTGCGGGCTGTGCCAGCAGCAATGTGGCGATCAGCAGGCCGAGACGGGTGGTCTTGTTCATGTCAGAGTTTCAGCAATCCTGTCAAAAAAGTTCTGGCGTCGGCGAGTGCGACCGACCGCGCATCGCCGTCCGGCGCCGCTTCGTTCTGGCGCGGCTGATATTCGATCATGCCGTCCTTCAATCCACGTTCGCCGATGGTGACGCGGTGCGGAATGCCGATCAATTCGGCATCGGCGAACATCACGCCGGGGCGTTCGTCGCGGTCGTCCAGCAGCACATCGATACCGGCAGTGCTCAAATCCGCATATAGCGCGTCGGCGGCAGCCTTGACCGCTTCGCTTTTACCGTAGCCGATCGCGATAATCACAAGCAAGAACGGTGCCATGGATTTTGGCCAGATGATCCCTTTCGCGTCGTGGTTCTGCTCGATCGCCGCCGCAACGACGCGCGAGACGCCGATGCCGTAACAGCCCATTTCCATTGCCTGCGCCTTGCCGGCCTCGTCCAGGTAGGTAGCGTTCATCGCCTGCGAATACTTGCTGCCGAGCTGGAATACGTGGCCCACTTCGATCCCCTTGCACAATTCGAGGCGGCCGCGGCCGTCCGGGCTCGGGTCGCCGGCTACCACGTTCCTTATATCGGCCACAAGATCGGGTTCCGGTAGGTCCCGGCTGAAATTGACACCGGCAAGGTGCAGTTTGGGTTTGTTCGCGCCACACACGAAATCGCTCATTTCAATGACGCTGCGGTCGGCCAGCACCCGGATCCGGGTGCGATCCAGCCCGACCGGCCCCAGAAAGCCGGGGGGGCAGGCGAAGGCTTCGCGGATTTCCGCTTCGCCGGCCAGGCGGAAGTCGGCCATGCCCGCCTGCTTGCCGAGTTTGACTTCGTTGACCGCGTGATCGCCCCGGACGAGCACGGCGACCATCTGCTCGCCGGCGACGTAGGCGACGAGCTTGACGGTCCGTGCGAGCGGGATGTCGAGCAGGGCGGCGACATCTTCGCAGCTTGTCTGTTTCGGGGTGTCGACCTCGCGTAGCGATTCGGTCGGCACGTCGCGCGGCGCGGCTGGCGGCAGCGCCTCGGCGAGCTCCATGTTGGCGGCGTAGTCGGAATCGGGGCAATAGGCCAGCGTATCCTCGCCCGAATCGGCCAGCACGTGGAATTCGTGCGAGCCCGAGCCGCCGATGGCGCCGGTGTCGGCAGCCACTGCGCGAAACTTCAGGCCGAGCCGGGTGAATACGCGGGCATACGCGTCGTACATGGTCAAATAGGTGGCTTCCAGGCTGTCGCGGCTGGCATGGAAAGAATACGCGTCCTTCATCAGAAACTCGCGCGCGCGCATCACGCCGAAACGCGGCCGGATTTCGTCGCGGAACTTCATCTGGATCTGGTAGAAATTCAGCGGCAGCTGCCGGTAGCTCTTGATTTCCCGGCGCGCGACGTCGGTGATCACCTCCTCGTGGGTCGGGCCGAAGCAGAAATCACGCTGATGGCGGTCCTTGATTTTCAGCATCTGCGGGCCGAACACGGCCCAGCGCCCGGATTCCTCCCACAGTTCGGCCGGCTGTATGGCAGGCATCAGGAGTTCGAGTGCGCCCGCGCGGTTCATTTCCTCGCGCACGACGGCCTCGACCCGGCGCAGCACCCGCAGGCCCAGCGGCATCCAGGTGTAAAGACCGGAGCCCAGCCGTTTGATGAGGCCGGCGCGCAGCATCAGCTTGTGACTGGCAAGTTCGGCTTCGGAGGGGGCTTCCTTGGTGGTCGAGATGAAGAATCGGGTGGCGCGCATGACGGGCGTATCGGAACGAAAACGTCCATTTTAGCGTGCGCAAGGGTAATCTTTCGCGCTCGACGAGGTGCAACGGGGCGGGACATGCGCTTGAAAATGGGTAAACGCCGGAACGGCGGCGACGGGCTGGAAATCACCGAGGAGCGCGGCGTACGCACCCTGCATCTGGGGAGTCGCGCCATCCAGAGCGCGATGCGCACGAGCCGTCCCTGGGACCTGGAGCTGGCCTATACCCGCGCGATGATGGGGTTTCTCATGTTCAACGCCCTGCCGGACACAGTGTTGATGATCGGTCTGGGCGGCGGCTCGCTCGCCAAATTCATTCGCAGGCACCGCGAGCAGACGCGTGTTACGGCAGTGGAGATCGATCCTCGCGTCATTGCGGCGGCCCGGGCGCATTTTGAACTGCCGCCGGACGATGCCGCCCTGACGGTGATCGAGGCGGACGGTGCCCTCTATGCGCGGCAGCACCCCGCGAGTGCCGACGTCATTCTGCTGGATGGTTTCGATGCGGGGAACCAGGTCGAGGCGCTTGCGACGCAAACGTTTTACGAAGCCTGCCGTCGCGTGTTGCGGCCGGGCGGCGTCCTCGTGGTGAACCTGTGGGGCCGGGACCGGCTGTTTGCCGAGTATTTCGCACGGCTGACGCGCGCCTTCGACGGCGAGACCGGATGGATTTCCGTACAGGACAAGACCAACGTCATCGCCTTCGCGTTTGCCGAGCCCGGCGCGGTCGCACGGCTCGAAGCGGCCAAACCGCGCCTGTCCGATCTTTCCAGGCGCTGGGGGATCGATCTGCGAGGGTTTGCGCGTGATTTTCAGTGGTCGGAAGGCATTGCGCCGTTGCTGGCGTAAAACGCGCGCATCTCCGGGTTTCGGCGGAATCTCTCAATGAAAACAAGGATGAGTGCTTGATTTCTGCGTGTCGCGAGTTTGCAATTTCCGGCAGGTGTGGAAGAATGCAGACAGTGAACTGACATATTGGTGGCGGCCATGATCGACCGAGAAGGGTACCGCCCGAACGTAGGCATAATTCTGTGCAATGCGCGTAACCAGGTTTTCTGGGGCAAGCGCGTTAATCAGCACGCTTGGCAATTTCCCCAGGGCGGTATCAATGCCGGGGAGACGCCGGAACAGGCCATGTACCGGGAACTTGAAGAGGAGGTCGGCCTCTTGCCCGACCATGTGCGGATCCTCGGCCGCACGCGGGAGTGGTTGCGTTACGACGTGCCGACGCACTGGACGCGCCGCGATAACCGGGGCCTCTACCGCGGGCAGAAGCAGATCTGGTTCCTGTTGCGCCTGACGGGGCGCGACTGCGACGTTTCGCTTCGCGCGAGCAGCCATCCCGAGTTCGATGCCTGGCGCTGGAACGACTACTGGATTCCGATGGATACGGTCGTCGATTTCAAGCGCGAAGTCTATCGGCTGGCGCTTGAGGAACTGGAACGCTTCCTCCAGAAGGATGGCCGGCACTTGCGTCAGCGCGGACGCCGCCTGTGCGACCGGCGGGGTCCGTTCGTGCCGCAGGACAGTCTGACCAAGGTGTGATCCGGGCCGAGCGCGATGAAACTCCGGCTGCATACCGCGAACGCACCGACCCTGACGACGACATGCGAGCCGGGGCGGCCGCTGTGGCAGATTGCGCCGACTCGCGATCCGAGCGGCAAACGGCTGACGGATTTCATGATGCTGATTCCCCGTCTGCGCGACCGGCCGGGCGGCGAGATCGAAAAAACCTCGCGCGATATCCAGAGCGTGCTGGCGCTGCATCAGGACGTCGTATTCGCCGATCTCAATCTCAAGCTCAATCTGCTGTGGATATCGTTGCGTCCGCGTCCGGGCGCCGTTGCCGAACTGGTCGCCGCCATCCGGCTGCGCATACCGGATGCTGTGCTGGTTGCGCATCAACCCGTTGCGCTCTGAATCGGGCGCACGCATTTCCGGCAGGCTGGCCACTGTCGTCATAACCGGAGAATGTCCATGAATTCGATCGGACTGTTGCGTGGCCTGGGGACTGTAGCGTGCCTCGGAAGCTGTCTGGCCTGGGCGAACGGCAGCGAACCGGCGGCGAGCCCGGCCACGCCGGTCGTCATGCCGCTGCCCGGGGCCATGCCTGTGCCGCAGGCCTGGCCCGTACCGCCGATGCCAGTTGCTTCGTTTTATCCGGTGTTCCCGGGCGGCATGGCCTGGACACCCGCACCGTATTACCCGCCGGTGTCGCCCATGTTCATGGGGGTACCGCCTGGCTGGGTTCCTTACGTGATGGTTCTGGTCCCCGTGCAGGCTCCTGTACCTGTTGAGGGGCTCCCGGAGCAGGCCCGCGCAGAGGGGGCGGCTGCTCCCCCGGCTACCCGGCTGGCGGCGCATGAAGGGCCGCTTCCCGCGCCTGCGCCGCAGGTTGCTCCGTTGCCGGTCGATGTCGATTACGGACCGATAGCGGCCACGCCGGTGGTGGGGCTGGCCAGCCTGGAGACGGGGCACGCTATCCATGAAGCGCAGGCGCAGTCTGTGTCGGCTCCATCTGTCGTCAGCTATGGCCCGGTTGCGCCGACGCCTGTCGTGGACATGGCCGACCTGGAAAAAGCGTTCGATATGCCGGTTGCCGGAAAAGCCGTGGCCGTGACGGCGGGCAATGGGCTACCCGTGATCGACTATGGTCCGATCGCACCGACGCCCGTCGTGAGTCTGGCCGGGCCCAAGAAACCGGCAGTGACGACGCGCGCGAATGCGAAACCGGCGCCGCCCAGGGCGGCAGTCAAGCCCGGCCGTTCGGCGCAGCCGGCGAAACCGCGCATGTGCTGGCACAACGGAATCGTCAGTCCCTGCAAGTGAGTGTCATGTGAATCGGCGCGCCGGGACGCCGGGGATACCCCTGCGAACGGCAGGGCATCCCGCGTCTTGTCTCGCATTCCGGGTCGCCCTGGGTAGGGGAATTGGTTAGAATAGGCGATTACCGTACACGCAAATCGCTGGAGCAAACATGGCTGTTTCCGAACTTCAGGTTCAGACCGCGCTGAAGGCGCTGATCGATCCCAATACACACAAGGATTACGTTTCCACCAAATCCGCCAAGAACATCCAGATCAATGGCGATGCCGTGACCGTCGACATTGTGCTGGGGTACCCGGCCGAAAGCCAGCTGGCCATGATCAAGCAGCAGGTCGAGAGCGCGCTCCAAGGCATCGACGGCGTAGCCAGCGCGACCGCCAACGTCAGCTTCAAGATCGTCTCGCACAGCGTGCAGCGCGGCGTGAAGCTGATCCCGGGCGTCAAGAACATCGTCGCCGTCGCGTCGGGCAAAGGGGGCGTGGGCAAATCGACCACGGCCGTGAACCTGGCGCTCGCACTCGCCGCCGAGGGCGCTTCGGTGGGCATGCTGGACGCCGATATCTACGGCCCCTCGCAGCCGACCATGCTCGGCATCACCGACAAGCCCGAATCGAACGACGGCAAGAACCTCGAACCGCTCACCGGCCACGGCATCCAGGCGATGTCGATCGGCTTCCTGATCGATGTCGAGACGCCGATGGTGTGGCGTGGCCCGATGGTTACCCAGGCGCTGGAGCAACTGCTCAACAACACCAACTGGAAGGAACTCGATTATCTGGTCGTCGACCTGCCGCCCGGCACCGGCGACATCCAGCTCACGCTCGCCCAGCGCGTGCCCGTGACCGGTGCGGTGATCGTCACCACGCCGCAGGACATCGCGCTCATCGATGCGCGCAAGGGTCTCAAGATGTTCGAGAAGGTCGGCATTCCCATCCTCGGGGTGGTCGAGAACATGAGCCTGCATATCTGCTCGAACTGCGGCCACGAAGAGCGCATCTTCGGCGAAGGCGGCGGCGAGCGCATGTGCAAGGACTACAGCGTGGAATTCCTGGGCGCGCTGCCGCTCGACGGCAGTATTCGCCGCGATACCGACACCGGCAAGCCGTCCGTCGTGGCCGACCCGGCCGGGCGCGTGGCGGATATCTACAAGACCATTGCCCGCCGGGTGGCGGTGAAGATCGGCGAGACCGCGGTCGACCATTCGTCCAAGTTCCCGAACATTGTCATCTCCAATACCTGATGAGTATCAAGTCCGACCGCTGGATCCGCCGCATGGCGGAGACGCAGGGCATGATCGAGCCTTTCGAGCCCGGCCAGGTGAAGGCGATCGGCGGACGTCCCATCGTGTCCTACGGCACATCGAGCTACGGCTACGACGTGCGCTGCGCGAACGACTTCAAGGTTTTCACCAATCTCAATCACACGCTGGTCGACCCCAAGTCCTTTGATCCTGATTCCTTTGTCGAGATCACCGGCGAATCGTGCATCATCCCGCCGAATTCCTTCGCGCTGGCGCGCACGGTCGAATATTTCCGCATTCCGCGCAAAGTGCTCACCATCTGCCTGGGCAAAAGCACCTATGCGCGCTGCGGCATCATCGTCAACGTGACGCCGCTGGAGCCCGAATGGGAAGGCCACGTCACGCTGGAGTTCTCCAATACCACGCCGTTGCCTGCGCGCATTTATGCCAACGAGGGCGTGGCTCAGATGCTGTTTCTCGAATCCGACGAGGTTTGCGAGACCTCGTACAAGGATCGTGGCGGCAAATACCAGGGGCAGGTCGGCGTGACCCTGCCCAAAATTTGACGTTCGGGACATTCGTCCGACGTACAATCCGCGCTTTATCAGGGTCTTGTCGAGGAGCCGCCATGCGCTTCCGTTTTCCCGTCGTTATCATCGACGAAGATTTCCGTTCCGAGAATGCGTCCGGTCTGGGCATACGCACGCTGGCCGCCGCGATCGAGAAAGAGGGCATGGAAGTCCTCGGCGTCACCAATTACGGCGACCTGACCTCGTTTGCACAACAGCAGGCGCGCGCCTCGGCTTTCATTCTGTCCATCGACGACGAAGAGCTGGCGGGCAGCGACGAAGATACGAATACCGCTTTGCAGAAGCTGCGTGCCTTCGTCGAGGAAGTGCGCTTCCGCAACGCCGAGATCCCGATCTTCCTGCACGGCGAGACGCGTACCGCGCGGCACATTCCCAATGATATCCTGCGCGAGTTGAACGGCTTCATCCACATGCTGGAGGACACGCCGGAATTTCTCGCCCGTTACATCCTGCGCGAGGCACGCGCCTATCTGGATTCGCTGGTGCCGCCGTTCTTCCGTGCGCTGACGCACTATGCCGCCGACGGTTCCTATTCCTGGCACTGTCCGGGACACTCTGGCGGCGTCGCGTTTCTCAAGTCGCCGATCGGGCAGATGTTCCACCAGTTCTTCGGTGAAAACCTGCTGCGGGCCGACGTCTGCAACGCGGTCGACGAACTGGGTCAGTTGCTCGACCACACCGGGCCGGTCGCGGCGAGCGAGCGCAATGCCGCGCGCATTTTCAACTGCGACCATCTGTTCTTCGTGACCAACGGTACATCCTCGTCGAACAAGATGGTGTGGCATGCCAACGTTGCGGCTGGCGACATCGTGGTGGTGGACCGCAACTGCCACAAATCCATCCTGCATTCGATCATGATGTGCGGGGCGATTCCGATCTTTCTTACGCCGACGCGCAACCACTACGGCATCATCGGACCGATTCCGCTCGACGAGTTCCGGCCCAAGAACATCCAGAAAAAAATCGCCGCGCATCCTTTCGCGAAGGACGCCAAGGGCGGGCCGCGCATTCTCACGATCACGCAGTCGACCTACGACGGCATCCTCTACAACGTCGACATGATCAAGGCGCTGCTGGGCGACACCATCGACACCCTGCATTTCGACGAGGCCTGGCTGCCGCACGCCACCTTCCATGATTTCTATCGCGGCATGCACGCCATCGGCAAGGACCGGCCGCGCGCCGAGAACGCACTGGTGTTCGCGACGCAGTCCACGCACAAGCTGCTGGCCGGCCTGTCGCAGGCGTCGCAGATTCTGGTGCAGGATGCGCAGAACCGGAAACTTGATTTCCATCGCTTCAACGAGGCGTACCTGATGCATATGTCGACCAGCCCGCAGTACGCGATCATCGCCTCGTGCGACATTGCGGCGGCGATGATGGAGCCGCCTGGCGGCACCGCGCTGGTCGAGGAGTCGATCACCGAGGCGCTCGATTTCCGCCGCGCCATGCGCAAGGTGGACGAGGAATTCGGCGACGCCTGGTGGTTCCAGGTGTGGGGGCCTGACAAGCTCGCCGAGGAAGGCATCGGCGAGCGCGAGGACTGGATGCTTTCGGCCAACGACCGCTGGCACGAGTTCGGCAACATCGCGCCGGGCTTCAATATGCTCGACCCGATCAAGGCCACGGTCATCACGCCCGGCCTGGACGTCGACGGGGCTTTTGCCGACTGGGGGATCCCGGCTGCCATCGTGACCAAATACCTGGCCGAGCACGGCGTCATCGTCGAGAAGACGGGGCTGTATTCGTTCTTCATCATGTTCACCATCGGCATCACCAAGGGCCGCTGGAACACGCTGGTGACCGCGTTGCAGCAGTTCAAGTCGGACTACGACGAAAACCAGCCTCTGTGGCGCGTGCTGCCGGAATTCGTGGAGAAGCATCCGCGCTACGAGAAAATCGGCCTGAAGGATCTGTGCGAGCAGATTCATGCGATCTACAAGGCCAACGACGTCGCCCGTCTGACCACCGAGATGTATCTGTCTGAAATGGCGCCGGCGATGAAGCCGGCCGACGCCTTCGCCAAGATGGCGCATCGCGAGATCGAACGTGTCGCGATCGACAAGCTCGAGGGACGTATCACCGCGATGCTGGTCACACCTTATCCGCCGGGCATTCCGCTGCTGATCCCCGGCGAGCGTTTCAACGCCACCATCGTGCGCTATCTCCAGTTCACGCGCGACTTCAACGAGGAATTCCCGGGTTTCGAGACCGACGTGCACGGTCTGGTCGAGGAAACCGTCGACGGCCAGGCCCGCTACTACGTCGACTGCGTAGCCTGAGGCCTTTTTGTATTGATTTTTCAGGGGAAACGCGTATCATGCGCGCTCCCCGCCCAGACGGGGATTGTTTTTTCGTTCCATGACCTTGCTCCACCGCACCGCAGCGGGGGGCTTACCCGAGAGGAAACACGATGCGGCATTACGAAATCGTATTTATCGTCCATCCCGACCAGAGCGAGCAGGTGCCCGCAATGATCGAGCGTTATCGCGCGAACATCGCGGCGCGCAACGGCAATATCCATCGGCTGGAGGACTGGGGTCGCCGCCAGATGGCCTACCCGATCCAGAAGGTGCACAAGGCCCACTATGTCCTGATGAACATCGAGTGTGATCAGGAAACGCTGGAAGAACTCGAACACGGCTTCAAGTTCAACGACGCCGTGCTGCGCCATCTCACCATCAAGCGCGACGCCGCGGTCACCACGCCTTCGCCGATGATGAAGGAAGAGAAATCGCGCGACATGCTCGACAGCGCCAAGCCGGCGGAAGCCGCAGCGGAGCCTGCCGCGGCCTGACGCGTGAATCGGCTGCGTATCAGCGGCACGCTCATCGACGTCGATCCCTTGCGTTACAGCCCGGCGGGCATACCGATTGCGGAAGCGGTGCTTCGGCACCGCAGCAGTCAGACTGTGGCGAACCAGATGCGACAGGTCGAATGCGAGCTGCGGATACAGGCGAGTGGGCCGCTGGCCGACCGGCTGGCCGCTGCGTCCTCCGGGGTGCAGGTCAGGCTGGAAGGAGTGCTTAACCGTCGCAGCGTCAACAGCCGGCAACTGATTTTGATCGTGAACCAATTCGAAAAGGAATGAATCATGGCTCGTCCCATGGGTGGTAAATCCGGCGGCAAGTTCGCCAACAAGCGCCGCGACAGCGGCAACCGCGGTCTCTTCAAGCGTCGCAAGTTTTGCCGTTTCACCGCCGAGAAGGTCGTCGAGGTGGATTACAAGGACGTCGACGTGCTGAAGGAATTCATCAGCGAGAACGGCCGCATCATCCCTGCGCGCATCACCGGCACGAAGGCGCACTATCAGCGCCAGCTGTCCACCGCGATCAAGCGTGCGCGTTTCCTGGCGCTGATGCCGTACACCGACCTGCATTGAGGAGACAGCCATGCAAGTGATTCTGATGGACAAGGTCGCCAACCTGGGCAACCTCGGCGACGTGGTCAAGGTGAAGGACGGCTACGCCCGTAATTTTCTCATTCCCACCGGCCGCGCCCGGCGCGCCTCGGCCGCCAACCTGGAAGCCTTCGCGGCCCAGAAGGCCGAGCTCGAACGGATCGCCGCCGAAAAGCTCGCAGACGCTCAGCGTCGCGGCGAGAAGCTCGAAGGGGCGTCGGTAACCGTTACCCAGAAGGCCGGCGTCGACGGCCGCCTGTTCGGTTCGGTCACCAATGCAGATATCGCCGATGCGCTGAACGCGCTGGGCCACGATGTGGCCAAGGCCGATGTGCGTCTGCCCGACGGCCCGTTCAAGACCGTTGGCGAATACCCGGTCGCGCTGGGGCTGCATCATGACGTTACCGCCAACATCACCGTTGTGGTGGTGGGCGAGCAGTAAGCGGCGGGTCCGATCCGGCCCGGACGAGGGAGCCTGCGGGCTCCCTTTTTCGTTCCCTTTATTCCCGCTCGTCCACCGCTTATCCACAAGGTTGTCCCTTGGTCGAGGCGCAGGGCGAGGACTAGAATTCGCGCATGGCTGCCATTCACCCCCTGAACGTCCAGAACGATCCGCAATTGGCGCAGATGCGCCTACCGCCGCATTCCCTGGAGGCCGAGCAGGCGGTGCTGGGCGGTCTGCTGCTGGACAACGGTGCGTGGGACCGGATCGGCGACGTGGTGTCCGAATCGGATTTCTACCGCCAGGACCACCGCCAGATTCTCAAGGCCATCGTCAGGCAGATTGCCGATAACCGTCCGGCCGACGCCGTGACGGTCGCCGAGGCGCTGCAAAGCCTCGGCGAGCTCGAAAACGTCGGCGGCCTGGCCTACATCGTCGCGCTGGCGAGCAACACGCCATCCGCGGCCAACATCCGCCGCTATGCGGAAATCGTGCGCGAGCGCGCCGTGATGCGCCGGCTGGCCGAGGTTGCCACCGGCATCGCGGACAGCGCCTATGCGCCGTCCGGCCGGCCGGCCTCGCAACTGCTCGACGAGGCCGAGGCCAAGATTTTCGAGATCGCCGAATCCGGCAGCCGTGGCCAGGCGGGATTCAGTGAAATCAAGCCCTTGCTGAAGGAAGTGGTCGAGCGCATCGACGAGCTCTATCACCGCGACAATGATTCGGGCGTCACCGGCGTACCGACCGGCTTTCACGATCTCGACCAGAAAACCTCGGGTCTGCAGCCGGGCGATCTCATTATCGTGGCCGGGCGGCCATCGATGGGCAAGACTGCATTCTCGATCAACATCGGCGAGAACGTGGCGCTCGATACCGGGCTCCCGGTCGCCGTTTTTTCGATGGAGATGGGCGGCGCGCAACTGGTGATGCGGATGATCGGTTCGGTCGGCCGGCTCGACCAGCATCGCCTGCGCACCGGCAAGCTGGGCGAGGACGACTGGCAGCGCCTGACCTATGCGCTCGGCAAACTCAACGACGCGCCGGTGTTCATCGACGAGACGCCGGGACTCAACGTGCTGGAACTGCGTGCCCGCGCGCGCAGGCTGATGCGCCAGTGCGGCAAGCTCGGGCTCATCATCATCGACTACCTGCAGCTGATGTCGGCGAGCAGTTCCGGCGAGAACCGTGCTACGGAAATCTCCGAAATATCGCGCGCGCTGAAGGGGCTGGCGAAGGAACTCAACGTGCCGGTGATCGCACTTTCGCAGCTGAACCGCGGGCTGGAACAGCGTCCCAACAAGCGCCCGGTCATGTCCGACCTGCGCGAGTCGGGCGCCATCGAGCAGGACGCCGACGTGATTCTCTTCATCTATCGCGACGAGGTTTACAACCCCGACACCCAGGACAAGGGCACGGCCGAAATCATCATCGGCAAGCAGCGGAACGGCCCGATCGGGAGTGTTCGGCTGGCCTTCCTCGGCGAATACACGCGCTTCGAATCGCTGGCGCAACCGGGCGCCTACTGAGCCCTGATGTGCCCCGAATTCGCCTGCCCTCGCTTGATTCTTGTCCGCCATGAAAGATTTTGTTCAGTCGGGCGCATGAATCACTACGCCGCTCCTTCTCACACCTTCCCTGGCAGCCAAGACTCGGTGCGATCATCAGGCGAATTCGGGGCACATCAGGGCTGACCATGCGGCCGATCCGGGCGCGGATTTCCGCCGGTGCGATGGCGCATAACCTGCGCGTGGCGCGCGAGCACGCCGGCGATGCGCGCGTGTTCGCGGTGGTCAAGGCCAATGCCTACGGCCACGGCTTGTCGCGTGCGCGGCGCGCGTTCGCGGCAGCCGACGGATTTGCCGTGCTCACGCTGGAAGAAGCCGCCAATCTGCGCCTGATGGGGGTAGAGCAGCCTATCCTGCTGCTCGAAGGCATATTTGGCGCGGACGAGATCGCCGCCTGTGCCGAGCTCGATCTCTGGCCCGTGCTGCACCATGCGGAGCAGCTCGAATGGCTGGCGCGCACGCCGCCTGCGCGCCCCCTGCAGGTATTCGTCAAATTCGACAGCGGCATGCACCGGCTCGGTTTCCCGCTGGCGCGGCACGCCGAGGTGATCGCCCGGGTTCGGGCCTTGCCGGGCGTGGCCGGAATGACGCTGATGACGCATTTCGCGCAGGCCGATGAGACGGCCGGCGCGGACTGGCAATTGCGACCGTTCATGACGGCGCTGGAAACCCATGCCGCCCTGCCCTGGAGCTGCGCCAATTCGGCCGCGCTGCTGCGCTATCCCGCCGCACGTGGTGCCTGGGTGAGGCCCGGCATCATGCTCTACGGTGCTTCGCCTTTTGCGGACAGGCGTGCAACCGAATGTGGCCTGCGCCCGGCCATGGAGCTGACGTCGGAGCTGATTGCCGTCCATGCGCTCGAACCCGGCGAGGGCGTGGGCTATGGGCAACTGTTCCGCGCATCGCAGGCCATGCGCGTCGGAGTCGTCGCCTGCGGCTATGCCGACGGGTATCCCCGCCATGCGCCGACCGGTACGCCGATCGCAGTTGCCGGATGCCTGACGCGCACGCTGGGGCGTGTTTCGATGGACATGCTGTGCGTGGATTTGAGCGGTTGCCCCGAAGCGACGGTCGGCAGCCCCGTGGAATTGTGGGGCGGGATCGTGCCGGTCGACGCGGTTGCCGCAGCGGCCGGCACCGTGGGCTACGAGCTTTTGTGCGCGCTGGCGGCGCGGGTGCCGGTCGAGGATGTCGACTAGGGTCCGCCGCTTACGTATTTAATGCGTGGTCCCGAACGAAGGATCGCGCGTGCCGGGGGGTAACGGCAGACCGGCGTAGCGGCTGGCCTGGGCGATCGGGCCGTGGGGGAACAGGCCGTACAAGAATTTGTGGCCGCCCAGGCCCGCGAATTCCTCTTCGAGACTGCTCGTGAGCATGCGTGCGTTGATGGTGCCGCCGTGGTCGGCATAACAGTCGCGCAGATAGCGGATGATGCCGAGATGATCGTCGGTCAGTTCGAGGCCGTCCGCCCGCGCCATCGCGATGGCCTGCGCCTCGTTCCAAGGGTCGAGTTCGCCCAGATGGCCGCGCGCATCGGGATTGTCGTGTGCTTGTGCGACCCATTTGTTGATGTCCAGCATGGCGTCTCCTTTCTTTCATATGGGAAGGGGATGGTCTCGTTATAGATTTCGACGTCGAAATTCCAAGCCACCCGGATCAAAAACGCGTCCGGGCCTTGTGTTTATAATCGTGCCATTCCAACCAGGGGAGTCCACCATGAAAACCATTGCGCACGCGCTGGTCGTCGGTCTGTTTTTGACCCAGGCCATCAATCCTGCTTATGCGGGGCTGTTCGATTTCAAATTGGGCGGCGACAAGAAAGAGGAAGGCCAGGCGACCGGATCGGCAGGCCCGGACGGCGCCCAGGGCGAAGCCAAGGAACTGGAGAAATGCGACAAGCCCTATGGGACGCTCGCTGTGGTCGAACCGCAGGACGCGGTGATTTCCCATCTGCTGCAGTATGGTCTGCAGTCGCCCACCGGACTGATCCGCATGATGGTCCAGCAGTCCAACTGTTTCGTGCTGGTCGAGCGTGGCCGTGCCATGCAGAACCTGATGCAGGAGCGCGCGCTGGCCGAGTCCGGTGAGCTGCGCAAGGGATCCAACATGGGCAAGGGCCAGATGGTCACCGCCGACTACGTGCTGACGCCCGATGCGGTGTTCTCCAGCAAGGATTCGGGCGGCGTCGGCGGTGCGCTGGGCGGGCTCGGCGTGTTCGGCGCGGTAGCGGGCCTCGTGGCGGCCGGCCTCAAGTTCAAATCGGCGCAGACGACGATGATTCTGTCCGATTCGCGGACCTCGCTGCAACTGGCCTCGGCCACCGGCAACGCGGAAAAAACGGACTGGAGCGTCGGCGGCCTGCTGGTCGGCGGCGGTGCGGCCGGCGCGCTGGGCGGTTACACCAACACGCCTGAGGGCAAGGTCATCGCTGCGAGCTATCTGGACAACTGGAACAACATCGTCCGCTCGATCCGCGGCAACCCCGAGATGCAACGCCAGGAAATCAGCCTCAAGGGCAAGTCGGGCCAGCCGACGAAAGCCGGCGCGGTGTTCGAGGAGGGCGATGCGATCGTCGGCAAAATCGCCGGCCTGAAGGTCTATGCCCAGCCGAACAAGTCCTCCAAGGTGGTCACAACCCTGGGGCGTGGCGAAGAAGTGATCTTTACCGGCCAGGAGCAGGGCGAATTCATTTCCGTCCAGGGCCAGAATGGCGAAGGTTGGGTGCAGAAGGTGATGGTCAGGAAGTGACGCCTCAACGGCGAACCGGAAAAAGCCGGGCATGCCCGGCTTTTTTCATGGCATGCCGATGAAAGGGATGAAGCATTCCAGATGGCGGCTGCCGGTCACGTGCCGGTCGGCGCCGCTGCGCCGAACCTCCCGTTCGAGCGCACGTTCGAATGCCGCCCAGTCGGCAATGCCTTCGTAGATCTCCATCCAGGTGTCGGCGTCGTCGCAACGCCGCAGCCGGCGCGGCGGGTTGGCACAACAGGGCGCCATCGCCGCCAGCAGCGCATCGATGCGGCCCGCGCACGCGGCGACATGTGCCGGGTCGATGCGGTAGTACACGTAGGCCGTGCGCACCTATTCCGGCACAGCGTAAGGGAAGGGTTTGAGCGTCAGTACGGCGCCGTCGGGACGGCCGAGCCGTAGCGTCTGGCTGCGAGCGCTCTCGACCTGGGCGACCGCCAGCAGATCGTAGCCGCCGGCTGGCGCGGGCGCGGCGTTGACTACGGTGCCGCTCGCTTGCTCGCCGAGGTCGGCGCTGTAGAGGCTGTCGCCGGGCGCGGCCGGGGCGTCGGTATGGGCGAGTACCATGCGGCGTTTCAGCTTGCCCAGATACTGGCTGCGCGCGACGATTTCCTGTCCCGGATAGCAGCCTTTCTGAAAGCTCACGCCGCCCAGCGCTTCGTAGTTCACCATCTGCGGCACGAACTGTTCCTGCGTGGCGGCAACGATCATCGGGATGCCCGCAGACAGCCGCAGCCAGTCCCAGACCGGCGCGCCAACCGGGGTGGCCGATGCCCGCAGCGTCTGCCAGACGCGTGCGGCATGCTCGGGCCGGATGGCCAGCACAAACTTGTCCGTGCCGGTGCGGATCACGCGGCCGGCCTCGCTGGCGATACTGCGCATCGGCGCGTCTGGCAGTGCGCCCAGGGCGGCTGATACCGCATCGAGGGCGGCCGGACCGGCTACCACCAGCCGCACGCGTTCGTCGCTGGCGTCCCGCCCCCGGGTTTTGGCGCGCATCACGAACATCGACAGCCGCTTGAGCACGCTGGGGAGAATGTCGCCGGACAACTGCAGACAGGTGTCCGCGTCGTCGCGCCACATCAGGAAATTGCCGAGCAGCCGGCCCTTGGGGCTGCAGTAGCCGTTCCATTGCGCATCCTCAGCGTGCAGGGCACGCACGTCGTTGGTCAGCTGCCCTTGCAGGAAACTGGCGGTATCCTCGCCGCTGAAGGCGATCACACCGAGCTGCGACAGATCGGCCATGACCGTCCCGGCCGCTGCGGCGGCACGCTCGGCAGCCGGGTCGCCATAATCCTGAACGGCGCCGTCCTGCAGACGGGCGCCCTGATTTTCGAGAAAGGTTTTCCAGGCTTCGGTCACGATGCGGTCCAATCGGAAATTTTCAATGGAAAAGTGTACACGCTGATGCGTCCGCTGGCGCTCAAACCCTCACGCAGACTGGGGGTGTGGATGATCGCGCTGACCGGGCTGGCGGAGCTGGCCATCGCGCGTGCCGATCTGCCGCCGGGTGTGCAGGCCGCGCTGGGCGCGATGGTGCTGGCACTGGCGATACGGGGCTGGCGGCGTGCCGCCCGGCTGCCCGTGCTGGCGCTGGGACGCGACGGCCGTCTGCATGGGGAAGACGGCGTAGGAACCTGGCAGGTCCTCGACGTGGCGGCCGACAGCTTCGTGTCCCCGGCCCTGATCGTCCTGCGCTACGGTGGAAAAGGTGGCGAGATACGCACGCTGACCCTGCTGCCGGACAGCGCGCCCGCCGACGATTTGCGGCGGCTCAGGACGGCGCTTCGCTGGGCGCGCCGCACACGCTCGGACACATCGTCCCCGGACGCGGGTTGAGCACGGTGTTGCCGGCGATCGGCAGGGTGTCGGGGTAGTCGCGGCTGTAGTGCAGACCACGGCTTTCCTGCCGAAGCTGGGCCGAGCGGATGATGAGGTCGGCGGTCTGGACGAGGTTGCGCAGCTCGATCAGATCGTTGCTGACGCGGAAATTACGGTAGAACTCGTCGATCTCGGCGCGCAGCAGGCGCACCCGGTGCGAAGCGCGCGCCAGCCGTTTGTTGGTACGCACGATGCCGACGTAGTCCCACATAAAGCGCCGCAGCTCGTCCCAGTTGTGCGAGATCACCACTTCCTCGTCGGGATCGGTCACGCGCGAGGCATCCCAGGCCGGCAGGTCGAACGAAGGGGCGGGCGGCGTGGCAAGAATATCGGCGGCGGCGGCATGGCCGAACACCAGGCATTCGAGCAGGGAATTCGAGGCCAGCCGGTTGGCGCCGTGCAGACCGGTGAAGGTGACTTCGCCTACTGCGTGCAGGTTGCAAAGGTCGGTGCGTGCGTGGAGGTCGGTGACGACGCCGCCGCAGGTGTAGTGCGCGGCGGGCACTACCGGGATCGGTTCGCGGGTGATGTCGATCCCCAGTTCCAGACAGCGTTTGTAGATGGTCGGAAAATGCTCGCGCACGAATTCGGCGGGCTTGTGGCTGATGTCGAGGAAGACGCAGTCGAGCCCGCGCTTTTTCATCTCGAAGTCGATTGCGCGTGCCACCACGTCGCGGGGGGCGAGTTCGGCCCGTTCGTCGTGCAACTGCATGAAACGCGAACCGTCCGGCAGCAGCAGATGACCGCCTTCGCCGCGCACCGCCTCGGTGATGAGGAAGGATTTTGCATGCGGGTGGTACAGACAGGTCGGATGGAACTGGACGAATTCCAGGTTGGCCACCCGGCAGCCGGCGCGCCAGGCCATCGCGATACCGTCGCCGGTCGAGGTGTCGGGATTGGTCGTGTAGAGATAGACCTTGCCGGCGCCGCCGGTGGCCAGTACGGTGTGGCCGGCGGCGAAGGTCTCGACCTCGCCGGTCCCCTTGTTGAGCGCATAGGCGCCGTGGATCTGCCGGTCCTGCCCGCCGACGCGCTTGCCGGTGATCAGGTCGATGGCGACGTGCTGCTCGAAGGTCTCGATGTTGGGGTGGGCGCGGACCTTGTCCAGCAGGCTGGTCTGGACGGCGTGGCCGGTGGCGTCGGCGGCGTGCACCACGCGCCGTTTCGAATGGCCGCCCTCGCGCGCGAGGTGCAGGCCGCCGGGCGCCTGCGGATCGGGGGTGAAGGCCACGCCGTTGGCGGTCAGCCAGGCGATCATGTCACGGGCCTGGCCGGCGACCAGACGGGTGACGGCAACGTCGCACAGGCCGGTGCCGGCCACCAGGGTGTCGTGCACGTGTGCCTCGACCGAGTCGCCATTATCCACCGCGGCGGCGATGCCACCCTGTGCCCAGTCGCTGGCGCCGTCGGTCATGCGGCGCTTGGTCACAATGGCCACGCGACGCTGATCGGCGAGCCTGAGCGCGGTGGTCAGCGCGGCCAGGCCGCTGCCGAGAATGAGGACGTCGTGGTTGTGCTGCATGATGGGAGCCGGTGACGGATGATAGCAGGCTTGCACCGTCCGGGAATATGGCCGGATGCATGGACAGGCGGGCGGAAAACCCTTGTCCGGTTTGAACTTTTTTACCGTCTCCGCCTCTCATGGGCGGAAGATGCGGTCGCGTATACTTTCGCCACTAACAACAAGCAGCAGGGAGATATGTCGGACCGCGAACTGGATCAGGTGCTGGTCGAACGCGCTCAGAAGGGCGACAAGCGCGCCTTCGAGCTGCTGGTGAGCAAGTATCACCGCAAGCTCGGCCGGCTGCTGTCGCGCATGGTGCGCGACGCGGCCGAAGTGGAAGACATCACGCAGGAAGCCTTCATCAAGGCCTACCGGGCATTGCCGGGTTTCCGTGGCGAGAGTGCGTTCTACACCTGGCTGTACCGGATCGCGGTCAATACGGCGAAGAACTATCTGGTCGCGCACAAGCGCCAGCCGGTTTCCTCCGACGTATTGGCCGAGGACGCGGAGAATTTCGAGGACGGCGACCTGCTGCGCGATATCGCGACGCCGGACGCGGAACTCCAGACCAAGCAGATCGCCAAAGCGGTGAACGAGGCCGTGGAAGCGTTGCCCGAGGAATTGAGAACGGCCATCACCTTGCGCGAAATCGAAGGCATGAGTTACGAGGAAATCGCGCAGATGATGACTTGCCCGATTGGTACCGTGCGTTCCCGGATTTTTCGTGCACGCGAGGCGATTGCGGAGAAAATACGCCCCATGCTGGGAACGAGTCAGGATAAAAGGTGGTAAACATGTCAGCACTTCGCAAACCCGATCACGCCGCCCTCGTCGAACCTGACAGCCTGTCGGCGCTGTCGGCCACGCTCGACGGGGAAACGGCCCATGCCGAAACGGAGGCTTGCCTGGCCGCGCTCCGGCAGGACGGCGGTCTCCGGCGCGACTGGGCCGATTACCACATGATCGGCGATCTGATGCGGGGGGTGGCGCCTTCGCCCGACATGCCCGATTTCATGAGCCGTTTTTCGGCGAAACTTGCCGACGAACCGACCATACTCGCCCCGCGGCGCAGCGTCTGGCCACAACGTATCGCAGTCGCTTCCTTCGCGTCGCTGGCGGTGTGGGGAGCGGTCACCCTGAAGGGCATGCTGGCGGAGGAAGCGGGCGGTATTCCTCTGGCGCAAGGGCCGGCCACGCAGGAGGTCGCCCTGGCGTCGGACGAACCGGCGAAGGAGGCCCGCCTGGCGCCCTATCTCGTCGCCCATCAGGAATTCGCACCGATGGCGGTGGCTTCGCCCTACCAGCGCGCCGTCGCCGTGGCGGTGGAGCCGCGCTGATGCCGCTGGGCACGCTGCGGCAGTCGGGCTGGCGGATTTTCCTGCTGGCGGGTCTGTTGCTGACGGCTGGGGGTGCCCATGCCGATGCTGCACTCGACTGGCTGAACCGGGCTGCGGATGCGGCCAAACGGCTCAATTACAGCGGCGTCTACGTTTACCACCACGGCGAGCATATCGAGGTGATGCGCGTCCAGCATCGTGCCGATGCGCGTGGCGAGCAGGAGCGGGTCGAAGTGCTCGACGGTACGCCGCGCCAGTTTCTGCGGATCAACAACGACGTCTACTGCCATCTGCCCGACGGCCGCCACGTCCGGCTCGAGCGCAATGCGCCCCGCCGCTTCTTCCCGGCACAGCTGCCGGATCAGCCGGCCGATCTGCTGGCGTTCTACGAGGCGAAACTGGGCGGTACCGAGCGCGTTGCCGGCCGACAGTGCCAGGTCGTCATCCTGCAGCCGCGCGACGGCTATCGCTACGCATTCAATCTCTGGATCGACAAGCAGAGCGGTCTGCCGCTCAAATCGCGGATCGTCAACGAGAACGGCGGCGTGGTGTCCATGTTCGTCTTCTCCGAACTCCAGATTGGCAAACCGCCCGAAGATCGTGCATTTGCCAACGACATGGCAGGCAAACGCATCCTCAGCGCCAGTCTCGACAAGCCGGCTGCCGTCGCCTGGAACGTCCGGCCGCCGCCGGGCTATGTGCGCGTGCAGGAGGCAGTGCGCGTGCTGCCGGGCAAGAAGGCGCCGGTGACGCATCTGGTCTTTTCGGACGGCCTGAGCGTTCTGTCGCTGTTCGTCGAGCCCACCGATCCGCAGGCGCAAAGCCTGCGCGGCCTGTCTGCCGAAGGCGCGATCGGCATTTATGCGAGGGACGTCGACGGCTATACGGTGACCACGCTCGGCGAAGTCCCGAACGCAGCCCTGATCGAGACCGGCAATTCGGTCGGCAGGAAATAACCGCACACCCATGCTGGAGCAGACTGCCGAAGTCGTCGCCGTCGTGCCGGGCGGTGCGCGCGTGCAGGCGGTCGAATCGTCCGGCTGCGGCACCTGCGGCGGGCATGGATGCTCGACGCGGCGTATCGCCGAGCTGTTCCGCCGTACGCCGCAGGGTTTTCTGGTCGACAGCAGCCTGCCGCTGACTCCGGGTGATCGGGTGATCGTCGGAATCGAAGAAGGCCGCGTGCTGTTCGGTGCGATCCGGGCCTACGGACTGCCTTTGCTGGCGATGCTTGGTGGCGCGTTGCTGATGGCGGCTTTCATGCCGGGCGATGGCCCTGCGGTGGCGGGGCTGCTCGTCGGCGGGGTGGCCGGGTGGGCGCTTGGTCGCAGCGGTCGGGCCGAACGTCCACGCGTGCTGCGGCATGAAAACGACACGGTCTCCATTCGGCTCAAACCCTACGTATGAGGAAAGGACGGCAATCATGATGAGAGCGGCATTTGCGGGGCTCGCACTGGCGGCGACGCTGTCGACGCCGGCACTGGCCAAGGATGTGATGGATGTGGCGGATCTGGTCGAGAAGCAGGGGCCGGCCGTGGTCAACATCAGCACGACCAAGCTGGTGAAGCGCGGCCCCGAGGGGCTGCCCTTTGCGCTGCCCGACGACGAGGACATGCAGGAATTCTTCCGCCGCTTCTTCCCGGGCGGCGTGCCCGGCGGTCAGGGCGGCCCGATGCAGGAAATCCCGACACGCGGCGCGGGGTCGGGATTCATCGTCAGCAGCGACGGCTACATCCTGACCAATGCACACGTTGTCCGCAACGCCGACGAGGTGGTCGTCAAGCTGATCGACAAGCGCAAGTTCACCGCCAAGGTCGTCGGCGCCGATGCGCGGACCGATGTGGCGGTCATCAAGATCACGGCGAACAACCTGCCGATCGTGAAGCTGGGTGATCCCGCCCGCCTGCGCGTGGGCGAAGCCGTCGCGGCGATCGGCTCGCCCTTCGGCTTCGAGAATTCGGTGACGGCGGGCATCGTCTCGGCGAAGGGCCGTTCGCTGCCGTCCGAAAATTACGTGCCTTACATCCAGACCGACGTACCGATCAATCCCGGCAATTCGGGCGGGCCGCTGTTCAACATGAAAGGCGAAGTGGTCGGGATCAATTCCCAGATTTACAGCCGCAGCGGCGGTTACCAGGGCGTCTCGTTCGCGATCCCGATCGACGTGGCCATGGAAGTCGTCGATCAGCTCAAGAGCGGCGGCAAGGTGTCGCGCGGCTGGCTGGGCGTGGTGATCCAGGAAGTCACGGCCGACCTGGCCGACTCCTTTGGGCTCGACCGGCCGCGAGGTGCGCTGGTAGCCCAGGTGCAGCCCGACACGCCCGCGGCCAGGGCCGGCATCCAGGCGGCCGACGTCATTCTGGAATTCAACGGCCGGCCGGTCGAGAATTCCGGCGATCTGCCCCGTATCGTCGGCATGACCAAGCCGGGCAGCCAGGTGCCGATGACCGTATGGCGCAAGGGCAAGACGCAGCGATTGAATGTGACGGTGGCCGAACTGCCGAGCGAAGCCGCCCAGAGCGAGCGCGGCAGCCGGACGTTCTCGCGGGGCGGGCTGGCGCTGTCCGAGCTCAATGCCGAGCAGAAGCGGGCGCTCGGACTCGATTACGGCCTGCTGGTCGAGGATGCCAACGGCGACGCGGCGCGCGCCGGCATCCAGACCGGCGACGTGATCCTGGCGGTCAACAACGCCAAGGTCACTACGGTCGATGCCTTTCGCAAAAGCATCGCCGCGGTACCTGCCGGCAAAAGCGTTGCGATCTTGGTGCGCCGGGGCGACGGTTCGCTGTACGTGCCGCTGAAAATTTCCGGTGACTAGGACGCTCATCCTGTATACGCGGGCGGGTTGTCCGTTGTGCGAGGAAATGGCAGCGGCGGCCGAGGGGCTGCTTGCCGGACACGCGGTCGGCATTGCTACCGTCGATGTCGATGCCGACCCGGTGCTCAAGGCCCGCTATGGCTGGGACGTGCCCCTGCTGTTCGATGGCGGGACCGAACTGGGCCGGCATCGCCTCGACCCCGCCGCGATTCGCGCGTGGCTGGCGGCGCAGGCTTGAAATCCGTTAAAATCCGCGCAGTTATCGCATCCCTGACCGGGCACGGAAACGTGCCCGTTTTGTTGTGTCGCAAAGCCTGATCCGCAATTTCTCCATCATCGCCCACATCGACCACGGCAAGTCCACGCTCGCCGACCGGCTGATCCAGTATTGCGGCGGCTTGTCCGAACGCGAGATGGAGGCCCAGGTGCTCGATTCGATGGACCTGGAAAAAGAGCGCGGCATCACCATCAAGGCGCAGACCGCCTCGCTGGCCTACAAGGCACAGGATGGCCAGATATACCGTCTGAACCTCATCGACACGCCGGGGCACGTCGACTTCTCGTACGAAGTCAGCCGTTCGCTGTCGGCCTGCGAAGGGGCGCTGCTGGTGGTGGACGCTTCGCAGGGCGTGGAGGCGCAGACGGTGGCGAACTGTTACACCGCCATCGATCTGGGCGTCGAAGTCATTCCGGTTCTGAACAAGATCGATCTGCCGGCGGCCGACCCCGACCGCGTCGCGGGCGAAATCGAGGACATCGTCGGCATCGACGCCACCGATGCCGTGCGCGCTTCGGCCAAGACGGGTATCGGCATTCCGGAAATCCTGGAAGTCGTCGTCAGGCAGGTGCCGCCGCCGCGTGGCAACGTGGATGCGCCGCTCAAGGCGCTGATCATCGATTCCTGGTTCGACAACTACGTCGGCGTCGTCATGCTGGTGCGCGTGGTCGACGGCGTGCTGCGGCCCAAGGACAAGATCCGTTTCATGGCCACCGGCGCGCAATATCTTGCCGAGCATGTCGGCGTGTTCACCCCCAAATCGGTTGACCGCGACCAGCTCGCCACCGGTGAGGTCGGCTTTGTCATCGCCGGCATCAAGGAACTCAAGGCCGCACAGGTCGGCGACACGGTGACGCTGGCTGAAAAGCCCGCCGCCGAGCCGCTGCCCGGCTTCAAGAAAGTCCAGTCGCAGGTCTTCGCCGGTCTTTATCCGGTCGAGTCGCACGACTTCGAGGCGCTGCGCGACGCGCTGACCAAGCTGCAGCTGAACGATGCGGCGCTGCAGTTCGAACCCGAGGTTTCGCAGGCGCTGGGCTTCGGTTTCCGCTGCGGCTTTCTCGGCCTGCTGCACATGGACATCGTGCAGGAGCGGCTCGAACGCGAATACGACATGGACCTCATCACCACCGCGCCGACAGTGGTGTACGAGGTGGTGATGAAGGACGGCGGCCTCGTCAACGTGGAAAACCCGTCCAAGCTGCCGGATCTGTCGAAGATCCAGGAAATCCGCGAACCCATCATCACGGCGACGATCTACGTGCCGGAAGAATTCGTCGGAAACGTGATCACGCTGTGCAACCAGAAACGCGGCGTGCAGCTCGACATGCAGTACCACGGCAAGCAGGTGATGCTGCGCTACGACCTGCCGATGAATGAAGTGGTCATGGATTTCTTCGACAAGCTGAAATCGACCAGCCGCGGCTACGCCTCGCTCGACTACGAGTTCAAGGAGTACCGGGCCGGCGATCTGGTCAAGCTCGACATCCTCGTCAACAACGAGAAGGTCGACGCACTCTCGCTGATCGTCCACCGCGCCACCAGCGTCTACCGTGGCCGCGAACTGGCATCCAAGATGCGCGAACTGATTCCGCGCCAGATGTTCGACGTGGCGGTGCAGGCCGCCATCGGCGCCAACATCATCGCGCGCGAAAACGTGAAGGCCATGCGCAAGAACGTGCTCGCCAAGTGCTACGGCGGCGACATCACCCGCAAGAAGAAGCTGCTCGAAAAACAGAAGGCCGGCAAACGCCGCATGAAGCAGGTCGGCAATGTCGAAATCCCGCAGGAAGCCTTCCTCGCCATCCTGCAAGTCTCCGATAAATAATCAGATCCGACGCACATCATGAACTTCGCACTCATCCTGTTCATCGCGCTGGCCGTCACCGGCGCCATCTGGCTGCTGGACGCGCTATTGCTCAAACGCCATCGTGACGCGGACGCCAAGGAACCGATGCTCGTCGAATACGCGAAGAGCTTTTTCCCGGTCATTCTTATCGTGTTCGCGTTGCGTTCCTTCCTGGTCGAGCCGTTCAAGATTCCGTCCGGTTCGATGATGCCGACGCTGCTGATCGGCGACTTCATCCTGGTCAACAAATATACCTATGGCATCCGTCTGCCGGTGCTCAACAAGAAAATCATTCCGCTCAACGATCCCCAGCGCGGCGACGTGATGGTGTTCCGCTACCCGGACGATCCGGATCTGGACTACATCAAGCGGGTGATCGGGGTGCCGGGGGATACCGTGGAGTACCGGGACAAGCGGCTGACAGTGAACGGCCAGCCGGTTCCGACCAGCCAGAACGGCACCTACAGTTACGTTGGCGGGGGCCTGAGCTACATCACGGCGATGGTGTACGACGAAAAGCTCGGCGAGGCCAGCCATGCCATGATGGTCGAGCCGGGCAGACCCTCGGTCGACCCGCGACAGGTCATGCCCTTTCCCAACCGCGAAAACTGCTCCTACAATGCCGAGGGCGAAGGCTTCGCGTGCAAGGTGCCGGTGGGGCATTACTTCATGATGGGCGACAACCGCGATCAGAGTAACGACAGCCGTTACTGGGGATTCGTCCCGGACGGGAACATCGTCGGCAAGGCCTTCTTCATCTGGATGAATTTCGACGACTTCGGACGCATCGGCACCCCCATTCGTTAAGGAGAGATCATGCTTCGCACCCCTGCCCGGTTTTCCCGCCAGCGTGGTTTGACCCTGTTCGGTTTTCTGTTTACCGCCGTCATTCTGATCATGCTGGCGATGCTGGCGATGAAGCTCGTGCCGGCCTATATCGAATTTTTCTCGATCAAGAAAATCCTCAATTCGATGGGGCAGGAAAGCGATATCAAGTCCAAGAGCAATGCGGACCTCCGCTCCGATTTCATGCGGCGCGCCAGTGCAGACTACGTTGACGGCAAGCGGGCCGAGGATTTGCTGATCGAGCGCAAGTCGGGTATGCCGATCCTGTCGGTCGACTACGAATTCCGCACGCCACTGGTGGCCAACGTCAGCCTCGTGATCGAATTCAAGGCCAGCTCGGATCCCAGCGCGACCGCTGCTGCCGACATTGAATAATCCCCTGCTTTTGCAGCGCCTGGAGCAGGCGCTGGGGCACCGGTTTTCCCGTCCCGACCTGCTCGTGCAGGCGCTTACCCATCGCAGTCACAGCGCGCTCAATAACGAGCGGCTCGAATTCCTCGGTGATTCGGTGCTCAACTGCTCCGTCGCGCGCGCGCTCTACGATGCATTTCCCGATCTGCCCGAGGGCAGCCTGTCGCGCCTGCGCGCCAATCTGGTGCGTCAGGAGACTCTGGCCGAGATTGCCGCCGGTTTGCAGCTGGGCGATGTGCTGCGCCTGGGCGAAGGCGAGCTCAAGAGCGGAGGATTTCGCCGCCCCTCCATCCTGGCGGATGCCCTGGAATCGCTGTTCGGCGCGGTTTTCCTGGACGCCGGTTTCGATGCTGCGCAGCATGCCGTGCGCGGCCTGTTCGATCCACTGATCGCACGCATCGATCCCAAAGCCTCGGGCAAGGATTCGAAGACGCAGTTGCAGGAAGTACTGCAGTCGCGTCGCCTGCCGCTGCCGGAATACCGGCTGGTCGACGTTCAGGGCGAGGCGCACGATCAGCATTTCGTCGTCGATTGCGTACTGTCGCGGCCCACCCTGACCACGCGCGGCACGGGCAAGAGCCGGCGCGCCGCGGAGCAGGCCGCCGCAGGCGGTGCCTGCGAGGCGTTGCAGCAGGCGGCCGTGCGCAAATGAGCGGAGCGGCGGCGCATGTCTGCGGCCTGATCGCCCTCGTCGGTCGGCCGAACGTCGGCAAATCCACGCTGCTGAACCGGCTGGTCGGGCAGAAGATCAGCATCACCTCGAAAAAGGCGCAGACCACGCGTCATCGCGTCATGGGCATCCGTACCGAAGACGGCGCGCAGTTCGTCTTTGTCGATACCCCGGGCTTCCAGACCCGCCACGCCAGCACGCTGAACCGCGCGATGAACAAGCGCGTGCGAGAGACCCTGGCGGACACCGACGTGGTGATGCTGCTGGTCGAAGCCGGCCGCCTGACGCGCGAGGACCGGCAGGTGATCGACCTGCTGCCCGGCGACCGGCCGGTCGTGCTGGTCGTCAACAAGATCGACCATGCGAAGGACAAGGCTGCGCTCATGGCCTACCTGCAGGACGTGGCCGCCACGCACGCTTTCGCGGAAATCGTACCGGTCTCGGCGAAGAACGGGCACAACCTCGACGAACTGCTGAAGGTCCTGCGTGCGCATCTGCCGGGGAATCCGCCGCTGTTCGACGAGGACGACGTCACCGACCAGACCGAGCGTCAGCTTGCCGCCGAGCTGATACGCGAAAAGGTGTTCCGCCTGTGCGGCGAGGAAATCCCCTATGCCGTTGCCGTGCAGATCGACAAGTTCGAAGAGGAGGGCAGGCTGCGCCGCATCTTCGCCACCATCCTCGTCGACCGCGATGGCCACAAGGCAATCGTCATCGGCAAGGGCGGTGAAAAGCTCAAGGCCATCTCCACCCAGGCGCGAGAGGATATGGAGCGCGCCTTCGACGGCAAGGTCTATCTCGAAGTCTGGGTCAAGGTGAAGGGCGGCTGGGCGGACGATGTGCGCATGCTGAAGTCGCTCGGGCTCGACTGATCCGCCGCTTTCGACATCGAGGCCGCTCAGCGCATGTCCACCGATGCCCGCATCAACAACGCTCCGGGTTTCGTCCTCCATACCTACCCGTTCAAGGAGACCAGCGTGGTGGCCGAGGTTTTCACCCGCGAGCACGGCCGCGTCGCGTTGATCGCGCGTGGCGCGCGCCGGCCGGCATCCGCGCTGCGCGGTCTGATGCAGCCGTTCACGCCGCTGCTGCTCTCGTGGTTTGGCAAGTCCGATCTCAAGACGCTGCACGCCGCCGAATGGCAGGGCGGACTCGTTGCGCCGCAGGGGCGCGGACTGATGTGCGGTTTTTATCTCAACGAGCTGCTGCTGCGGGTGCTGGCGCGCGGCGATGCGCACGAGACGCTGTACGACCGCTACGTGGAAACGCTGGACCGGCTTGCAGCCGGCGACGCGGATTTCGAGCGCATCCTGCGCCGCTTCGAGAAACACCTGCTCGCCGATATCGGCTACGGCGCTACTTTCGACCGCGAGGCCGGAGGCGGCGCGCCCATCGATGCCGATACACGCTATGTCTATCAGCCCGAACGCGGCGCATTGCGCGCGCAGGGGCAACCGGGCTGTCCGGTATCCGGCCGCACGCTGCTCGATCTGGCGGCGGACCGCTTCGACGCACCGGCCACGCTCGCCGAAGCCAAGACGCTCATGCGCACCCTGATCAACCACACGCTCGGCGACAAGCCGCTTTATACTCGCCAGCTCCTGCGCGAACTCACCGGTCTTACTCCATGAGCATTCATCTCGGCGTCAACATCGACCACATCGCCACCCTCAGGCAAGCCCGGAAAACCCGCTATCCCAGCCCTGTCGAAGCCGCGCTCATGGCCGAGACCGCAGGCGCCGATTCCATCACGCTCCATCTGCGCGAAGACCGCCGCCATATCCAGGACGCCGATGTCGCCATCCTGCGCCAGTGCCTGAAAACCAAGATGAATCTGGAAATGGCCGTGACCGATGAGATGCTCGCCATCGCCACCGCTACTCAACCGCAGGATGTCTGTCTCGTTCCCGAAAGACGCGAGGAGCTCACCACCGAAGGTGGCCTCGACGTGAAGGGACAGGTGCCGAGGATCGGCGATGCCTGCAAGCGTCTGGCCGATGCCGGCATCCGCGTTTCGCTCTTCATCGATGCCGATTTCGCCCAGCTCGATGCCGCCCTGCGTTGCGGTGCGCCCATCGTCGAAATCCACACCGGCGCGTATGCCGATGCGGAAACCGACGCAGCGCGCGGTCTCGAATTCGAGCGTATTCGCAAGGCAGTTGCCTACGGGCGCAGCATCGGGCTTACCGTCAACGCCGGACATGGTCTGACCTATCACAACGTCCAGCTCATCGCGGCGCTGCCTGGCATTCACGAACTCAACATCGGCCATGCCATCGTTGCACAGGCCCTGTTCACGGGCTGGCACGCGGCCGTTGCGGAGATGAAACGGCTGATGGTGGACGCGGCAGGCTGACGAGCGCTGCGGCGCAAGTCGCCTTCACGGTCGCGAGCCGGTAACATGAGGGCTCGTTTCGCAACCGACCCGCCGGCGCTTCGCGGTGCGCCACGCACCCTTCATGTGCGGCCCGGCATCCCTTCCGTATGAACCTTACGTTCCCGCATTACATCGAGTCGCTGCTTGCCGCATCCTGGCTGCCGCAGGTGATGACGGTACTGGCCGTCGTCGTTGGCCTCAATATTGTCGCCAGCATCGTGTTGCGCTACGTCGAGAAACTGACGGCGCGGACTTCAACGGTATGGGACGAGGCGCTGGTCAGGGCCGCCCGCAGCCCGGTCACGCTCGTGCTCTGGACGGTGGGGACGGCCTACGCCATCCAGATCGTCGATGCGCACCTGGGACTGACGGTGCCCGACATGGTCGGGCAGGTCATGCGCAGCCTGATCATCGTCGCGCTGGCCTGGTTTCTGTTGCGACTGATCGGGCAGGTCTCGCGCGGCGTGCTTGCCCGCAGCGAGGCAGAGGGACAGGGCATCGACCGCACCACGGTCGATGCCCTGTCCAAGCTCGGCCGTGTGACCGTACTGGTCGTGGCCCTGCTGGTCGTATTGCAGCACCTTGGATTCAGCGTATCCGGGGTACTGGCGTTCGGTGGCATCGGCGGCATCGCCGTGGGCTTTGCCGCCAAGGACATGCTGGCCAATTTCTTCGGCGGGCTGACCATCTACCTGGACCGGCCTTTCACGGTCGGCGAATGGATCCGTTCGCCCGACAAGCAGATCGAGGGCACGGTCGAATATATCGGCTGGCGGCATACGCGGGTACGCGCGTTCAACAAGAACCCGATCTACGTGCCCAATGCGCTGTTCACCAGCATCGTGGTCGAGAACCCCACGCGCATGACCAACCGGCGCATCAAGGAAACCATCGGCGTCCGCTATGACGACATCGGCAAAGTGGCGCCCATCGTGGCGGATGTAAAAGCCATGCTGTACGCGCATCCGGAGATCGACACGAACGCGACGATCATCGTCAATTTCAACCAGTATGGCCCGTCGTCGCTCGACATCATGATCTACACCTTCACCAGGACGAAGGAATGGGTGCGTTTCCACGAGATCAAGCAGGACGTGCTGTTGCGGATCGGCGCCATCATCGGGTCGCACGGGGCACAGATCGCGTTCCCGACGCAGACCCTCTATGTCGCGTCGGTGCCGGACGAGGCCGGGGCAGGATCGTCCGGCGCGCAGGCGTAAGCGGGTGCCGGGTGCGAATCAGCGCAGGATGCGCTTCTTGAGCTTGATGCGCACGTAAAGCAGGATGATGACGGCAACCGCCCCCAGGGTAACCAGGGTGATCAGATGCAGGTTGTCGCGAATGGCGGCCTCGTTATGGCCAAGGGTGTAGCCGAGCAGGGCCAGTATGGTGACCCAGATGCCTGCGCCGAGACTGGTGTAAAAGCTGAAGACGGCCAGGTTCATGCGGGCCAGCCCCGCAGGCAGGGAAATGTATTGGCGTACCGCTGGAATCAGCCGGCCGGTAAACGTGGAAATATGGCCATGGCGCGCAAAGAAATCCTCCATGCGCTGTAGCGAGTGTTCCTTGAACAGCACGTACTTGCCATAGCGCAGGAGGAAAGGGCGGCCAAGTTTCATGGCCAGCCAATAGTTGAACAGCGCGCCGGTCAGACTGCCTCCGATCCCGGCCAGGATGGCGAGTGCCAGATGCATCTCGCCCTTGTAGGAAAGATATCCCGCGGGGATCATGACCACTTCGCTGGGGAAGGGGAAAAAACTCGACTCCAGCGCCATCAAGAGAAAAATGCCAAGATAGCCCCATGCACCGACGGTTTCGACGATGATCCGGATCAGTTCGTTGAGCATGGTGTCGGCGCAGACAGGCCGTCTGTCGTTCGGCGCGGGCTTGTCCGCCGGTTTTTCAGACGACGGCTTCCTGTTTCTTTTCGACCGGCTTGATGAAATGCTCGCGTTTGACGCCGAACATCAGCAGCAGCGGCGAGGCGACCAGGGTGGAGGAGTAGATCCCGAACAGGATGCCGATGGTCAGCGCGAGGGCGAAGTTGTGCAGCGCTTCGCCGCCGAAGAACAGCATCGACAGCACCATGATCTGGGTGGAACCGTGCGTGATGATGGTGCGGCTCATCGTGCGGGTGATGGCGTCATCGATGATGTGCGGCACCGTGGCGCCACGCATCTTGCGGATGTTTTCCCGGATACGGTCGAAAATGACGACAGATTCGTTGACTGAATAGCCGAGCACGGCAAGCACCCCGGCCAGCACGGTGAGCGTGAACTCCCACTGGAAAAAGGCGAACAGACCGAGAATGATCACCACGTCGTGCAGGTTGGCCAGCATGCCGGCGACCGCGAACCGCCATTCAAAACGAATGGCGAGATAGCCCATGATGCCGAAGGAGACGACCAAGAGCGCCAGCGCGCCGCTGTCGTAGAGCTCCTTGCCGACTTGCGGCCCGACGAAATCCACACGCTTCAGCTCCACGTCCGAATTGGCCGCGGTCAGTGCCGCCATGACGCGGTTGCTGGTCTGCGCCATGTCGACCTGTCCCTTGTTCGGCAGACGGATCAACACGTCCCGGCTGGTGCCGAAATTCTGTACCGTGATTTCAGGGAGCCCGGTTTTTTCCAGTGCGGACCGGATGGACGGGATGTCGGCCGGCTGGCTGTAGCTCACTTCGATCAGCGTGCCCCCGGTAAAGTCGACGCCGAGATTCAGGCCTTTGGCCCAGAGCGCCCAGATCGAGAACAGGAAGGTCACCAGGGAAATGATCGTGGTGGCCTTCCCCCAGCTCATGAAGGGGATGGTTTTCTTGAACGGAAAGAGCTCCAGCATGACGTGGCCTCAGATCGAGATTTTGGCGAGTCGGGCCTTGCGGCCATAGGTCAGGTTGACCATCGCGCGCGAGATGGTCACAGCCGAGAACATCGAGGTCAGGATGCCCAGGCAGAGCACGACGGCGAAGCCGCGTACCGGACCCGAGCCCAGCCAGAAGAGCGAGATGCCGGCAATGAAGGTGGTGACGTTGGAGTCCAGAATCGTGGCCCAGGCACGTTCGTAGCCGGCATGGATGGCGGCTTGCGGCGTGGCGCCGTTGCGCAGCTCCTCGCGTACGCGTTCGTTGATCAGCACGTTGGCGTCGATCGCCATACCCAGCGTCAGGGCGATCGCCGCCATGCCGGGCAGCGTCAGCGTGGCCTGGATCATCGACAGCAGTGCGATCAGGAAGAAGCCGTTGACGGCCAGCGCGATGGAGGAGAACAGGCCGAATACGCGGTAGTAGATGATCATGAACGTGACCACCGCGAAGAAGCCCCAGATGTTGGAGTGGAAGCCCTTCTCGATGTTTTCCGCGCCCATGCTGGGGCCAACGGTGCGTTCCTCGACGATCTGCATCGGCGCGGCCAGCGCGCCGGCGCGCAGCAGCAGCGCGACGTCAGACGCCTCCTGCGTGTTGGCCATGCCGGTGATCTGCACCCGACCGCCGCCGATTTCCTCGCGGATCACGGGCGCGGTGATCGCTTCTGCCCGCCCTTTCTCGATCAGCAGGATGGCCATGCGCTTGCCGACGTTTTCGCGCGTCACGTCCTTGAATATGCGTGCGCCCTTGCCGTCGAGGTTGATGTGCACGGCCGCCTGGCCGCTGCTGTTGTCGAAACCGGGCGAAGCGTCGGTGATCGAGTCGCCGGTCAGGACCACGTCCTTCTTGACGGCGATGGGAAAGCCCTCGCGGCTGGGCACGATGTCGGCACCGAACGGCGCCTGGCCCTGGCTGAGCATCGTGGGGTCGGCCTGCTCGTCCACCATGCGGATTTCCAGGGTGGCGGTGCGGCCCAGGATCTCTTTGGCCTTGGCGGTATCCTGCACACCGGGCAATTGCACCACGACGCGATTGGTACCCTGTTGCTGGATCACCGGTTCGGCCACGCCCAGCTCATTGACGCGGTTGCGCAGGGTGGTGATGTTCTGCTGCAGGGCGAAATCCTGTACGCGCTTGACGGCTTCGGGCTTGAGGCGCGCGGTCAGGGTAAAGCCGTCTTCCTGGTCGGCGGGCGTGAAACCGAGATCGGCGAAAGCCGCGGACAGCTTGTCGATCGCGGCGTCGCGCTGATCGCGGGTGGCGAAATGCACGGTCACCGCATTGCCCTCGCGCACGATGCGGCCATAGCGGATGCGATCGCTGCGAAGCTCGGCACGAAAATCGTTCTGGTAGCGGATCGCGGCCTTGTCCAGCGCGGCCTTCATGTCGACTTCCAGCATGAAATGCACGCCGCCGCGCAGGTCCAGGCCCAGATACATCGGCAGGGCATTGATCGTGCCCAGCCACTGCGGCGAGGCCGAGACCAGATTGAGCGCCACGGTGTAGCTGTCGCCAAGCGCGGCCTGCAGCACGTCCTTGGCCTTGATCTGGGCGTCGGGGCTGGCGAAACGCAGTTTGATGGTGTTGCCGGCCAGCTCGGCGCCGGTGTACGCGAGATTCGCCGACTTGAGCGCGGCTTCGGCGCGACCCAGCAGGGCCGTGTCGGCCTTTTCCACTGCGCGCACCGGCGAAACCTGCACGGCGGGCACTTCACCGAAGAAGTTCGGAAGGGTGTAGATGAACGCGATCAGCAGTGTGGCGCCGATGAGGAGGTATCGCCAGAGGGGGTAGCGGTTCATGGCTGGGTGCGGAGAGGGCAGGGGCTTCGATGCGGGAGGCGGACCGGGATTCCATGGGGCCGCGGGGACGGCCTCCGGAACCTCACAGACTCTTGATCGTGCCTTTGGGCAACAGGGTCTGGATGGATTGCTTCTGCACGTGCGTAATCACGCCGTCAGCGATTTCGAGGGCGACATACTGGTCGCTGAGTTTGGTGACCTTGCCGACCTGGCCGCTTGCGGTGACGACTTCGTCCCCCTTTTGCAGATCGGCCAGCATTTTCTTCTGTTCCTTGGCGCGCTTCATCTGCGGACGGATGAGCATGAACCAGAACAGGATGAAGATGATGATGAGCGGCAGAAAGTCCGCGAAGCCGGGTGCGGCGGGTGCGGCAGTCTGGGCATGGGCAAAGGAAATCATGCGGCTTGGCCTCGGATCGAAAACCGGGTGATTCTAGCACGCCGCCGTGACGGGCCCGGACGGCTGCATCAGCAGTCTTTTGCGTCGATGAACGGGCGTATACGCTCGCGCGAGCCGGGATGGCTGTCGAGCAGCCCGGTATCGGACGGCGACCTGTCCAGGCGGCCCAGGATGTCGGCAAAACGCCGCGGCGGAATGCAGGCGGCGTGCAGCCAGCCCAGAGCGTAAGCGTCCGCTTCGCGTTCCATGTCGCGCGAGTAGCCGGTTTGCAGCAGCAGGCTGGGCAGGCCGGCGGCCAGGTCGGTGACACTGCCGATGTCGCCCGTGACGGCCACCAGGATCGCGCCTGCGCCGATCCCCTGCAAGGCCAGCCTGAGGCTGTGACGGTGCCGTACGTGACCCAGTTCGTGCGCCAGCACGGCGAGCACCTCCTCGTCGTGCTGCGCCAGGTTCACCAGTGCGTCGGTAACGACGATCGTGCCGCCCGGCAGGGCCATGGCATTGGCGCCGAACAGTGCGCTGTTGCGGAACAGCAGGCGATAGGGCGGACAGTCCTGCCGGCCGCACCGGGCGGCAAGCTGTGCCGTCAGCACCTGCTGGTGTGCCGCGGGCAGTCCGCTCGGGCGCAGGCTGATTTTTTCCATCAGCGCCAGCGATTCCGTGCCGATGCGCGATTCCAGCCCGGCGGGCAGGGTGCGCGCAGCCAGCGCGGCGGCCGCGGGGACGCCCCAGCGCAGGCCGGCGAACAGGATGCCGGCCGATACGATCAGTGCCGCGACGGCGTAGATCAGCCGTCCTTCCAGCCTGCGCGCCCAGCGTTCGGGGGTGCGTCCGGACAGGCGGTCTGCCAGCGTGGCCAGTGCCGCATGATCGCCGCTGTGAAGCTCCTGATGGTCCGGCAGATGGATCACGCCCCGTGCGGCGCCTGCCGGCGGCGCGAGCGCGATACGGGCGAGCGGGATCGCTAGCGCGATGCCGTCACCTTCGATGTGCAGCGTTTCCGCGTCGACCCGGGCGTGCACCGGGTGCGCGCGCGAGGTCCGGCCATCGAACAGATCGCCGCTGAAGGCGGTCACGTCAGGCCGATGTTGAGATCGAAGAGATCGGCCATTTCCGAACCGGTTGCATGGCTCTGCTGCTGCTGGCCGGCGACGAACTGCCCCAGATCCTGCGGGCCGTTGACGGCGAGCCGGCGGGCCCGGTAGCGCGCCAGCCGCACCTTGGCCCAGGGAATGAACAGCCCGACCGTCAGAGCGATGAGTACGAGATTGCTGAGATAGAGCCAGATCATGTCGCGCGCGCGCTGATTGCAGTCGAAACCGACCGGACCGAGTTCGCTGGCGTTGTAGAGCAGATTGGCGGTACGGGCCATGACGAAAGCGCTGACGACGGGGATCATCAGATAAAAGAGCAGAAATCCAAGGCCGACCGTGCCCGCCGTGGCGGCGGTGACCATTTCCTTCGGCAGACCGGCCGCCTGCAGGACGTAGGCCTGGTAGAAACCATAGACGACGATGGCCAGCGGCAGCAGCATCAGCGCAAACGCCAGCAGGTAGACGCTCCAGAAAGGTTTGAGCGTGCCGCGATAGCGCGCCGAAGTCTGTCCGTAAACCGTGTGGTCCACGATGAAACGCACCTGCCGGTAGGCCAGATAGGGCAGGATCAGGCCCAGCGTCGGGATGAACAGCAATTGCAGGCCGACATAGATGCGCGCCGCTTCGCCGACGGTGCCGGTGAAATCGAAACGCAGGCCGCGGTAGGCGCTCATCCGGGCATGGAAGCGCAGGCTCGATACGACGATCCACGGCAGGGCGGCGAACAGGGCCAGCAAGAAGAGAAGGGCCAGCATCGGGGCGAAATACGTGGCCGCGTAATAGGCGACCAGCGCGGCCAGCGCGATGAGGCGGCCCTTGAGTATCTGGAGCGGTGTTGCAAGGTAGGCAAACGCCTGTCCGTCGATCAGCGTATGGCCGTAGAACCAGCGCAGCGTGCGCACCTTGGCCCAGGCCGAGTAGATGCCGAGTGTGAGCAGTGTGAGTGCGATGTTGACGATCCAGATGGCGAAATATTCGCCGCCGGTGCCTGTGAATTGCACCGGATAATGCTTGCGTGACATGGTGTCGATCCCCCTGTGGCTGGTCGGATTGTTGTTATGTAATCGGACTCCGCGCCCGGGATTCTACACGCTGGTAGGCGCGATGCCAGCCTTACCAGCCGCGCGCCTGTTCCACCTGGAACGCGGCGGCGAAATCGGTGAAACAGCCCGCCTCGATGGCCGTACGCATGCCGGCCATCAAACGGTGGTAGTAATGGAGATTGTGGATCGTGGCCAGCCGCGCGCCGAGGATTTCGTTCGCGCGGATCAGGTGGTGCAGGTAGGCGCGACTGAAATGCGTGCAGGCGTGGCAATCGCATTCCGGATCGACCGGCAGCGGGTCGTTTTTCCAGCGGGCGTTGCGGATGCGCAGCTCGCCGCGCCGGGTGAACAGGATGCCGTGGCGCGCGTTGCGCGTGGGCAGCACACAGTCGAACTGGTCGATGCCCTGCGCCACCGCGGCAACGAGATCGGATGGCGTGCCGACCCCCATCAGGTAGCGCGGTTTCTCGATGGGCAATTGTGGCGCGGTGTGGGCGAGGATGCGCTGCATGTCGGCTTTAGGCTCGCCTACCGATAGCCCCCCGATGGCGTAGCCGTCGAAATCCAGATCGATCAGCGCGCGCGCCGATTCGTCACGCAGCGATTCGTACATGCCGCCCTGCACAATCCCGTACAGCGCATTGGGGTTGCCGGCGTGTGCGGCTTTCGAGCGTTCGGCCCAGCGCAGGCTCAGGCGCATGGAGTCCGCGGCTTCCCGCCCGGTGGCGGGGTAGGGCGTACATTCGTCGAAGATCATCACGATGTCGGAATTCAGCGTGCGCTGGATCTGCATCGAGATTTCGGGTGTCAGAAAGAGTTTGTCGCCGTTGATCGGCGAGGCGAATTTCACGCCTTCCTCGGTGATCTTGCGGAGCTTGCCCAGACTGAAGACCTGAAAGCCACCGGAGTCGGTGAGGATGGGTTTGTCCCAGCCCATGAAGCGGTGCAGGCCGCCGAAGGTTTCGATCACCGCCAGGCCCGGCCGCAGCCAGAGATGGAAAGTGTTGGAGAGCACCATCTCGAAGCCGATGCCGGTGATTTCGGCCGGCGACATCGCCTTGACCGTGCCGTAGGTGCCGACGGGCATGAAGACCGGCGTTTCCACCGTGCCGTGGGCGAGGTGCAGCCGGCCACGCCGGGCCGCGCCATCGGTGGCGAGCAGTTCGAATTTCATGGCTGTCGTTCCAGGAACATGGCATCGCCGTAGCTGAAGAAACGGTAACGTTCGCGGATGGCATGCGCATACGCGGCGCGGATCGCGTCCAGCCCGGCGAAGGCCGAGACCAGCATCAGCAGCGTGGACTTCGGCAGATGAAAATTGGTGATCAGCGCGTCAACCGTTCTGAACTGGTAGCCGGGCGTGATGAAAATATCGGTTTCGTCCGAACCGGCGACCAGTTCGCCGCCCTGCGAGGCGGCCTCGAGCGCGCGCAGGCTGGTCGTGCCGACGGCCACCACGCGGCCACCGCGCGTCCGGGTGTCGGCGATGGCCTCCACCGTCGCCTGTGGAATGGTGTAGCGCTCGCTGTGCATTGTGTGGTCGGCGATGGCGTCCACGCGCACCGGCTGAAAGGTGCCGGCCCCGACGTGCAGGGTGACGCGCGCCGTGCGGACGCCGTGCGCGGCCAGCCGCGCCAGCATCGCCTCGTCGAAATGCAGGCCGGCGGTGGGCGCGGCGACCGCACCGGGTGCGTCGGCGTAGACCGTCTGGTAGCGCGCTTCGTCGTCCGCCGTCGGGGCGTGTTCGATGTAGGGCGGCAGCGGCAGGCGACCCAACTTATCCAGCACGCTCAGTACCGGTGCCGAAAAACGCAGTCGGGTCAGGTCATCCTGCCGGGCCATCACGTCGAGCGTCGAGCCGTCGGCCAGCAGGATACGGCTGCCGGGTTTAGGCGCATGGCTGGCACGGATGAAGGCCAGCGCTTCGTGTTCGCCGGTCACCCGTTCCACCAGCAGTTCGACCTTGCCGCCGCTGTCCTTCCGGCCGAACAGCCGTGCCTTGATCACGCGGGTATCGTTCAGCACCAGCAGGTCGTCCGGGTGCAGCAGCGCCGGCAGGTCGGCAAACAGGCGGTTGTGGCAGGCGCCGCCTGCATCCACGTGCAGCAGGCGGCTCGCGCCGCGTGTCTCGGGCGGGAACTGGGCAATGAGTTCGGCGGGGAGGTCGAAGTCGAAGTCGGCAACGCGCATGGGCCGCGATTATAGCCGCCGCCTTGCCCGGCCCCTTTGGCTTGGGCGATAATGCGCGGCTTCCGTGCCGGCGCGTTCGTGTCGGCCCCTGTAGCCCAGGTGGCGGAATCGGTAGACGCAGCGGATTCAAAATCCGCCGCCGCAAGGTGTGGGGGTTCGAGTCCCCCCCTGGGCACCATCCCCTGACGGTTGTTCGGGTTCCCCGTTCTGGTGCGCATGCACCGCTTTGGCCTGCGGGCACCGTTGGGGTGCGCGTACCGGGCCGACGCGCCCCGTTTGCGGTCGCCTGCTGCGGCGAACTGCACAATGACGTTCGCTGTCACAAGGAAAACACGGCTTTTGCCTATAGTGAAATGAAGCGTCCCCTGTGCTGAAAGCATGTGGCACAGGCGTTGCTTTGTGACGATTGAGGTGACGGCATGGGCCGTCGCACGAATGCAAGGAGAGGGAAATGTCCGTAGTGCAGGCAATGCACGACGCGGCGGTTGCCGGGCCGTTGCACCGTCCGGTGTGCCAGAGCCTGAGGGCGCATCAGGCCGAGATGGCGGCTTTGCACATGCGCGATCTGTTCGCGGCCGATCCGGGCCGGTTCGAGCGGTTTTCGCTCCAGGTCGGCGAGCTTCTGCTGGACTACTCGAAGAACCGCATCACCGAGCAGACCATGCAACTGCTGCTGCGCCTGGCCGAAGAAGCGGACGTGGCCGGCTGGCGCGAAAGGATGTTTGCCGGCGACAAGATCAACCACACCGAGAACCGTGCAGTGCTGCACACGGCACTGCGCAACCGCAGCAATACGCCGGTGATGGTCGACGGCGAGGACGTGATGCCCAAGGTCAATGCGGTAATCGAGCGCATGGGCGCCTTCGCCGAGAAGGTGCGAAGCGGCGAGTGGCGCGGTTACACCGGCGAGCGCATCACCGACGTGGTCAACATCGGCATCGGCGGCTCCGATCTGGGGCCGCAGATGGTCTATCAGGCACTCAAGCCCTACCGCCATCCGCGGCTCAAGGTGCATTTCATTTCCAACGTCGACGGCGCGCACGTGAAGGAAACGCTGGAAGCGCTGAACCCGGAGACGACGCTGTTCATCGTGTCGTCCAAGACCTTCACCACGCAGGAGACCATGACCAACGCGCATACTGCGCGCGACTGGTTCCTCGCGCAGTCGCAGGCGGAGAAGCACATCGCCCGGCATTTCGTGGCAGTGTCGACGAACCGCGAGGCGGTTACCGCTTTCGGCATCGACGCGGCCAACATGTTCGAATTCTGGGACTGGGTCGGCGGCCGCTATTCGCTGTGGTCGGCGATCGGCCTGTCGATCGTGCTGGCGGTGGGGGCGGAACGCTTTGTCGAGCTGCTGGCCGGGGCGCACGAAATGGACCGGCATTTCCGCACTGCGCCGCTGGCGCAGAACATGCCGGTGATCCTGGCCCTGCTGGGGGTTTGGTACAACAATTTCTTCGACGCGGAATCGCACGCCATCCTGCCGTACGACCATTACCTGCGCAGCCTGCCGGCCTATCTGGAGCAGGCCGACATGGAATCGAACGGCAAGTCGGTGGACCGCAACGGCAATCACGTCGATTACGCCACCGGACAGATCATCTGGGGCGCCACCGGCATCAATGGCCAGCATGCGTTCTACCAGCTGCTGCACCAGGGCACCAAGATGATCCCGGCCGATTTCATCGTCTCGGCCGTGCCGCACACGCCGGACATGCAGGCGCACCACGACATCCTGATCGCCAATTTCCTGGCCCAGACCGAGGCGCTGATGCGCGGCCGGACATTCGAGGAGACGCGTGCGCAGACCGGCCAGTTCGTTTCGCACAAGGTGTTCGAGGGCAACCATCCGTCAAATGCCATGCTGCTGAACAAGCTGACGCCGCACGCGCTGGGCATGCTGATCGCGCTCTACGAGCACAAGATTTTCGTACAGGGCGTGATCTGGAACCTGAATTCCTACGATCAGTGGGGGGTGGAACTCGGCAAGCAGCTCGCCGGCCGCATCCTGCCGGAACTGCATGCCGACGCGCAGGTTTCCGGCCACGACGCTTCGACCAACGCGCTCATCAACTACTACCGCCGCATGAACCCGTCGCGCGCTGGCTTATAGTGCGTTCTATGGAGCTGATCGCAGGCGATATCGGGGGGACGAAAAGCTGGCTGGCCTGGGTGGACACGCAAGCCGATGCCACGCAGTCGCCGCGTTTCGAGAAACACTATGCCAGCGCGGATTTCGAATCGGGAGCGGCCCTGCTGGCACAGTTCGTTGCCGACGCTGCGCAGCCCTTCCCGCCCGATGCCGCGATTCTCGCGCTGCCCGGGCCGCTCGACGCCCAGCGCGTCGTCCTCACCAATCTCGACTGGACGCTCGATGCCACCGAACTGGCAAAGGCGCTCGCGATTCCACGGGTGCATTTCGTCAACGATTTTCAGGCCGCCGCCGCCGGCGTGGCGACGCTGGGCGAACAGGACCGCATCGTGCTCAACCCGGGCGCCCCCCGGGCCGGGGGCGTACGGGCGATCACCGGCGCAGGCACGGGGCTGGGGCTGGCTTTCATGACCCCGGAGGCGAACGGCTGGCGCACCCATCCTTCCGAGGGCGGTCATGCCGATTTCGCGCCTGCCGGCGCCGCGCAGGCGCGTCTGCTGGATTTCCTGCGCGCGCGTCATGGACACGTCTCGTGGGAACGCGCGCTGTCGGGCTCGGCGCTGGACGATCTGTACCGTTTCACCTGTATCGAGCGCGGCCAGCCCTTGCCGGAGGCGGTCATGGACGGCGCCCTGCTCGCCGCGCGTGCGGTGAGCGGCGACGATGCCGCGGCGGAAGCCGCAATCGGCCTGTTCGTCGATCTCTACGGCGCCTGGGTGGGCAATGTGGCGTTGCTGTACCAGCCTGCCGGCGGGCTCTATATCGCAGGCGGCATCGCCGTGCACTGGGCCGACCGGCTCGATTCGCCGCGTTTCATGGCGGCCGCACTCGACAAGGGGCGCATGCGCAGCGTGGTCGAACGCACGCCGATCCATCTGATCACCTGCGCGCGGCTGGGCGTGCAGGGCGCCATTGAACTGGCGCGAACCCTGCCAGCCCATGAACGATTGAATTCCAATACAGCAGTGACGAGGAGTGGGACATGACCTTATCGAAGGACGAACAGGCGCGGCTTTACCGCTATTACACCGAACCGAAGATAGTGACGGATCTGACGCGCAAGACGCTCGCGCTGGTGCTGGCCGGCGGCGAAGGTTCGCGGCTCAAGGACCTGACCGCCTGGCGGGCGAAACCGGCGGTGCCCATCGGCGGCAAATACCGCATCATCGATTTTCCGCTGTCGAACTGCGTCAACTCGGGCATCCGCCGCATCGGCGTGCTCACGCAGTACAAGTCGCATTCGCTGATCCGGCACCTGCAGCGGGCCTGGGGCTTCATGCGCGCCGAGATCGGCGAGTTCGTGGAGATCCTGCCGGCGCAGCAGCGCACCAACAAGAAGGAGTGGTACCAGGGCACGGCGGACGCGCTGTTCCAGAACATCGACATCATGCAGCGGCATCACCCCGAATACGTGCTGGTGCTGGGGGGCGATCACGTCTATACGATGGACTACTCGGAAATGCTGCTGCATCACGTGCAGAGCGGTGCGGACTTCACCGTCGGCGCGATCGAGGTGCCGGCGGCGGAAGCGAGCGGCTTCGGCGTGATGTCGGTCGACGAGACGCTGCGCATCACCAGGTTCACCGAAAAGCCGGCCAGCCCCGACTGCATACCCGGCAAGCCGGGCATCGCGCTGGCGTCGATGGGCATCTACATTTTCTCCAAGGATTTTCTCTACAAGACGCTGATCGAGGACGCCGGCAAGACGGGGTCGTCGCACGATTTCGGCAAGGACATCATTCCGTCCAACATCGGCGAAGGGCGTGCGATGGCCTTCCCTTTCCGCAATGAGAAAGGCTTGCCTGCCTACTGGCGGGATGTCGGCACGCTGTATTCCTACTGGCAGACCAACATGGAGCTGTGTTCGGTCGAACCCGAACTCAACCTCTACAACCGCGACTGGCCGATCTGGACCTATCAGCCGCAGTATCCGCCCGCCAAATTCATTCTGGACGACGACGACCGGCGCGGCGAAGCCATCGATTCGCTGATTGCAGGGGGCTGCATCCTGTCCGGCGCGCGCGTCAAGCGTTCGGTGCTGTTCTTCGCCACCACGGTCGAGAACTACAGCCACATCAAGGACAGCGTGATCCTGCCCAAGGTGAGCGTCGGCCGGAACTGCCGCATCAATCGCGCCATCATCGACAAGGGCTGCGTGATCCCCGACGGCATGGTCATCGGCGAGGACAGGGAAGAAGATGCCCGGCGCTTTCATGTCACCCCCGAAGGCATCGTGCTGGTGACGCCGGCGATGCTGGGACAGAATCTTTACGCAAGGTTGCAGAATGACTACGACGGCTGAACCGCTCAATGTGGTGCTGTGCTGGCACATGCACCAGCCCTATTACCGGGAAGGGCTCAAGGGCGCCTACCACCTGCCCTGGGTCTACCTGCACGGCATCAAGGACTACAGCGACATGGCCGCGCATCTGGAACGGCATCCGGACATGCGCGCGGTGGTCAATTTCGCGCCGATATTGCTGGAACAGCTCGACGACTACGCGCAGCAGATGGACGCCCTTCTGAAGCACGGCAAGCCGACGCAGGACCACATGCTCAATCTGCTCGCCGGCATCGAACGCATCCCTTCCGATGTGGACAGCCGCCTGCGCATCGTGCAGGACTGCCAGCGCTGCCACGCGCCGCGCATGATCCATCCCTACCCCGCGTTTCACCGGCTGCTGCGCATGATCGGCGCCACCGATGCGGCCGGCGTCGGCAGCGCAGGGCTGGAGGAGCATCTGCGCTACCTGTCCGAGCAGTATTTCCTCGATCTTCTGACCTGGTACCACCTGGCCTGGCTGGGGCATGCACTCAAGCAGCTGCCGCTGGCGCAGCGCCTGCTGAAGCAGGAAAAGGATTTTTCCGCCGCCGACCGCCACGAACTGCTGCATCTGATGCAGGGCTGCATGGCCGGCCTGATCCCGCGCTATCGCGCTTTGGCCGAGCGCAGGCAGATCGAACTGTCGATGACGCCTTACTGCCACCCCATCGTGCCCCTGCTCAACGATTTTTCCAACATGCGCGACGCGCAACCGGACGCACCTGCGCCGCAGGCATCGGGCTACCCGGGCGGTGTGGCGCGTTCGCGATGGCATCTGCAGCGCGGCGTCGAAGTGTTCGAGCGCTACTTCGGCATGAAGCCCGTCGGCGTCTGGCTGTCCGAAGGCGGCGTCAGCGAGGATGCACTCGCCCTGCTCGACGAAATGGGATTTGCCTGGACCGCGTCGGGTGAGGGCGTGTGGCGTGGCAGCTGTGCCAAGTCCGGCTGCCGGGAGGAGGACGTGAACACCAAGCGCGGCCTCTTCGCACCGGCAAAAATCGACGGTTGCCGGACGCGTGTGTTTTTCCGCGACGACGGCCTGTCGGACCTGATCGGTTTCAAATACAGCGACTGGCATGCCGACGACGCCGTCGGCGATTTCGTGCAGCATCTGGAGAACATTGCCGGCTTCTTCGGCAAGGAGGCGGGCAACCGTGTCGTGTCGGTCATTCTCGATGGCGAAAATGCCTGGGAGTACTACCCGGACAATGGTCACTTCTTTCTCGATGCGCTTTACGCGGCGCTGCCGGACCGCACGCTGATCCGGCCCGGCACCTTCGCCGAGCAGGCCGCACGCTTGCCGGCGCGGCCGATGAAACGGCTGGCGGCCGGCAGCTGGGTCTACGGCAGTTTTTCCACCTGGATCGGCTCGGACGACAAGAATCGCGGCTGGGATTATCTGGTCGCCGCCAAACAGGCGTTCGATGCAACCGTCGCGTCCGGAAAGCTGTCCGCAGAACAGACCGGCTCCGCCCTGCACCAGCTTGCCGTATGCGAAGGCTCGGACTGGTTCTGGTGGTTCGGCGATTACAACCCCGCCGGCAGCGTCTCCGATTTCGAGCAGCTTTACCGTACCCAGTTGCGGGAGCTCTACCGGCTCATCGGCGTCGCGCCGCCCGCATTGCTCGACGTGCCGCTGTCGCAGGGCGGGGGATGGGCCGAGAACGCTGGCACCATGCGCCGCAACGCGGGGTGACCTCCTGTTTCCGCAACGACCGGACAACCATCGATGATTCCCGATTCGCGCCGTGCCGGCATTCTGCTGCATCCCACGTCCCTGCCTTCCGGCACGCTGGCGGATGCCGAGCGCTGGCTGGACTGGTTGCATGAAGCCGGGGTGGGCGTATGGCAGATGCTGCCGCTCGGCCAGCCGCTGATCGGTTTGTCGCCTTATCAGTGCGCTTCGGCCTTTGCCGCGAATGCCGCGCTTTTCGGTCTCGAAGCCGCCGGACAGGCCGAACCCGACGCAGCCGAGTTCGCGGCCTGGTGCGCGCGCCAAGCACACTGGTTGGACGATTTTGCACGCTTCGTCGTCATCAAATCGATGCAGGGCGGCGCGTCGTGGAGCGACTGGCCCGAACCGCTGCGCGACCGGACCCCCGATGCGCTGGCGGCGCTCGATCGGGATCAGGCCGTCGCGCTGCGTAAGGTGCGTCTTGCGCAATATCGGGTTGCGCTGCGCTGGCGTGCGATACGCGCCGCCGCGGCTGCGCGCGGCATCGCGCTGTTCGGCGACATGCCGATCTTCGTTGCGCACGACAGTGCCGACGTGTGGGCGCGCCGCGGGCTGTTCCTGCTCGATGCGGCCGGACATCCCACTGTGGTCACGGGCGTGCCGCCGGACTATTTTTCGGAGACGGGGCAGCGCTGGGGCAATCCGCACTACGATTGGGCGGCAATGCAGGCCGACGGCTTCGCATGGTGGCGGCAGCGTCTCGCCGCGCACTTCGAGTGGTTCGATCTGGTGCGCATCGACCATTTCCGCGGCCTGGCCGCGGCCTGGGCGATTCCGGCCGGCGAGCCCACCGCGATCCGGGGCGAATGGGTGCCCGCCCCTGGCGAGGCGCTGTTGCAGGCCATCGTGGACGCTCTCGGCCGGCTGCCCCTGGTGGCCGAAGACCTCGGTATCATCACGCCCGACGTCATTGCCCTGCGCCATGCATTTGGCCTGCCGGGCATGGCCGTGCTGCAATTCGCCTTCGACGATCACGGCGACAATCCGCACAAGCCGCAGAACGTGACGCCGGACACCGTGTACTACACCGGCACGCATGACAACGACACCACCGCCGGCTGGTGGGCCGCCCAGCCGGACGCGATGCGCCGGAAGGCGATGGATCAACTCGGCGTCAACGACCGGGGCAGCATGCTGGCGGCGATGATCGAGACGGTGCTGGCAAGCCCGGCCGCGCTTGCCGTGCTGCCCATGCAGGACGTGCTGGGTCTGGGCAGTACGGCGCGCATGAATACGCCGGGCACCGAGACAGGCAACTGGACCTGGCGCTTCGACTGGGCGGATCTGCCGCCCGATCTGGCCCCGCGTTTGCTAGAACAACTACAGAAAACCGATCGATGCGAGACGACCCGAACATGAACGCGCCTTTGCCGCGCCCCGCCACCGCGCCCCTGCCGGCCATCAGCGCACCCATCATGCGCCTGCAGACCGGTACCCATCACGATCCTTTCGAGGTGCTGGGCCTGCATCTGCAGCCCGATGGCACCACGATCGTGCGTGTATTCATGCCCGAAGCCGAGGCCGTTGAGGTGGCGGGCGCACGCATGACGCGCGTGGCCGGTACCGACTGTTTCGAGTACGCGGCGCCCGCCGGCACGATATTCGACCGGCATCCCCTGCTGCGCTGGCAGGACAAGCGCGGCGGCGCCTGGCACCTGGGGCACAGCCCCTATACCTTCGACGCGCAGCTTGGCGAAATCGACCTGCATCTCTTCGGCGAGGGCCGGCATTTCCGGATATGGCAGGTGCTCGGCGCCCGTCTCCGGGTGCTGGACGGCGTGCCGGGCTGCCTGTTCGCCGTGTGGGCGCCGGCGGCGCAGCGCGTCAGCGTCGTCGGCGATTTCAACGACTGGGACGGCCGCCGCCACCCGATGCGCTGCCGCGGGGCATCCGGCGTATGGGAGCTGTTCGTTCCCGAGCTGACGGCCGGCGCCGCCTACAAATTCGAGATTCTCGGCAACCGCGGACAGCTCGCGAAAAAGACCGACCCCTATGCGCGGCAGATGTTTCTGCGGCCGGAAACCACCAGCCGCATTCCGGCGGATACGTGCTATGACTGGGGCGATGCCGGCTGGATCGCCGCGCGCGCGCATTTCGACTGGCAGCATCGGCCCGTCAGCATCTACGAGGTCCACGCCGGCTCTTGGCGCCGGCACGAAGACGGCAGTTTCTATTCCTGGACCGAGCTCGCCGCCGAGCTGATTCCCTATGTGCGCGATCTCGGATACACCCATATCGAGCTGTTGCCGGTGGCCGAACACCCGCTCGATGCGTCATGGGGTTACCAGATTTCCGGTTACTACGCGCCGACCGCGCGCTTCGGCACGCCCGACGATTTCCGCGCTTTCGTCGATGCCTGCCACCAGGCCGGCATCGGCGTGCTGCTCGACTGGGTGCCGGCGCACTTTCCGAAGGACGACTGGGCGCTGGCGCGTTTCACCGGTGAAGCGGTCTACGAACACGAGGACCCGCGCCGGGGCGAGCATCAGGACTGGGGTACGCTGATCTTCAATTTCGGTCGTAACGAGGTGCGCAATTTTCTCGTCGCCAATGCGCTCTACTGGATCGAGGAATTTCACATCGACGGTCTGCGGGTCGACGCGGTCGCTTCGATGCTTTATCTCGATTACTCGCGGCGCGAGGGGGAGTGGCTGCCGAATCAATACGGCGGCCGCGAGAATATCGAGGCGATCCATTTCCTGCGGGAGATGAATACCGAAGTGCACGCGCGCTTTCCCGGCGTGCTGACGGTTGCCGAGGAATCGACCGCCTGGCCGGCGGTGTCGCGCCCGGTCGAGCTGGGTGGTCTGGGTTTTTCGATGAAATGGAACATGGGCTGGATGAACGACAGCCTGTCGTACATCGAAAAGGACCCGGTCTACCGCAAATATCAGCACAACCAGCTGACCTTCAGCCAGATGTATGCGTGGACGGAGAACTTCGTGCTGCCGCTCTCGCACGACGAAGTCGTGCACATGAAGAAGAGCCTGCTCGACAAGATGCCGGGCGATGTCTGGCAGCGTTTCGCCAACCTGCGCGCGTTTTTCGCGTGGCAGTATGCGCACCCCGGCAAGAAACTGCTGTTCATGGGCGGCGAGTTCGGCCAGTGGAACGAATGGCGGGAGGCAGGCCAGCTCGACTGGACGCTCACCGGCTTTCCGGTGCACGACGGCATCCGCGCGCTGGTGCGCGATCTCAACCGGCTGTATGCGGGCGAACCGGCGTTGTACGCGTTCGACCACGATCCACGCGGCTTTGGCTGGATCGACTGTCACGATGCCGACCAGTCGGTACTGAGTTTCGTGCGCTACGGTCCGCCGGAGGCATCGCCCATCGTCGTGCTGCTGAATTTCACGCCGATACCGCGTCGCGGTTACCGCATCGGCGTGCCTGCAGGCACGGCCTGGTGCGAAGTGCTCAATACCGACTCGGTCTACTACGGCGGCAGCAATCTCGGCAACGGCAAGCCTTTGCCCGCGGAGGCCCGGCCGTGGATGGGGTTCGATCATTCGGTCGAAGTGACCCTGCCGCCTCTGGGCGCGATTTTTCTGAAACCCTGCTGATGATGAGTGCGCGAAGGGCTCGGGGCCAGGATTCAGGGATGTGCGGTTGTGCCGTGCGCCCTGAATTCATGAAAACACGGCGCGGCCGGGTAACCCCCAGCTTCTAAATTCCAGCCCCTAACGCCTAAAAAAATGAAACGCGGAGCACAAAAAATCCTGTTCGTGGCGAGCGAAGCCTATCCGCTGGTGAAGACCGGTGGTCTGGGCGATGTCGCCTACAGCCTGCCACATGCGCTCGCCGCGCGCGGGGCCGATCTGCGGCTGCTGCTGCCGGGTTACCGGGCACTGCTGCGTCAGCTCGACAAGGTCCGTATCCTGGGCTGGCTCGACGTGCGCGGTGCGGAAGGCATCGTGTCGGCGCGCATTCTGGAGACGCGTCATCCCGACTTCAAGTTTCCGTTGTGGGTGGTCGACTGCCCGCCGCTGTTCGACCGGCCCGGCAATCCCTATGTCAATGCAGGCGGACAGGACTGGCCGGACAATGCGGAACGCTTCGCCGTCTTCGCCCGCGTGGCTGCGCTGCTGGCCGCGGACGCGCTGGAACTGGACTGGCAGCCCAGTGTGGTACACGCGCACGACTGGCAGACAGGGCTGGTCGCTGCCTTTCTGGCCGATCAGCCGGCGCGGCCGAAGACCGTGTTCACCATCCACAATCTGGCCTACGGCGGTTATTTCTCGCACGGCGATTTCGTGCGGCTGCAATTGCCCAGCTATTGGTGGTCGTCCGAGGGTATCGAGTTCCACGGCGGTTTTTCGATGCTGAAGGCGGGCATCGTCTATGCCGATGCGGTCACCACGGTCAGTCCGACCTATGCGCGCGAGATCACGACGCCCGAATTCGGCTATGGCCTGGACGGGTTGCTGCTGTCGCGCGCCTACAAGCTGCACGGCATTCTCAACGGCATCGACACGGCGATCTGGAATCCCTCCACCGATGCCTTTCTGCCTGCGCATTATTCGATCAGCCGTATCAACCCGGGCAAGCGGCGCAACAAGCAGGCGCTGCTCGAACGCTTCGGCCTCGCGGCCGACGAAGCCGCGCTGCAGGAACCACTCGTCGGGCTGGTCGGCCGTCTGGTCGAGCAGAAGGGCGTCGACTGGGTGATCGCGGCGATCCCGACCCTGCTTGCGGAAACCGATGTGCGCTTCGCCATCCTGGGCAGCGGTCAGGCGATCTTCGAGCAGAAGCTGACGCGGCTGATGAAGCAGCATCCCGGCCGGGTGTTCGTCGAGATCGGCTATGACGAACCGCTGGCGCATCTGATCGAGGCCGGGTCGGATATTTTTCTCATGCCTTCGCGCTTCGAGCCCTGTGGGCTGAACCAGATGTACAGCCTGCGCTACGGCACGCCACCGGTGGTGTACCGGACGGGCGGGCTGGCCGACACGGTGGTGGACACCCGCGAGGCGACACTCGCCGACGCCACGGCGAACGGCTTCGTATTCGACACGCCGGACGTTGCTGCGTTTCTCGCGGCAATTCGCCGCGCGCTGGAGCTGTATCGCCAGCCTGCAGTCTGGCGGCGCGTGCAGCAGGCCGGCATGGGACGGTCCTTCGACTGGCACGACAGTGCCGGCCATTACCTTTCGCTGTATTCGACGTAATCGACGCACCAGGAGCCCAGCATGCCGCCGAAAAAATCTCCCCCGCCCTGCAATCCGACACTGACGCCACTGTCCGGCGATGCCAAATCCGTGACACGGGATTTCGAACGCTACCAGTTCTACCATCTGGGGCGCTTCCAGGGATGTCCGCCGGTCTACACCTATCAGGCGCTGTCGTGGACGCTGCGCGACCGCATCATGACCGACTGGATGAATACCTATGCGCGCCGCGACGTGCCGGGCAACCGCCGCGCCTATTATCTGTCGCTCGAATTCCTGATCGGCCGCGCGCTGTCCAACCATGTGCTGAATCTCGATCTGGAGCAGCCCGCGCGGACGGCCCTGCAGGGGTTTTCCCACACGCTGGAGGACATCGCGGAGGAAGAGCACGACGCGGGGCTGGGCAATGGCGGCCTGGGCCGGCTCGCAGCCTGTTTCATGGACAGCTGTGCGACGCTCGATCTGCCGGTGATGGGGTATGGCCTGCGTTACCAGTTCGGCATGTTTCGCCAGCACATCGAGAACGGCTACCAGGTCGAGGAACCGGACAACTGGCTGCGCGACGGCACCCCCTGGGAGGTGGAACGCTCGGAGTTCACCCGCCGCGTGCCTTTCGGCGGGCGGACCGAACACTATCACGACGAAACCGGGGCGGAGCGCGTGCGCTGGGTGGATACCCGGGACGTGCTGGCGGTTCCTTACGACATGCCGATCACCGGCTACCGGAATCATGCGGTGAACACGCTGCGGCTGTGGAAGGCGACAGCCACCGACGAATTCGACCTCAACGAATTCAACGCCGGTAGCTATACGGAATCGGTCACGGCCAAAAACCTGGCCGAGAACATCTCGATGGTGCTGTATCCCAACGACAGCAGCGAGAATGGCAAGGAGCTTCGGCTGCGCCAGCAATACTTTCTGGCGTCGGCCAGCCTGCAGGATGCATTGCGCCAGTGGCGCGCCGCGGGCAACAGCGATCTGTCGAGGTTCGCCGAGCACAATGTTTTCCAGATGAACGACACGCATCCGACCATCGCGGTGGCCGAGCTGATGCGCATCCTGGTCGATCTGGAGGACATGAGCTGGGGGGAGGCATGGGCGATCACGACGCGCTGCATGGCCTACACCAACCACACCCTGTTGCCCGAGGCGCTCGAACGCTGGCCGGTCGCGCTGTTCGAACGCCTGCTGCCCCGCCTGCTCGAGATCATTTACGAAATCAACGCGCGCTTCCTGCGCGAAGTGTCGATGAAATGGCCGGGCGACATGGATCGCCAGCGCCGTATGTCCATCATCGAAGAGGGCGACGTCAAGCAGGTGCGCATGGCCTGGCTCGCGATCGTCGGCAGCTTTTCGGTCAACGGCGTCGCGGCCCTGCATTCGCAGTTGTTGAAGGACGGCCTGTTCCGCGATTTCGTCGAACTCTGGCCGGGCAAGTTCAACAACAAGACCAATGGCGTCACGCCGCGGCGCTGGGTGGCGCACGCCAATCCGGGCATGAGCGCGCTGATCAGCAGCAAGATCGGCGAGGGCTGGGTGGCCGACCTCGCGCAGCTGGAGAAACTCAAGCCCTTTGCGGCTGCCACGGCCAGGAACAGGAAATTCCAGGCCGACTGGCAGGCGGTGAAGCGCGCCAACAAGGAACGTCTGGCGCTGCTGGTCAAGGCCGAGTGCAACGTCGATTTCGACTCGGATGCGCTGTTCGACGTGCAGGTCAAGCGTATCCACGAATACAAGCGCCAGTTGCTGAACGTGCTGCACGTGATCCATCTGTACAACCGGATCAAGAAAGGCGATGTCGAGGGCTGGGCCGACCGTTGCGTACTGATTGGCGGCAAGGCCGCACCGGGCTACATCATGGCCAAGCGCATCATCAAGCTCATCAACAGTGTGGCCGAGGTGATCAACCGCGATCCCGATGTGGACGGGCGGCTGAAAGTGGCCTTCCTGCCGAACTACCGGGTTTCCAGCATGGAAATCATTGCGCCGGCTACCGATCTGTCCGAACAGATATCGACTGCCGGCAAGGAGGCCTCGGGCACGGGCAACATGAAATTCATGATGAACGGTGCGCTTACCATCGGTACCTACGATGGCGCGAACATCGAAATCCTGGAGGCGGCCGGAGAGGAGAATTTCTTCCTCTTCGGCCTGCGTGCCGAGGAAGTCGAGGCCTTGCGGCCCCACTACCAGCCGCACAGCCATCTCGAGCACGACCCGCGCCTGCGGGAGGTCATCGACCTGATCGCATCCGGCCATTTCAATTCCTGCGAACCGGGGATTTTCGACATGATCCTGGGCGCGCTGCTGAGTCCGCACGACCCGTGGATGGTGCTGGCCGACTTCGGCAGCTACGTCGAGGCGCAGGAAAAGGTCGCGCGCGCCTGGCAGGACCGCGCGGCGTGGACACGCATGAGCATCCTGAACACCGCGTCGTCCGGCTTTTTTTCCACGGACCGGACCATGCTCGAATACAACGGGGAGATCTGGAAGCTCAAGCGCTGAGGTTCTGTTCGGGAGATGTGGCATGGGTGATTCGTACTGTCGCGGATTGGCAACGGGCGGGAGGCTGGAAAGGGGGTGAACCTCGGGGTGGGGCGACCCGGTGAAGGAGTTTTATATATAATTAACTACTAATATTTAGTGTGCATGTCCATCAAACCCGTTTATTGTGAAGAGGGTTCGGTGGCCCTGCCGAAAACGACAACCTTCACCCACCCGGAGCTTTCCATGCAGATCAAGTCGCTCGCGTTTGCCGTGTCCGCCGCCCTGGCCGCCGGTTTTGCCCAGGCCCAAACCTATCCCGTGGTACAGGCCGGACCGATGGCGGTGCCGCAGGCAGCCGTTCCCGTTGCCCCTCGCACCGCAGACCAGTGGGTCGGCCGCATGACCGACTTCACCCAGAACGCGTCAGCGTTCAAGGACCCCGCACAGTTTGCGGCCTGGACCAATGCGATGACCGACCCTTCGATGGTCGCCGCAATGGGCATTCAAATGATGGAGCCGGGCAACATGCTGCGCTCGATGACCACCATGATGCAGCCGGGCACGGTCAACAATTACATGCAGTTCATGGACCCCAGCGTCTACATGAAGTGGGGTGGGACCATGATGAACCCGATGTGGTACACCCAGATGGCCACCAGCATGGCCGACCCGAGCAAGATGATGCGCTGGGTGATGCTGCCGATGGATCCCAAGATGTGGAACATGGGCATGCAGGCGATGAATCCCAACCTCTATATGAAGTGGATGATGACGCCGACGGATCCGCGCGCCATGTCCCTGATGTTTGCACCCATGAATCCGCAACTCTATGGCAGCATGATGGGCGGCATGTTCAACGGCCAGGCGATGGGCCCCACTTGGGGCGCGTTCATGCATCCCGCACAGCCCGTGGTGTCGGTGCAGGGCGCGGCGCCGGTCGCCAGCCCGATCAACGTGTTCGATCCCAGCAGCTGGTTCAGCATGTTCAACATGTTCGGCGGCATGCCCACGATGCCGGCGATGAGCATGCCGTTCGCGCCCATGGCGAACGCGCAGCCCATGCCTTTCGCCGTGCAGGCCGGCGCGCCCACCACGCTGAATCTCGGTGGCGATGCGCTGTTCAAGACCGGCAAGTCTTCGGTCAAGGATCTGACGTCCGAAGGCCGCGCCCAGCTCGATGAGCTGGTGAGCAAGATGAAGGCCTTTGGCACGATCGATGGCATCCGCGTGACCGGTCATGCCGACAAGACCGGCAACGCCGCCGCCAACCAGAAACTGTCGCTCGCCCGCGCCAAGGCGGTTTCGGCCTACCTCAAGTCCAAGGGCGTCAAAGCCAAGACCTTCGCCACCGCCGGCCTGGGTGACACCAAGCCCGTGGTCGAATGCGACATGAGCCAGCCGAAAGAGGCCCTGAAGGCCTGTCTTGCGCCCAACCGTCGCGTCGAGATCGAAGTCACCGGCGCCCGGCAGTAATCCGACTGTCCGTGCCCGTTCGGGGCCGACGCAAAAAAGGCCGGGATATCCCGGCCTTTTTGTTTGGCGCGAAAAACCTATGCCGCCTGCACCGGAATCGTGTGGCGCGTATCCATGATGCGATTGTCGGCATCGACGTACACGAGTGCGGGGGCATAGCGCGCCAGTTCGAGCTCGTTGTACACCGCGTAGGTGGCGATGATCACGAGGTCGCCCGGATTCGCCTTGTGTGCGGCGGCGCCGTTTACCGAGATGATTCCGGAATCCCGCGCAGCGCGAATGGCGTAGGTGGTGAAACGTTCGCCATTGGTGATGTTGTAGATCTGGATCTGCTCGTATTCGTTGATGTTCGCCGCGTCCAGCAGGGCTTCGTCGATGGCGCACGAACCCTCGTAGTGCAGTTCGGAATGCGTGACGGTCGCCCGGTGCAGCTTGGACTTGAGCATCGTTCTTTGCATGACGGTGCCCTCCATAAGTAAGGCCGCATATTATAAAACGTCAGACTGCTTCGCCCAACCCGAAATCGAGATTGTCGATCAGCCGCGTCGTGCCCAGCCAGGCGGCACCCAGCACGGCGACGCGCGCGCTGTCGGGGCCTGCTGCGCCGAGCGTGTCGGCATCGCGCACGGCGATGTAATCGACCCGCCAGCCGGCCATGCTCAGATGCCGCCGCGTGGTTGCGGCCAGTGTTTCGTAATCCCGCTCCCCTGCCCGGATGGCGTCCTGCACCGTGACCAGCGCACGATACAGCTGCGGCGCCTGCATGCGCTCGACGGGAGAGAGATAGCCGTTGCGCGAACTCATCGCCAGCCCGTCGGGTTCGCGCAGCGTCTCGCCCGCTAGAATGTCGACCGGCAGGTTGAACTGGCTAACCAGTTCGCGGATGACGAAGAGCTGCTGGAAATCCTTCTTGCCGAAGATCGCGGCGCGCGGCCGCACCAGATTGAAGAGCTTCAGCACCACGGTGGCCACGCCGTCGAAATGGCCGGGGCGGAAGGCACCGCACAAATCGTTCGCGAGGGTGGCGGGTACCTGTACGGTGAAAGTCTGCGGGGCGGGGTACATTTCGGCGACGCCGGGTGCAAACGCGATATCGCAGCCGGCGGCGGCAAGTTTCTCGCAATCGGCGTCCAGCGTGCGCGGATAGCGTTCGTAATCCTCGCCTGCGCCGAACTGCAGGGGGTTGACGAAGAGACTTGCGACGACCGGCAGCCCGGGCCGCTTCGCCAGTGTCACCAGCGCGGTGTGGCCGGCGTGCAGATTCCCCATGGTCGGTACGAATGCAGTGTCGCCGGCATTCGCCAGTGCGGCACGCAGGTCGGCAATGGTGTGGACGAGTCGCATCAGAAACCGTGTTCGGCAGCGGGGAAACGGCCGTCTTTGACCGCTGCGACGTAAGCGCGGGCCGCTGCCTCGATCCCGTCTTGGCCGGCGAGAAAATTCTTCGAGAATTTTGGTGCGCGGGGATACAGGCCCAGCATGTCGTAGAGCACCAGCACCTGGCCGGAACAGTCGGGACCGGCGCCGATGCCGATGGTGGGGATCGTCAGCGCTTCGGTGATCGCGCGCCCCAGCATGGCCGGCACCATCTCCAGGACGATGAGGCCGGCGCCGGCGGCTTCCAGCGCGCGCGCGTCGGCGATCAGCCGTTCGGCGGCGGCTTCGTCGCGGCCCTGGACCTTGTAGCCGCCGAGCTGGTTGACCGACTGGGGCAGCAGACCGAGGTGCGCGCAGACGGGGATGCCGCGCTGTACGAGAAAAGCCACGGTTTCGACCATCACCGCGCCCCCCTCGAGCTTGATCATGTGCGCGCCGGCTGCCATCAGCTGCGCCGCTGCTGCGAAGGCCCGTGAGGGTGCGGTCTGGTAACTGCCGAAGGGGAGATCGGCGACGATGAAGGCGCGCCCGGCGCCGGCCGCGACGCAGCGCGTGTGGTAACGCATGTCGTCGAGCGTCACCGGCAGCGTCGAAGCATGGCCCTGTACCACCATGCCGAGCGAGTCGCCGACCAGCAGCACGTCCACGCCGGCTGCTTCGAGCGCGCGCGAGAAACCGGCGTCGTAGCAGGTCAGCACGGCGATCTTTTCGCCGCGTTCGCGCATGGCCTGCAGGGTGGAAAGCGTGACGGCGGCCATTTCAGGCGGCGCGGCTGAAAAATTCGCGGGGGCTGCGCATTTTGTCGATGCGCTCGAGCAGCAGCTGGAAATCCTCGTCGCTGTCGGCGAAGTTCAGGTGCGCGGTATTGACGATGAGCAAGGGCGCCGCGTCGTAGCGATGGAAAAAATCGCTGTAGCTGCTGGCCAGGCGCTGCAGGTAGCCGGCGTCCATGCCACGCTCGAATTCGATGCCGCGGCGGCGCACGCGTTCCTGCAACACGTCGATCGGCGCCTGCAGGTAGATGACGAGATCGGGCACGGGGGCCTGCGGCGCGAGGCCGGCATAGATACGCTGGTAAAGCTCGAATTCGTCGTCGTCCAGATTCAGCCGGGCGAACAGCATGTCCTTGTCGATCAGGAAATCCGACACCGTGCTGGCGCGGAACAGGTCGCCCTGCACCAGATCGCGCAACTGGCGCGTGCGGTCGAACAGGAAATGCAACTGCGTGGACAGCGCATAACGGCGCGGCTCCTGATAGAAACGCGCGAGGAAGGGATTGTCCATGCCGTTCTCCAGGATCGTGGCGGCATCCAGTTCCTCGGACAGCCGGTAGGCAAGACTGGTCTTGCCGGCACCGATCGGCCCCTCGACGACGATGTAGCGGTAGCGGTGGAGACTCATGCGTCGACCGCGGCAACGGGGGGCGGCAGGCGCGTGACGGCCTGGTCGTGGCAGGCCGCATGCCAGTCGGACGCACGACCGCGGCCGGGAATCGTGACATCCGGCGCGATTTCCAGCAGGGGCTGGAGCACGAAGGCGCGTTCGTGCATGCGTGGATGCGGCAAGGTCAGGCCGTCTTCGTGAAAACGGGCGTCGCCGTACAGCAGCAGATCGAGATCGAGCGTGCGCGGTGCGTTGCGGAAGCTGCGCGTGCGGCCATGACGGTGCTCGAGGTTCAGCAGCGCCGCAAGCAGCGCGCGCGGCGACAGCGCGGTCTCTACCTGTGCCACGGCGTTGACGAAATCCGGCTGGTCGACATGGCCGACCGGTGCGGATGCATACAGCGAGGAACGGGCGACGAGCCGGGTGGCGGGCAGGCGGTCGAGTTCGTCCAGCGCGTACTCCACCTGCGCGGCCGGGTCGTTCAGGTTGGCGCCGAGGCCGAGCGTGGCGAGAACGTTCATGCCGGCTGCGCGCCGGCGGGGGCCGGATCGGCGGGTTTGCGCCGCTTGCGTTTGCGGCGCGACTTGGGGCCGCTGTCGGTCAGCAGCATGCCGGCGCGCGCGTCGTCGTCGGCGTCCTGGAAACGGGTCCACCAGTCGCCGAGTTCCGCATCGATTTCGCCGGCTTCGCAGCGCAGCAGCAGAAAATCGTAGGCGGCACGAAAGCGCGGGTGTTCCATCAGGCGGAAGGGCCGCTGGCCGCCGCGCTGGTCGAAGCGCGGTTGCAGCGCCCAGATCTCCTTCATCATGCCGTCGTAGCGGCGCGGCACGGCCAGCTGGTTGCGCTGGGCGTCGAGTACGTCGTCCATGGCCTGGAACAGCGCGGGCTGCGGCTTTTCGCCCCCGGCCTCGATCGCGTGCCAGCGTTTCAGCACCTGCGGCCACAAGAGCGTGCCGAACAGGAAGGCCGGCGAAGACGGACGGTCGGCCTGGATGCGCGCGTCGGTGCTCTTCAGCGCCGCGGTGATGAAGCGCTCGCCGGCCGGGTCATCGAGAATGGCGTCGAGCAGCGGCAGCATGCCGTGATGGAGCCCTTCGGCGCGCAACTGATGCACGCCGCGCAGCGCGTGGCCGGACAGCAGCAGCTTCAGGGCCTCGTCGAAGATGCGCGCGCGCGGAATGTTGGCGAGCAGCGGCGCGAGCGTCGCCACCGGCGCGCGCGTCGCCTCGTCGATGCGGAAATCGAGCTTGGCGGCGAAGCGCGCCGCGCGCAGCATGCGCACCGGATCCTCGCGGTAGCGCGTCTCGGGATTGCCGATCATGCGCAGCACGCGCTGCCGGCAATCCTTCACGCCGCCGAAGTAGTCGTGGACTTCTTCGCGCGCGGGGTCGTAGTACAGCGCGTTGATCGTGAAGTCGCGCCGCGCGGCGTCGTCCGCCATGCTGCCGAATACATTGTCGGAGAGCAGGCGGCCGTGGGCATCGGTCGGGCGCTCGTCTTCGTCCTCCGCCTCCTTCTGGCCGTTGGCGCGGAAGGTGGTGACTTCGATGGTTTCGCGGCCGCACATCACATGCACGATCTGGAAGCGGCGGCCGATGATGCGCGAGCGCCGGAACAGCTTGCGCACCTGCTCCGGCGTCGCGTCTGTGGCCACGTCGAAATCCTTGGGCGACTTGTCGAGCAGAAGATCGCGCACCGCGCCGCCGACCACGTAGCCCTTGTGCCCGGAAGCCGACAGGGTTTCGCAGACCTTGAGCGCGCAGGCGTCGATGCGTTCGCGCGCGATGCCGTGCTCCGTGCGCGCCAGAATGCGCGCGTTCGCCCCGGAAACGGGACGCTTGCGACCGAAAACCTTGCTGATGATGCGGCGGATCATGAAGTGCGCGCAGGGGCTGGGGTGAATCAACCCCTGGATTATACAGGCTGGCCCGGCGCGCCCCGCGACCAGAGCGTGGCCGTACCCGGACCGTACAGCGTCTCCAGCGCTTCGGGCGAAAGCAGTTCGGCGGGCGTGCCCAGCCGCCAGCCGCTGCCGTACAGGAACAGCAGGCGGTCGCAATGGCCGGCCGCCCAGTTGGGGTCGTGCAGGGTCAGTGCGATCGCCGCCCCGCGGTTCGCCTCGGCCCGCGTCCAGCGCAGCAGCGCGGCCTGATGCGCGGGGTCGAGAAAGGTCATCGGCTCGTCCAGCAGCACCACGCCGGCGGCCTGCGCGGCCAGCTGTGCCAGCCGTGCGCGCTGGCGTTCCCCGCCCGACAGCGTGTCGAGCCGGCGCAGCGCCAGTGCGCCCAGCTCCCAGGCCGTCAGCCAGGGCGCGACATCGGGCCTTGCCTCGCCGTGGGGAAAGCGGCCCAGCGCCACGTATTCGGCCACGCTGCCGAAATAGCCGCCCGCGTCGTCCTGCGGCAGGAGCGCCACATAGCGCGCCCGTTCGAGCGGGGCGAGCTGCGCCACCGGCAGGCCGTCGAGTTCGACGGTGCCGCCGGCCGGATCGGACAGTCCGGCCAGCGCCGCGAGCAGTGTCGATTTGCCCGTACCGTTGGCGCCGAGGATACCGAGTACCTCGCCGGGTTCGAGGGTGAGATCGAGCGCGTCGAGCAGCGTGCGGGGGCCGGCCTGGAGTGTCAATGTGCGGGCAGTGAGTCGCATGGGCCGGTCTCAGGGTTTGCGCAGCAGCCAGAGCATGACCGGTACGCCGATCAGGGCGGTAAGCACGCCCACCGGCAACTCGCGCGGGTCGAGCGCGGTGCGCGCGAGCGCGTCGGCGAGCACGAGCAGACTGCCGCCGGCCAGCGCGGCGGCAGGCAGCAGGACGCGATGGCTGACGAGACCGATCCGGCGCAGGGCGTGCGGAACCATCAGACCGACGAAACCGATGCTGCCGGCCTGGGCGACGACGAGTGCGGTGCACAGTCCGGCGAGCGCGAACAGCAGCCAGCGCGTGGGCGCGACGGCAACGCCCAGCGAAGCCGCCTTGAGCGGAGAGAGCTGGAGCACGTCGAGCCGGTGCGCCAGTGCGGCGGCGGCGAGGGTGGCCGTGACGAGCGCCGCCCACAGCAGGCCGGGCCGGCCGGCCCAGGCGAGATCGCCCATCAGAAAGAACAGCATGCCGGGCAGGCGTTCGGCGGGTGCGACCGAGAGCACCAGCGAGATCAACGCGCCGAAGCCGGCGGCGAGCATGACACCGGCGAGCAGGAGCGGTGTGTGGTCGCGTGCGAGCATGCGGCCGCCGAGGGCGGCGGCAAGCGCCAGCGCGAGGAGGCTGCCGGCGAAGGCGAGCAGGGACACCCAGGGCCAGGCGAGCCCGGCCGCCATGCCGAGCAGCGCGGCGAATCCGGCGCCGCCGGAGGCGCCGATCAGATAGGGCTCGGCGAGCGGGTTGCGGAACAGGGTTTGCATCAGCACGCCGGCCAGCGCCAGCAGGCCACCGCAGGCGAATGCGGCGGCGACGCGCGGGCCGCGCAGCTCGGTCAGGATCTGCAGCGCGAGTTCGCGGTCGTCCGGCAGTGCGCCGATGGCGAGCCCGAGTGCGAGTGTGACGGGCGCCAGCAGCGCCAGGGCCAGCAGCTTGCGCGTCGCGTTCAGGGCGTGCCGCTCTGCGCGGGGACAACGGATGCGACCGGCAGCACGCGCACGTGGCGCATGATAACGGGCTCGCGCGGCACGTCGTCGTGCGGGCCGGCCCGGCCGCGCGGCACGGTGACGATGGCGTCGGCGACATCCATGCCGTCCACGACCTTGCCGAATACGGCGTAGCCCCAGCCCTCGACGCTCTTGCCGCGATGGTTCAGCGCGTAGTTGTCGGCCACGTTGATGAAAAACTGCGAAGTGGCGGAATGCGGGTCCATCGTGCGCGCCATCGCCAGCGTGCCGCGCAGGTTTCTGAGGCCGTTGTCGGCTTCGTTGGGGATGGCGGCTCGGTTCGGCTTTTCGGCCATGTCGGGGGTCATGCCGCCGCCCTGGATCATGAAGCCGGGGATGACGCGGTGGAAGATCAGCCCGTCGTAAAACCCGGCGTTCGCGTAGTCCAGAAAATTTTGCGTGGTTTGCGGCGCATTGCCGGGAAAGAGTTCGACGGTGATGTTGCCCTTGCTGGTTTCGATCAGTACGCGCGGATTCGGTGGCTGGCCGGGCGCCGGTTCGGTGGAGGCGGTCTGTTTGCCGGGTTCGCCCGCGCCGCAGGCGGCGATGCCGAGAACGAGCAGACAGACGGACAGTGTGGCGGTCAGGGAAACGGGACGGGCCATGGGGGGCGGGATCGCGAAATGGAAAGCGCCATTCTACGGGTGGGCGGCCGGCCCGGAAAACGCTTCGAACAGATGCGCCGCGTTACCGTGCAGCAGGCGGTCGCGGAGATCGGACGGCAGCGTGGCGGTCCAGGCGCGGATGACATCGACGACTTCACCGTAATGCCGCCAGCGATGGGTGCTGAAGCTGTCCACCGCGACCAGGAAACGGTCGGGGTGGCGCTTGAACAGGGCGTGCCATTCGGGCCGCAGGTGGCCGTCCGGCGCGATACGTTCGTCGCGTACCGAGGTGTCGATCCACAGGTTCGCATAGCGGGCCAGCATCGGTTCGAGCGCACCGGGACGCGGGTCGGTACCGAGGTGTGCCCACAGTACGCGCAGCTTCGGCGCGATCTCGAAGGCACGCGTCACGACCGCCGCGTCGCCGTGCAGCAGCAGGACCAGACGGTGCGCGTCGGCAAGCCTCACCAGTGCCTCGAACACGGGGGCCCGGGCATCGGCGGCAAAGAGATGCAGCTCGCCGAGTGCGGCCCAGCGCCCGTTTTCCAGCATGGCCGCGATCCGCGCGGGCAGGGTGGCATCGTGAACCCAGTTGCCTTTGTGGGTGCCCTCGGCATAAGCGCCGAGCACGGGCAGGATACGGTCCGGCGCGTGCCGGTAAAGGGTCTGCGCGAGTTCAGGGGGAGTGCCCGTCACGACCATGCGCTGTACGCCGGCGGCATCGAGCGTGGCCAGAATGGCCGCCGGTCCGAATGCCAGACTGTCGGCGTAGGTGTAGTGCGCGTGCGCATCGATCATCGGCGCGGGCGGACCGGCCGCGGCGCTGGCATGCAGTAGGCCGGCCAGCATGCAGGCCAGGCCGGTGCGCTGCCATTCAGGCATCGGGAGCGTCCTTGTCCCGGGGCTTCGCGGGCGGCGGCCGGTCGTCGTCCATGAGTACGCTGTGCGCGGGGCCTTCCAGATCGTCGAACTGGCCGTGTTTGGCGGCCCACAGCAGCACCCAGGCAATGCCGCCGACGACCAGCAGACTGACAGGAATGAGAAGGAGCAGGATATCCATGGGGTGCGTCAGCGCGGAACGGCCGCCGCTTCGCGGACGGGCGGCGGCGCGACCGGTTTGAAGTCGGACAGGCGCAGGGCGTTCAGTACGACCAGCAGCGAGCTGGCCGACATGCCGATGCCGGCGATCCACGGCGTGACGTGACCGAGCGCGGCGGCGGGAATGGCGACGAGGTTGTAGCCGAGCGCCCAGCCGAGGTTTTCGCGGATGATCTTCTGCGTCTTGCGCGCAAGCGCCACGCCCTCGGCCAGCGTGGCGAAGCGGTTGCCGAGCATGACCATGTCGGCGGCGGCCTGGGCGACGTCGGCACCTTCACCCATGGCGATGGATACCTGGGCGCCGGCCAGCACCGGCGCATCGTTGATGCCGTCGCCGACCATCGCGACGATGCGGCCCCGGGCCTGCAGCGCCTTGACGTAGGCGAGCTTGTCCTCGGGCAGCGCGCCGGCGCGCCAGTCGTCGATGCCGAATTGTGCCGCGGCGGCGCGCACGGCGGGTTCGGCGTCGCCTGAAAGCAGATGCAGGCGGAGACCCTGCGCGGCGAGCGTGGCGAGCGCGGCGGCGGCGTCCGGACGGGGCGTGTCGGCCAGCGCGAACCAGGCGAGGGTCCGTCCGTCCCGGGCCAGCGCGATCCAGCTCGCATCGCCGTCGGCATCGGGCGGCACGGCATCCGGGGCGGCAAAGCGCGGTGCCCCCAGTTTGTAATGACATGCGCCGATGCGGCCCTCGACACCCAGACCGGGCGTGTTGCGCAGGTCAGTGGCGTGAATGTCGGTGGCAACGCCTTCCCGCAGAGCACGGGCGATGGGGTGCTCGGAGCCGGTTTCGAGGGCGGCGGCAAGTACGCGGACCGCATCGGCATCACGGCCGTCCACGGTCACGACGCGCCGTACGGACAGGCGGCCCAGGGTCAGCGTGCCGGTCTTGTCGAGCACGAGATCGGTGGCGCGCGCCAGCGTTTCCAGCGCGTGCCCGCGCGTGGTCAGGAGACCGAGCCGGGTCAGGCGGCCGGTCCCGGTGGTCAGCGCAGCCGGCGTGGCGAGGCCGAGCGCGCAGGGGCAGGTGACGACCAGCACCGAGACCACGATCCACAGCGCGCGCGACGGGTCGATGACATACCATGCCGCGCCGACGAGCGCGGTGATGACGAGCAGCAGGCCGACGAACCAGGCGGCGGCACGGTCGGCGAGCTGGCAGATGCGCGGTTTTTCGCTCTGTGCGCGGTCGAGCAGGCGCACGATGGCGGCGAGCCGGGTATCGGCACCGAGCTTTTCCACTTTCACGATCAGTGGACTGGCCTGGTTGAGACTGCCGCCGACCACGCGCGCGTGACGCGTTTTGGTGACCGGCAGCGATTCGCCGGTGAGCATGGCCTCCGACACGGCGCTGTCGCCTTCGACGACGATGCCGTCGGCGGGCAGCGTCTCGCCCGGCCGCACCAGTACATGGTCGCCGACCGCCAGCCGTGCGACCGGCACCTGCGTTTCGTCGCGTGCCGGCCAGTTCGGCAGATGCGTGGCGATGGCGGGTATCAGCTTGACCAGTTCCTCTACCGCCGCACCGGCGCGGCGGCGCGCGTTCATTTCGAGAAAGCGCCCGGTGAGCAGCAGGAAGACGAACATCGTGACCGAGTCGTAATAGACCTCGCCGTGGCCGGAGAAGGTGCTGTATACGCTCGCCGCGAAGGCGGTGCCGACACCCAGCGCCACCGGCACGTCCATGCCCAGCGTGCGCCGCCTGAAATCGCGCCAGGCGCCGATGAAGAAGGGCCAGGCCGAGTACAGCACGACCGGGATCGTGAGCACGAGGCTCGCCCAGCTCATCAGCCGGCGGATATCGTCGGTCATGTCGGTCGCGGTGTAGGTCGGCAGTGCGTACATCATCACCTGCATCATGCCCAGCCCGGCGATGGCCAGCCGCTTGATCGCGGTGTTGCGTTCGCGCGCATGGATCTCGTCCGAGCGACCGGGATCGAAAGGGTGCGCGATGTAGCCGATGTCAGATACGGCCTTGAGGATCGAAGAGAGCGCGATGCGGCTGTTGTCCCAGCGCACGCGCGCACGCCGGGTGGCGTAGTTGATCTCGACCGAGAGCACGCCGGGCAGGGCGGCGATGTGGCGTTCGTTCAGCCAGATGCAGGCGGCGCAGACGATGTTTTCCAGGATCAGCGCGGCCTCGCGGATGTTTTCCGCTTCGGTTTTCACGAAGCTTTCCTGGATTTCAGGCAGGTCATAGAGCCCGAGCTGGGCGAGTTCGGCTTCTGCCTGCTGCGGCGTCGCCGGCAGTGCGGTGCGGTGGGTGTAGTACGCGCCCTGGCCGCTGTCTATGATGGTCTGCGCGACGGCCTGGCAGCCGCGACAACAGGCGGCGTGCGTTTCGCTTTCATGGTGGATCGGATAGGCCGCGCCGTCCGGCACGGGCAGGCCGCAGTGAAAGCAGGCCGAAAAAGAAGGGGCGTTCATGAGCCGTTCGGAGGAATCGCTCATGAAACGCCCCGAGGGAGGACGCTACAACACGGCAGGCCCAGGAGAGATATTGATCCTGCCGCAAACGTCAAACCGGTATGCGCCAGGGCCTCAGAAACGGAAGCCGTAGCCGATGCCCCAGACCAGGGGATCGATGTTGAGTGTGGTGAGCTTGGCACCGCCCGCCTTGACGTCGGTTTCGATCCAGATTTTCTTGACGTCGAGATTGAGGTAGCCATTCTTTGTGATTGCGATGTCCACGCCGGCCTGCACGGCGCCGCCGAAGCTGTTCTTGTCCACGCTCAGGCCGGGTGCGAGATCGACATTATAGAAGCGCGTGTAGTTCACCCCGGCGCCGACATAGGGCTTGATCGTCGGCGTCGCATCGAAGTGGTACTGCACGGTCAGGGTCGGGGGCAGGTGATTGAGCTTGCCGAGGCTGGCACCGCCCAGCGTCACTTCGTGGCGGGCCGTGCCGAGGATCAGTTCCACGCCGATGTTCGGATTGACGAAATAGGTGAAGTCGACTTCAGGCACCCATTCCTTGGACACGTCCAGGCCGGGCAGGCTGGGCGATGTGCTGACGTCCGGCGCCACCTGGATGGCACGCACGCGCATCATCCAGTCCTCTGCATGGGCAAAGCTGGGCAGGGTTGTGATCAGGGCCGCTGCGATCAGGGTTTTTTTCATGGTTTCTTATCCTCTCTATTCTCTAAAAAGATATGCATATCATAATATTTTTAAAATGCGGCGCAAGCAAAATCCGGATTCGGCTACCATGAGGCATGAAAGACTGTCTCGAAAACACGACATTCGTGTCGTGTTTCCCGCCGCTCGATACCGCGCTGGCCGACCCCAACGGTCTGCTGGCGATGGGCGGCGATCTGGGGCCGGAACGGCTGCTCGATGCCTACCGGCACGGGATATTTCCCTGGTTCAATCCCGGCGAACCCATCCTGTGGTGGAGCCCCGACCCGCGCATGGTGCTGGAGCCGGGCCGGGTGCGCGTGACGCGTTCGCTGGCCAAACGTCTGCGCAACAGTGGGATCGAACTGCGGGTCGATACTGCCTTCGTCGAGGTCATGCGCGCCTGCGCCGCCCCGCGCCCGGGGGCGGACGGTACCTGGATATCGCCTGCCATGATCGCGGCGTATACCCGCCTCTTCGAGGCGGGCTATGCGCATTCGATCGAGAGCTGGCGCGGGGGCCGGCTGGTCGGCGGCCTCTACGGCGTGGCCATCGGCCGGATGTTCTACGGAGAATCCATGTTCAGCCGTGAATCCGATGCGTCCAAGATCGCACTGGTGCGGCTTTGCCGCCAGCTTGCCCGATGGGAATTCGGGCTCGTGGACTGCCAGATGGAGACGGCGCATCTCGCGAGCCTGGGCGCGCGCACCATGCCGCGCCCGGCATTCGCGGCGCGGCTGGCGGAATTGGTACACTTGCCGCATCGACCCGGCCCCTGGAGTTTCGATGCATCCGACTGAGCCGCCTTTCCAGCGCATCCAGTTCTACCTGACCGCGCACTATGCGTGCAGCTATCTGTCCGAGCAGCGGGCGCGCTCGCAGGTCGCCACCCCCACGCACCTGATCGACGGCCACGCCTACAGCGCGCTGATCCGCGCGGGGTTCCGGCGCAGCGGCCAGTTCACTTACCGGCCGCATTGCGAGCAGTGCCGCGCCTGCGTACCCGTGCGCGTCGACGTGGCGCAATTCGCGCCGAACCGCACGCAGCGGCGTTGTCTCAAGCGCAACGGAGGACTGGACGCGCGCTTTCTGCCGCTCGACTTCAAGGAAGAGCACTACGCGCTCTACCGCCGCTATCTGGGGCACCGCCATGCCGGCGGCGGCATGGATCGCGACGGCCCCGAGCAGTACACGCAGTTCCTGCTGTCGTCCAACGTCGACACGGTCATGGTCGAGTTCCGCGACCGGGGCAGTCTGGCGATGATTTCGGTGGTCGACCAGATCGACGACGGTCTGTCCGCCGTCTATACCTTTTTCGATCCCGAACGGGCGCAGGACAGCCTTGGCGTGTACGGCGTGCTGTGGCAGATCGAACTGGCGCGGCGGCTCGAGCTGCCTTATCTCTACCTGGGTTACTGGATCGCGGCGAGCCGCAAAATGGCGTACAAAACCCAGTACGCGCCGCTCGAAGGCCTGATCGACGGCCGCTGGCAGCCGCTCGATCAGGCGTGAAACCCCTCTGGCTGGCAGCCGGCGCGTTCGCGCTGCTGTCAGGCTGCGCGGCCTTGACGAAGACGCCGGTGCCCGAGGGCTTCGTCCCTTTCGCCGGCGACGCGCGCGTCTGGGTCGAACCCGGCCACGAGGCCTACGGCGCGCGCGTCGCCGCGGCCCTGCCCGCCGCCATCGCGCAGGTCGAGGCGGCGCATTACCTGCCGTTTGTTCGCCCGCCGCGCGTCTATGTGTGCGGCAGCGCCGCCTGCTTCGCGCGCTGGGTGAAAACGCCCAAAGTATCCGCCGCCGTAGTGCCCGACAACCGCCTGATACTGTCGCCCCGGCTCGAGGATCCCGAGCGCGACCGCCTGCCGGCCCTGCTTGCGCACGAACTCGCGCATTTGCATCTCGGCCAGCGCATCGGGCATTACCACAGCACGGTCCCGGTGTGGTTCCACGAAGGCTGGGCTTCGCTGACGGCCGGCGGCGGCGGGGCGGAGTACGCAAGCGATGTCCAGGTCTTCGAAGCGATACGGGCCGGGCGCCGGGTGGATCTGATCGTGCGCGACACACCCGACAAGCGGCACCGCGCGCCTGCGTCCCGGCTCGACGTGCATGGCTTCTATCGCCAGTCCATGCTGCTGGTCGGCTGGCTCAGGACGCAGGATCCCGTGCGCTTCCGCCAGCTCGTGCTGGCGATACAGGACAATGCCGATTTCGAGATCGCTTTCTGGCAGGCCTATGGCCAATCGCCGGCATCGCGCCTCGCCGGCTTCTTTGGCGGCGTTCTCGGCGATAATGGCGACACCCAGGCCGCGCCGGCCGCACCGATTTCCGTGCCATGAAACCCTATCTCGACCTGATGCGCCATGTGCTCGAACATGGCACCCGCAAAGACGACCGGACCGGTACCGGCACGCTTTCCGTGTTCGGCTGGCAGATGCGCTACGACCTCGCCGAAGGTTTTCCGCTCGTTACCACCAAAAAGTGCCACCTGCGCTCGATCATTCATGAGCTGCTCTGGTTTCTGCAGGGCGATACCAACATCCGCTACCTGAAGGAAAACGGGGTCTCGATCTGGGACGAATGGGCGGACGAAAACGGCGATCTCGGGCCGGTGTACGGCCATCAGTGGCGTGCCTGGCCCAAACCGGGCGGCGGCATGATCGACCAGATCGCCGCGGCCGTGGACACGCTCAGGACCAATCCCGACTCGCGCCGCATCATCGTCTCGGCCTGGAACGTGGCCGACCTCGACCGCATGGCGCTGGCACCCTGCCATGCCTTCTTCCAGTTCTACGTCGCCGACGGCAGGTTGAGCTGCCAGCTCTACCAGCGCAGTGCCGACATTTTTCTCGGCGTGCCTTTCAACATCGCCAGCTACGCGCTGCTGACGCTCATGATGGCGCAGGTGAGCGGCCTGAAACCCGGTGACTTCGTCCACACGCTGGGCGACGCGCACCTCTACCTCAATCACCTCGACCAGGCGCGCGAGCAGCTGGGCCGCACGCCGCGCGCGCTGCCGGCCATGACCTTGAATCCGGACGTGAAGGACATCTTCGCTTTCCGTTACGAGGATTTCACGCTGACGGGCTATGAGCCGCATCCCGCGATCAAGGCGCCGGTGGCGGTATGAGCGCACCGGCGAAACCGCGCGTCAGCGTGATCGCCGCGCGTGCGCGGAACGGTGTGATCGGCATCGAAAACCGCTTGCCCTGGCGCCTTCCGGAAGACCTTGCGCATTTCAAGACGCTGACGCTTGGCCACCCGATCCTGATGGGTCGCAAGACTTTCGAGTCGCTCGGCCGGCCGCTGCCAGGACGTATCAACGTGGTCATCACCCGCAATCCGGACTACCGGCCGGCCGGCGTGCAGGTCGCGGCATCGATCTCCGAAGCGCTGGCGCTGTGCGCCGGGACCGATGAGCTGTTCTTCATCGGCGGCGCCGAACTCTATGCGCAGGTTCTGCCGCTCGCGGACCGGTTGTATCTGACCGAAGTGGACTGTGCGCCCGAGGGCGACGCCTGGTTTCCGGATTACGACCGCACGGCTTTCCGCGAAATCGAACGGTCGGCGCAGATCGGTGCGAAGGGTGACCCGTTGCGTTTCGACTTCGTCGTCTACGCGCGCGCCGATGCCTGAAATGAGAACGGGGCGCCGAGGCGCCCCGTTCTGCAGCGTTGCGGCGAGAGCCGCTCAGCCCTTGGCCGTGTAGGCGTAGTTCACCGGCAGCCCCAGCGTGTCGGCCCAGACGTTCTTCGCCCAGGATTCCATGTAGGCCATCTCGATTTCGCTTTCTTCCGCCGATACGCCGTTGGCGTCCTTCGGCGGTACCAGCGATTTCTTCTCGTCGTTCCAGCGGAACACGGTAGCGACGTGGAAGGCGGTGCCCATGCCCGTGCCCGAGTAGCAGGTGTTGGTGACCACCGGCGCGGGATCGGCCGGCCGGCCGGCAAACTGCTCGGACAGCGCGTAGGCGCACATCTTGCCGGTGTTGTTCGCCACCGAACCCGATTTCGGGAAGTTGGTCAGCGCGGAATCGCCCAGGATGTGGACGTTCTTCACGACCTTGGACTCGAAGGTCAGGTAGTCGATGGTGCACCAGTTGCCGTTGTTGCCGTCGCGCACGCCGGCCATGCCGCAGACCGCAGCGGCGCGCATCGGCGGCACCACGTTGATGACGTCGCCTTTCACGTCGTCGAACTCGGTGCTGACCTTCATGGCCTTGGCATCGACCGCACGCGGCATGTTGTTGGGCCGGTAGTCGATCATGCTGTTGTCGGTACCGTAGCCGAAATGCTTCTTCCAGGCTGCGAGGAATAGCCCTTTCTTGGAAGCGATGTCGGGGTTGCCGTCCAGCACGATGACCTTGGATTTGGGCTTGGCGCGCTTGAAGTAGCTGGCCACCATGCAGGCGCGCTCGTACGGGCCGGGCGGGCAGCGGTAGGGCGACATCGGCACCGACATGACGAAGGTGCCGCCGTCGGGCATGGCTTCGAGCTGCTGGCGCAGCACACCGGTCTGGTCGGCGCTGGCCTTCCAGGCGTGCTTGATGGTCTTGCGCGTTTCCGCATCATAACCCTGCACCTTGTCGAACAGCAGCTCGATGCCGCCAGCCAGCACCAGCTTGTCGTAGGCGAAGGTCTTGCCGCCGGCCGTGGTGACCGTTTGCTTCGTGGTGTCGATGGCCGTGACGGTGTCGGGCACGAAGTTGTCGACGATCTTCTTCAGATAGTCGTACGGCAGGGAAATGTCTTCCATCTTGTTGATGCCGGCCAGCACCGTGTTGGAGAACGGGCAGGACGTGAAGTGCGCGTTGGGTTCGATCAGCGTGACCTGGGCCTGCGGCGCCCACAATTTGATGTAGCGCGAGAAGGTGGCGCCGCCGAAGCCGGCGCCGACGACGACGACCTTGGGTCCGGAACTACCGGAACGGGTGGTGGCGCAGCCTGCAAGGCCGGCCGTGGCGGCGAGGCCTGCCGCGCCGACGGAAGTTTTGATGAAATCGCGACGATTGAGTGTCATGGTATGAAGTCTCCTGCGGGCTTATTTGATCGAAGCGAAGTACTTGGCCATGGCCTCGAACTCGGCGTCGCTGTAACCGTTGGCGTGTTTCTTCATGACGGTGGACGGACGGCTGCCGTCGCGGAAGGCTTTCATCTGCTGCACGAAATAACCGGGCTCCAGTCCGGTCAGGCTGGGAATGGCGCCACGGCTCTTGCCGTCGGGCCCGTGGCAATAGGAACAATTGGCCGCCATGAAGCGGGTGCGCGGATCGGCGTGCGCGGACAGCGCAACGCCTAGCGTGCCCGCCACGATCAGGCCGGTGATGAGTGATTTTTTCATTCGATGCCCCTCCTAAAGGTTTAAAACCGGAACACAAAGGTTCCGCAAGCAACGATTGATACGGGCTTCCTAGGGTTTCCCGCGCGAGATCGTCCTGCTGCAACACAGCGGGCTTCCTGGTTTCCCGCTTTCTTGACCATGATTGGGTAGCGCAAAAATACTGTCAACAAGCAAACGCTTATATTGCGCGGCTTTCGGAGGGGTGCAGGGGAAATTACGGGGAAACGGATCAGCGCGATGCGCCGGCCTGCAGCGCATGCTGCAGACTGGACTCGCGCAGGCGCGCATCCGCCTCGCGGTCCCATGAGGCCTGCGTCCAGCCACCCAGATGTTCGAGCGCGATGCGGCCGAGCGCATCGATCCATTGCGGATGCTCGTTCATGGCGGGAATGTAGTGAAAATCCTTGCCGCCTGCGGTCAGGAAGGTTTCGCGTCCTTCCATCGCCAGCTCCTCCAGGGTTTCCAGGCAATCCGCGGTGAAGCCGGGCGCCACCACGTCGACGCGTCCCGTGCCTTCGCGACCCAGGGCGGCCAGCGTTTTGTCGGTGTAGGGCTGCAGCCATTCGGCCTTGCCGAAACGCGACTGGAAGCTGAGGCGCGCCTGCTTTTCGTCGAGTCCCAGTGCCTCGGTCAGCAGGCGACCGGTCTTGCGGCATTCGCAATGGTAGGGGTCGCCCTTGTCGAGCGTGTATTTCGGCACGCCGTGAAAGCTCATCAGCAGTACGTCGGGGCGGCCGTGCATCTGCCAGTAATCGCGGATGTTGGCGGTCAGCGCCTGGATGTAGGCGGGGTGGTCGTGATAGTGCTTGACCGTGCGCACGGACGGCTGGTCACGCGTTTTCCTCAGCCAGTCGAAGGCCGCGTCACAGGCGGTCGCCGTGCTCGATGCGGCGTACTGCGGATAGGCCGGCAACAGCAGGATGCGGTCGCAGCCGTCGGCCTGCATGCGCGCCAGCACGTCCGGAATCGCCGGCCGGCCATAACGCATGGCGTATTCGACCTGGAAGGGCGTGGCGATATGTTCGCCCAGCCAGCCTTTCAGCAGCTTGGCCTGCTTTTCGGTGTGGACCATGAGCGGCGAGCCGTCGGCGGTCCAGATCTTGGCGTACTTCGCGGCCGATTTCTTCGGCCGCGTGTTGAGTACGATGCCGTTCAGGATCGGCCACCACAGCGCACGGGGAATCTCCACCACGCGCGGATCGGAGAGAAATTCCCTGAGATAGGGGCGCAGCGCCTGTGCCGTGGGCGCCTCGGGCGTACCGAGGTTGACGAGCAGAATGCCGGTTTTGCGCGCTTGACCGTGACTGAAGGGGGGCGTTTGCAGAGAGGCCATCAGTGATGCGACAGGGCGCTGGAAAGAATCTTGGCGGTGATATCGACAATGGGCACCACACGTTCGTAGGCCATGCGGGTGGGGCCGACGACACCCAGCGTGCCGACGACCTGGCCGTCGACCGAGTAGGGTGCGGTGACGAGACTGCATTCGTCGAGCGGCAGCAGATCCGATTCGCCGCCGATGAAGACCTGCACGCCGGCGGCGGAGCGCGACTGGTCGAGCAGACGCAAAAGACCGGTCTTCTGCTCGAACGCATCGAACAGCCGGCGCAGATTGCCCATGTTGCTGGAGAGCTCTTCCACGTCGAGCAGTTTGCGGCTGCCCGAGACGACGACCGTGTCCTGACTGGCGTCGAGCGCCTGGCTGCCGGCATCCACGGCGGCGCTCATCAGGCGTGTGATGTCGTCGCGCATGCGTCCGAGTTCGTCGCGCAGCCGGGCGCGCACCTGATCGAAGGTGGAGCCGGCGAAATGCTGGTTGAAATAATTGGCGGCTTCGGTCAGCGCCGAGGCGGAATAGGCCTGCTCGGTGAGGATGACGCGGTTTTCCACCTCGCCTTCCTTCGTCACGATGATCAGCAGGATGCGTTTCTCGGACAGGCCCAGGAACTCGATCTGCCGGAAGGCCGGGTTGCGCCGCGGCGTCATCACCAGACCGGCGAACTGGCTCAGGTCGGACAGCAGGGTCGAGGCCGAGGCGATGAGGCGCTGGGGGTCGGAAGGCGCGAGATGGGATTCGAGCTGATTCACCTCCACCTGTGCGAGCGGCCGCACGGTGAGCAGGGTGTCGACGAAAAAGCGATAGCCGCGCGGCGTCGGCACGCGCCCGGCCGAAGTATGGGGGCTGACGACGAAACCGAGCTCATCGAGGTCGGCCATCACGTTGCGGATGCTGGCCGGCGACAGATCCAGCCCGGAATGTTTGGACAGCGTGCGCGATCCCACCGGCTCGCCCTCGGCGATATACCTTTCGACCAGGGTTTTGAGCAGGATGCGCGCGCGTTCGGTGAGCATGGGGCGATTATAGAGGCAGAAGCGATACGCGGGTTCGGTTGCGAATTTGGCCCGATATCGCCGTGAGACGCTGCCTCGCGCCGCACGTCTGCCTCTATAATCGGCCCTCATGCAAACGCCCTTCCACATCGTCGGCCTGGTCGGCAAATACGATAACCCCGGGATGCACGACTCCGTCTGCAAACTGGGGGAATTTCTCCGCGGGCGGGGGCATGAGGTGGTGCTGGCGAGCCAGACTGCCGAACGTCTCAACATCCGCGACTGCCCCCATCGCAACCTGCACGAGCTGGCCGAGGAATCCGATGTGGTCGCGGTGCTGGGCGGCGACGGCACCATGCTCTCCATCGCGCGCGAGCTGGCCTCGACAGGCACGCCGCTGATCGGCATCAATCAGGGCCGGCTGGGCTTTCTGACCGACATCACCGTGGAAGACATGTACGGCGCGATGGCCGAGATTCTTTCCGGCCAGTATGTGGCGGAAGAGCGCATCCTGCTGAACGGCCAGATCCGCCGCAACGGCGAACGCGTGTTCGAGGGGACCGCTTTCAACGACGTGGTCGTCGGCAAGGGCGGTTCGGGCCGGCTGATCGACCTGGAAATCGCCATCAACAGCGAATTCGTCTACAGCCAGCGCGCCGACGGCCTCGTGGTCACCAGTCCCACGGGCACGACCGCCTACGCCCTGTCGGCCGGCGGGCCCATCGTGCATCCCACGCTGGAGGCGGTGGCGCTGGTGCCGATCTGTCCGCACACCCTGTCGGCGCGGCCCATTGTCGTCAGCAGCCATTCGCGCATCGAGCTCACGCTTACCTACGCCGACGACGCACGCGTGCATTTCGACGGCCAGCACCACTTCGACCTGATGAGCGGCGACCATGTGTGGATTACCCGCGCCAATCGCCCCGTGACATTGCTCCATCCGCATTCGTACAGCTACTACGACACCCTGCGGCAGAAACTGCACTGGGGCAAGAAGCTCTGAGCAGTCCATGCTCGCGCACCTCTCGATACGCAATTACCTGCTGGTCGAATCCGTCGAACTCGATTTCGAGTCCGGCCTGACCGTACTCACCGGCGAAACCGGCGCCGGCAAGTCCATTCTCGTCGATGCGCTGGCGCTGGCGCTGGGCGACCGTGCCGAAGGCGGCGTGGTCCGCCCCGGCGCCGCGCGCGCCGAGATCGCGGCCGAATTCGCCGTCGCCGGCCGGGACGCGCTCGCCGCCTGGCTCGACGAGGCCGGTTTCCCCGCGGAAGACGGCACGCTGCTGTTGCGTCGCGTGATCGATGCCGGCGGCCGGTCGCGCGCCTTCGTCAACGGCGGCGCCGCGACGCTCGCCCAGCTCAAGGCCGCCGCCGGGCATCTGGTCGACATCCACGGCCAGCACGCGCACCACGCATTGCTGCGCGCCGACACCCAGCGCACCGTACTGGATGCCTATGCCGGCGCCTCGGCACAGGCCGCCGTCGTGGCCGAAGCCTGGCAGGCCTGGCAGACGACGCGCCACCGCCGCGCTGCCGCCGAAACCCAGGGCGAAGCCCGGCGCATCGAACGCGAAGGCCTGCAGCTGGCGTGCGACGAGCTGGCCGCGCTGGGCGACGATCTTGCGCGCTGGGATGCGGTCCAGACCGAGCACGCCCGGCTCGCGCACGTGACGGCACTGATCGAGGGCAACCGTGCCCTGCTCGACGGTCTGGACGAAGGCGAGGGCGCGGTGGCGGCGCACCTGACCGCACTGGCCGCGCGGCTCGATGCGATGCGCGCGGTCGACGACAGCCTGGGCGAGGTCGCCGCGCTGCTCGACGCGGCGAGTGCGGACATCGCCGAAGCCGTACATGCGCTGCGCCGTTACGCCGATCATCTCGCACTCGATCCCGAGCGGCTCGCCGAACTGGACCGGCGGCTGGCCGACATGCACCGGCTTGCGCGCAAGCATCGCGTGCAGCCCGACGAACTAGCCGCCCTTTACGAGCGTTTCGAAAGCCGGCTGGCTGCGCTCGATGCGGACGACGATCTCGACGCACTGGCCGCTGCCGAGGCGGCCGCCATGCAGCACTACGCTACCGAAGCCGGGCTTCTGAGCGCCGCACGCCGCCAGGCTGCCGCCGCGCTGTCGGCCGAAGTCACGACGGCGATGCGCGAACTGGCGCTCGCCGACGGCCGCTTCGAGGTGGCGCTCGACCCCTGCGCGGAACCGCACGCCTACGGGCAGGAAGATGTCGCGTTCCGCGTGGCGAGCCATGCGGGCCTCGTGCCCGGTCCGCTGGGCAAGGTGGCGTCGGGCGGCGAACTGTCGCGCATCAGCCTGGCGATCCAGACTGCCTTATCTGGCATGGCAGGCGTGCCCACGCTGATCTTCGACGAAGTCGACGTCGGCATTGGCGGCAGCGTTGCCGAGGCGGTGGGGCGGCGTCTCGCGCGGCTCGGCGAAACGTGTCAGGTGCTGGTGATCACGCATCTGCCGCAGGTCGCAGCGCGCGGCGCGCATCATCTGTGCGTCGCCAAACAGACCGGCGACGGCTGGGTGTCGTCGCACATCGCGCGGCTCGATGCCGAGGCGCGCATCGAGGAGATCGCGCGCATGCTGGGCGGCCTGAAGATCACTGCGACCACCCGCCGGCATGCCGCCGAGATGCTCGCCGGTTGAGAATCCTGTTTTTTCTGCTGGCGCTGCTCTGCGCGGGCTGGGTGCACGCAGAGCGCCTCGCGGGCGTGGTCATCGTGGTGATCGACGGCGATACCGTGCTGTTCAGGCCCGACCATTATTCGGCTGCGTCGCGTGCCTTCCTGAAGCTGCGGCTCGCCGGCATCGATGCGCCGGAAACCGGCCAGCCGCATGGCGAGGCGGCGACACAAGCGCTCAGGATGCTGGCGTTGAAGCGTCGTGCCGTAGCGGACATCGTGGCGACCGACGTGTACGGCCGCAAGGTCGGCCATCTGGAAATCGGCGGTGCAGATGTGAACCGGGACATGGTGCGGCGGGGGCATGCCTGGGCATCCCCCCGCGCTGCCCGCGATCTGCGGGCGGCGGAAGCAGAGGCGCGCCGTCTGCGGGCAGGGCTGTGGGCGGACGCCGATGCCGTGCCGCCCTGGGTGTGGCGGCGCGTTTCGCACCGCTAGCGTTCAGCGCGGCGTGCCGTCCGGCAGAGTCTTGCGACACTCGTGGAAGACGCGCGCCGTGCAGGCGCGGCAGACCTCGTTATCGAGCCGGGAATAGATTGCGTGCAGGGCTTCGCCCTTGTGGCGGAAGATGTTCTCCTCGCCGATGACGTCGACCTGGCCGCCGCGTTTCAGCATCTCGCACAGATTGGGCTGCACGCCCACGAGGTACAGGGCGCCGCCGAGCTTGCGTCTTCGTGCCGCTTCCTTCGCCAGCAGATCGGCACCGGCGAGGTCGATGAAGCCGATCGCGCGCGCCGTCAGGAACAGGTGCTTCTTCAGGGGGTCGGCTTCGTCGGCGTTGCGGAAATGCTGTTGCACGTATTCCACCGCGCCGAAGAAAATCGACCCCTCCACGCGCAGGATCGCCATCTGGGGGCAGTCGGGATAATCCGATTCGACCGGCGCGAATTTGCGGCGCGGATTGTCGAAATCGGTGGCGATCGGCACCAGCTCGCGGATCGACGGGCGCGAGGTGCGATACAGATAGAACATCAGCGACACCAGGATGCCGAGGAAGATGCCTTTTTCCAGATCGACCAGCGTGCCGATGAACGTGATGGCGAGCACGATGCGTTCGCGTTTGTGACGTTTCACGATTTCGCCGATATGGTGGAAGTCGATCAGCCCCCAGGCGACGATGAAGAGGATTGCGGCCATCGACGGCACCGGCAGATAGGCCGCGAGCGGCGCCACCAGCAGCACGATGGCGAGCAGAAACACGGCCGACATCGCAGCGGCGAGCGGCGTCCTCGCGCCGGAAGCGTAGTTCACACCGCTGCGGTTGAACGAGCCGCTGGAGGCGTAGCTGGAAAAGAAGCTGCCGGCGAGATTCGACAGCCCCTGGCCGATGAATTCCTGGTTGCTGTCGATGCGCTGGTCGGATTTGACCGCCACCGAACGGGCGATGGCGACGGCCTCGGTCAGCGCGAGCACGGCGACGATGGTGGCCGGGAACAGTGTTTCCTTGATCGCGGTGAGCGAAAAATCCGGAATCGACAGCGGCGGAAACGCGCCGGCCAGCGCACCGACCGTGCGGATGCCGGTGACGTCCGCGCCATAGTGGTAGTCGAGCCAGACGGCGGCGAGGCTGCCGACCACCATCGCCACGATCATGTAGGGCAGCCGCGGCAGGTAGCGCTTGGACAGCACGCCCGACACGAGTGTGATCAGGCTGACCGCCAGCACCCAGGGATTGATGTCGGCGACATGCGTGCCGAAATGGATCAGCACTTCGTGGAAATGCGCGCCACGCGGGATGTCGAGGCCGAAGAAATTCTTGATCTGGCTGCTCGCGATCAGGATCGCGGCGCCTGCGGTGAAGCCGATGATCACGGTGTGCGAGATGAAATTGACCAGCGTGCCCAGCCGCGCGAGGCCCATCGCCAGCTGGATCAGGCCCGCCAGGAAAGTGAGCGTAAGCACCAGGCCGATGAACTGCGGGCTGCCCGGCTCGGCGAGCGGGCTTACCGACGCAAACACCACGATCGAGATCGCCGTCGTCGGTCCCGACACCAGATGCCAGCTCGATCCCCACAATGCCGCGACGATGGCGGGCACCATCGCCGCGTAAAGACCGTATTCGGCCGGGAGCCCTGCGATGGTCGCAAAGGCCACGGCCTGCGGCAACACGATCAATGCGCCCGTGAGCCCCGCGACGGCATCGGACTTGAAGGTCCGTGCGTTGACGTCCGGCCACCAGCGCAGGAAGGGCAGCAGGCGGTAGAGCCAGAGCGGGCAGGCTTGCAGGTTGATCACGCGGACTCCAGTAGCATATTAGTGAATAATTTATAACTTATTGTTTGCAAAAGGATTTTTGCCCGGGCTGGGGCCTAAGCGTTTTATAATCGGTCCCAAGCCTTGCGTCAGACAGGGCCCGACGATAAACAACCAGAGAGAGCGAGGAAGATGAAACACATCACGAAGGCGTTGTGCGCGTCCGTGCTGATGGCGTGGGTTCTGCCTGTTCATGCGGCGGGCGACCCGAAGGCCGGGCAACTCAAAACCTCGATGTGCGCCGGCTGCCACGGCATCCCGGGCTGGCGCACCGCCTATCCCAGCGTCTACAGCGTACCCAGGCTGGGCGGGCAGCATGCGGATTATATCGTGGCGGCCCTCAAAGCCTACAAAGACGGCGAACGCGATCATCCCAGCATGAAGGGCATTGCCGGCAGCCTGTCCGAACAGGATATGGAAGATCTTGCGGCGTATTACGAATCGTCGTATTCCGGCCCGGCCAATTGATCGAGGAGAGATCATGCACATGTTCCAGTACGTGCTCGCCGCTGCGTTGAGCTTTGCCCTGACCGCACATGCCGCGGGCAACCCCGAGGCCGGACAGGCCAAATCCACCACCTGCGCGGCCTGCCATGGTGAGGACGGCAACAGCAAGGTGCCGTCGTTTCCGCGGCTGGCCGGACAGAACCGGGACTATCTGGTTCACGCCCTGCAGGCTTACCAGCGTGGTACGCGCAAGAATCCGATCATGGCCGAGCAGGTCAAGAGTCTGTCCAATCAGGACATTCTCGATCTGGCCGTCTACTACGCGCAGCAAAAGGGCGTCTATCTGAAGTATTGACGGCAGGCAGAGCCTAACGGGCGCAACTTCGGTTGCGTCCGGCCTGTTTGGCCGCATAGAGGGCCTGATCGGCCAGGCTGACCAGCGCGTCGATGTCGGCTGTCTTGGCATGGCGGCTGGCCACGCCCACGCTGATGGTGATGCTGTGCGGCGACTGGCCGATGGCGATGCGATGCGTCGCCAGCGTCGTGCGGAGCCGCTCGGCCGACTGCAGGGCCGACTTGATGTCGGTGTTGGGGCAGATGACGAGAAACTCTTCCCCGCCGATGCGGCAGACGCTGTCGCCGCGCCGGGCCGATACACGCAGCACTTCCGCCACCTCGCGCAGCACCATGTCGCCTGCGGCGTGCCCGTAGGTGTCGTTGATCTGCTTGAAGTGGTCGACGTCGATGACCATCACCGACAGCGGCTGGCTGGAGCGGTCGGCGGTGCTCCATGCCTGCTGGAGCTGGTCCATCGCTGCGCGCCGGTTGGGCAGGCCGGTCAGCAGATCGGTCAGCGCAGCGTTCGCGAGTCGCCGGTTGGCCACCGCAAGCTCCGCCGCGGTCTGGCGCAACTGGGCGCGGTCTTTCTCCCAGGCATTCTGCAGTTCGACCAGATGCTGGGCGGCTTGCAGCCGGGTGCGCAGTCCCTTTGCGCTGATCGTGCTGGGCGCATAGCCATCCGCGCCGGCTTCGTAGGCGCGTACGAGCTGGTCTTCGCCGTGTTCGTCGGACATCAGCAGAATGTACATGCGCTTGCCGTCCTCGGTTTCGCGCAGGGCCTGGCACAACTCCGTGCCATCCAGACCGGGCAGGTTGTAATGCGCGATGATCACGTGCGGCAGCACCTCCATCGCCAGTGCCAGCGCGGTATTGCCGTTGTCCGCGGGATACACGATGTGTGCGCTGTTTTCCACCAGCAGCGCCATGGTCTTGCGCCGGCTGAAGGCGTTGCCGTCCGCCACGACGATGCGCAGCGGCGTGTCTTCCTCTTCGGCTGCCGGGGGGGCCGTGCCTCGGCTCATTTCCTCGAACGGGGGCAGCGCCACGGTCGGGATCTTCAGCATCGTGCCCCACTCGCGCCAGCTGGCGATCACCTCGTCGATGAAGGGGCCGGCAACCTCGGGTTTGACGTCCAGTTTTTCCGCCAGGCTGATCCATTCCTGGGCCAGGAGCGGCCGGGCCTCTTCGCTGGCCAGGCCCAGATCGGCCAGCCGGTGCGCCAGACGCAGCATCAGCAGCATGCTGTTGCTGCGGGAGTCCTGAGAATGCCCCGGCGCGGTTTCCTCGTAATGCAGCAGGGGATCGGTGAAAACCTTGGGGATGCCCCAGTCGGACAGCATTACCGTGCCCAGCTCGTTGTGATCGGTGGCCAGCACGGTGCGCTCGCGGGCGGACAGCGGCTGTGAAGTGTCAGCCTGCCAGGCTTTGAGTACGACGTCGTATTCCACCGGGTAGGCGGTGGCCAGTGCGAGCCGTCCGATCTGCGCCAGCAGGCCGCAGATGAACATTTCGTCCGGGGCGGCCACGCGGACGCGATCCGCCAGCGCCTGCATCGCCAGGCCCATGAGCAGGGAATGCGACCAGTAGCCCTGATAGTCGAACGCCGTGCAGCGGCCGGCGCGATATTGATCGAGCAGCGAGAAGCCCAGCGCAAGCTGACGAACCGATGCGATGCCCAGCCGGACTACGGCTTCCTGCAGCGACACCACCGGGCGCGCGATCTGCGAGCCGGCGTTGGCCAGTTTGATCAGACGGCTCGACAGGGCCGGGTCGGTCTGGACCACCTTGGCGATTTCGCCCAGCGTCACGTTATCGCGGCGCGACAGTTCCAGGACGGCGAGCGCAACCCCTCGGGGGCTGGGCAGTTGATCACTGAGTTTGAGCTGTTCGAGCTGAAGCGACATGGATGGCCTGCTGAATCGTACGGAACGCCGGAAGTTCGGCACGAACGCCGGGCGTTCAACTGTTTATCGACAGACCGTCAAAAAAATAAAGCCTGCGTTGACGATTATTTATGGTCGGCCTCGCCTTCGCCGAGCTGGCGGTCGAGGCAGGCGATATAGACCTTCTCGTCGAAGTGGGATTGCACGTGCTGTGCGCGCCAGAGCGTTTCGCCCAGGCAGTCGATGACGGCGTGCTGGGCGCGCATCGCGTCGCCGTGCCGTGCCAGCAGGCGCTGGTAGCGTTCGCGCAGGCCGTGTGGCTGATCGATGGCCAGTTGCTCGGCCAGCGCCAGATGCATGGAAAGATGCAGAAAGGGATTGGTCTCGCCGGCTTCGGGCGGGTAATCGCGTTCGCGATGGCGCTCGGGCGCCTCCAGCAGGGGATGGTACTCGGGATGCGCCAGCACGACTTCGAGCGCCGGCTGCTCGGCACCGGCAAGCGGCTGCCCGGCACGATACTTTGCCCAGACGTCGAAGAAAAACTGGCGGACCTGGTCTCGGCTGGGGGCGAACATCGACGGATCAGGCGCGCTTGCGTGCCGGTGCGCGTGTCGCCTTGCCTGCGGCGGATGGCCTGCCGGCGACGGGCGGCGATTGTTTCGCCGCTTTCGCAGGCGCAGACGCGGGCGTCTCGGCCGGTGGCCAGGTCTTGTCCCTGTATTCGCACAGGTCGGCGATGATGCATTCGCCGCATTTCGGTTTGCGCGCCTGACAGACGTAGCGTCCGTGCAGGATCAGCCAGTGGTGCGCGTCGACCATGAATTCCGCCGGAATGACCTTCAGCAGTTTCTTCTCGACCGCCAGTACGGTCTTGCCCGGTGCCAGCCCGATGCGGTTGGCAACGCGGAAAATGTGCGTATCCACCGCCATCGTCGGCTCGCCGAAGGCGGTGTTGAGGATCACATTGGCGGTCTTGCGGCCGACGCCGGGCAGCGCTTCGAGCGCGGCCCGGTCGTGCGGCACCTGCCCGCCGTGCAGGTCGGTGAGCATCCGGCACGCGGCGACGATGTGTTTTGCCTTGCTCTTGTAGAGGCCGATGGTGCGGATGATGTCCGCCAGCCCGGCCTCGCCCAGTGCGACGATGGCCTCGGGCGTGTTGGCGACCGGAAACAGCCGCCGGGTTGCGAGGTTCACGCCCTTGTCGGTCGATTGCGCGGACAGCGCCACGGCCACCAGCAGTTCAAACGGGGTCGAGTATTCCAGTTCGGTCGTGGGATGCGGATTGGCCGCGCGCAGGCGGCTGAAGATTTCATGGCGCTTGGCGGCGTTCATTGTTCGGTCAGCCGTTTGGCCAGCGCGCGCTTCTCCGCCTGGCGTTTCGCACCACCGGTTTTTTCATGCGTGCCTCCATGGCGCAGCAGCGCGGCGGCGACGTAGGGATTGCGCGGCTTGGGCACGCGCTTCTTCAACGGCGGCTTCATGCCGCGGCCGGCACCGCGCCTTCTGCGCGCAGGCGGGCCTGGCGCGCGACGCGCGCGTTGCGCCAGTTGTGCGCGGCGATCAGCAGTCCCAGCGCGATGAAGGCGCCCGGAGGCAGGATGGCGAGCAAAAAGCCCTGGTAATCCGGCAGCACGTGCACGACCATCTGCTTCGCGGATTCGCCGAATACCAGATCGATGCCGGAAAACAGTGTGCCGTGGCCGGCCACTTCGCGGATCGCGCCGAGCACCACCAGCACCAGCGTCAGGCCCAGCCCCATCGCCACGGCGTCGATCACGCCGTGCAGCGGATGGTTTTTGGACGCGAAGGCATCGACGCGGGCCAGCACGATGCAGTTGGTCGTGATGAGCGGGATGAAGATGCCCAGCACCAGATAGAGCGGATGCACGAAGGCGTTCATCGCCAGATCGATTACCGTGACCAGCGCGGCGATGATCAGCACGAATACCGGAATGCGGATTTCATGCGGCACGAAATTGCGTACGCCGGACACCGCACCGCTAGAGGCGGCCATCACCAGCATGGTCGCCAGGCCCAGCGAGAGGGCATTGACGACGGTGTTGCTGATCGCCAGCAGCGGGCACAGGCCCAGCAGTTGCACGATCCCCGCGTTCTGCTTGTCCAGGCCGTTGCGGAACAGGGTGACGATTTCGTTCATCGTGATCATGGCTGTTTCTCCCCGGCGGCCCAGGCCGCACGATGCCGTTCGTAGTAGGTCAGCGCGTTCCTCACCGCCTTGACCACGGCGCGCGGTGTGATGGTCGCGCCGGCGCGGGCGTCGAAGGCGCCGCCGTCCTTGCGCACTGCCCATCGCTTGGTGTCCGGCGCAGTCAGCGATTTTCCCGCAAACTGGTCGGCCCAGGGGCTTTTGGCGTGCTCGATGTAATCGCCCAGCCCGGGGGTTTCGCGGTGCGCCGTCACACGTACGCCGGCGACGGTGCCGTCTGCGGCGATGCCGATCAGCAGTGCGATCTCACCGGCATAGCCGTCCGGCGCCACCGCCTCCAGCACCACGCCGGCCAGCGCGTCGCCGCGACGCGCAATCCACGCGGCGGACGGTTTGCGGGTGCCGAGCAGCGGGTCCGCAGGCAGCATTTGTTCGCTGGCGAGCAGGTCGTTGTCGTAGCGTCCGGCAGGCAGTACCTGATGGATCAGTGCGAGCCGTTCGGTCTGCCGGCTTTTTTCGATCACCAGTTCGGTATGGTCGTGGGTGTAGGCCAGCATCGCCGTGCCGATCACCGCAAAGGCGAGCAGGATGGCGCTCGCGCGCAGCGCGTTGCGTCCGGCGCCGGAGAGCGTCACGTGTTCCGCCTCCGCCCGGCTTCGCCGTAGACCCGGGGTTGCGTGTACTGGTCGATCAACGGCGCGCAGATGTTCATCAGCAGGATGGCGAAGGCGACGCCGTCGGGAAAGCCGCCCCAGGTGCGGATCACGATGGTGAGCATGCCCGCGCCGAAACCGAAGACCAGCTTGCCGCGCGGCGTCGTCGCGCCCGACACCGGGTCGGTGGCGATGAAGAAGGCGGCGAGCGCCACCGACGGCGCAAAAAAATGGAAGAGCGCCGAGCCATAGCGGTCGGTGTCGTAGAAATGCAGGCACCCGGCCGTCAGCAATACGCCCAGCAGAAAGGCCATCGGTACGTGCCAGCCGATGATGCGGCGCGCCCACAGGATCAGGCCGCCCAGCCAGAAGGCGAAGGCCAGCCATTCGAACCCCGTACCGCCGACATGGCCGAAGATCGGCGCGCGGACGATCTCGTCCACCGTGTGCTGTTGCAGCAGGCCGGTGCGCAGCGTGTCCAGCGGGGTGGCCATCGTGACCGCGTCGAGCGTCGCGCGCGGCACGTCGCCGCCGAAGATGATCGTAGCGCTCTGGCCCAGCGTGAGCGCAGTCTGGGTGAGTTCGAGCGGTCCCGGCCAGTGCGTCATCTGGACCGGAAAGGAAATGATCAGTACCGCGTAGCCGACCATGGCCGGGTTGAAGATGTTCTGTCCCAGTCCGCCGTAAAGATGCTTGGCGACCACGATGGCGAACAGCGTGCCGGTGACGATCAGCCACCACGGCGCCAGCGCCGGCAGCGACAGCGCCAGCAGCCAGGCCGTGACGACGGCGGAAAGATCGGACAGAAACGGCCGCACCGGATAGCCGCGCATCTTCAGCATCGCGGCCTCGGCCGCCACCGCAGTGACGGTGGCGAGGGCGAGCGTGACCAGGATGCCGGGGCCGAACAGCCACACATAGACCGCGATGCCGGGCACAAGCGCGCCCAGCACCCAGGCCATGATCCGGGTGACGCTGTCGCGGCCGTGCAGGGAGGGGGCAGTCATTTCGATGGGGTCTATGCGTCTTCTTCCGAGGCCAGCGGCTTGCGCGCCAGCTCGCGGATTTTAGCCCGGCGCGCCTCGATCGCCTCGATTTCGCGTTGCTGCCCGAGGCTGAGATCGTCGGTGTTTTTCGGCGCGGCCTGCGTTTTCTTTGCCTGGGCGCGGGCGAGCGCGGCGGCGATCAGCGCCTTTTTGGCGTCCGCATCGCCGTCCGCGGCGGCCGGGGGCGGCGTGCCGGCCGCTGCTTCGGCGGCCAGCTCGGCGCGCTTGGCCGCAGCCTTGGCGGCGAGTTTTTCGGCCTTTTCCTGCTTTTCGCGTTCCAGGCGGAACTGGCGGAATTCGTGCCGTTCGCGCGCGAGGTCGGCGGCGCGCTTTTCGCGTTCGCGCGCCCAGATTTCGCTCTTGCCGTAGCGGTAGTAATCCACCAGTGGAATATGGCTGGGGCACACGTAGCTGCAGCAGCCGCACTCGATGCAGTCGAACAGATGGTATTCCTGCGCACGGCCGAAATCGCCCGCTTTGATGAAACGGTAAAGATCCTGCGGCTGCAGTTCGGCCGGGCAGGCATCTGCGCAGCGCGTGCAGCGGATGCACGGCAAAACCGGCGGCGGGGGCGGAAACAGCTCGCGCGACTGCACGAGGATGCAGTTGGTCGCCTTGACCACCGGTACGTCGGCATCCTCCGCACAGGGTGCGCGTTCCGCCGCCGGCGCCGCAAGCGGCATGGGCACGCCCATCATCGGCCCGCCCATCAGCACGCCGGTGACGCCGTCGCGGTCGCCCGCCAGCTCGATCAGCGCGCGCATCGGTGTGCCGATCAGCACCTCGAAATTCTGCGGGCGCAGGACGTGGCCGGTGACCGTGACCAGCCGCGAAACCATCGGCTCGCCATGAAAGACCGCGCGTGCCAGCGCATAGGCCGTCCCCACGTTGAAGACCTGGATGCCGATATCGGTCGACAGTCTGCCCGTGGGGACCTGTTTGCCGGTGAGCGTCTCGATCATCTGCTTGGCCCCGCCACCGGGGTAGACCGCAGGGACCGGCACCACTTCCACGGCATAGTCCAGCTTCGCGGCGGCGGCGCGCATCGCCGCGATGGCTTCGGGCTTGTTGTCCTCGATGCCGACCAGGATTTCGGTGCTGCCCAGCAGATCGCGCATCACCGTCACGCCGCGCAGGATATCGTCGGCGCGGTGGCGCATCAGCACGTCGTCGCAGGTGATCCATGGCTCGCATTCGCCGCCGTTGACAATCAGCGTGGGGCAGGTGCCCTGTGCGCCGGGATCGAGCTTCACCGCACTGGGGAACACCGCCCCGCCGAGGCCGGCCAGCCCCATGTCGCGCAGCGTCATCCGCAGCTCGGCCGGTGGAAGGTTACGGTAGTCGAGTGGCGCCCGGGCGACCCATTCGTCGCGACCGTCGGTGTCGATCACGATGCACAGGTCGGGCAGGCCCGAGGCATGCGGCAGCGTGCGCGGTTCGATCGCAGTCACCGTGCCGGAGCTGGACGCATGCACTGCTGCCGAGATCGTGCCGTCCGCTTCGCCGATCAGCTGGCCCTTGCGCACATGGTCGCCCACTTTCACCACCGGCTTGGCGGGATTGCCGATGTGCTGGCGCAGCGGAATCGTCAATTGACGGGGCAGCGGCGCGGCATGGATCGGCCGGCCGCTGGATTCGGCCTTGTGGTCGGGCGGGTGCACCCCACCCTTGAAGCGGAAAAGCTCACGGCTCATGCGACGCGCTTCAGTGGTATGACCGGGTGCTTCCATTTCCAGTGCGGCAGATCCTCTGCGACCGGCACCATCGCGATGCAGTCCACCGGGCAGGGCGGCAGACACAGCTCGCAGCCCGTGCATTCGTCCGCGACGATGGTGTGCATCTGTTTGGCCGCACCGACGATGGCATCGACCGGACAAGCCTGGATGCACAGCGTGCAGCCGATGCAGGTCTGCTCGTCGATGAGCGCCACCGAGCGGGGCTTGGGGGCGCCGTGCGACTCGTCCAGCGGCTTGGGCTCCACGCCCAGAAGCTCAGCGAGCTTCTTGACGCCATCCTCTCCGCCGGGCGGGCACTGATTGATATCCGCCTCGCCCTTGGCGATGGCTTCGGCATAGGGCTTGCAGCCCGGGAAACCGCACTGCCCGCATTGCGTCTGCGGCAGGATCGCGTCGATCTTCTCCGCCAGCGGGTTGCCCTCCACCCGGAAACGGATGGCCGACCAGCCCAGCGCAAGCCCGATGACAAGGGCCAGCGCGACCATCACCCCGATCGCCGACAGCATTACTTGACCAGTCCCGAAAAGCCCATGAAGGCCAGCGACATCAGTCCGGCCGTGATCATCGCGATGCTCGTGCCCCGGAACGGCGACGGCACATCGCAGGTTTCCAGGCGCTCGCGGATGCCTGCGAACAGGATCAGCACCAGCGTGAAACCGATTGCGCCGCCCGCACCGAAAAACAGCGACTCCACGAAATTGTGCTGCGCCTGCACGTTCAGCAGCGGAATCCCCAGCACCGCGCAATTGGTGGTGATAAGCGGCAGATAGATGCCCAGCACCTGATACAGCATCGGGCTCGTCTTGTGAATGAACATCTCGGTGAATTGCACGATCCCCGCGATCACCACGATGAACGACAGCGTGCGCAGATAAAACAGCTCTGTTCCAAGCAGGTATTCGTTGATGAGATAACTGGCGCCCGAGGCCAGCGTCAGCACGAACGTCGTCGCCAGGCCCATCCCGATCGCCGTCTCCAGCTTTTTAGACACACCCATGAACGGACACAGGCCCAGGATCTTGGCCATCACGATGTTGTTCACGAACACCGTCGAAATCAGGATGAGGAGATAGGTTTCCAAAACAGCGCGCCCCGGGGAATGGCGCATTATCCGTCGGGGGGACGGGGGGTTCAAGTTACAGGAGCCAGAATTGGTAAGAGCCAAATGATCACAGGTTTTGTCGGGCTCATGACAGGTACAGACTGCCGTATCTTAAGGATGGGTAAGATTTTGCGGTTGCTTCATCCCCGTATATGCGGGGAACACCACCGTGAGCAGGTCGAATTTCGTGATCATCACGGTTCATCCCCGCGCATGCGGGGAACACGTCGCCGGCACTGCGCGCACACCATGACCACACGGTTCATCCCCGCGCATGCGGGGAACACGCCAGTTAGAAATGTCAATCGGGGGGATAAGGCGGTTCATCCCCGCGCATGCGGGGAACACGTTGTCGGTGGTGGCCTGCGCGGTGGTATAGGCGGTTCATCCCCGCGCATGCGGGGAACACCCCGGCTACATGCCCGAAGGCGCACCGGTCGGCGGTTCATCCCCGCGCATGCGGGGAACACAAATCTCGTAAAGGGCGCATTGCGTCTCACGCCGGTTCATCCCCGCGCATGCGGGGAACACAAAAATGATCGACGCCACCCTTTTCCTGCTGTCGGTTCATCCCCGCGCATGCGGGGAACACGCTTAATGAACGAGGCGTTCATGGATCGCCTGCGGTTCATCCCCGCGCATGCGGGGAACACCTCTCGAAGTCATCGCAGCTATTGAGGCTGAGCGGTTCATCCCCGCGCATGCGGGGAACACGTCAAGCGCAAATTCAAGCCGCCGAAGCAAGCCGGTTCATCCCCGCGCATGCGGGGAACACGCGACCGCCGATGGCAGCAGCCTCGCCTGGGCGCGGTTCATCCCCGCGCATGCGGGGAACACAGCCGGCAACAAGCTACCAGCCGCCACCATCGCGGTTCATCCCCGCGCATGCGGGGAACACGGCCGGGAAGGTGAAGTGATGTTCGGACGTGCCGGTTCATCCCCGCGCATGCGGGGAACACGTCGAGATACCTGACCGCGCCGACCACCACTTCGGTTCATCCCCGCGCATGCGGGGAACACGACTCGGACGCCAGCGACGGGAGTGGTCTGTACGGTTCATCCCCGCGCATGCGGGGAACACGGTATCGGTATCAACCAGAAGGGCGGTAGCCGCGGTTCATCCCCGCGCATGCGGGGAACACTCAGTTTCCCAGGCGCGCGCCGGTCAGTTCGTGCGGTTCATCCCCGCGCATGCGGGGAACACTCAAAGAGTGGAAGCGAATCACGGTTGAATTGCGGTTCATCCCCGCGCATGCGGGGAACACTGGTGCTCATGGGCGCGCCTCCTCAGCCTGGGCGGTTCATCCCCGCGCATGCGGGGAACACACCTCACCGTCAACCAGCCGGGGAGAAGCTGACGGTTCATCCCCGCGCATGCGGGGAACACTCGGTGGGAGACCCGGATCGGGTGCGGGAACGCGGTTCATCCCCGCGCATGCGGGGAACACGATCAGCGCCACCAGACCCAGCACTAGCTTCACGGTTCATCCCCGCGCATGCGGGGAACACGCAGTCTCGTCGATCTGGAAAAACACGCCCGCCGGTTCATCCCCGCGCATGCGGGGAACACAGCGATGGGCAAATCCACGGCAACCGGGGTCACGGTTCATCCCCGCGCATGCGGGGAACACGTGCCCTGATCGGAGATCGTTGTGAGCTTGTTCGGTTCATCCCCGCGCATGCGGGGAACACTGGCAATTCGTGTATAGAAGATGGCGCGTAGGCGGTTCATCCCCGCGCATGCGGGGAACACGTGGAACTCGCCGTGCACCCGACCGTTGACATGCGGTTCATCCCCGCGCATGCGGGGAACACATCGGGGTGCTCGTAGTGGCAGCGGTAATATTCGGTTCATCCCCGCGCATGCGGGGAACACTCCTTGCATTGGCGCTCGTCCACGTCGTACACCGGTTCATCCCCGCGCATGCGGGGAACACTCTAACGGCGATCATCAACGTGCGCTCGTCGACGGTTCATCCCCGCGCATGCGGGGAACACCTGCGCAAACTCGCCATCCTCTCCGCCTGGGCCGGTTCATCCCCGCGCATGCGGGGAACACGCGAAGACAGCGTGCGTGAAATGCAGCGGATGCGGTTCATCCCCGCGCATGCGGGGAACACGGCGAGCCAAAGGGTCGCCGCGTCGTTCCAGGTCGGTTCATCCCCGCGCATGCGGGGAACACCTTGCCCTCGACTTCGGTGATCTGACCACCGCCGGTTCATCCCCGCGCATGCGGGGAACACGCAGCTGGGCGCGCGGGCTCGGGGGACCTTGACGGTTCATCCCCGCGCATGCGGGGAACACGCGGACCCGCGCCGACGCCCAGGCGCGGGTGGCGGTTCATCCCCGCGCATGCGGGGAACACAAAAGATGCCCGGCACGTTCCACATATGGCGGCGGTTCATCCCCGCGCATGCGGGGAACACCTACGCCCCCAACCGCCATCCTCTCGCGCCGTCGGTTCATCCCCGCGCATGCGGGGAACACTCAAACTCGCATGGGACAGCGGCCTCACACCGCGGTTCATCCCCGCGCATGCGGGGAACACTTTTTCGGTCATCGGTCTGTATGCAGCTACAGCGGTTCATCCCCGCGCATGCGGGGAACACCGCCGGATGCGCGACCACGGAAACGGGGTTGCCGGTTCATCCCCGCGCATGCGGGGAACACTGGCCGAGCATACCGCCGGTCGCCTGCATCTGCGGTTCATCCCCGCGCATGCGGGGAACACTAAAGAGATGGCGTCAGCAGCTACCGCGCCGCCGGTTCATCCCCGCGCATGCGGGGAACACTCGCCGCTTGCGATCCCGAGACTATTCGAGCCCGGTTCATCCCCGCGCATGCGGGGAACACCTGAAAATGGACAAATCCCCCGCACCCTGCGTCGGTTCATCCCCGCGCATGCGGGGAACACATCAGGGGTTGGGTGCAGTGGGTGTTCCAGGCCGGTTCATCCCCGCGCATGCGGGGAACACGCCGTGCGGCAAAACCAGCATATGCTCGACGAGCGGTTCATCCCCGCGCATGCGGGGAACACTAGTCGATGCGGTTGTTGTGCGCCGGCAAGCCCGGTTCATCCCCGCGCATGCGGGGAACACGGGTGGCGCGTCGCCCGCGATTGGGAGATCGGCGGTTCATCCCCGCGCATGCGGGGAACACTCCTCGGCCTGTTTCTTGGCGTCTTCCAGCGCCGGTTCATCCCCGCGCATGCGGGGAACACCGCGGCGTATTCCTTCCAGAGCACACTCACATTCGGTTCATCCCCGCGCATGCGGGGAACACTCAAGCAGACCCTTGGAGAAGGTGCTGCTGGCCGGTTCATCCCCGCGCATGCGGGGAACACTCGACGACTATCAGGGGCGTGGCATGCAAATTCGGTTCATCCCCGCGCATGCGGGGAACACCTTCGTCCCCGTAATCGGGGACACCCCGGCACCGGTTCATCCCCGCGCATGCGGGGAACACTTGACGCGGGGAAGCATTGTGTTCGTCGTATGCCGGTTCATCCCCGCGCATGCGGGGAACACGGCTTCGTAGACGACCATGCAGGGTGCGTCGTCGGTTCATCCCCGCGCATGCGGGGAACACCGCGCGCTCTTTGTCTGCGCGAGCCTCGGCCGCGGTTCATCCCCGCGCATGCGGGGAACACAGCTCATGCAGGTTGGCGGCGCCGGCACTGAACGGTTCATCCCCGCGCATGCGGGGAACACGCCGACATGACCGCCGTGCTCGAAGTTGAGGCCGGTTCATCCCCGCGCATGCGGGGAACACACGCTCAGCGGCGCGCTGCGCGCCGGCTGGGGCGGTTCATCCCCGCGCATGCGGGGAACACGACTGACAAACTCGTCGCCATGATCCGCGCGCTGGTTCATCCCCGCGCATGCGGGGAACACGTCATGGTGCGGGGGTCTTGGGTTTGGTCAGTCGGTTCATCCCCGCGCATGCGGGGAACACCCATCGGTGATCTCCTGCCGCGTGAGGGGCGGCGGTTCATCCCCGCGCATGCGGGGAACACGTCGGACGTGGCGCTGCTGGAAACCTACACGCGCGGTTCATCCCCGCGCATGCGGGGAACACTTCCTGCTCAGTGAGGCCGCGCGCGATGAGGTCGGTTCATCCCCGCGCATGCGGGGAACACAAGTGCGCGCCCCACGGACTCTTGTCTTCATTCGGTTCATCCCCGCGCATGCGGGGAACACGCGGTTTCCTCGATTTCGGCCGAGCGGCCGGTCGGTTCATCCCCGCGCATGCGGGGAACACGCGGGTCGCACTGGAGCCGGTTGTTATGAGTAACGGTTCATCCCCGCGCATGCGGGGAACACGGGGTGTCGTCCTGGCGGCCGTAGCCGAAGTACGGTTCATCCCCGCGCATGCGGGGAACACTCGGGCGCGCAAGCGCACGATTGAGCAGCAGACGGTTCATCCCCGCGCATGCGGGGAACACATAGTCCCGATCGCGGGTTTTATTTCAACGAACGGTTCATCCCCGCGCATGCGGGGAACACTATTTACTGCTGCCGCGCCTACACATCGGCGGCGGTTCATCCCCGCGCATGCGGGGAACACGGCACGACCTGCGGCACACCTGGGCGAGCTGGCGGTTCATCCCCGCGCATGCGGGGAACACAACCACCCAGAAGGATACGGGTTGGAGCAATGCGGTTCATCCCCGCGCATGCGGGGAACACAAAATGGCGTGACACCAGCACTGACTTTCTGGCGGTTCATCCCCGCGCATGCGGGGAACACCGGTTCGAGCAGGTCGGCCGAGATCAATTTCCCGGTTCATCCCCGCGCATGCGGGGAACACCTCGGGAACATCATTGTTACAACAGAAGATGGCGGTTCATCCCCGCGCATGCGGGGAACACGTGGGCGCGCTGTGCCCGCGCTTGTTCCGTTACGGTTCATCCCCGCGCATGCGGGGAACACCCTGGCATGGTCGGGGGGAGGGCGATATAATACGGTTCATCCCCGCGCATGCGGGGAACACTTCGCCATGTTCGGAGGTATGATGGGGCATCTCGGTTCATCCCCGCGCATGCGGGGAACACTTCGCCGAGTTTACTTTGTCGCCAAAGCTGCGCGGTTCATCCCCGCGCATGCGGGGAACACCTCGAAGCGGTAGTTGGAACACACGAGGCATCCGGTTCATCCCCGCGCATGCGGGGAACACTTTGAACCGACGAGTGAGCAGCCAGACCGTGCCGGTTCATCCCCGCGCATGCGGGGAACACAGCGTGCCCCTCAACGATGATGCCATCAGCGTCGGTTCATCCCCGCGCATGCGGGGAACACTCAATGGCCACCGTTCACCTCCCGGGTAAAGGCGGTTCATCCCCGCGCATGCGGGGAACACAAACTCGCCACCTGCCACACCCTGCGGCACAGCGGTTCATCCCCGCGCATGCGGGGAACACGGGATTCGTGGTAGTGGGTTCCAACGATCTAGCGGTTCATCCCCGCGCATGCGGGGAACACGAGGCTCGGTCCGGCTACGCCTGGTGTCAGTACGGTTCATCCCCGCGCATGCGGGGAACACATCTGCCCGACAATCCGCGAGATCGTGTTGTACGGTTCATCCCCGCGCATGCGGGGAACACTTGCCGGTGAGCGTGGACCCCAGGTAGATGACCGGTTCATCCCCGCGCATGCGGGGAACACGCCGGTGGGTCTGCTGATCGATTTCGCGGATCCGGTTCATCCCCGCGCATGCGGGGAACACGACGAAGCCTATATCGCCGGCACCCGCGAGGACGGTTCATCCCCGCGCATGCGGGGAACACACTTCTTCCAACTTATTGATTCACATATGAAAATCAACTGCCCGAAATTCTACCGATGATTTCGGGTGCTCCGTTGGATAAATAATCCAGATTTTTAA